>Ga0302271_10001106_pt1 | contig 26406 bp, 13 predicted proteins | sample III_Bog_N1_1_FD_198767 | JGI IMG/M metagenome (GOLD analysis project Ga0302271, IMG submission 198767) | Peat permafrost microbial communities from Stordalen Mire near Abisko, Sweden - III_Bog_N1_1 | ecosystem: Environmental > Terrestrial > Soil > Wetlands > Peat | place: Sweden: Abisko... | reverse complement strand
ATTAACAAACAATCTTTTCAGGTTGGGAATCATCTCCTTCTTCTTCTTAATCTCCTCTTTCTCCTAACTATTACTACTACTCTTCTCTGCCTTCTTGGAATCTAGCATTAGCTTTAGTATTTTTATATTGACCGTTTTTGTTGACTTGCTGAGGGGAATCCTAAGAATCTTCATTTTATCGGTACAGATACTCATATAGTTCATCTTATTCTTTATTTTAGCCATCTGAAGCATTTTTATTGAAAAATTCAATTGCCTCTGGAGATTGCTCATTCTATTATTGTGCTTTAATTATCCCTGCAATATCACAATACGGGAATCCTTCCCACATACCCTACTATTATTCTTATCCTTCTTAGTCTGCATCTCCACCATATTCATCTTCTTTATTATGTCCTCCTTCATTATTATTGATATTATTTTGGCTACTTCTTTCTCTATCTTTTTGCAGTTTTCCTATGATTTATTACTCGTACAGATACAGTTGATTGCTTTTATCTTAGATATCATCAGGGCCAAGTCTCGAATCACAGCTTGCAGATGACTATGATGATGATACAGATGATTGAGACATCTTATCTTCATGGATATTATCATCTTCTTATGGAGTAATCCTCTCATTATCTTCATCTATTTCTCCTTCTAGAGAATCATACAACTAAACACTCTTTGGACTATGTTACATTGCTATCAAGTAAAATGAAAATAGCACAATGTATTCCCCTTTTTATCTTGCAAGAATTATTTTTTATTAAGCAGATATTTTAAGGAGCAATCAAAATTTATTTAAGAGATATGGATGGGTGCTTTTTAATCAGTCAAAATCAGTGTGAGAGTCTTATTTATAATGTATTTAATATGATGCAATAATCTTATTTAATAATAATTTATTCTCACTATCATATTCTTCCCTTTAGTTTCTTTCTATTTTTTGATGGAGGAATTGATTTTGTTAACTGTTCTTCTTATCTTATCACTCAAAAAAATGTAAGACAAAGAGAGATGTTCGACAATCAGACATGAATTAACTCTATCAAAATATATAAAAAGATATCCCTATTTTTTATCTTCCCCCAATTAGATATTTATTTATTGATATCATTCATCTCTCCAGCCCATAATACCTTATCCAATCTCTGGAATAGCATTCCCATTTGCAGGTATCTACGGATTAAACGGCTACATCAACGACGCTTTTAAACTATACGCACTAATCCTAATATTCTTTGTTGAAAGCACCTTCGATATCCTATTGATCTCCTCCATTTAGCTTTGCAACATCCTCGCATCACTAGCTTATTATATTTAACTTTCTTTACTGTGTCTAACTCTGTTTCCTTGAACATGAATACTTCTCGTCAATCTCTCTAAAACTAATTCCGGAGTAAGCACTTCAAAATCAGCACTGCTAGAACTTGTCTTGTTATTGTGAGCACTACTATTATTATTGTTATTGCTATTACCATTCGCATTATTTCCAGTGAGATTAAGTATCTTAGACTTCGCAGCTAGCAACGCGTTGAGCTTATTTCGCTTAATATCTTATGTCAGCTATTCCTACAAATCCAATGGATTCTTACCAAGTACTTATTTCGGGAGCTTAATATTATTATTATTTTCTTCATTTTCATCACTTCCAAATAAATAAACATGACTCGGTTTAGTTGACTTATTCACACTCGATATTGATTTAGTTGTACCTAATACAGGTATCCTCGAGTTACTTGTGATTTTAGTATTGCTACTACTGCTGTTAGGTTATTTAAAACTACGCTGCTTAAGCAATATCGAATCAGACCTTGTGTTATAGCTAGTAGATGCTCGACTGTTGATAGCATTCAACGTACTCCCATTCATAAATGAGGAAGATTATGTACCACGTAGATACTATTTATCTTAATTACTACTATTGTTATGTATTTATTATGTTGAACTCGAATGATCAGTCGATCCTTCTACATCAAATTAGAACCACTACTACTAAGTCGAGGAGAGTTTATCGTTATTCACAAAAGAACTGCTGTATTTACTACGATTAAAGTCATTGTTACTGCCATTGCTATTCTCATATTAGCGACTCCATTCAGTATTGTTCTTCAAATGAGCGGAGTTCTAATCTTAATCATCGTCGTCATTGCTCCTGCGAGAACACACATAAAAACCCATAAATACACAATACAATCACCTAATCTATAGATATATCCCTCCATTTTGCTATATTTATCCATTACATATGATATCTCTATCCCTCATCTGCTCTTGATAAGCTGATAGAATTATATGCGTTGAGATGCTATCCTAATTCATCTACTGTGAACTCCTCTGATTTCTTCCTCAATCGTATTTCCGCATTCTCTTCTTCTTTCTTACCATTTCCATCTCCATCATCATCGTCGTCATCTTCATTCTCAAATAGATTTTTATTTATTTTCTACTCTAGAATCTCAGAGTCATCTAAATGATTCTTCGATTTCAATGTCTGCTAATGCTTCCCAACACATGTATTATCTCTATTGACAGGGCTGTATGATTTGTCTGCTTTCAGCAATGGATTATTCACTTTCATCTCCTCCGCTTCTTTCTTTTAATAAGATAATCCACCGAAGTTACTGCATTTCTAAGTGCTTTCATTACGAGCTATTTAGAATTACATTTATTGACGACGGTCCTTACTCCATCGATTCATGAACCTACCTAGTTGAAAAGTCTCCTTAGCTTCTTGCTGTTTACTTAACTTTTCTTTCATGATCTCTAGCTTAAATTATGTTTTAGCATCAAGCTTTTTAGATATAAACTGGACTTAAGTCTACAATGGAATACCACCATATGAATGAGAGCGGTTCTAAGATTTTAATAAAAGAAATAATATGAATACTACAGCAAAACTAACGAACAAAATTTATATAATTTACCTATTGTGGGACGCATGTTTAGCATTGTCTCTCTAGTCTCAGTGGTGATGCAAAGTGAGCTAGATTCTAGTCTTGCAGTTACTGTTGTATCCAATCTTGTTAGCCTCCTATAAAATGTTACTTATTTTTTCTCGTTGATCCTCCGGCTGTTCTTGGTGAACTGTTATTATTAGGCTATTTAGTTCCATTCAGTTTCTTTTAGATCTTCTCGCTATCAAAAGCCATCGCAGCTCTGAGAGTAAGTTACAACAAATAAAAATAACAATCATAAATTTTCAATATAAACCAAGAATAATATATATATATATATATCCTCTTACATTCTGAGTTCTATTCTCTCTAGAATCGCTTATCTTTCTTCGAGAGTTAAATCCTTCGACGATTTGCTCATCCTGAATGATTCTGAGTACATAAAGTACTATTCATCAAACCACTTTTTGACATTCTTAAGATAACTCTACTACACATGTAAAATATACGTCTACGATATTTCTCGTAGATGTACACCTAATCCATGGAACAGTGCGTTTAAAGCACCTTCATTCTCGAGAAAATCTCTCTTTTCGACATGTCTATTCCATGCGCGTAAATGATTGCGCAGTTCTTCGAAGATCATGTTTTTCTTTAAGAACGCGGAATCCATCGAATCGAGATTCACTTTTGAGATTCTTACTTTAGTGTCACGCTTAGATATCCTAGCGATGTCTAAGTTGACAGCTGCGAGCTTTTCTTAGAGACTACGTGGATCGGATAGTTTCTGGGCGGTTAATGTCATCAAATGAGATTTTCTGTCCATTTTAAGGAAGCGATGGTAAAGTTAGGAAGAGGAAACGGAAAGAGAAAGATATAAGTATAGAAATATTCAGTGTATGTGTGTTGTTATTTGTTTGTTCTCTGTTGGCTTTGAATGATTAATTAAAATTTATATATATTTTACTCTACGTTCTTATGTGTATGTGTGTGGGCATTTCTCCCTTTTCTTTATTAGAAAATATATGAATTAATTAAGAAGTAGTCTTATTAGGATAAAAGTCATTACAAAAGAAGTAAACTCTTTGTAGATAAACATACATAAAACTCTACATCATAAAAGGATCTTACACTAAAAACTTCCTTCCATATTTTTGCATGTGACTCTCCTCCTTCTTTGTTTTTTTACCTTTCCTCTCTCTTCCTTTATTTTTATCATATATCAATCAAATCAATTTTCTTGAATAGATATCTGGATACTTTCTCAGCATCGTTAATATTCACTCTATCCTTAAGTAAATCTGCTTAGAGTGGTTTGAGTTTATTATTTTTTCCAAAGAAAAACACTAATGGCGCAGCACTTGGTGATGGGAAATCCGGGCATTCATTGTAGATATTGTATCTATGCACGATGATTTTCTTTTTGAATTTCTCGAAATTCTCTAAGCGATATGCATTGATTTTGCTGTCTTCATAGCGATTGTAGGTTTTAGTGCCGTTTTAGAATTCCTTGAGGTCTTATTAGACAACTGAGAGATCGTCGATGAAGACATTCAAGGCTTTAGATACAGCGGAACAATTTGGACAACCTGGTTTGAAGAAATACACGATGTTAATCGTTTCAGAGGTGTTGTCGTTGTTGTAGATACTAGGGTTTAAGATTTGTTGGTTGAATATTGCAGCATTTAAATAGTTTGTTTTCTGTAGAGTTGGAGCATCTTCACACTCATCGTATTGTGACTCCTCTAAAGATAAAGAAAGAAATAGGGATAAGAATTAGTAGAAGAAAAGGAGTTTAAAAGTAAAAGAGGATATGCAAAATTTGGGAGATTTTTGTGTTAACATTACCAGATCTTAGACATTTTTTAACAAATCCAATGAGCCTATTTCGAGTTGCTTTCCCTTCATACTTGAATCTCTTTGAATCATCAGCTTCTTTCTCATAGATACTTGTGTCGTCTAAGGGAGGGCAAGATTACAGCTACAGCGATTATGATGATGCTCCTGTGTTAACCTGAACCTTTTTATCTTCTCCATCAGCAGCAATACCTCCCTAACTCTTGCCATCAACCACCTTATATGGAGTCATAACCGTCCATTCAGGGAACATGTTCCTGCTATTCCCTAATTTTTCTTAAGATTTTGAGAAATCCAATAATCTCACTGTATCTGTGTGTTTATCAGGGATCACATGGAAATATTTCTACAAAATCAACGGATTCTTTGTAAACACGATTCCAAAATCATTATCGGGAATGTTCTTCTTCAGCGAAATCAACTTCTACAGCAGTTTACTCTCATAGTCTGCATCACTTGCTTCAGCTGAATAATATAGTAATATCTTCTTGAGTTTGAGCTCTTCAGCGGAGACTAAGAAATGTCGCAAATCTGCTTCGATATTCAAAGTATTCACATAACTAAAACTCTTTTAGTATAATTTAGCTAAAATATCCTTTTGAGTTAGCTAAAACGACTTATCTGAATTAGGATCCCATTCTATGCGCTAGTGGAGATACTCTTCTCCATGGAAAACCCAATTTGATTCATTGTTATTCTAAAGTGATTTCTTCTTGACGATAAACACATCACCGACATCATCTTTTCCTATCGAGACAGTCTATGCAATGTCTAGATTACGGATAATCAGAAATTCCGTGTTAGGCTCGATGTATTCATATGCTAAACTTCTGAATCTTTTCTCTAATTCGGATATGTTTTTTATTCTTCCTTGTCGGTATAAATCGAATGTACTTATCTTCGGCAAATTCGCTTCATATACTTTTTCCTCTGGGATATACGATACAATGATTCTAGCGTCTTCTTTCATGGTTTGGATCGAATTCACGAACTCAGGGAATTAACTCTCTTAGATCGTTCTGGGTGGTGAAAAGAAATTCATTGCTCGCTGATATTCAGTGGAATTAGACGTACCATGCCAGGAGAAGAATTTTAAATCACCGGCAGAGTTAATCCCAAAGAACTCTTATCCAGAGAGTTTCTAATGGAGCTCAGTAGTTTTTTCTTATTCTTTTTTTTCGTCTTTCGCGGAGGTTGCGGTGGGTTTTTATGCTGGGTCGAAGAGGTAGACTTTTAAATGTTTTTTCTTGGCTTTTTCAGATAATCCACGGAAAAGTAAGGATTTAGTGGATTCAGAACAGCCAGGAAGAAGGAGAATACATTCACTTTGAGTTTTATGGTGAATTAAAAGATCTGAGATTTATCCGTATTTTGTGAGGATTTATGGCTCGAAGAGATTAGTAGGTTCGGTGTCCTATTCAAATGGTAGGTTAAGAAAAAGAGAGAAAAAGGGAAGAAGGGGGGAAGGTCTTACGATATCCTGGGGATCTTCTGGAGCTGCTTCCAAACTACTTGAATCTTATTGCGCAGATTGGATTGTTATTTCATTGGTAGATTTGTTTTCATCTTGGCATTAGATATCAAATAATGACCATTATGCAAAGTACACATTGTTCACTAAAGCCATTCCAAATGACAATGCACCAACTTGGCGAACTCTCTTTTGTGCTAGGAACTACAAAGCGCGTTTAGCTAGAGTTCTCATAGTTGTTGGATAGATAGAGTTTGGGTAATTTAAAATAAAGAGTTGTAATTTATTAATTGAGAAATCAAAAAATCTTGTATTTTTTGAGATGATTCATAGGTGGGTCATATTGCAAATCGAAGTTTCCATAACAGAATCAATCTATTATAATATCATGAATTGCAAAGAAAAAGAATGAAAGTTATGACTGAGATATAGCTTTGTATTTTAAGAATATTTCAACAACAAAAAATTCTCAAATAAAATGAAGATTTAAGTATGTTGGGAATCATTTTCATTTTTGAATAAATCCTTCTTATGTAAGTAGCTCATGACAAAGATCACATTAAAAGACGAAAAATATTATGCTAAAAAACAATTAGGAATTCCTTTAGGTTGTAATCAGTTCATACTTAAGACAAAGTTAGTTTCAAATGACAGCCAAAATCAAAAAAAATATTCTGTAAAAAGACCATTTTACTTACATCCAAAGCAGACAGAATAGTTCAAAAGGATAAATATATTAGAAAAGAAATAGAGATTAATATAAACTGAAGGATAATAATAGTTTTGACACTATCTTTTGCTATTAAACGAACTTACAATCGATTTCGAGGGGTTTTAATAAGAAGGGGGTGTGATTTGTCGAAATAAATCAATGACTCTAATGACAAATAAGCATAGTGAAACAACGAGAAAAAAGTCAACTAATCCTTACGATAATTTACTTGAATTGAGATTTGTAAAGTTTTCTAGTGGTATGCTAGATAAATCACATAAGGGAAAGTTATGTGGTTTTTTAGTTTAAAAAAATCGAAGGAGAACCAGAAGTAAAAGCATTGGATTTATGTCTAGGGTTTAGAACAAGCAGGCAATGATATTTACAGCCGATCGCAGTGAAGAAAGAGAATAATAATAGAATTATAAATTTTTAACATAAGTATGCTTAAATTCTTAAGATTTTAGCAGATTCTTCTTTTCGTTGGGAGAAGATGATAATAATTTTGATTAAGACGAGTTGAAAAATAATCTAATTATTATTTCAGAATATTTTGATTGATTTGAGAGACCGTTGGCAAGAAATGACTAATCCTTCTAGTAAAGAGATTGATCAAGCAATGAGAGAGAATGAGGAAAGGGATTAAGTGTAATTATGACGGAGTAACTAAAGGAGATGAAATTGCTACCTTCGAGTTGCTCAAAATTTCATCAGAAAGTTTAAGTAATTAAAGGTAGAAATGAATTTTTAAGAGATCGCCCTTACAGTAAGTGTAGAGTGATGCAATTCAAAGAAGAGGAGGAGGAGTAGTATTTAGTTAATTTTTTGGTAGATGCAGAAGATGGGTTTTTAGATTCAACTGTAGGTTATTTCACTTTGGCTTTAAGCAAAATCAATCTAGCCTTGAGAGCTAAACTAGCTAGTTATTCAACTGTTTTCGCTAAACCTTCGATAGAACAAGCAAAGAAACGCTTACTTCTGAGTGAGAATGAATTAACCAGAAAGGTGGAAATTACAGAATTTTTTTCTTTTTTTCTTCTTTGAGCAAATTTTATATTTCTTAAATAAGCCAACTCGAAAACTTCTTACAAACGGTTAAGAATTGTTTCAAGCTGATTAAAGACAATTCGATGCGAGAGATATTATTGTTGAGCTAGTTGCATAGCTGGTCTCATAGAGGATAAAGTTATTGCATGGTTTTCTGATTTATTTTAGTTATTCTCAGTATTTCTTGAGAAGATATCATACTATTTTATGAAAAATAATTGAGTGAATTGATGCAGATGAGGTAACTACCTTCAGCTATCTTGGAGTTAAAGGGAAGAAACATGGATTATCTGCTGAGTGTAGCTCTATTGTTGATAGTTATCTTAGGAAAATTACTAGGGAAATTGTTGGATTGTGAATTGAAAGGAAATATGTCCTATTCAAAAAGAATATTTCGTAAATAAGTAAGTAGCTTGGGTTAGGAAATTCATAGAAGAAAGAATATGAATGTGGAAAACCTAAGGGGGAAGAAGGGACAATTTTAGGGAGATATGACAGACAAATAGCTAGATTACTACTGCTAACAAATCAGTGCTTGTCTGGTTGAATAAACTAAATGAATAAATAAATTTAATGTGGGGAGAAAAAAGAGGGATTACTTGAATCTCATTAATATATGCGTCATTTCGTAGAACGCTTGGGCTCAATAATTCCTTGTTTTGATCTGTATGGATGGGTGAGGGAGATGCTCAATTCCTTATTTTTGACTTGATTTAAGGAGAAAATACACAAAAGAAGGAGGTTCATTGTGGATGCAAAAAGGCATGTATGCGAACGTTATTGATAGTTTAATTCTTCTTTTTCTTAAAGCTGATCAGATAAGTGAGTAGATTTGATCTAGTTTTATGTGTCAAATCGAGGGAGTAAGGGTTTTAAAAAGTATAAGAATGACGAGAAATGAGGGGGAGGGTTAAAGAAAGAAAAAAAAATTAAAAATCTAGGGGTGAGGTAGTCTAGCAAAGGGGTAATTCTTATTTGGAAGTGGAAAAGGAAAAATAATAAATAAGAGAGGAAAATAGAGCAAGAAACACGAGAGAGAACGAACACTCCTCGAATATAACAACTTTTTAAGAAAAACCTCTCCCAGGAGGAATATATCAAATAAAGATTTCCTAAACAAACCAAATAGACCAAAAGAATAGCCCTTCACAAACTCAGAGAAACGTAAGAGACAAAAAAAAATTTTCTTCAGGAGATTCCCTTAGATCTAGCGGTTGCTTCTGAACGCGCTTGATTTGTCTGAGATAGTTCCTAGTTGTTCGTTGAAGCATCTAAGCTACTAAAAAAAGTCCAAAAGAGATCCTAAAAGAGATATAATCTTCGGAAAGATCTGCCATTTAAATCAAAAAGTTTCATAATATAAACAAACTTATAAATATATCTCCTCATTCTCTCCTTTTTCAATAATAAATGTCGCAAGCCAACAAGCCACTAAAAGGTGCATTTATCAACCCTTAAAGCCAGCATTTAGAATCCACAGCAGGCTTCTCTCAGCAGCCAACTGAAGATCTAGGACTACATCGAACATAGATCAAATCCAACACGTTTGAACGTCTATCGAAGGTTCTCTTAGTGATATTCAACTCCGGTGATGTCAAAACAAACCAGGATATTTTCGATATGTTCTCATCGTACGTTCGTGTAATGCGTGTGCTGATCTTCGAGAGAAAGGAACCAAATACTAAGTGCTTCATAGAAATGTTCACTCTCTAAGAAGCTACCTATGTAAAGAACTAATTTGCGTTTATGAAAGCGAAAAACCCAAATTAGAAACATATTCAAATCTACTATGCGTAGATTCAAACCATCGATCTATAAAATCATTACTCCGAAGGTTAAGATTTCCAAGCTTTCTACGCGAAGAATCCATAGGTAAATTGTTAGTATTTTCAAGACTGTGATCAATCGCTCCTGTAGATTCCCACAAGCTAAGCGTATATCGCGTAATCGCCACATTTCCAACAATAAACACAAGAATAGCAGCCTTCATTCTCATATTTCAATAAATAAACAACAGAATCACCTTCACCATTTGCGCCATCATATCCGTAGCCATTTAAAGATTATCATGAGATCAGTGTCTTTGATGCTTCCGTTAGCTTTATGGAACCATTAAGCAATGCTAATTAAGGAATTCGTCCATCATCGATTTCTTAAGTCGAGTACTCTAGATAGAATTATCGTCCTTAGCATATGCATTTGCTGCCTCCCTAGAACAACAACAACAATAGCAATGTTCTCTCATAGTTTGGTAGAGGTGACAGCAATGGATCAGGATAACTACACACTGATGGATCTTAGTCATAATAGCGATAAGTTACTTCCAAAAAGAGAAACGAAATTGCAGATTAATTTCATAAGGATTTCCTCATGAAAGATGGAATACTCTAAAGCCACCTCAACCAATAATTCCAAGCATAAAATGTCTCCATGCAAAGGCAGCAATAGTAAATGCTCTAACAATAATCAATGCTGTCCATCAACTCGCCTGGGATGGGACCAGTTAATGGAAATAACAATAATAACAATAATAACAACAATAACAACAACCCAAACTTCCTTTACCCTTAATATGGTAACAAAAAAGACGTACCTCCTTCGATGACGAGCAGCGCTAACAGGAGTCCATCTTCGACTACATCTTCTTTACCAAACGCTCATTAATCTTAGTAAGCAGTTCAGCAACAGAACTGTGATCTCAGTGATGTTGATGAAAATGTTCAAGCGAGCTAACCTTAGACATTCAGAACGAAATACAGAGATGAGATGTTCTTCAATGGTGCTAATCACGATGATGACAATAATAACAGTAATAGTCAAGGGTACATCCCTTCTAATGATGATGACATCAATAATAACAACTAAGATGCGAAACGAGTTCTATTCGTACGTCACCTTGATTTGAACGAACTCAAGATCTCCATGATCTACAATCTCTTCAGTAACTATGGTAACATCGTCAAGATCATTTTCATGAAACAAAAACGTCAAGCACTCATTGAATTTGAAACAACGTCTTAATCAGCAGCTGCGAAGGAGCATCTTAACAATCTACTGTACTACGGTGCGTAGATCAAAATTGATTATTCGAAGTATGACTAAATTGATCTGCAGCGAAAGAAACTCTACACTGGAGAGATCAATGACTAAGAATAAGTATTAGCAATACCATAGTAATGCTTTAGATACAAGCCAAACAAAGCGATTCCGTAGTTCTCCCCGAAATCAACATTGCATGTGTCGAATATTCGAAAGGAGTATTTTGACTCGAATCTGTTGTATGAGTTCTTCACGAATGCTGGAGTGAAGGTTACGTCACTGAAATTGATTCCGAATGAGAAGAAGCAAATGTGTTTAGTTTAATTCGAGACGCTTGACGATGCCTTAAGGGTGATTTCTACGCTGCATGATACACCATTCCATGGAAGGAACTTGTGCATATCGTTTACGAAAAGTGGAAATTAAATTGTTCAAATGAACAATAATAATAATACGAGTTTTACTAATAACAATGGCAATGGATTTAGTGGATAGTAACAGAACTAACTGAAGAACTTTAACGAAGAGTAGTCGAAGAACATGTAGGGATAGTTATTATCACAGAATGACTAAGAATATCTCTTCAAACCTGTGAATAAGACTAATCCGTTTTAGGCATTCAGACCGCAAGCTGACAATGGAAATCATCATCACAGATATCTCTACAATGAAATAGACGATGACTTCGATGAAGACAGCTAAGATGATAAGGTCTACAATGATATTGTACAATCCTAGCTACTCAATCTTGGTATCTGAAAATCAATTTGATTTAGGTTTACACAAAAATTATTAGAATTCACATATCCCAAGAGTAACTTTTAATCAGTTTCTTCTTTATCTTCTACAAGCACCCACAAACAGCAATTCAAAATCAAAAAACTATTTTTCTCTCTTTATTTGTCTTTTTTCTCATAAAACAAGAAAATTAAATCTTTCTCTTGTTCTCTTTTTTCTTCAATATGGAATCCACAACCAACTAACTCTCTCTTTCTTATCGAATTCATATAAGCTACATCGCTTCTCACAAATACCTTATTTTTGCATGCATGGTCACATTTTAAAACTCTACCTCTAACTTTTAAGGAAAAATACCAAACAAGTATATATTAGAGAAGTATAATACTGATTTTATAACGAATGTACAAGAGTAAGCAAGCTCAGTGAGTATTTTTGCTTGTTTTGCCACTTTGAAAGTTTTTAACAAACAGAAAAATATTGCTTTATGTTTGGAGTCTATTAAAATGTAAGAAATAATTGTAATTTTAGATTTGAGATAAAATAGTTTTTGAAGTAAATCACAACGTGCAAGACAAGACAAACACAAGAATACATGTTTTATTTTAAAAAGGCTTTGAGAAAGAAGCAAAGAAAAAGAGATTGTCGATTGTCTAATATTCTTTGAAGGGTGGTCTAGTTGTTTTGGATATCTACCATTCCCCTTCTGACTTTTTAAGCAGTACTCAATGTTATGAAAATAGAACTTTCTATGAGTCAAAGATACATGAATCATCATTTCTTCAAGTCTCTTGCAAGTTTTCTATTAAAATGAAAGAAATAAAGATTAGATTCAGGATTTAAAACAGAGAGAAATTGTGAATTGTTTGGTTTATTAATGGTAGAAAAGAAAAAATAGAGAAATTTCTAGAAATCTTAAGTGCTGTTTTAGTCAGGCATCTCATTTTCAACATTATTTTTATGAAGACCGTCGAGAAATTATACTCATCATTCAGCAGACACATCTCATTCCATCAATTTCTCTCAATTATTTTTATGGATTTATTTAATTACTCGCTTAGTATCGAAGATCATCTTTGATTAATGATCTGTGTTAAAGATCTCTTCATCTTGTCTTTTTTTGAAAGGATAAGATTGATCATTTCTTCATTTTTCTCTAGATGTTTTGTACAAAAAAACAATTTTAGAATGAATTTTATGGTAAATAGAATCAGGAAGCTTAAAAGAAATAGGACACGATTATGTTAAAGAGAGAGAGAGAGGCTAAAGATTGGAAAGCTTAAAAATCAGAGTAACTATGACAAAATCATCCATGTAAAAACTTGTCATGAAAAGTTTGTTGGATCATCAAAAAATAAGCTTCCAACTTTTATCTGAATCTTGTTATTAATTATGACATCAATAAATACCTTTTGGAGAGGTAATGAAGCAGGCAGTGGATGTTAAGCGAACAAAGCAGACTCTTCATTGAGGAGCACTGCGTTGAATTTCAGTTGTTTTTCATGGAAACATATGTTTATTTTTTGTGGGTATTTAGATATTTTTTTATTTAATTAATATTTATCTTATTTGATGCTAGATCTCAAGAGTTTAAAGGATAAGTAAATTTAGTTCTTGTTAATTTTCCTTTCTTTTTATCCCCCCTCACATTGAGCAAAAACAAAACAAAAAGCAAAGGCAGTTAGATTCTTGATTAACAAAAGAACTATTTAATATGAATTTGGATTTGCTAAGGGTGTTTTAGAATCTAATAGGGAAATAAATATGAGGGAATTTCATTTTATTTCAAGGATAAATACTAAATCTGAATTGCGAAGTAATGTAGGTGATGGTTATGCTGTTAATTATTTTGTGGTAATAATCTATTAAAGTCTCTAGATTGAGTTGAAGTAGCATTATTTTTTGATTGATTTCATGAAGAAATAAAGAAATGTAAGAATATTATTATTTATTGTTTTTGAGAAAAATATTTGTACTTTTTTATTAAATCTTTTGAGCATTGTAAGTCAATGCTGTTAATTACTGCGTCTAATTAGTGATTAAGAATAGATTGCTGGATATGCATTTTATTATTTGTTTCAAGAAAAGAATTCAATTTGTAAGAAGTAAGTAAATTTTATTAAAAAGGTAGTATTGGAGGAACTTAATATCTTGGTGATAATAAGGGGAATACATAAAATACGTATGCAAATCATTGACTAAATTCAAGAAAGTTATTAAAATAAATTAAAAATATCACATAAATATAAAAATAGAATAGTTAACAATGGTAAAAGAAGAAAAGCCCCGCATTAGAGTAGCTGTCATCGGTCATGTTGATTCAGGTAAATCCACTACAGCTGGTCATCTGATCTACAAATGTGGTGGAGTCGATTAAAGAACTATGGAAAAGTTTGAAAAATAGGCTTGTGAAATAGGCAAGGGTAGTTTTAAGTATGCCTGGGTTCTGGACAAACTAAAGATGGAGAGAGAAAGAGGTTTAACAATGGATTACTCTCTTTGGAAGTTTGAAACTAAAAAATACAACTTCACGGTGATTGATACTCCCGGAATGAGAGACTTCATCAAGAACATGATTACAGGTACATCAATGGCTGATGCTGTGATTCTTATGGTTGCTGCTTCTCTGGGTGAGTTTGAGGCTGGAATATCTAAGAATGGATAGACTAGAGAGCATGCTTTACTTGCATAAATATTTGGTGTAAAGTAAATGATCGTCTGCATTAATAAAATGGACGAGAAGACAGTTAATTTCTCTGAAATTAGATACAATGAAATCAAGATGGAGCTCACAAAATTCCTCACAAAAATTGGCTACAATACAGAAAATATTCCATTCATCCCTGTTTCTGGTTATAAAGGAGACAACTTAGTCTAATAATCAGATTTTTCACATTGGTACAAAGGACCTACTCTCATTGAGGCTCTTGAATCCCTTGAGGTTCCAGAGATGCCTTATAGCAGACCTCTTAGAATTACAGTAAAGGATGTGAAAAACATTGATGTCGTTGGGACTGTAGTTTATGGTAAAGTTGAAACTGGTATCATCAAACCAGGCACACTCATACATTTTTCTCCTTTCAGCATCGATTTAGAATGTAAATATGTGTAAATGAACCATGAATACGTTCACTAAGCTCTCCCAGGTGACAATATTACCTTCGGCATAAGTGAAATATCTGATTAGGAATTTTTCATCAGAGGATAAATTGCTTCTGATGCCAAAAACGATCCTGCATCTGAAATCTCTTCAATTCAAGCTGAAATCGTTGTTCTAGATCCCACTAATTTAATATTACCTGGGTATACATCATTTATCGATTGTCACAATGCACACGTTGCTTGCAAGGTAGAAACAATCTACGCAAAGATTAACCGCAAAACTGGAGAAGTTTTAGAAAAAAATCCTAAAACCCTCAAGACAGGTGATGCTGCACTTGTAACTATTGTTCTCAATTAACCTTTTTCTTGTGAGGTTTTCTAAGATTGCCCTTCACTGGGTAGATTTGCTCTTCGAGAAAGGGGAAGAACTGTAGCTGTAGGTGTTATCAAGAAAATACAAAAAAAAGATAAATGAAAATGAAAAGAAAAATAAAATATTTTTTTAAGAGTCTCTGCTGTTATTTAGATTCTTCATTTTCTTATTAATAATCCTAAGAAACCACATTTTCCGTCTTAATATTCATAAAAAATATACATTCTTTCTTTTTTTTCCAAATGAAACTGCAGAAATTTATTTTCAAAAAGAATCAATACTAAAAAACGTAATAATCTCCTTTCTCATCTGATTTTTCAGTTCCTATTTCTAAAAACAACGATTGATTGTCTTTCCTTTCAAAAAAAACCTTAATTAATTCCCAACAAAAATCTAAACAATTAATTCGTCACTCCTAAAGAATCCCTTTGAATAAGAGAGAAACCATGAGCACTTATTCTCAAAACTAAGATTTTTCAACAATCTCGAGAGGATCTCAGCCAATAACATAGTTCAATAGGGATGAACCCTTCAAAATCTTTGATTTTCTCTTCCCTGGATCACATTCAGCTAAATTAGTATTTATCATCATCTTCATCAAATTTCACCTATATATTATTCCAAAAGTCTATTCAGAATGATGTCTTATTTCTTTCCTTTTTTTCCTCACAAATGAACCAAGGTGCGAGTATATGATGCTTACGCGAAGAATTTCCCTTTTAAAGATGTCCTTAGAAGGCTTAGTTTAGTTGGAGGAGCTCCCGTGTTGAATATTATAGGAGGGAAAGGATCTCAAAATCGAAGCAAACTTTATGCAGGAATTGTCCGTGCTTGTTTCAACACAGATGCTGTTATTATTGACAGTGCAGTTTCCTCAGGAGTTGAAAAACATGCTCTCAGAATGGGTAAAAGCAACAAAAACAATTTAAAACCAACTAAAGATGATCATATGAACCACACCCAGAATTGATTTTATATCCCTCATAATAATCGCATTTTGTGATATGTTTTGCAGGAGTAAAATTGATAGGAGTAGCACCAGAAAATGAGATCCAATATCCTAAAGTTAATTCCACATTCAATGATCCAAGTGAAATCTCCTAAGGCCACACACATCTATTCCTTATTAGTAACTTAGATAACCAGATTCAAATTATTCTCATAGCATTTTACTTTCTGTATTTTTCTTAAGACAATCCGGAGAATGATTTGCAGTGGACTTAAGAATGTCTCTTCAAAGCAACCTTAGCATTAAGGTATACTTTTTGAAAGGTTGTATCATTTTTGATAGTCATATTTATTTTATTCAGAATTGCAGAGGGTGATTTCAGTTATTCTGGTGTTTACTAAAGAGTCGTCAATGTCCTTGTAGGTGATACTCCTAACTACATCGACGACATCCGATTAGCAGTCAAATTCCAATAACCTATTCTCATCGCTCCAGGAAGCAAACTTTGCAATTCTATAATCTAAGCGTTTTCTACTGGTATGCAATCTCTAGCAGCATTATCTTAAGGTAAAGAACTATTCTTTTTTCTCTATTTTTTTATCTAAAATACTTTCTTTTTTACATTTTTTTTAAAAGAACTTGCTGACTTGATGATAAACAACATGTAGTATTTCTTTATGTTATTGGAATCAAACTCAGATGAAGTTGCTTAATATGTTCATTTCTTCTTGACAGTCACTCCTTTTAAATAAGCAGTTCCTTTAGTTTATTAAGCTAAATAATCTGATAAGTTCATTCCAAATGATACAGAATTCTCTCCAAAAGGATATTAGGATTAAAGAAGATAATTTGATGATGAGAATAATAATGATTCTGATCTAAGAAAATAAGAAGAATTTGAATAATAATAGCTTCAAGAGTAACTGATTTAAATGTAAAAATAACAGAAATAATAATAATAATAATAATAATAACAAAAATAACCTGAAAATAGTCAAGGTTCAGTGAAATAACCATCAAGGCAATCATCAGCTAGATAGGCATAAGGAAAAGATGAAAATCAAGGACAATAATAGCTGTAGCAGTAATAGTCATTGCAGTAGATGTCATAAGATAAAGTAATTTTAACAAAATGAAATTCATTTTATTTCGTTATTCAATTGTGTTCTAAAAATCAATCAAACTTTACTTATTATATGAATATTGTTTTTCCTTTCTTTCTTAAAATAGATAAACTCCTCAGATAATCCTGGATTCTCTCAAAATAACTTAAATAAAGAATGATTTCTAAAAGCTGTCAAATACCAGACTAAAATATAACACAAAGAGCGTCAATTTATGTAAGGTATTTCATCTCAAATTAAATCTTTTGATATTTTTTTCATGTTGTATTTTAAGAAAATTATCTTTTTTTGATGGCTAGTCATAATAACTTTTATTCTTCCCTTCAGATTTTTTATTATTTTCTTCTTCAGTTCATTCATTTTTTGCAGCCACTTTCTTCTATGTATTTTCATCTATTTTCCCCATTTTTGTTCTGATATGATTAGGTCTTTTCCTAATTCTTTTAGTCTTTCTGTTAGGCAGTTTCTCAGATATTCCATGTGACTATTTGACTTGTTTCTTCTTCATTGCTTTTGGATTTGGACCTCTAGCTGGTTTTTTCTTTCTAATGTTCAACTCATTTTTGAGTCTATCTAATTTATTAAACATTTTTCTTTTTTCTTCTTCTTGCGTTTCTCTTTTCACTTGATTGATCTTCTTCTATTCCAAGTATGTCGGCATGAACTTGTTAACCTTTCTCTAATAAGATAAAAAGTATATGTTTAAAATTATTTTAAAAATATGGATACCAAATAAGAAAATTAAAATAACTCTTTTTTTGTTTTATGTTTGTTCTTTACCGATTGTACTTCTTTTTAGCATTTATTATTTGGCTCTTCCATGGTAAACTTAAGATCTTTGCTGATGAAGAAAACAGGTACAGGATACATTGTCTTAAAAAATGCTCTTAGTTCTTCATCTTATGATAACACCCAATATCGTTCTTGGTTGCTTTTCCCGATAAGGTCTTAGAAACATTCTGATGGAGTAAGTCCATCCACGTGATTGCATTTCAAGTATGGAAGATTCCTAGCGAAATCATAGAGTTCGTTCAATTAAGCTAAGTGAATTTAATAAAAAAACATAATAAAAAATGGTAAACTTAACAAAAAAGGTTAAGATTATGCAATTAAAAAACAAACAAATCAAGCAGAATGCCTTAATAAATAGCATATTGTTCAATAACACAGATTGATCTTGATTTTAGACAGTGAGATATTATTGTTATGTTTTTGATTTGTTTTTACGTATTGCACGTAGCTCTGCAAGAACACAAGGAGTGATTTATACCCAGCACTAGCCATGAAGTAGCTTAGTGAGTTTTTCTTTGAATTCAAATTAACGGTCCATGCAAGCTTTCAGGAATGTTCCATCTACTAGCAGTTTGTACGGGAAATGGAAATCATAGTTGATGCGATAGAAGTTTATCCATTTTCTCAGAAACTTAACTTTCTTGACTTTCATGAATTTCTAGAGGGAATTTTTGAGCGGAGGATACTACTGCTTTTGAGATAATAGATAACTCGCTATTCAAAACTATGAAGCTTCAGAATTGTTGCCTGATATTCCAACGAAATACTATTTAAAGTTAGACGTGTTTCTTTTTTTTTCCTGACTTTTTTTGCTACTTTTGGTATGTGTGATTTATTAATTTAATTAATTGTGTTATCTTTTTTGGCTGAATACGAATCTAATTGACAGATCGTTTGCTCTTTCTGGAATGTATTCGTCTAACTAACATGTATTTTGTTTAATTTAATAATTATCCAAAGATGGATCAATTATTATTGAATTTAAAATAGATTAATTGATAAAATTGATTTTTTTTATTAATTATTTTGTAGATTTAAAATGGTTGCACGTAAACCCGTGTGTCTGTTAATGCCAGAGACCCAGTAATCAAAAACAGAAAAATATGATAACAAAAGTGTTTTGAAAATTTGAAAGCACTGAGTATTTGCTTTTGTTTCTACCTTTGTGGGCTATTGTTTCGTTGAATCTTGTTTTAGAAGCAAATAAAGTTCTGCGTCTCTCGCATCCTAGTAATTTATCAAAAAGAATAGCCTTAAAATATTGTCAAAAAAAGAGAGATTTAAAAGAATGGACAGTAGCAAACTCTCAGTTAGGGAATTCACTGTATTTCTTAGGAAAGAGGTCACTGAGATTCCTTACAATTTTAGTCAAGCAACATCTAACTACTGCCATGTGCGAAGTTACTCAGCTCATTTGATCGGTGGATTGCTGATCAGCTTAATAGAGTAAAGCATAAATCAGAGAAAAGATATTATTATTCCAATAATATGTAAGGAATATATGCGAATGGAGTGGAGATAATAGAAAAATTTATAGATTGAAAAATTCATGACGGGAGTGAAGAGAATATAAAGAGAAGACTATTGGGATAATAAGCAAATCATGTTAGAATAAGAGCTGAAATAGTCGACATTCTCGATAGGCGCAGAAACATGGATCAGCGAAATCCTCACTGCTAGCAAAAAATACGAATAAAATGAGATTCAACTATTAGCTAATCTTTTCTCAGTTGAAGTTGTGTTTCTTTCTCTGGATAAAAAAACTAGACAACTAAGTTATGTGAGTTTTTGTTTTTCTAAGCAACTCTCATTGACTGTTTATATGCTGGATAAAATAATTTATTCCTGCATTTCTAATTATCCTAATACCAGCCCCATAGGAGATGGCTTCCCATCAGATGCTCAGCTCAAAGAAAGGATTGAATAATCAGGAAAAGCTACAGACTAAAAAAGGAGTGTTTAAACAGGAAATAATACTAGTGCACTGAAAGACTCCCGTAGTAGCAACGCTAGCAAGATTTGTGATAAATGTAAAAGACAAGTTGACTTTAAATTCATCTACAAGAATACATGTGAACACACATTCTGCACTGATTGTCTAGCCTAATAGGTTTAACCTAGCATCAAATTTCAATATACTAAATGCTTGGTTTGCTCAAAATAATTAAGCATCCCTACGGCTTTGAAATTTCTAGACAATTTAAAAGCAGCTGAGAATAGTAGTTCCTCGAATTAATTACAATCAACTAGTAAATCAGCTATGATTAATACTTAAGAAACCTCCAGAACTTAAAGTCTAAAGTGCACTTATTGCTAAAAATAAATGAAGGAAAATGAATATTTCAAGAAAGAAAATTGTCATATTTATTGTTGTGATTGCATCAAACAGCTTTTTCTAAATGCAAAAAGTTCCTATGTGCATTGTGTTGTTTGCAAGAAAATGTTGTCTAAAGATTTAATCTAAGATTTTCTAGCTAAGAATTAAGCATTCTCGATGTCATAGTAAACCGCTGCTAGAACGACTTCAAGTAAAAAAGAAGAACAAAAACAATAAGACAACAAAGAATTTATTTAAGGATAATAATAGTAAATGAAACTGCCTGAAAAGAAATCTGAAATATGTGATAAATGTATGAATAAAGACCTAGCAGCATCTGAAATGTTTACTCCATCAGGTTGCACTCATAGAATATGCCTGAATTGTGCTAAAGAAGAGAAATATTTTTTCACTAGATTTAAAAGCTCGTCTAAGAACTGTTTTCATTTTCCGAGTTGCTAAGGTTTGATCAAATTAAGTTAGATTAATTTATTTCTAGAATCTTAAAATGCATTGTTTGCAGATGATCAAGACAAAACAACGATCATTAAAATAGAAAAAAATGGAAATAATAACTCACTTAGCAGCACTTCTAATACTAGCAGCACTAGCAGTACTAGCAAAATCAATGAAAATACTTAAAAACACAAACATAGCAGTGATCATAAGACAACTAGCAGTAGCAGTTCTAAAATGGGAATATGTAGCATATGTGGAAGTTAATTTAAAACTCAGTATTTGTTCTAGAACTTGCAATGTGATGATTGCTATTGTTTGAAATGTATAGACTTATCAAAAGACCTCAACACTGGGAAATGTCTGGCAAAGCATTGTCATAAAAAATTAGATTTAGATGCTTTAGAAGAATTCTATGAAAGATAAGCGTAAAAAACAGCTGAGGAATAATCGATAGCAACTACTGCTACTTCTCATAAGGTGATTTGTTCAGCTTGCAGGGCTGAAGGATAGGTACTTGCAGCAGAAACACCGGAGTATTTTAAATGTACTTCCTGCTTGAAAAGTAAGGAAATTAATACCCTATTACTCTGAAAATATATTTAATTTATTTATTTCTTTTCTTTGAAGCTACTTGCTTGAAGCATAACGTTCTAACAAGTAAATGCACGTGTTTCTGTGAGAAATGTGGCTAGCAGCGTCGCTAAGAGGGAAATTTCTTGGTATGCACAAAATGCAAGCAGTCGCTTTGCAGTGTTTGTAATAGCGCTGACTGCAAATGTGGAAATTGTGAGTTCTGTGGGAAAGAGAAACCTGGTAAGCTTTGCAGCTGTCTGGATAGGATATGCTGTGTTTGCTTGAATGAGTTCGAGAATATTTAGCTAAATGTGAAATAAGACACGCTAATTAGAAAATAATAGAATTGTGTGCATTCGTTCTGTAATCCTTGCTACTTCAAAAAAATCACTCGTGATGCTAAACTCGATTGCCTCTTCTGTAGTTCGAAATGATGGAGGTGAGAAGGGAGTTGCTAGAGGAAACGAAAATTGAAAATATTATTATTAATCTGTGCAAGCAGAAAGTGCTGTTTAAGGAAGTGATTTTAGCTTGTCACTTGAAAGGAAAGCCAACATATAAATGAAAGATAAAAATAAAATGGTTTACTTTCCTTACTTTTTCGGTAAAATTATGTCTCTGTTATGTTTATTATTATGTTTTCAGCTGGAAATAGCATATTTTATTGGTTCAAAGAGTGAGAGATAAATAAATTAATTGAAGCTCCTGATTGATAATTAATACCAAAGAGAAATAAGATGAAAGGATATTAAAAACTTTTCTTTTCTTTTTTTAACATATTTTTAAGGATTTTAAGAGTGAGTTTCAGAAAGAAGTAGAACAAAATTAATTTTCATTCATGCTTGCTAATGAATTTCTTCTTTGTATTCATGTGAAATTTCATAATATTAACTCATATTAAAATAAAAAATCTTAGTTTCATTTAAACTCTCTTTGCTTTGTTTAATGAAGAGATTTAATGGGAAAATATTGGTTATTAAGTATTCTAGAGTTATTTCAAAGCATAATTTGTTATGGGAGGCATTTTATTATTCAGTTTAATAAAAACAAAGAACATATTACCTTTAAACTTGATAGATAACAAAAAAAGACTGCTTTTTTTCTCAAAAAAAATCAATGCTAAATATTAGATGATTTCAAATAATTAACTTAAAATAAAGATGAATCCAGTTCTCTCTTTGCCTTAATCTACTTGTTCGCCAATTATTTTGTTAAATGATGAATTTGATTACTACTAATCTTATTTCACTGGTAGATTAACTAAACAAACCAAACATATATTTTAAAAGAATTATATTAATGAACCAACAAATGCTGCAGATTACGTTTTATTGTGCAAATTTTAAAACAATAATCATAATTATCAAGGATATTCTGCATCAATTTACTGTATTTCTTAATCAGGTGGAAGAACTAACTGAAAACATTGATTGTTTAATCCGAAATAGATTGATAGGTTGATTCTTCACTTAAATTATTAATAAATCAAGCAATTAAGCCAGCTGATTGATTCTCAGAGGATCGCTTGATAATTTTCTAAATTTTATTAGTACTACATACCCAGTAAAAACAATAGAATAGATATAAATGTCAGATTCTATTCTAAAAGAAGTTATATATTCTTTGCCAAGATTATTACATAAATAATGCTAACAGAAAGCACCTGAAGCATTCAGTTTTTTTTCAAATAATATTTAAATAATTTTAAAAAAGTAATCTCAATCAAATGCTGGTGAGTCTGCTGAAATTTCAAGAGAAACAAGCTAGAAAAGCGTCTTTGAAAAAGCTGTGGTGGATGATATTTATTAATCTAGTTAATTTTAAAAAAGGAGAGAAGAGAAACCAATACCTGTGCTCAGTTAAAAAGGGAAGAGCAGACTCAGATTATCATAAAGTGATTTGAGATTAATAAAGAAAAAAACAAAAACAAAAGTTATTGAAAGTTCTACTCACACGTTATCTGCTCTTCGGTGCTTTTTTCACTAAACTCATACAAATCGATACAAAAAATAATATTCTTCAATGGACAAGGTATATCATTTCAAAGGCAAATCACTTGCTTAAGGTCATCTTAAACATATTGCCGAGGGTACCGCTGGATTCTACTCTGAGGAAGAAGCTGAAGACTCACCTGCTTCTATTAAACCAGAACTAGCACCCAAGAAAAGTGCCTTCAATACCAATAATTTCTCCCTTGATGAAAACCCAAATTGTACATATTATTTGATTGATTTTACATGAATAATGAGACCATGAGATTGATTCAATCATTTTAACTAATTTAAATGGAAATGGTCATGTCTCTTTGATGTTGCTTTGCTGTTCTCATAATTTTTTTTACTATTTTAGAGAAGAATAAACCTGCTGAGGCTGAAGAACTACCAATCAGATAGCCATCCTAAACTGTTGGGTACACTAAACCTTCTCATCTTTACTCCAATAGCTAAGCTTCTAATCTTAAAGTAAGAATTTTTTTATCATAGTCCAACTCAATTCTCAAATTAATGTCACATTTTTCTCATTTTCAGCCGGCTGATGCCAAAAGTAAGATGATTTTCAATCTTCAAGGCTAGTAAGTCATCGCTGATTCTGACAATGACGCAAGGAGGATCATAAAAAAGACTGAAATATTTGATGCACTTTAATCACATCCCTTCCGTCATCTCATTTTCTCTTCCACAGTCAATGAAAGTACTTCAATTATTTATTATTTTTCATTTTCACGCCCATAAAAGAAACCTCTCATACAAACCTGGAGGGCTAAGAGTTGTGAATAGGAGGGATGGATATGAGAGAAAGCAAAAAATAAGTGATTTCCATAACAAGACAGACAAAAGTGGAACCTCAAATGTTTTTTAATAATTAACTGGAATAGAAGGAGAATTTAAAACGAAAAGTACTTGACTAATTATTAGTTTCGAGTTTGATATCTCTCCCACCCTAGTTTAAGCAATTTTTGCCTTGAATAAACAGGAATAATTTTTTTCCCCAATTTCTGATCAAGAAATCCACACAACGTATGTTTAATTTTTAATAAGTGTCTATTCCTTTTTCTTACCCCCAAAATTTTTTTAAATCTCCTTAACTAATAATTAATAATTCCATCAATAGTCAAATACTCCAAATTACTAAACATTTCTTTCCTCTCCTTTACCTTAAAAAATATCCACAATATTTTTAAAAATACTTCAAAAACCCACCGTTTTAAATAATATTTTTTATAATTTAACTTTCTAGCCGCATTCAAGAAGCATCTAACTCTTACTTATCGTGGATTAGTTTATGCGCGAAAATGTCTGAAAGGACCTTCTGATAAATTTATCAAAAGTAAATAAGTCTCTGTGCCTGAGTCCAAAATTCCTAAAGGAAAGACACTACTTCTAGACTTAGATGAGACTCTTATCCATAGCTGCAGCCTCAAAGAAAACCCTGAACATATTATCAAAGCCAAATCAGATCCTGATGACAAAATTGTAAGAAGATTTAAAATTAGTTTTTTATGTTTTTTTTAAAATATTTCTTTGTTCTTTTAGGGATACTAAATTGGTCTGCGAGTGCGTCCATTTTGCATGGAGTTCCTCTAGAAACTATCTCAAATCTGGGATATTTACATTTTCACTGCTTCCTCACCAACTTACGCCAGTGCGATTGTGAAGTTCTTAGATCCCGAAGGGAAATACATCAATGGAATCTTAAATAGATTAAACTGTATGGAGACAAAAAATGGGTTTTTCATTAAGGATCTGAGAATCGTTAAAGGAAAGGACTTAAAGAAAACGATTCTCGTTGATAATCTAGCTCATTCCTTTGGGTTTTAGATTGAAAACGGTGTGCCAATTCTCGAATGGCATCAAGACAAAAATGATTAAGAACTAAAGAATCTCATCCCATATCTCGTTGATGCTGCAAATGCCGACGATGTGAGGTAATTTAATCGTGATAGACTAAGGCTGGTTGATCTCTCTGACTCCAATGTTGAAGATATCTGAAATTGAAAAGAGGAACAGAAAAAATACTTCTATGAAAAAAAAATAAAAATGGATAGAGTGATAAATAATAATAAAAATACAATAACCAATTACTAACTCTAAGCTCTAAAAAGAGGAACAACTATTAATATTCTCCCAAGATAATGCGACTAAAGATACCTTATTCCATTGCTATTAAAATAGCTTTGAATCTACAAAGTTGAATCAACAAGGAAACAATTTTTAAAACTGAAAGATCGTTTTTATATATTTCTAACTATTTTACTTGTTTTTGAACAAATTCTACACTGTTTAAGCTGCTTATTATTTCATTACTTTCAAAATGCTATGATTCTTAGAATTAAAAGGGTTCCTAAGATTTACATTATAGCATTTATAATTTTAAATCACATTTTGTTTATGTCTTATTGTCTGGTGAAAAAACTTATTTTATGTTTATTGTGAAAATAACTTCATAGCAGAGAAACAATAATTTATTTACGAGTTCAAAATAGTCAATCATCATCTATTTCTAAGAGGCTGTAGTTAAACCAGAAAGGATTATGTCACATATTGTAGCTGTAATGTGATTGCTAAAGAAGAATAATGAAGGATAATATGGACACTAAAAATTTCAATTTAAATGATTTAATAACTAAACTGCTTCCCAAATAAGATAGGAATAACATCAAATTGTTTAGAAAAACTTAAATAAGGGGTTCTGGAGGATCATGGGGAGAGATCATAGAGAGAATATAAAACTGATTCAGAGTTAGACGAATACATATTGAAGCCTTTAGATGCGATGGGAAAATGACAGTATGATGAATTTAGTATCTTCAGTTGTAAATTCCAAATATGATATTTATTTTTCAGTAATGGCAAAAGGGAGAGTGAGATTAATTATTAGCTAACTGAGAAGGTTTTAATTACTGAAAGATTCACTAATGCCAGTAGTCTTACTTCTTTGTATCATAGCATTTTAGAAGCTTGCTTGACAAAT
>Ga0302271_10001105_pt1 | contig 26406 bp, 16 predicted proteins | sample III_Bog_N1_1_FD_198767 | JGI IMG/M metagenome (GOLD analysis project Ga0302271, IMG submission 198767) | Peat permafrost microbial communities from Stordalen Mire near Abisko, Sweden - III_Bog_N1_1 | ecosystem: Environmental > Terrestrial > Soil > Wetlands > Peat | place: Sweden: Abisko... | reverse complement strand
TTTACAAATTTTTCAAAAATGACTAATCATAAAGTTATGCAAAAAGTCAAACAAGAACAAGTAATAAATAAGAAGAAAAAAAACATTATAACCCATGGAGTCGTTTACTCTTTCCTCATACTTTAAACAAATGAAGCTTAGATACAGGATGTCTTCGTTTAAAGTTAGAATTTGAAAATCTAAATCCATTTTGATTCATGTTAAGTGCTGGGTTCGTCGTGAGCTTCAAAAGATCGATAACTTCACTGACTGAATTCGGCGTAGCTATGCCTGAGCGCAATCCACCTAGATATGCTGAATTCGATAGATCCGAAGAAACAGCACTAGCAGAATATTTTCGATTATGTTAGCTAAAAGGATGTTGTGATTATTTCATCCCATTTTCATAATTATTCATAGCATTCCCAGGTATTCCTGCTATTGCTGTTACAGCTTGGTTGCTCTTACTGTAAAGCTTAGTGAATGCCTTGGATATTTTCAAAGGCTAATATCCTTCTTTCCTATTATTTTTCAACATCTAAAAATCATTTGAAGTTGGAAGCACTTGCGATTCATTATTCGGTTTCAAGCAAATGTACTCTGTTCTATTCACGCCTTGGAATTGTTCTTATCTAATCGTTTCATCGAAGTCATCATGATTAATACTATTGCCGTTCGTGTTATTTTTATTTTTATTTTTTTGTGACTTCGATTTCTTATTCAAATCAGGGACATGTCTACTCAACGAATGACTCCATGTTGATTCCATTTCTTTTTTAATATTCTAATCGTCTAATTCAAAATACAAATCAAAGTCATTTTAGTTCTAAATAGGTAATATTGTGTTTTACATTTCTAGCTAAAATTATTGCTGATTCTAAAATTCATGCCTTTGCTTGGTGAATCAGTTACTTTCTCATTCGTTCTTATGAACAAATTCGGCTAAACAAACCTAACACTCGAATGATTCGTGCTCTTGTTTCTCCTATGTATTTACGATTTTCTTCCAGCTAATCCTTCGCCTTCAAGAATTTAATCTTTTATGGTTTATTTATTGCTTTATTCCTCATCATATTCGTCTACTGTTTGTTTCAGCAACGGCGGCATGAGTGTTGGAGGGTTAATCGAATCACGCAAATCTACAGAATCAAATATCTACTCGTTTTAAACTGGCACAACAATTATCTCCCTAATGGCATCTTTAACAGGGACAACCTCATGCGTTGGTGAGCTTAAAGGTGTATTTTTAATAGGTGTATTCGCTAACCTATCCATTTGTCTGTAATACGATTCGATCTCATCAACCAATGTCTGATTCCTCGATTCATCTAGCAAAAGAATATCTTTTCCTAATTATTTTGCTTATTTCATAGCTTCATTTCGTTCTCGAAGTTTCAATACTCGCTCGTTAGGTAAGGGAGTCTAATAATCCTGTTAGTTTTGATTGTTCTGTTGTTAAGAAGAGTAGTAGTTAAAACTAGAGTGCTGCTGCTATTGTTGCATTTTTTCATAGGTTTATTGTTTCCTGCTTCTACTGACATTTCTAGACATAATCAAAGGGGAAGCTGTGTTGGAAGAGTTAATCAAGTCAAAATCCATTAACGTCTATGAATATGATTAGCATTTCTTATGTTTTAGTTGCTCTAATTGCAGGATTTAGTGCTTAACACTGTTAGACGATGATCGAAGTGGCTGTTTTTAGGATTACATAGCACTGGATGTTTTTCTAAATTGCATGCTTTCAATTGGTAAACGATTAACCATATTGAGTAATGGAACCTTTTATGCTAGCCCTACAGCAGGAGAATGCGATGGTTATTGTTTACTAGGGGATTGCAATTCAAGACGAAGAGAATCCTCTCCTTTCTAGAACAGATAGAAGTTCAATAAATGCTCCATTATTGGATGATTTGCATATTCTTATGAATAATCCTATGAGGGTTTTAATAATCAACTTGTAGATATAAACTGTGGGTTTAATAGTTTTTGTTTAGTTGCTGAAAGAGCGATGAAGAAATTAGCAATAATAATTAAGAAATTATTATAATAATAAGTATATTTATTATTTATTGGTTGTCTAGTGTTTTCTTATTTAAATTGGTTCAGGTTGAGAATGATTGATGATCAGTTTTGATGACTCTTTTAACTCCCCAAAGAGTCTGAAAAGATTATTAATAAATCCCCTAACTAACAGATTTCTTAAAAATATAGTTTAGGAGGAATTAATTAGATAGAAAATAGATAAAGAAAGCAGTAAGAATAGATTAGATTTTACATTGAAACACAAGCAAACGCATTTTGATCTGTTCATAATTTCCTTTGAATTGAGATGTTGATTAGCATTTAAATCTATGAATATTATGACTTTCTTAATGAGACTAATCACTTCAAGCTAATGTGTTAGCTTGCTGATTGCTTTTTTAAGAAGCAGAGGATGCAGAGAAATACATTAAATTGAACGTTTTCACTGCTGATTTGAGTTCATCAAGTGAAAGATTATTGAATTTATCATCATAAAATTTATTAAAGTCAAATTCTTGATATTGCTTCGAAGGAATTAACTCATGAATATGCGTGAACACTTATGTCATATGAAGACCTTTAGCAGCTGATCTATCGATATTGTTTAAGTCAATAAACGAGAGCATTTTAGGAAACAGCCTCAAGAGCTTTTCACGGAATTCCTCATGCGATTGTGGTTTCATAGACACGAATTTTAGAAACGAGCGGGCCTCTGATGTTTAGGATAATTGCACTTCACTTAGAATGAATGGTTCGATGGAAGAAAACAGCTATTTTGCTTCGGTTACATCTTGTTGGATTTAGCTTTTAGTGGTAAGATATTCCGCTGATTTTTCATAGATTCTGAAGGCACCTTCTTTGACGATGGTAGGTTCTGATTCTTTGGAAAGAATTCTACGAAGTTACTCTAATCCAAGTAAATAATAAGAACACAGACAATGGAGGACAGCACAAGAAATATGGGAAGGCAGTTAATAGAGTCTTGTGCTATTCCAAAAGTTTAGCAATGTGGCATTTGCAAAGAGTGCTCGTTTTCGCAGAAAAATGAAGAAATTATCGATTTTACTAACGAAAATTTTTGAATCTTCCTGTTGCTTTATTTGCTTCATGTACAGCAAATATTTCTCGTTTTCAGTCAACTCGCGATCAGGAGTTGTAGCAGCAGCAGAAGAAGCAAACCCATTCAATGAAGTTAAGGAAGACATTCCACTTGGGATAAATGTTCCTTTGTTCTATTCAACAGAAGATTGCATTGAAGAAGGTCTCAATTAGTTGTGGTCATTGTGAGTTTTCCCACTGCTTTCCATTCCTTTTTGAGTTCCTTTGAGCTCATCAGGATACCCTCCATTAGATTGATAGCTACTGCTACTGGGGATAGTACATGAATATTATCTATGTTCCTCATGCTTAGGTGAAGACATTTATGTTTTAATCGAGTGGAATTAATCTTATCCTCTAATGATAGTTGGTTATGTTTTGGATATTCCATAGCTGTTGTTAAATTAATTCTCTGTTGAAGGACAGAAACAGTTTAAAGATTACTATTTTTCTTATTTTTCTTCTTAAAATGCATTCTAATTGTTGTCCTTGAATCTATCATTACCATTAGTATTAACACTATGACTGTGATTGTAATTCTTGGGTTGGTTGTATTATTTTGGATCTTAATAATGGTTTTGTTGCACTGGATTTCTGGAGATAGGACTAGTAGATCGTTAGCTAACTTACTATTGATTTGGACTATTAGCATCTCTGTAGTTTTATGAATACGGACTTGTTGGTCTATTCTGTGACAAAGGAGAGTTGGAATATGGCGGAGAAGGTGAAATTGGAATATTCTTGACACTTGAAAAATGGCTGCTAATTGTCTTTGGAGATTTTAAGGAAGCTACAAAATGATTATTGTGCTGGGTTTCATGTTCCTAAACTAACTTTTCGTAAGGAGAAATGCTGCCTTATTGCATTGGGGACATTGCTTGAGAAGGAGTTGAAGGAGTAGTCATAGTGTTCTAGAAGAAATTAGTCTCAAGTGCAGCTTAGGAATTAGATCTTCTTTGTGGGGTTTATTTTTTAAAAGGAGCTGGGTTTAGATATGGTTAAGGGAAAGGACTTAAACCTGATGAGCTAGTAGATCGTTCAGGACGAGCTTAAGTAGGTTAGGAGAGAGCATTCGCTGGAGATGCTTATTCTGAGTGTATTTATTGATATTAGTTATTTGGAGTTTTAGGTTTCTGCTGATTTAAATTAATATTGTTGTTATTATTATTAGTCTGTGTGTTTATGGTACTTGGAGATGAGAACGTCTTTGCAAATGATGGTTCAGTAAATAAAACTGTGTTTCTGTGAGGGCTCAGTTGAGGGGGATTTTATCTTGCAGGACTAACAGAAGAACGATTTATATTGATTGGAGTCCCAACAGGAGACACAGGGCGTTAGTTTATAGGACTAAAAGTACGAGCAGAAGAAGGTAGAGTGATCATTCTAATAGGGACTGCTTATTATGCTTCAATCCCTGGGACTTAGTTTGTTCCAGGTAGAGGGTTGTTGTTTTATTTATTTTAGGGTATTGTAGCTCCAGGAAAAGTTTATTATTAATACTATTACTGCTTTTCTTAAGGTTATAATTACTAATACTGTTGTTGTTTTTACACTTAAGACTACTACTCTTTTATCTATTCTTACAAAATATTTTTATTTTTATTCTCCCAGACAGCTTCTAGATTCTTCCTCATCGATTAATTCAGCTACTCATTGGAAGGTTCAACTAGAACATTCTCAATCAGTTTTGTTTATTGTGTGCTCGCAATCAGAGGATGGCTGAAAATATTCTCCCAGTTTATCCTATCTTTCTCATGATATCTGAGCATCTTTATCAGCAGATCCTTGGTGTTTTATCCGATCGGTGGAAACGAAGGCACAGGATAATCACCTTATCCAACTAACGTTAAGATGTTTTCAGTTAGGCCATGCAATGACATAGCTGTGAATGGCGGACGGCCAAAGAGCATCTCGAAGAAAATGCAACCCATCGACCAGACATCGCATTTCGAGGAGTATTTTCTGTTTGTGAGAATTTAAGGTGGAGCGTAAAGTGGGGAACATTTTTGAGTCATTTTCTCAGGTTCATCGACGTCATGGACGATACGAGCAAATCCAAAGTCACCTATTTTTATCTTGCCATTGTGGAGTAAAATATTTTCTGGTTTTAAATCCCTGTGAATAATATGCTTTTCAATGAGTGCTTGATATCCTGCGCACATTTGTTTTAGAAACTGTATGCTTTCCTGTTGAAAAAAAGAAGAAATAATTCATAAAAAGAATAGAAAACAAATCTCTAATTAAGGCTATGTGTTTTCAAACTTTTAATGATTTAAAACATAATTAATTTTGTATTATATCTTGTTTTTTACTTCTTCTGAGAGTCTATTCTTCTTCTTAACTAGATGATTGCGTAGATTTCCGCCATTACAGTAATCTAGAAAGAGATACAAATTATTAGGCGTTTATTTGAGATCGTGCATGCAAATCAAATTCTCATGGCGAGCTTTCATGAGAATATCGATTTCTTTCTAGAGAACATCATTGTAATTTGAAAATTTATTGAATTATGTTGAAGAAAGGGAGATAATCTTCACTGCAAAGTATTTCTAGTGCGACACATCTTTCTTGTCCATCGCCTTGTAGACTTATGAGAATTACCCTCCGCCAAGTTTTTCATTGAAAACGATGTAATTGTCTACGTGCTTGAGAATCTATTCTGGGATGGGTAGCGACTTCTATTCATTAGATTCTTTAGAAATAACTTGAGGAGTTCCAGGAACTGCTCTTAGAGTAATAGCAGTAGTATTATTAGGAGTTGTAGCTGCTGTAATGGTTGCAGCATTTTGTTAATATGGTAAAATATTTTTGTCTCTTTACGCAATTTACTTCTAACTAGTGTTATTCGTGTTTATGTTGTGAGTTGTACCTTGATAAGGAACAGCAGAAATGATGCTGGGCTTCTAATTATTAACGACTTCCTGCTATTACTGTTGTCTGTGCTTTAGCAGAGCAGAAGGTAGCATTTTGTTGGTTGAATTCGTTGGTAATGCTATTTGGTTTTATTTGAAGTTGTATTTGTTAACAAGCACACAGGATAATTCTTTGTTTGGTTTGTTTTTTATGTTTTATGATTTATGTAGCTTTGAAGAATCTTTCCAAAAAAACACATCTTAAATTTTTAAATATCAAGTGAGATTGGATCGGCAATCAATCGTCTTTGCGGGAAGAGAAGGGGGAGGAGAGGGGGAGAAGCAATTAATTGGACATAGAATATTATCTATGTTATTAACTCAAATTAAATAAGAGTCTAAATTCATGTAATAAATCGATTCTGAAGAAGAATAATAATTCCAAACAACACCGAAATGAATGCTAAAGGATGTAAAATATGAGTTCAATATCCTTCATCTTCGAAATAGTTCTTGATTCTAGCTAAGAGATCTTCTTTGATTTTATTTGGAACGGTGTTTCTGCCTAGGAGAAAGTTAAAAAATTATGAGATTACTAGAAATGAACAATAATACATAAGAATAATCTAATATGCAACTTCTTTAATGAAGAAGTATGCAAAATTACCTCTTTCAACTAATTCGTTGACTAGTTCATCGATTGTCACCTTTTCTAAACCTTTCTTTCGGATAAGTTCTAGTTTGAATGACAAAAATAGTTGTTTTATTAGGCATTTTAGAGCTTCTTGTTTAGTTTATTTTACCTTTGCAATATTTTTTAAGATCATCTTTCCATCCAGATTCGATCAACTTTTGTCTTAAGTAATCCTCCAATCTGGAAATAAAATCCAAACCAAATAATTAGTCAAAATTAATGCATTTATCATAATTATAAATCTTTTATTCCAATAGATTTTCTGCTTCATCTTTTAATCCTAAGAATGTCTAGCATCATACAAAGAGTACATGCATTTTCTTCGAGAAATTAGTATAATCCATCTTATGTATGGTGCGTTTTATTAAGTGTAAAGTACCTTTATTCTTCACCGCCTTCAACAAGTTTCTTTTCTAATGCAACTTTACGGGAAGCAACATATGTATCTGCCTTTCCGCTGAGAAAACAAGCCAGCTTTAAACATGTAATGAAGCATTGTATTGCTGTTATAATATTTGTACTTCATTATTCTGAGTGATGAATTGAGGTTTGACTTTGTGTTTTTTGATGGGTAAATCAAATTTTAATTAAAAAATAGTATATTACCTTCCTTTTTATGCCGCATAAAATTAGAAAAGGAGAGAAGCTTAACAACTTAAGATGATGAGGCTTGAAGGATTAAACATAAGATGGCCAAAGGAGATAAGAATCTATGATTTTAAGGCAGGTTGAAATAGGTTTTTTAAAAAATAATAAATAATAAAAATGTAAAAAATATTTTTATAGTCATAGACAAAAAACTAAAGAAAGAGAAAGAGATTATTAATTTAATAAATTACTAAAAAATCCATTTTAAAGGGTGATAATAGATCAATCTAATATGTCAATGTTCTCTTAAAAATCATATTCAGAAATGATAAAGTAATTTTTGAAAAATCTTCATTCTTATTTGGACTCAAATCCCTTTAGTAGTAAGATTAAAAATATAAATATTACTAGAAGATAAGTTAGTTGATATGCCTGCCATATTGATTTGAAGGGAATTTCCAAATAAAAATGTTAGAATGATACATTAAAGTATATTTAATGGGTATAAAAATAAGTGGAAAGCTCTTTTTAATTGAGAGAAAAAACATGAAAGAAAATCATTAGATGCAACAACAACAACAAAATGGGTGAAATGTAGTTTTGTTTATGGATTAGTTTCTTTCATAATTATGAGTCAGCCAAACCACTCTAAGCCAAAAACAACTGACTAATTTGGAAATCAAGAGATATGTTGCTGCAAGAGAGTTAAGTAGCATGGCTGCGAGCCTACTAGAGTAAGTTTAATTGCTCACAATAAATGGTTGAGAATTTTATTTTAATAATATTTTCATGAAGCATGCTCACAATCCAAACAAATTAACAACAAGAAGAAGGTATTTATGCCTTTTTCGATAATTTTAAATTCCTCCCCTTTTTTTATTTTGATTTTCTTTTAATCAAAAAAAGAATAAAAATCATAATTCGATTTTCTTCAAAAAAAGAATTCCTTGTATGTTAACCTGCGACCACTAGATACTTTAAAAATATTAAATAAAAAGAACTTGAGTACAATAGAGCAGTATTTTAGTGATAATATTTGTCAACTAGTAGAAAAACTCTATTTATTTTTATTTTTTTAAAATCAGGGCATATTAAATAAAAGATCAATATATATATGAAAAGCTAATTAGATTTCTTTCTCCTAGAGGCATAAAATTAACAAAGAAAATAATAAAAATCATCTTAATCAGATCATTCAAAGTCTAAAAAAAGATCATGGATTGTTTTTGAAGTTAGATTGAGACAAAATTGAAAAGTTAATAAATGACCTGAAATATTTTTAAAACAATCAAAGATCAAACATAATTACCTTACAAATAATTTTCAAAATATTGTTTGAAAATAATAAAAGATTTTTGGAAAGATTAGATTAGATTAAAGCACTATTGTTGGAGAGTATTTTTAAACTTAAATTTTGTTTAAACTATTTAAATATTTAGAGAATAAATTTTAAATTTGAGCCATTTATTTTTTTATGTATTGATTCTAAGCGCAAAAGGGGAAAAAAAAGAAGAAAAGAATATTATTGCTCGGTGTTGTGATAAACACTAGTAAATATCAATTGTATGCATTTTGCTCATAAGGAAATATTTTTCCTTTGATTCAATTGAATGAAATGATCATCAGCAATAAAAATACTAATCTATTTTTGCTTCCTACAGGCTAAGCTTATTTTTCTGCAAAATTGAAATAGGAAGGGAGGAAGAAGGATGGTGGGGGGGGGGGATGATCTATTGTGACGCATTTTTTCGGATTATTGGATTTAAAAAAAACTCAATATTATTGTGATCATAGAAAATTAGCCTCCCGCTCCCTTCCTAACTCCCTGTCTTGATTTTAGCTTTTTTATCTATTCAGAAATTTGAAAAATAATTAAAAGACTAAGGACTCTTGAAGAGGCCATCAAGAATTCTCTTCTTTTATGGTGCCAATCTGATGCATTTAATCAATAAACTTGTCTTGTAACTCACATTAATCAAGAAGTATTTGAGTTTAATAAGTTATTTCGCTAAGAAGCAGTCTCTTTTGTAAACTGAAATGTGCTAAACAGCTTTATTTCTAGTATTATAATAATGACGCAATATCTATAAAAGTCCTTGAGGTGAGATTACACTCTTTCGATTTTCAATTTGAAGGAAAGAATCGAAAATACCCCGAATATTTATTATCTTATTAACTCCTCTGAGTTCGGGAGATTATTGAAAATTATAATAATAACAAAATCAAAAAAAAGTACAAATTAACTAAAATAAAACTCAATATTCTAGATGAATTACTTTCACCTTTCTCAAGTTATCGTAAACCATTCTTCAACGCTATTATCTACGGGAACGTTCAGCCCAATGTGTACCCGTAACAACGAGTATGACTTTGATTCCTCCGACCAAACTATTCTCAAGAGTGAACAACATACCCCTCAAACCAAGATCTTAAAGAGATCTGCTTCAAACTCTTCAACACTTTAGAATCTAATGGAGGACCTACAAGAAGAAAACTCTAATATCTCCTTTGACAGACTAAATAGTGTTCACGTAGATTAAATGAACTATGAGCCTTTTAGCATGATGAATTATCCTGATCAACAAAACCCTGTCTTTGATGTTTACCCTCCTGTAAACGAAGCCAACTAATACAACTATTAGACGCTCCCTCAAGAATACTAACAAAACAACCACTTCATCTAAAACAGTTACCTTCCTAATGAACCATATTAGGATTACTTAAGCCTAGATTCCAATATCTAAGAGGACAATGAATATGCGAAGATTTCTGACTATGACTATGCGTAAAATCCAACAAATTCTCAATCTGAAAAGACAAACCTCTTTGAACAAGACACTGCTTCAAAAATCTACCAAAACAAATCTGACAAGGACGAATTAGTAAGACATCGCAGTAAGATTACCATGCGCAGATTACCTCACAGTGTAGAAACCGTTACTGTTCAGGAAAGAACCCAGGAAAAAAAGAAACAGTTTAAGAATCACTTTAAGAATTTTTTGAAGAAGGCTATCCCTTATTTGAGTAAAAAACTGCAGGAATTCAATGCCGGTGATGAAGATTATGAGGCCATGCTACAAATCTTAGCATCTTTCCAGAACAAAACATCCAAAGACGATGTCTTGTTCCTTATTAAGAACTTCCCGACACTAGAGGAATAAGAATTCAATCGCTTGATGGAGTTGAACAGAGATCAATCTGAAATTGCTTCTGTCAGAGAATAAAAGATCAATCCTAATTTTAGAGCTTTACTTTTCTCAATGTCCCATATTGAAGATTCTGATTCATATGAAGAATACAAGCAAATTGCCTAAATTCTGAGAAAACTTAACACTTTCAACAGAAAGTGGCTGCTTAGGTTCACGATGGTAGACTACATTCCTACAATCTTGAGAATCAAGGCGAACAAGCAAGATTAGTTCTTCACGAACAATTACATCAGACACGTGCTCACGAATGCATCTATTATTGAGTGAATTATAGTTTATTACTCGTTTTATCATGGTGCTTGTTGCTGTCAGTTTAGTTAAGATTTTTTTGTTTCAGTTTGCTTCGAAATTCAATTAAAAAAATATTAATAACATAAATATGTTGTGGGTGTATTTTTATTTGGAAAGACTTCTTCGTTGTTAGATTAAGCACTAAAGCTCTTTGCAAAAAAAGGCGGCAAAAATGGAATTTTGTCTTTATGTAAGTGAAAGTTTTCAGCTAATTGAAGAGAGATAAATAATAAATATAAATTAGCTAATGCATTAGATCCTTTGCAAGCCATCAAATAATCTAACTCCACGCTTTAATAATAACCTTCTAATTATGTTTGTTCTTCTTCTTACTATTTTCTAACCTGTTTTCTGTTTCAAAAGTTGATTTCTCCCAAGCTCCAAAACCCATTTTCATCACACATTTAACGAATAAAATAAGCTCAAATGAAATCAATGTAACTTGATGATAAGCTTCTATGGGATACCTAATATTTATCCATTTCTACTGATATTCTCACTTCTGTTTATCAATAAATGGTTCATAAAATTCAAAAAAAATTCAAAATTATCTCAAAAAGTAATGAATAGCTAAAATAAGAATTAAATCTAGATTCCTTCCAAATAGAATGATTTTCATCTGCCAAAAATGTAATTTTCTCCTTATCCTTAAAAATATTTAAAAGTGAATCCATTTATAAAGGATGCTTCCTATTAATAGAAGTTTAATAGCAAAGAAATCTAAAATAAAACCACTTATCAATTGTGATTTGATTCCCTGCTATTTTTAATCACATAAATTGATTCCTTATTAATTCGTTTGTCTTTACATCTTTAGAGATTCCTTGAACGTGAGAGTATCGTATCACCTGTGGGGGTAAGAAGAAAAGAGTTAATTGATTGCGAGATAAACAAAGAAAAGCAGCAATTGTATAAGAAAATGAAGAAAGATGGTTGGTAGACTGAATCAGCTGTTTGGAAACGATAAAACATGAAACAGTCATTCGATCAATCACAACAATCATAAATTCAGTTGTTTGAGTCGTTCAAATCAAGAGTGCAACTAGACAAAGAAGAATCCTTAGACGAATCTGAGAATCATTCATCCCATCCATAAAAACAATTCTAATAAAACTTCTCATCTAACTTCCAATTCAATGACACCAAAAACCCTCCATACCCTTCTACGTCGCTAGCTTTCAAGAATAGTTCAGCTAAAAAAGAAAAAAGCACTGAATCTAATACCTTACCGACAGCAACAGGAGGAGCTGCATCCAAGAAAAATCGTGATAATAACATTATGGGAATTGTTTGTAGAGTTGGAGATAACGACTCACAAATTGGAGGAGACAACCTCGATGCAATGTCTAAGAGTACAAGTACAGTTGGCAGCAGAGAGAAGAAGAAGAATAATCAAATTAAAATTGTTAAAACAGACAAAGTTACTTTGAAAACAGACTAAAAAGAGCATTGCTTAGAATCAAATAGCAACGAAAATGAAGTCGAAGAAGTGAGTGCTAAAGACAGCAACGAGAATAATCCTGACAACAACTTCAACGGGCATGAGGATGTAGTCGATTTGAATAAACTCAACAATCACAACCCAGAAGAACCTCTAAAATCACCTGTAAGCAAGGTATATGGAAGGAGAGGATCTCGTAGAGTGCCTCCTTCGAATCTTAGCGGATAAATCACTAAAGATTAACTGAATACTGCTAGTCTAAAGGAACCAATTGTAACTTAACCAAAATCGACTGGTGGATTTTTCTTAGCAATGAAACTCAAGAAATATGCAAATTAAATGGTGTCGAGATTGCAAAGTAGGCGATATTTGTCGCTTCGGAGCAGACATTTGTAGTTTTTCAACGATGAAACGATTGTACCTGATGAAGAAAAGGGAGTTTTCAAGCATTAGAGTAGTCATCATGGAGATGAAGGCTTTGAAGAATTAGGAAGTGCCGATGTCGCGTAGAGCATCAACAAACAATGCACTTTCTTTCTGATCAAACTCTACAATAAACATTTCTCGAAGGAATTGAAGATCACCTTGAATAAGATCCCATTGTTTTCACCTTCGCATACGGTGAAGCTACTCTGGGATTTTCTGAATATGATAAGTATCGCTTATTATTTGATTTTCTTTCCATTGAGGATCGCATTCGGATTGAGTTTGTATTCCAATCCCATTAGTTTTGTAGCAGTGATTCTTATTCAAGTTGACATTTTAGTACACTTGAACACGGGGTTCTACGATAAAGGTGCGCTAGTGAATGATCGGATACATATTCTAATGCATTATCTGGGTAAAAGATTTATCACAGATATTCTCACAATGATTCCATTTCTGGTCTATGGGTTCTCAGGAAGTCATGATAATCTACTCTCAACGTTCCCGAAGTTGTTGGAAAGTGCAATATCCTTACTTTTTCTGATAAGAGTGAGTCATTTGTCCTAGATAAAGAAGAAGATTGAAGAGAGATTTTATTAGAAAAAAATGTTAACTCATATTTTCTCGTTGTTTTCTCTGCTGATGAATACACTGTATATCGCGCATATCTTCTCGTGTGCTTGGATCATTGTAGCAGAGTTCAAAATGAGCTCTGATAACACATGGATGAGTCAAGCAAATGTTGATGAGTCAGATTAGACGACGTAATACATATATTCACTGTATTTTCTGATTATCACAATGACGACAGTTGGATATGGTGATATCAGAGCATAAAACTCTGTCGAGCATGTGCTCATTATCGTTATTGTACTCATATCGAGTGGAGTGTTCTCCTTCAGTATCAATTAAATTGGTAAAAAAAATAGTTATTTTTAGTAACAAAAAATATTAAATTTATTATATTTTGTATTGGGGATATGTGCCTCCTAGGTAGCATTGTCCAGCAGATGTCGGAGGAAAAGGAGAAAGTGAAGAAGACGCTCTAAGTCATAAATAATTACATGAACAAGAAGAACATCAATATGAGTCTGCAGTAACAAATCAGAGAGTATCTGGAGTACTACTTGAAAGAATCGCTTATGAATGACAACGACACAGAAGATAAAATCATAGAAATGCTCAGTGAGCCACTGAAACGGTCTCTTATGATTGAAGCGAACAAAATCGCACTGAAAGACTCACCGATTTTCAGGAATAACTTCTCAGAAACGACTATCACCAAAACTGTCGCTGTGATCTAAGAACTCAGATGCACACCAGAGGAAGTTCTTTTCTACGAGGGAGACACAGATACTTCAGCTATTTTCTTTGTCCAGCAAGGGAAAGTTGAATTATTCATCGACGCTTACAACAGCACAAGTGGTGAAGTATAGATTACATCTCTGAAGGCTTTCTCTAAAGGCTCGAGTTTTGGAGAAATCAGTTTCTTCACAGGATCGCCTAGAAACATCAGCATTCGCAGTATCGATTTCACGACTCTGCTCATGATCAAGCGCTAAGACTTCCTGTCTATCGTCAAAGATCAGTCTGATGACTATGAGAATTTCTGCAGGATCAAAGATTCCATAATCTTCTATAAATCCTTCGATGATCTAGGAATCAAATGCATTTCCTGTAACAGCAAGAATCACGTATTGAATGACTGCCCATTGATTCATTACGTTCCAAACACTGAAAAAGTAATCCACAAAAACAAAGTAAATTCATTCTTGTATGATGCTATTTTTGTTTGAAATCTCAAGATAATCAAGGTGTTTCAGCTACCATGCCTAATGGAGAGATAAGAATGTGATACGGATGATCGTGTCGATAAATATAATTGCTGGGATAATCTACGCCAAATCGATGATGAAGCGCATTTGTTTATGGCGAATAATCTTGTATTTGTTGAGGATCAAGATTGGTATGATGGCAACGCTGAGGATGAAGAAGAAGCGGATGTGTATTAATAATATGAAGACGAAGACGATGAAGATGAAGATGGTACAGACATAGACAGGAATAATCTAAAATAATTGTAAAGCTAAACAGGTGGAACTATCAACGAAGGAAAACATTACCACAAGCAAAGCACGCATGAATAGCTTGGATAAGTCAACGCGCATACATCACCTATCAGAGAAGACTCTTAGATTCCTAGGACGAACTAGGAAATCGGGAATATTAATCTAAATAATAACAATAATAACAACAACAACAACAATAACAACAACAATGGAAGTGTTTATGGTCCTTCTGTGAATAATCTAGGTTCCTTTATTCAAGGGAATTCTTCATCTTCTGTGATCCATTTGAACAGCTAAAACAATAACATAACGATCGCCTAAGGTTCCACTGGATTAACGAACCCAATGAATAATCTGCTTGTTACGCACTTAAATAGCAATAATAATTTTGATAAATTCTCCTAGGGAGGGTACAAACTAGAAGTAGAAGATACAAATAACAATAGACGTGAGCGCAATTCATCGAATTTGGGACTCAATGATCTAGCGTTGACACCATCTGGACTGATTCTTAATCTCATAAATCCTAATCCAGGGTAAATCAAAGAAAATACCAACAAAGGGAATAATAATAATAATAACACGATCAAAGAAAGCAGCTAAAAGAGTGGATACATTCGAGAGAGTAGCTAAAAAGGTGGGTCTGTGTAGAAAAGGAATCGAAGCGTATCGAATAATAACATTAATAATCTTGTTGTCGCAACGCCGAACCATTATTACAAAAAAAGTAGCACTTTATAGAATGAAGATCCTATGTTACAGTAAATGTCTCTGCCTATGATATAGCAGCAGTAGCAAGGAGGTGATAGAGGGTTATCGCTAGGTGGGATGAATAACACGATCGAGAGAGGTGGGACGGGAGTTAGTCACTAGCCTTCGATGTCGAAAAATGGTTCCTAGCAAGTGAGAAAATAATCCAGAAGAAAAAATACAGAAAAAACATTAAGAACAAATAATAAACGATAAAGCACAAAGATGACTATCGACTCAAGGATGAACAACGGATAAGGAGGAGGATTCAATGAAAGGAGATAACTCAAGTAGCTCACAGTACTTCGCAAGGGATTACAAGAAAATTAAATTTAGAATACCCTCCTCGCTCTCCAAGGTATGGAGAATATTCTCCTTTAGAATAAGCAAAGCAGCAGTAGCTCAAATGAGTTCGACATCATGAAGTGTTTCAGTATCTACTTCCCGCATAACAACATGGACATTGTTATCTTCCAGTTAAGGAAGCAGAACCCACATTTATACGCGAAATAGAAATCGTTAGCGAAATCAAATACGAAAAAACTTTTTGGTGGCATGACTATGAATTCGATGCACAACAGAATGAGCAAAATGGACATTGTCTACTAGAAATTCTTGATGTCTGAAGTCGACGAAGAAAAGGACAAAGATAGCTAGCAATCGGCTCGGCTTAAATCATTTACTGGACATAAATCAGATTTCTATAAAACACCTAAATTACAGCCGACAACGATAAATAATGCGGGGAATAACAACAATAATTTGATAAATAGCAGAAAGCATTCAGTCTAAGCGCTGAATGAGAATATTAATGGAAGTCCGTTGTATTTTAGAACGAAAAGTAAGACAATGAAAGCAAATCCTATTAATAATGATTCGCAGTAGCAGTTAAATGATGAGGAATCGCATGATTTTTCACCAAAATAAACGAAAAAACGATTAATTCGTACACCACCTCCACCAAAAAGACATTTTGAGATATCTGATGAGCAGCAGTAAGAACAAATGTAGTTGCGCTTAGATCATTTGAGTCCATCAGTGCCAAAATAAATCCTCAAAAGGCACTAAAATGTGGATTATGGAGTGCTTCCAGCACCACCAGAGGAGGGACTTTCTGAACCGGATAACTAAAATTAAAATAACAATGACGAATCGAATGATAGTCACATAGAAGCTTATAATAAAACTCAGATGTAATATCAGTAGCATCTGAATAATCAATATTACTAATAGTAACCGCTGTAACATTAGTAGTATGCCAATTCAATTTATAGAATTGCAAGTGGGGAGTCGAGGAACTACTAAGTTGAAGATCCTTCTCATAAGAATGTCAGCTTTTAAGATGATAACTTAATTCAAAGTAATCTTGAATTGTGAAAGGGGAAATAATGTCTTGTAAAAATAATCGAAGATAGATAGGATTTTTTGAGTGTAACATGACAGTGAATAGCTAACGTTTAAAAGGGCACACAAGTAGATCGTTTTGTAAGCTATTCATATTCAAGCTTTGGTCATTTTTTTATTTTTTGGAATCATACTTTTGTGTTGTATATACTATTATTCTAAACTTGTATTTATTTCAAGAGTGTATTTTCTTAGACAATTTATCAAACTTTGTTAGTATTATTTCATCTCATCTATCGGGATATCCAAGTGTTCTCGAGCTGACTTCCCCCTTTTCATTTATTGAAAAAAAAGAAGCTCAAAACAAATTAGATTCATATGAGTAATCTGTGATTCCTTTTAGATAGAGTCTTATCGTGTTGAATTTGAATCATATCTTCAGATATTCGTTAGCAAGTAACTTTAAACAGGTTTGTATTATGATTGTTTACTATTTACAACAAAAATATTCATCAAAGAATATGTAAATAATTTGGCAAAATTACTGACAAAAACTCCCATCTGTCCTGCATAAAGACCAAAAAATCATCATTTCCCTCTTGAATCAGTCCTCACTGTGCTTTGTTCGACTTGTAGTCTTCTAAGTAAGACGTGATTCCATTTGATAACACTTGATTGTTTGCTTAGTTGTTCAAGTTTTAGTCATTTTTTTTCTTGAAGAGTGCAGATGTCTCATAAGCCACTGGACTTCTTCCTCTCTGCTAGACCTACTACTACTCCACAGATGATGGCATAACCCCATTGGTGCCTTAGTTCTCGTATTAGAATTACTATTATTCCTGTTATTGCTAGGAGTATTACTAAGGATTGAATGCCATTTATTAGAAATGCACCTATTCTAGATTCAAGTACTTATTCTTCCATTCTTCACACTGACTCGTTTTCAACCCTAGTAAGTCATTCAAGCGGTGAATCTCTTCTTTCAAGTTTCTCTCACTTGTTTAGTTCAACTCTAGCCTGGCTATTGTTGTTTTCAGTACTTCATTCTCCTCTTATCTAACCCAATCAATTATTCAAATAAAAAGTTAGCCTAACAATACAAAATACAACTCTCCCCTTAAACCTTCCCAAATCGGAAGCCAAAATATCCAAAAATATATATCTTTTAGGTTGATTTCTTGTTGTTTTACTTGATCTTGAGTGTATTCAGAATCTTTGAATTATCTTCACCGCTGTAATATGACCCTGTGGAATAGATATTAGTTGGTTTTTCATATAGCGTCAACTCCAGTACATTGTATCTCTTTTACCACTCTTAGATCTACATCTTGAGAGCTTCATTCTCTTCATCGACAAGTGCTTTCGATCTTCGTAGATGATCTAACTCTAATAGCCTAGCATACAGATCTTATGTTTCTTATTCTTAGACATCGATTGTCTTGTTCAACTCTTGCACATTATCCAGCAGTATTTTGATTTTCTCCCTCAATGCAAGCACTTCTTAGTCATCTCTTACGACTCTAACTTACTGCTGTTATGAAGATTATTATTAGAATTGCAGTTGATTTGTTTACTGAATGAATCCATTCTCTAAAACATCCTCATCTTAGCCTAGGATTGTTCTAGCAACTAGAGAACTACCTGCAGCTTAAGTTGGGTGAGCTTTCTAGACATGCATATCTTAATTTCTAGGAGACTGTAACAGCTCTGTTCTAACATGGGCTAGTTAGAAGATACCTCCAGTTGTTTCCTCTGGGAGATTCAATGAAACAGGAGCTACAGATATTACAGGAGTCATTTATTATGGCTATGAGTGGACATTAATTGTTTGAGTTATCTGTTGTTAATGAGGTTACTGCTATTGATAATGCACCACTTATTATTACTATTACTGTTAAGCTTAAACATTAATCGAATGTGATTCAAATTATTGCGGAGCTTGTACTATGATTTATTACGGTTGAGTTTGTAGAATTACTTGCTAATTCAACTCTTATTACTAAGGCTACTAGATAAATATATGAGGTTGTTATTATTACGGCGATCGAATAATTATCTATTCCTCTTATCTAATTTATGCTCTCTGCAAAGGAGCTGGTAATTATTGAAGAATAGTTTGAACAGGCTATGTCTGTTGCCTAGACTAAGGTCTCGAATAGGAATATGACTACACAAAGGTATTGGGAGACATTACATTCTATTGGAAAGTATTTTGCTGATTCACTAGACGTTAAGAACCTTACAAATCGGTTAACACATAATTCTATGGGAATTACTAAGTCATTAGAACACCTCCTGCTATTCCCTTGCTGATATTGTTTTGTGTTGGAGTTTACATCATCTGAATGTGCGTTTGAGGAGGTGCTAATGGAGCTCCATAAGGTTAATGCTATTAGTCAGTTGATGACTAGACAAATTAAAGCATTTTTTGTTTATTTATTGTGTGCTTGTATTATCTTGGGAATATTTGAATATCTCTCTCTCTCTCTTTGAGCTGTTTCACGCACTCTAAAGTCTTATCTTTTTGTTTTATTTTCAAATCAGGGAACAAAGAATATTCCTTTGTATCTCCAAATCAAGAAAGATTTTTAAACACCTTTCTTGAAAGATCTTAAAACAATAATAATTAAACCTTTCTTTAATTAAACAAACAATTAAGATTATTCGACAAGCTTGATGACTTCAGCTATCCCCAAAATAAGTCCCCTCATTGGCGTTGTAATCTAGATTAAATATGCAAACATTTGAGGAGAACTATGTTGTCTTTAGAAATGTAGTTGTTTTTCTTTATTTGAGACAAAACATGCTATTTTCTTGTTCTAGGTATTTGCAGGAACATGCGGGATCTCACTGCACGCGTATATGCAACATAAATGCGTTCACACTGAAAAAACATAACTCATTTCGAAGATGTACTCCCAACCTAAACAGAACATTGATAGAGGTACTCTCCCTGTATTTTATTCGTTTTTTAACTTATTGAAACTTTTCTTTGTGCTTTAGACTAGATCGCAAAGGAGTAAGAATCCAACTTTATTATGAAATTATTGCTCAACAGCCTCAAATTAGTTATTTTCGCTATTATAAATGCTTTAACTTGAAATCATATTCGAATGAAGGATACAATACTTGGAACATTTTGACTCAGAGATCCTTTCATCAAACAATGTTCCTCTTTTCGTAGCTGCCGTAAAGCAAATTATTTTTTCTTGGGTGTCAGCGAAGAAAAACATACATTTTGGCTTATTTCAAGGATATTTTTATGATGTTTTTCTTTTCTAAAAAGGTATTTGGTGGATTTTTCATGACAAAGTTATTTCTTGGAGGTGTATTCGCTGATTTAGTTCTCCGAGTAGCTCTCAGTAATAGGAAGAACAAATGTGATTCAAGTCAATATAAATTAGAGAGTTCGCCTGAATATATTGCATTAACTACTCTAGAATTAGCAATGCTAGCTGTTAGTGCAACAATTCCACTTAAGTTTTTGATGAGAAAAAAACTTTGAGAGCAAATCAAGTGAATTAAGGAGAAACGGACATATTTAATATGCTTCTTTCAAGAAAGATATTCAAAATGATATGAGTAATTATGCATTTTCTGTGTTGAAGAAAAAAGGAAGAGTAAAAGGAATTGAATTACCTACATTTTTTTAATAAAATATTTATGAAAATACTAACATGTTTGTTTGCAGTTAGCAATATTATTCATTTTAGATACGATACCCTTGTAAGATACACACAAAGAATCTAAAAAAACCATTCAATGGAGATAGATTTTCTCATACACAGGCATCATTTGATCCACTAGTCTTTTTTTGTGTTTCTTTTCTGTTTGGTTATCTTTTGTCTGAGAGTGATTTGGAATTTCTGATTGAGCTAATTGCTGATGTTAAACTTCCTTCTTATGAGATGGTTTCTGTGTTTATGGAATAGAATATGATTTAAGGTCAGAAGAAGCAGGCTTGAAAATCTAACTCTAAGAGAGCATTTTAGGTTTGTTAAAAGATTTAGTAACATCAATACTACTGCTGTTGTTGCCTTTGTTTTTATTTGAGTTATCTGAAAAAATCGTATTATTATTATTATTATTATTGTTAGTTCCGTTTTCAGTTGGTTTAAGTTATGGTAAGGGAGCTAGTGTTCTCCTTGAGGATTCTCTCGGTGTAATTAAAGAATTAGTTGAGCTAAATGTCAGAGGGGTTTTATAAGTGTCAGGAAAATATGATTTGGAGATAGGCACAAGCAAACTTGATTAGGTTTTGTTATGAGATTTACTGTTATTGCTGCTGGTTGTAATCTTGGATATGTTATGGTTGCTCTAAGGATTATTATTGCCTTTATTTCCTTTCACACCACTATCATCTTCTTTCTGTAACTTTTTCTCAGAATTTTCAACACCAATAGCTTATTAAGAAAGTTAGGAAGTCTTGGATCTAAAGAATGAATCGCCCTTTGAGAATTTAGTTGAGCGCGGGAGGTAATCTTCTACACTTGCGAGGAGCAATTTCGAAGGCTTTTTGTTCTCGACTGCTCAGTGGCAAACAACATAAAAAAATTAAAAATTGAAAAACAATTCATTTATTGATAATATTTTTGTTTGTTTTACGTTGTTTGATTTTCCACAGAACTTTATCACTTTCAACAAACGATTTCAGATATTAATAGCTAGTGGAGACTTTATGCTGATAGAAGGCTTTGCTGTCAGTTAGTTTAGTGGCAGACTGGTTTTTATTACCAGAAAGATGCTCATCACCACCTTTGATTTCGATTTTCACTTAATGGCTCTCAAAATCTAAAAATTCCTTGGAAAAAATTCAAACAAAAACAATTACTTTCAAAATTAGATTTCATTGCAGAGAACCACATCTTTCTCTTTGCTATTTTAATACTTATTCAGTCATATGCTACTACATCAATTGCTTCTTTGTCTGTTGATCTAAGAGATTAATCTCACCATCATCATGATCTTTCGATTGACGCTTCGAATTATAATGATTGTAAATGGCTGCTTTCTTGTTAGCATCAGAGTTAGCCAGCTTAAAAATGATTTTCTTGAGATCTTCTGTGTTTGCATTTTCCTTCGCAGATTCTTCTAAATCTTTTAAATTGATTGCCTTATACTCAGTGATAGGGTCAGACAACGGTTAGGTTTCACTTTTATACAATTCCAACTTCTCCAACACATTCTCGGTGTATTTCTTTTATTATTTGCACTCCTCACGAGGCACTCGATTATTAGAAATACCCATACCTTTTTTCAAAATACTCGCTGGGATACTGCTCTTTTTCCAAACTTTACAAATAAAAGTTGCGAAGAGTTAGTACAAAAAAAGATTTCTTTGTGTTGATAAGTTAGTTTATTGTTGAAGTGTGTTTATTTTGTTACTTGCTTGTATTTTCTCATCGATACTTGTGAGAAAATTAAGATAATGATCGAAGATATCTCTAATATTCTTCCAATGCTGTTTCTGAGATTCTTCCCTTAAAATATAGATATTCTTCAGAGCCTACACAGATCCTTGTTCTTCATTTTCTTTATTCTTTTCTTGTTCCTCCTTAATATTATCAAGATACTCTTCAAGAGACTCTTTACTCTCAAAGAAACTCAAAAACATATCCTTTTTGACAAACAGAAAAATAAATATTAAAAAAAGAGAAAAATCTTATTTTAGCTATTCTATTCATTCAATGAATTACATTTTTGATGGCTTCAGCGAAGATCACAGCATTGCTTGTCTAACTAGGGAATACACTCAAGAATATCTCCATAATTGCGTCTGGAGTTAAAGGTGCATATTGATTCAATTCGAGATATTTTTCTACTTTATTTTGCTTTTTCTCATTTTCATTCACACTCGTTGGCAAATATCCTGAGAAATTGTACCAAAATAACACAAACTCAATATTAAAGTTGTTAATTATGAGATCTTAATTTTTAAAATTACCTGGATATGTTTGATCATTAGGTGAAAGCTATTGCTATTCTTCTGCAGCAATTGAAGCAAGTTTTTGGCTGTTTTTCTCTTTCTCAAATCGTTATGCTAATGGCTCCATGAACTACAAGCAAAGAATCAAAAAGGAAAATGAAAAGAACTAAGCATTTTTGTCTTGAAGTTTAATTTGATTTTTGTTTTCTCTAATTACACTAAATTTCTTTGCATCTTCTCTACGAATCACCTATGAAAACAACAATCAAAGGGTTAATTTTAGTAAAACGAAAGAAAACAATTGAAAGTTTTAGAACCTGTGGTTATCCAGAAACAGGAACGAAAAAACGATTTGATTTAGTATCATTGGAAAGCTTTAAAGCAACGCCTTTTCTTAGTGAAGAAACGAATCTTTTAAGGTCATCTCCTAATTTTTCGAAGGATTTGTCTGGATGATTTATGGTTTTGCATTTTCTTGAGATATCTTAAATTAGCTATGCGAGCCTATGAGTTTTAAAAGTCATCAGGATGGAGCAATAATAGGAGAAAGAAAGAGAAAAGTTCACTACAAAATATCAAAAATATGTGAAACTTTTACCTGAAGAGAGTCTCAACTTAATTGAGAAAAATCTTAAATCCGAATTTCTCAAAGAATTATGTTTTTGCTCTGATTTAGTTCTTTTCCATTTAGCATTTCTCAGTAATAAACGATATCATCTGATTAATGCTACTTTTCTCCATTATTTTCTATTTATCTTTATCCTTTGCATTCTTCTCACGCTGTTCCTAAACAATTCCTGAAAGTGATGCTCCCAAGCTAGCTTCATCCAATTTATCCTAATTATTCTTTTAAATATCCTAATGCTCTTCATCTTCCCCTTAGGTTTCATTTTTATTTTCTGGATGAATCACAGTGTTTTGGTTTTGGGTTGGTGAATTACTTTCTACATCTTTCTTGTTATCTATCTCCTATCCGTTCAGTTAAATTGAATATCTCTTCGATGTTCCAGGGGGGATAACTTGATTTTTATCAAGCAAACTTCCTTATTAAATGTGCTGTTAATCATTACTTTCCTATTCTAAAACACTATCTTCAGCCATTTTATCTTTCTATTCTTTCTTTTCACTTTTATCATCTTCAGCTTATTAATCTCCCTGCTCTGTCTTTCCATCCTCTTCATCTTCTTCAAAGTTATTAATCGAATTGATTTCTTAGAGAACTGTATTAAATTTTCCTCCTTTTTTCGATGCAATTTCTTTCACATCTGTAAGCGAATGTTCCTCAATCCAATGTGATGGTATCTCATGCAGATTCTATGGCTATGGGTCTTATGTCTTGTCTGCTATTTGTTTAAGTTTATAGATCATTTTTTCCTCGCCTTCACCTTTGGTTATTTCTAAATCTAAATCCCTGATGGTAGATTACAGATTTACTTTGATTTCAATTAGTTCTTAGTATCGTTTATGCAAGCTTTATGACATGACTTTCAATGACTCTAACTTAACACTGAGACGTTCGATGACAGGCATTGGTCCGTCTGAATGATTCTCAAAGAATTGATTCAATCTCTCGACTAGAACATTCCGATTTTAGTCCTAAAAATAAATAAACAAAAAATCAATCATTTCAAATAATAATTGAGCAAAGAAGCAATTCGATTCATATAAGAGCAAAACTTGACAAACTTATCTTTTACAATCACAAGATTTCTAGCTGTTGAAATTCCACTTGAATGTTAAGAAATGTTTTTTTTCCTTTTTGGAGAATTATCCTAGTCACTCTCAGTCGACTAATACTGATTCTAGTCTACGTGACGAGAAGATAGCATAGGTGTAGATTGCAATAATTATTATTCATCGATGCTACGCTTGTTAGGATTCTTTCTGTTTGCAGCAGTCATACTGCTATTATTGTTGTTGTTAATTAGCGATGCTTCTTAATCTGTGAATTCATTGAGATATTTCTCAACTACTAGCTCTTCTTCTTGAGTCTCTTCTAAGAATATTTTTTCCAACGCCTCAATAGAATTAATGTAGTCTATGAGATGCTTAGATTCATTCAATTACAAGACTAATTCTTGTTCCTTCTACTCGAGCTTCTACATCTCTTCTTCTTACTACGCTCTAAGTTCGCGCTTTTACTAAAAAATGATCATTTACAAATAAGTTTTTTTAAAAAACAAAACAAAAAACCATCTTTTGACTTAAGAATATACATCTAACTATATGAGCATGAGGGTTATCTCATTCTTTAAGAACTTCACATCAGTATAAATGTCACTCTTTTCTTGTTACTTCTCTTGTAATATCACCATACCCTTGAAATGAGCATCCTCTAATTCTTTTTAAAACTGCTATGTCACTTATCCAGCCTCATCCTAAATAAACATGGCAAAAATAAGAAAAATCACATTCCTTAAATTCTAAAGTAATTTATCTGAAATACAAACACTCATATTCCATCTTTTCTTCTTGTACAACATAAAATATATCTTCCCCTGATTAGCAATGTACATTTTTCTTATGAGCATTGAGGCTTCGAAGTTCAAGATTAAGGAATTTCTTGTCGAACAGATAATTTAGATCAGCAACTTCATTTTTTTCTTTTGTAACCATATCCTGAATAGTCATTTAAAATTATTATTAAAGAATGTTCTTAGACTGATTGAAGTTCAGAAAGGGAATTTATTTGTATTTTCTATTCAATTTAGTCAAGAAATGGTAAATAATTATTTTAATTTTCAGAATATTCTTACCAATGATACTTTAATCTCTTCTACTTTTCTTTCCAGCTAAGCCTATGTATCAAGTTAGACTTCGATCATATCTTAAATCTTCGATTGATTTATTTCTAAAATATCGACGGTTTCATGAATCGACGATGGTTCTTGAGATTATTTCAAGGAGAGCATAGTGCTATTCATGTGCTTTTTCATCTTTTAAATTGAATTAATATACACAAGCTACTCTGGATCTAGCCAAGTTGATGATTAGTTCTATCGACTCTAAGACAAAACACTTCTTTAGATGCTATTCATGTCCATCTCGTTCACTTCAACGATCTTATGGAGTGTTTCATGCAATGTGAACAAGCGATGTTCCTTCTATCTATTGCCTTCTACGATTTTGTCCATTTCATTGCGCATCTAAATGATCATTTTGCACACAACAAACCAAACAAATTAATATGAACCTCCCATTCCATTTTAGGTTAGCAGACAATTTTTCAATTTTTAACTTCCCCCCCCCCCCCCCAAAATAATTATGTAAAAAGGAAAGGAGAGAGTGAAACTCCCAAATAAAAAAACACATATTATACCTCTATGTCCTCTTCTTCAGTCTTTTCGGTAGGTTCATAGTGCTAGAGATGTTTGTATTCATGGAATTATTCGAATAATACTTTTTCCTTTTCTGCATAGATTCGATCTTCGTTTTATTTTTGTAACGAATATTTTGTATTTTCTGCAGTTTTTATCATTTTCACATATGCTATACTTCCTCGCATGGCATTGGGTTGATGCTTTTGTTATGGAGTCTCCTGTTGCTTCGATGATTGCTCGAAGTTTACCTGTAGTGGATAGAGAATAGGATTACAATATGAAAAACCGCAATGAATGGATATGGCATGCTCCTTAACTCATTTTATGGTATGTGTTACAGTAGTTTTGGAAGAAGCTTACTATTGAGTGGGCATTTAAATAGTAAACTAGCTAGAAA
>Ga0302271_10001104_pt1 | contig 26411 bp, 15 predicted proteins | sample III_Bog_N1_1_FD_198767 | JGI IMG/M metagenome (GOLD analysis project Ga0302271, IMG submission 198767) | Peat permafrost microbial communities from Stordalen Mire near Abisko, Sweden - III_Bog_N1_1 | ecosystem: Environmental > Terrestrial > Soil > Wetlands > Peat | place: Sweden: Abisko... | reverse complement strand
AGTTATAAAAAATCTATTTTGAAATTTTCAAGTTATCAAACGAATTAAAACGTGAATTTCATTCAATAAACAACATGTATTTTTATTTGTAATTTTATTTGACTGTTTTTAATCTATTTAATCCCGGTTTGAAAAGAATCATTTTTGAGATAAGTGATTTTTCTTATTTGGAATAAAAGCGACCACGTCAATTAGCAAACTTTTTGAATTTATCCTGACGTTTATATTGGAGAGGAGGAATTGATTGAGAAGCTTGTGCCAATTAAGAAGGTTTTTAACAGAGTGTTTTTAATCATTTTTTCCGAATTCCCCTCTCAAATTGAGAGGGGATTGACTATTTTCGGAATATAAGAAACACTTAAATATAGTGTGTCAATTATTTAACTATTACTTTTTGAATTGCAGTTCCTGATTTTACGATATAAGCTCCCCTGGCAAGTGAAATAACTGCTTCAGAATTGACAATGCAATTCTGAATTATCATCCCGGCAAGATTATAAACAGATACAGGTGCTACTTTGTCTAATGTGATACGTATACCATTTTCAATGTTCATAATCTTCATATTATTCATAGCTGTTTGATTCATGCCGGTAGGTACTGCATAATGGTCATAATATAAACCCGATGACGTTGCATCAGCTGCTGTAAAAGCAACTCCACCATTATCTCTCATCACCTGCAATTTTGTCCATTGACAAAATGGGTCACCCCAGACTGTTGCTGTCTGGTTAAATGCAATCGTGTCTCCGGCATGCAAATTAACATAGAAATCAGATGCATGTGTTCGGTCAGCAGCAGTATAATTTTTGCCGAAATTCATATTTACAACAGGTGTTCCATCATTTGCTTTAAACTGGAAGAAATCAGACCCCTGAGTGTCTCCATTTCCACTCTGATATTCAATAATCGTATTTACTTTGTAGATGGCAGCAACCGGAGCGATAAAGAAAAATACCGGTGAAAAAGCAGCATTATTTACAAAAGAATGTCCATCCCAAACAATTGGAGATGTATTGTTTAGGGATACCCATTGTTTAGCCTCTTGCCAATTAGAGGTAGCAGTTGTATAGATTACGAATTTTTGAGTTTCAGTTTCATATTGTCCGAATTTCCAGTTAGAGGCAACCTCATTATGTACAATTGCTTTTTGAGCAGTTTGTGTATCACCATAAGTTGCTGCTGCTACTAATAAATTTGCATCAGAAACTATATCTCCATAAGGATAGAGTCTGTAATTATTTAATCCGACATAACTATTTGCAAATGTTGTATAAGCCGAACTCAATGTCGCTAACTGTGCATTAATTTCAAGTTGCGTGGCAGCGGATTGATTTAACACAAACCCTTTTGCAGCATCAATTGCATTTTGAAATGATGTGATGGCACCTGCAAGGTAGGTACCTATTTTATTGTTGCGTGATCCAAACAGGGTTTCTGAGTCAGTAATCTTTGCATTCAAAAATGAGAAATCAGTGACTACAACATAGTTGTCAAAATAAAAACCCGATGCATTTGCCTCTGAAGCTGTAAAAACAGTTCCATTGTTATCACCCATTACTTTTAATTTAGTCCATTGACAATACGGGTCACCCCAGATCGTACCGGCTTGGTTAAATGTAATCGTATCTCCCGGGAGTAAGTTTACAAAAAAATCAGTAGTAAGTGTTCTATTACTGGCAGTATAATTTCCCCCGAAATTCATATTTACAACTGATGTTCCGCCTTTTGCTTTAAACTGGAAAAGAGTTGAGCCCTTAGTGTTACCATCTGGACTAAGATAATCAAAAATCGTACTCACTTTATAAATTGCAGCTTCGGGTGCAACAAAGAAAATCACCGGTGAGAAACCATTATTGTGATTAAAAGAACGACCATCCCAAACCAACGGAGATGTACCATCATTTAGTGTTTGCCATTGAGCCCCATCTTTCCACGTTGCATTAGCAGGTGTATAGATAACGAATTTTTGAGTGGCAGTTTCATAGGTTCCGAATTTCCATGAAGTAGCCACATCATTGTGATAAATAGCTTTTTGTGCTGTTTGTGCATCACCATACGTACTTGCAGCCACCAATAAAGCGGCATCTGAATCTGCATCACCATAGGCATGCAATTTGTAATTCTTTGCAGGATAGTTATTAAAATACGAACCCGAAGCTGTGGCATCTACGGCTGTGAAAGGAGCTCCGAGATTATTTCCAAGCACCTCTAATTTAGTCCACTGACAAAATGGATCACCCCATGTAGTATAGGATTGGTTAAATGTAATTGTATCACCGGCATGTAAATTGACAAAGAAATTAGATGTTAGTTGTCTGTTATTGGCAGTATAATTTTTTCCAAAATTCATATTCACAACTGATGACCCACCTCTTGCTTTAAATTGGAAAAAAGTAAATCCCTCTGTTGCTCCATTTGGACTCTGGTATTCAAAATTCGTATTTACTTTGTAAATAGCATCAGCCGGTGCAATGAAGAAAACAACCGGTGAGAAAGCAGTATTGTTTACAAAAGAATGTCCATCCCAAACCATCGGACAGATGCCGCCTGTTTTTGCTGTTCCCCATTGTCCGCCATCCCAATAAGCACTGGCATCTGTATAGATTGAGAATTTCTGAGTTGCTGTTTCATATGTTCCGAATTTCCAGTTTGATGCAACTTCATTGTGATAAATCGCTTTTTGAGCTTTTTGTGCATCAGTATATGTACCTGCAGTGATGAGTAAACCTGCATTTGAATCAGCATCACCATAGGGGTGCAGTTTGAAGTTGTCAGTTGCTGAAACCGAATTAAAATTTACTGAAATCAGCATCAGTAATGCAAGAAAGAAGTTGATTTTTTTCATAAATTGTCTTTTTTGGATTTATAATTAGTAGTATTAAAGAATTTAAGATCAAAAATATGTAACAACTATCAAAAGGAACTCTGAGAATATCCAGAGTAAAGAACCGGTAATAAACCAATATTTTTCTACCTCAATTCAATCATCTGACTAGCCGGCAATATCCACTTAACGAAAATGTTGAAGTAATGCCACCCTTGTTTACTAACAATTGTGGTTATCCATTTAATAGTATTATTTTTTTGAAGCTGAATACCAGCATCACGTAATATGATTGTGTGTTGGATGGGTTCTTTCTCTGTTTTTTTACCGGCAAATCCGGAAGTCGTTGAAGAGAACCCTGAAAGGGAGGTAGAATTCGAATAGCTTATTGAATAGGCATACCTTCCATCTTTCAGCTGTAAAAAACTGAATGAGAAGGATAAAATCATCCCTGTTTTCAAATGGAGCTGTGATGAATTCAAAGTATTTCTTACTTTTTATTTCAATCAAAATAATTTGATTGAAATCAATTTTATATTTTTATCGTATTATGAGATAAAAGTATAAAACAGGTTTATTAGATTATCGTTGCAAAAATAGAAGATATTAAAGTTAAGAGGAATGAACTTTTTGACATAAAAACTTTGAATAATGACATTTTGGAATTCTCAAATGACTAACTTCATAAATAAAATCCATTTATGCAGTTGGCATCCTTCGGTAGTCGGACGAGTTTTACAAGAGCCTTTTTTATTGAATTTTACAATAATACTTAAATGTTATGTCATAATTAAACGCTGTATAAATCGCTGAATGCCTCTTATTGTTTTTTTTCATTTGAAAGTACTTTTTGTAGTTCAACTATTTTTAATAATTTTGTGTTCATAAGAATGTGGTTTTGGATGTTTTACTACTTTATTTAAACACTTCCCATATAGGGTATATTAATCGCATATCCGGCTCTTTTAAATTTTAATTAATCCATCACTTCCGGCAACTTATTTTACTACTAAACAGTTCACTTTTTCCTTTCTCAAACAACAGTAAGTCGGGTGATGCATCATTGGCTATATCGGGATTGGAATAAGATAAAAAACAAATCAGTATTACCTGGCACTGAACACCACGGAAGGGATATCATTAAGGATGCCAGGTATTTCAGGCAAGTGATATGGCTTGTGATTATTTAGTACCCATAGATTTAAACCGTTACTATTATGGCGGCAAGTTAGATTTTGGTACAACTACTTTTTGGTAAGATATTGATTTAAAATGGGTGGAAGCTACTTATCCAACACCACCTGGAGTGATTTAGGTAATTCATGAACGACAAAATAACTGCAAAAAAAATCGAAAATAAAAGCTCTTAAAGAAATAACGATTATAAAATAAATTATGAAGAAATCATTTTTTACCTTCCTTTTTTCCATACTCTTTCTGGGTTTGATTAATTTACACACATTTGCTCAGGTAGATGAGAATGTATTCCGGAATACATTGTCTTCTAAAGCGAAATCATCATCCGAATCAATCATGGATGAGGCTATTAATTTCAATACAAACTGGAAATTCCGGTTGGGTGAATTACCCGGATTTTATGTTCCGGGTTATAACGATACCAATTGGCGTACACTTGATGTTCCGCACGATTGGTCTGTTGAAGGTAAATTTGACGAACAGAATCCCAGCGGCCCTAATGGCGGTTTTCTTCCTACAGGAATAGGATGCTACCGTAAGCACTTTGTTATGCCTGAAGGCTCAAAAGGGAAACGGGTAAAAATAAGGTTCGATGGCGTTTATATGAAGTCTTCGGTATATTTGAACGGAGTATTTCTGGGAACCAGACCGTATGGTTTCAGCACGTTTGAATATGATCTTACTCCACATATCAAATACGAAAAGGCGGAAAATATAATCGCTGTAGAAGTGGATAACCTGCTGCAGCCGGGTTCCCGATGGTATACAGGCTCAGGCATTAACAGGAATGTTTATCTTGTAATTACCGAACAACAACATTTCAAATCGTTCGGGACTTTCATTTGGACCGATAAGCTAACTGCAAACAGCGCTGTTGTTAAAATTGACTGTAAGGTTGTCTCCAACCAATACCCTGAAAGTGAATCCATCAAGTTTCAGCGTTTTCCTACAGATGTAAAAAGAATAGTAAAACCATCAAAAATTGTAGCCCTGCTAAAAAGTGCAACCGGTGAAGTGATACAGGAAGTAAGCAACGATCAACCTTTAAGTGACTATTCAGAGCTCGCAGCTCAATTACAAATACATATTGACCATCCAATTCTGTGGTCGGATAAAACCCCCTATCTCTACAATATGGAATTGCAATTGTGGGTTGAAGGGAAGTTAACAAATACAGAACACTATCAAATTGGTATCCGCAAAATTGAATTTAATAATAACAAGGGGATGCTGGTAAACGGCGAAAAAGTAATCGTCAAGGGGGTTTGCCTTCATAAAGATGCAGGGTCTTTTGGAACTGCCGTACCTAAAGATGTTTGGCGGTATCGGTTACGAAAATTAAAGGCTTTAGGGTGTAATGCTATACGTACACATGGACCAGTTGATCCGGTATTTATAGATGCATGCGACGAAATGGGCTTTTATCTGATGGCGGAAGCTTTTGATGAATGGGACAAAACATGGGAATATGGATATTCGGAAGATCCGAAGGGAAAATTACCCTATACCTATCATAAATTCTTTAAACAGTGGGCTGAAACCGATCTGAAGGATATGGTGAAACGGGATAGAAATCATCCTTCCGTATTCATGTATTCAGTTGGAAACGAGGTGCCGAATCAACGGTATTCCGATGGACCAAAAACACTCAAAATGCTTAAGGACTGGGCTAAGGAAGAGGATCCTACCCGTGCTGTAATTTCCTGCTGCGACTGGGCTGCGTGGACAAATAAGTCAGGATTCATGGATACAATGGATATAGCAGGCTATAATTATCCCGACAGGTATTTCAAAGATTATGCAAAGGAGCATGCGGCTTATCCCAATCGGATTTTGTTAGGAACTGAAAACTACCAAAATCTTGAAAACTGGATAATGGTTCGCGACAATCCTTATGTGGCAGGCCTGTTTTTATGGGTTGGCATCGATTACCTGGGCGAAGCACTGCAATGGCCCCGCCGCGGCTGGGAATGGGGACTAATAGATATTGCCGGTTTCGAAAAGAGTTTGTATTATTACTGGCAGGCGTTCTGGTCGGAAAAGCCAATGGTGCATATTGCCGTCAATCTGAAAGAGAAAGATAAATTTGAGTGGAGAAGTTACAACATAGCTTCACACTGGAATTTCACCAAAAATGACGTGGATACGGTTTTTGTATACAGCAACACGGAAGAGGTTGAATTATTTTTAAATAATAAAAGCCTTGGAAAGAAGAAAGTAGACAAAAACACCTACTATGCTCAATATCAGGTCGAATACCAGGAAGGTACTTTGAAGGCTATAGCATTAAATCATGGCAAAAAAGTAAGTCAACATATTCTCAAAACAGCATACAAACCACAGCAACTGGCATTAAGTCCTGAAAAGGAGACTGTAGACCTGGCAAAAGGTGAATTGATATTTATCCCCATTGAAGTAGTAGATAAAAACGGTGTCAGATGTCCGAATGCTACTGACAATATAAAGATTTTAGTAGAAGGTCCGGGAGAATTAATTGGAATTGATTCGGGTAATCAGTTCAGCCACGAATTATACAAAATTGATAATCGGAATGCTTATGAAGGTCGGTTATTAGTAACTATTAAACCTACAAAAGCCGGTAATGTCACTGTGAAAGCAATTTCAGAGAATCTCACAACCGGGGTAAAAACGATAACGGTCATTCATCAGATTGTTGATTCAAGACGATAATTATTAAACAAACGCTCTCTTTAAAAATAAGAACTTCACTTTAAAATCAAATATTTAGATACTGCGATGCTATGCATCTAAAACAATGAAATCGAATATTTTTTCTATAAATAGTCCGGGACTCTGTTACTATGAAAAGTGAAGAGAACAGGACTATTTGTTTTAACAGATAGATAGCATTATTGAAAGAGATACTATTAAGGAATACGAATAATATAAAGTCGTATAGTTGGTTTGACTAAAAATTCTTTTTTTACTATCTCTATCACTACCCATTTTACACCCCTTTTTTACCACTTTTACTCCGGTTTAGTAACATTATTTCAAAAAAACTTTTCTAAAACATACATAATACATTCTTATACATATCTATATAGATATGTACATCTAAGTTTTTGCTATGTTTTAGATATGTTTTATGTATGTTTTACCTTAAAACGGGTGTAAAACGGGTGTAAAACAGGAATAAAACAGCAACTGGAGAGGTACCGGACTTTTTAATAATCAGAATTGATTTAAGATGCAGGATTTAGAATAACCTGGAATTCAAATAGGAATTGATGAGAAGCATGAAATGGCGGTGGAATCCGAAGAACTATTTGTACAGGTAATACATCCATCATATTGCTATATTAACACATTTAAAATCACCGACTTTTCATTATCTTTGTTATCTTTATACTCTATCTTTTATAACTCAATATTTTTAAATCAAGACATCTGACCATCCTATGGAAAAAGGGATTCATTTAAAATATCTTATAATTAATGATCAGGATCTTCTTTGGGGGTTAGCTGTTGATTCTGTAGGATTTCAGACTATGGCACCTTATTCTCTGTATCCACCCAATATTCATCCCTCAAGATATTTATTTTCTCCTGATAAAGGAAGGGTATTAGATGAATATTGTTTATTATATATCAGCAAAGGCAAAGGAAGTTTTGTGTCGGACAGTCATAAACTACAAACCGTTGAAGAGGGGAATATGTTTCTTCTGTATCCCGGAGAATGGCATAGCTACAAGCCTGATGAACAAACAGGTTGGAATGAATACTGGATTGGATTTAAAGGAGTGAATATTGATAACCGGGCTGAACATGGATTCTTTAACAAGCAGAAGCCTGTTTTTAAAGTTGGGATTAACAATGAAATAGTGGTGCTTTATGAACAAGCCATCACTATTGCGATAGAACAAAAAGCAGGATATCAACAAATGCTGGCAGGAATTGTCAACTATTTGCTTGGAATGGCTTACTCACTGGATAAAAATCAATACCTGGAAAATCCGGAAGTAAATAACCAAATCAATAAAGCCAAAATCATTATTGTTGAGAATTTATTTACCGGGATCAAAGCTGAAGAAATTGCAGAAAAAATAAATGTAAGTTATTCCTGGTTTCGACGGATATTTAAAGAATATACCGGGTTTGCACCGGCACAATACATAAAAGAATTAAAAATACAAAAGGGGAAAGAATTGCTGACCAATACATTCCTTTCGGCAAAAGAAATTGCCTATAAAATTGGATTTGAAAATCATGAATATTTCTTTACCGCTTTTAAAAAGAAAACAGGAATGACACCCATTCAGTACCGTGAATATACCCAACGGACTAAAACAGAAAAGCAATAATAAAATCAGTTGAATTTTATTATTGCTTTTTATATTGCGAACTGTAAAAAGTGATTGTTTTAATTACATCTTAAACAATCATATACTTTACACTTCTTTTAAATTATGCATTATTTCAGTGCTAGTCTGTTGAATTTAAACTCTTTTTGTATTCAGTACGAAAGCACAATAAAGCAGATAAAGGGCACTTATCAATATGACAATGACCGATCCAACCTGTGAGTTAAATGCATCGGAAAGCATTCCCATAAAGAAAGGAATGATGGCACCTCCAAACACACCGGTAATCATTAGCCCGGAAATCTCGTTGGCTTTATCAGGGCGAAGCTGAATGGCTTTTGCATATATGATTGGGAATATATTGGCAATTGTAAATCCAACAACTCCAAACATGGCGAAAATAGCAATTTTACCGGGAATAAAAATCAGTACAATTAATGCCAGTACTGCAATCACAATATTGATCTTGAAGAATTTCTCGGAAGAATATTTTGCAAGCAGAATAGCACCCATAAATGCTCCCAGCGTACGGAAAGCAAAATACATACTTGGACCAAAACCGGCATCGGATGTTGATAAACCGCAACGTTCAATCAGGATTTTTGAAGAAGCTGTATTCAAGCCTACATCCACACCCACAACAAAGAGGATTCCAAGAAATAGCTGAAGAATTCGTACGTCTTTTAATAAACTCAGTACTTCTCCAAAAGATGAAGCCTGTCCCTGAACCGGTTCTTCTTCTATCGATGTTGACATCAACCAGACCGTTGAAAGTAAAGTGATGATGGCATAAATTGGGAAAATCATTTGCCAGCTGCCCAGTTGATTGGCGGCGAATATTGCAATAAAAGGGGCACTGAATGAAGAAATAGCCTTTACAAACTGTCCTGCAGTCAGGCTACTCGTCAGCTTATCACCTTTAACAACATTTGTCAACAGTGGATTTAAAGAAACCTGTAAGATTGTATTTGCGATTCCTAAAAGAGCAAATGCAATCAATGACATGGCAAAGGTGTACTCGATTAAAGGAATAAACATGGCAATCACCGTAATGATATTACTCAACAGAACCGTTTTTTTTCGTCCGATTTTGTTCATTAAAATTCCTGTTGGTACAGAAAAAAGCAGAAACATGGAGAATAAGGCGACAGGAATCATATTCGACATGGTGTCACTCAAGCCGAAATCTGCTTTTACATGTGCAGAAGTAATTCCTACAACATCGCAAAAACCCATAATAAAAAAGCCAAATAGGACTGGAAGCGTATTCCAGACAGGAGATTTTTTACTCATATTAAATTTTTTACTGGTTAATTATGATCAAATTTTAAATAATTGATTTTTCCTTTTTAAATATCGATTGTAACTGTAATCTGAATTTTTTACATGTAATGACCTCAGATTATGTATCTTTTCTGATGAAACATTTCTAACAGTCGAATTAAATTCCGCCTAAATTAGCTGACAATTCAACAATACAACCCTGATCGAGCAACCATTTGAATTTATCAGGTTTGCCTCCACTCCAGTCACCATAGAACATTCCATTGTCATACCGGGCATATTGTTTTAAATATTCCACAGTTGATTTAAAGAAATTCACATATTGAGGATCTTTATCAATGGCATACAATTCAAAATATCCTCTTGAAAGAACAGTCACAAACCAGGCTCCTTTATTTTTGAAAACACGGTAGTTTTTACCGTCACGTATAATATCCTCCGTAAAATAGGTTATCGCTGATCCGGCTATTTGGTGAGCGTCGGCAAGGTAGCTTTTTTCTTTGGTAATTTTATACAAAAGAGCTGCACCCTGAAGCATCTGCCCTGAATTGTAAGCATATTTGTTTTTTGCCACTTTTCCGGTTATGGAAATATTGTCATAATACAGGAAATCCGATTTGTCCTGAAGAGTTAGTTTGGTCCAGGCATATATTTTTTTTGCCCAGTTCAGGTAGTTGATATTCCCAGTCAACTCATACAATTTGGCTGCTGCAACTACTGATGGGGCATTAGAACAAGTATTTTTCGATTTCTTTTCCTGTTCACACCAATAAATGCCACCTCCTGCTTGACTATCCCAGCCACTAATCACAAATTTCCATATTTGCTCGGCCTTATTGAGGTATTTCTTGTCTTTGGTACTTTCTGCCAGTTGAGCAAAATCAATTACCAGCCACACATTGTCATCATAATACCGGTTCGATTTCCCGTCCATGGCAATATAAGACTGATAACATACGGGAGTACGTGTTGTATCAAAATACATTTCCAGACCCGGTATAATTTTCGTATCCAACAGCTTCCTGTAACGTATATCTTTCGTATTATCGATCAGAGCAACCACTCCTGAAAACACACCCGATGTCGGCCACAAATAAGCAACTCTTTTTTTACTGAGAGTATCCTGCCCAACAACATACGTAGCGTTGTTTTTTGGATTTACCGGATAAGTTTCATTAAACGTATTTTCGATTCCCTGTGAAGAGTAGTACCGGGTAATTAAATTTAGCGTGCTGTCTGAGAGACTAATAAACGGATTCAAATGATTACTGCCATTGCACACAACAGGCAGTATTAAACTAAATAAAACGAAAACAATCTTTTTCATACCTATAACTAAACAATTTCTTTTTTTTTCTGATAACTATCATTCTGTACACAACTCATCAATATATGTTCTCCGGGCTTAAATAAGTCGCTGTGACAAGTACAAGGAACAAGGTACATGTCACAGCAACATAAAGAATCTTTGTTGATTCTGATTGTACTTAAAATGTCTTTTTTAATAATTCAGGGTGTTCTTTTTCTATTTTGATCAACAATTCACCGTACAAAGTATTTGCCCAGGCAAACCAGGATCTTGAGAATTTCGAAGGATCATCTTTTTGAAATGTTTCGTGCATAAATCCCGTTCCGGCATGGGTGGTTTTTAATGTGTGCAGACACATTTCTATTTCACTGGTGCTATTGGATGTCATGGCCCGCATAATAATTGCCATAGGCCAGATCATATCCGGTCCTACATGAGGTCCGCCAATTCCTTCACCGGCTTTTCCTTTGTAGAAATAAGGATTATCTTCACTCAAGGCAAATTTTCGGGTGTTCTGGTAAATGACATTATCTGCTTTTAAGTATCCCAGATAGGGCAATGATAACAAGGAAGGAACATTGGCATCATCCATCATCAGATAATTGCCGAAACCATCCACTTCGAATGCATAGATCTTTCCGTATTTCGGGTGATTGACAATTGCATATTTATTAATCGCTGCATCTACTTCGCTGGCCAATGCTGCACATTCGGCTGCAAATGAGTCATCATGTTTGATGCTTTTCATCATTTCTGCCAGTTGATTCAGTGAAACTACTGCAAAACAATTAGAAGGAATCAGGTATCCGTAAGTTGTGGCATCATCCGATGGGCGGAAAGTGGAACAGATCATTCCAGTAGGACGTACCGGATTACCGAATCCATTACCAAACTGGGTGTCTGAAGCTTTTTCTGTCTTACGCATAAAGCTGTAAGGTCCCTGACTGGTTTTGCGTTGTTGTTCTTTGAAAGTTTTGACAATTAATTTCATGGCATCAACCCACTGGTTGTCGAAACATGTATTATCGCCGGTAAGTTTCCAGTAACGATACCCCAAGCGGATTACATAACAAAGTCCGTCAACTTCCCATTTGCGTTCGTGCAATTCGGGACGCATTTTTGTATTATCGGTCATCCATTCACCACCTTCTTTTCCAAAATTAAAAGCGTTTGCATAGGGATCAATCAATACCGACTCTGCCTGACGGTTAATGACTCCTGCAATTAATTGTTGTAATTTAGGATCTTGTTTCATATAAGGCATATAGGGCCAAACCTGGGCAGAGCAGTCGCGTAACCACATGGCATAAATATCACCGGTGATGACAAAGGTGTTCGGTTTGCCATCTTTCATTGAGAAAGTAACAGTCCGATCGAGCGTGTTGGGGTAACAATTACCAAACATCCACGACAATTCAGGATCCTTGATGGTCTTTTGCATTTGTACAATGACTTTTTCAATGGCAGGACTTACAAAATTTCGTTTTGATTCGTCTTCCCTGACTTTGGGGAAACTTTGAGCCATCACAATTGGACTAAGTGCAAGCATCATTAGAAACATGAATTTTGCTTTCAAAAGGTTGTTTTTTTTGTTTCTCATTATTTGGTGTTTTTAGATATCCTTAATTTAATTTTTTCTGATTTGACCGGACATTATTTTCATAAACAGGCATGCAGGATTCTACTAAAGAATCTGTTTGCCGGAAGATGGAACAAAAATATATAAATTACACGGTTATTGACTTTTTATTCGTGTGAAATTCTATCCATTTTACAATACAAATTGATCAAACAAGGTAAAGTTGGTTGGGTTGAATCAAAATACAGGGATTAAAAAATACAAATCTTAATTAATCCGACTTTGAGTGGTTTAAGATATTTTGAACAGTATTTTTCATCTTTAATTTTGTATTATAAAGAACAATTGAGCAACTTTGAATAAAGTTGCTCAATTGTTTATCTTTACAAATGCAATTTATTTAAAAGCACCTGCTTTATCCAACATTGCTGCACTTTCGATCAGCATACATCCGCTTAACTGGGCATTGTATTGCGTCTCGGACAGAAAATTAGGGGCAATTGTCCAATTAGAAGTAAACGTGACGAATTTCTTATTTGTCCCTGAATGCCATAATTCATTCGCATTGAATTTCAGGAAGAGCACAAAACGATCCTTGATAGCACTGTCTAAACCAGGTGTTTGAATCAGTTCAGTAAAATAGCGAACAAATACTCCCTTAAATAATGCCAGGTCGTCATTGCCTTCCTGATTCAATATTCTGTTGTTTGTCAGTTTATTGATGGTGTAATTAGCAGCTTTTATCGCATCATTTAAATAGGTTTTTTCACCGGTAATCTTATACAATTCAACCGCTGAACCAATAAAGGTTCCTGTGTTGTAAGTAGCTACATACGTACTTATCACATTTGTAGTTGCATTCAGATTATCATTGACTGCACCGGTAGAAGGATTGTAGAGCGTATTCTTTTCCCAGTCGTAAATTTTCACAGCCCATTCTTTATCCAATGGATCTGCAAATTGTTGAAACAAACGTGCTGCCAGAATACAGGCAGGTCCATTCGAACACGCATTCTTACTTTCAGGGGCACCTTTGGTCCAGGCTATTCCACCACCGCCTTGTGTATTCCATCCGGTTTGAATATCCTTCCAAAGATTGATAGAAGCTGTTTTGAATTTTTCATCTTTGGTGGCATCATAAGTACGGAGCAATGCCAGCGCATTCCATTCCATATCATCATAAAAATAATTCAGGAATGAGCCACCGTTACCCGCTTGAACACCAATAAACCACTGGTCAAAAAGGGTCTTATATTTAGCGTCGCCGGTACGGAGATACGCATCCACCATTACGTCCAGTCCATGTGCCTGTGGCCAGTACTGGAAATTGCTTCCGGTGGTTGCATCATTAAAGTATTGGGTTGTGGGATTCCAAAAATTGGTAATCAGTCCCGTTGTACTGCTATCCGCAGCGGCAGTCCAGTTAATGGCATATCCATCTGTTGAGACTATCACACTGTTGTAATTATCATTACAGGATGATAGCAATGCAATGGAAGCTATGCACAGTATACAAAGTTTTTTCATGTTTTCTATTTTAAAATTGTTGTTCGGATAGCACCCATGAGATGCTACCCGTACAACGGATTTAATAAATTATTGAGCACTTACTCTGGTTACCGAATGAGTATACGGGCCGCTTGCACTCATTATCACACTCATATCTACCAGTGACATATCCATTTCAGCTGCGAACTTGAATTTATTATTCCATTGGTCACCATCAACAGGTAACAGATAGTAATAATTATCCAGTCCGGTTGGAGTTGAATCCAGGCTGGCAGGAGCACCCCACCATTCGTAAACAGGAGCACCGGTCGCATCAAGGGTTGTCATTCTGAACTTGTAACGTTGATCTCTTCCCCAACTTTCCTGTTTAAAGGTGATAGGTTTACTTTTCGCCGTAAATACGCCATTGGCAACATAATCAAGTGAAAACTGGAATACATTCAACGGGCAGAAAAAGAACTCAACTTTTGTAATCTGAGTCATTGTTGCTGCTCCAATCGAGAAATCAAGATTGATACGATATACTCCTGTAGTAGCAACTGTACTGGTAGAATTTTCAACGTTAGTAGTTTGTTCCAGTAAAACTCCTTTATCATTAGTAAAGAAAACTCTTGGAGTTCCCACATTAGCATCTGTAAAGTTATAAGATTTACCGGCGGTTAACTGGGTGTAAATTTCAAATACACCATCTGAAACCGATTTCAATGCAACAGCATTAGCGAGGCTGGCTCCTTTTTCGGTAGCTTCACCTGTCAGGTAAACACTGGCAGGCATATCAGCAAACCCTGCCAATCGGGTTACTTCCAGGGTATTTGATTTTGCACCGATTTTTGGATTAACCCCTTTCGAAGAGATCACCGTCCAGATCATTTTACCTGTTTCAGAGGACAGAATTCCTGCCAGAGCTGCAATTTTATTGATTTGTTTGTGGGTGATAGTGGCATGTGAATTGGCTCCATTACCATCTGCCGTAATTACAAAGAGTGGTTTTGAAAAATCACCTCCTACCTTGTCAAAAGCAATCTGGTACATAGTAAGAGTACCATCTTCCGACAAAGCCGGTTCCCATTCGAAATAAACACTGGCAGTAGCAGAAGCCTTTAATACCACTGACTTATTGTCAACCGGTTCGTATAGGGTTTGTACGGCTGCTACGTTCAGATTTTTCAGCGTCTCATCTTTTTTGCAACCCGTCAATGAGAGAACTGCACAGACGAACAATACTATTTTAACAAATGATGTTTTCATAAAATATATTATTTAAATTTTGATTGTTATTTATTCAATTAGAGGTCGATTAATATCCCGGATTTTGTCCCAGATTTGGATCTAAATCCTTTTGGGCCTGTGGAACTGCAAACAGATAATCGCGATTTGGATTAAACGAGCGTTTGTCCAGACGGATATATCCGTTATCGATAGCCGCTTCGCCGTATTTTGCTCCATGAGGATAAGTATTTAATACTGTTTCCGCTGTTTTCCAGCGACGGATATCAAAGATACGGGTTCCTTCAAGTGCCAGTTCACTACGACGTTCATTGCGGATAATCTTTCTCAAATCCGATTGTGTCCAGGTAGCTTTAAAATCAGTAGCATTGACATCTGTAAATCCGGCACGTACACGAATAGGTTTGATGGTTTGATCCCAAATGGTTTGATCCATGGCACCCAATTCATTTTTTGCTTCAGCATACATCAACAGGATATCGGCATAGCGAATCAGGATTAAATTGAGCCCCGAACTAAAACTTCCTGTAAAAGTAGGATCGTAGTATTTTTTCATATAGTAACCTGTCATTGAGTTATTGCCACTTCCGGTTTTGTATTCATCAACAGTTTTACTTCCGGGTTTGATATGAATAACTGAATCTACTATCCCTGGCGTAGGAACTGTAACCTGTACTTTAAAAATACCTCCATCAAACAATACTGTTGCAGCAAGTCTTGGATCACGGTTTACATATGGATTGGCCTCATCAAAGCCCGAACCGGCTTGTTGAATAGAATCACCATTCAAGGTCATGTAGTTATCCACCATTTCCTGGGTTGGCGACTGTTGGTTTACACGACGGCCGGCCGAAGGGGGTGAATAATCGAAGTATTCGCTCCAGGTACGCAGAGTGGGTACATATTCCATATCCAGGATCACTTCGGAATTATTCTCGTTTGCTATCGAAAATAATCCTGCATAATCAGGGAACAATGAATACGTTTTACTGTCAATTATTTTTTGAGTTTCTGTAACCACATTGGCCCAATCATTTTCATACAAATAAGTCCGTGCTTTTAAAGCAATGGCAGCCCCGGAGGTAATCCTGCCAATATCCGCTTTGGTATACGAGGCCGGTAACGATAAAACAGCTGAATCCAGTTCGGTTCGTACAAAATTCAGTACATCGGCATGTGAAGAACGACCAATCACTTTTGATTCGGTAGCTGTCAGATTTTTACTGAACAAGGGCACCGCACCATACCAGTTGGTCAGTCTGAAAAAGAGGGAAGCCCTGATAAAACGACTTTCGGCTTTCATTCTGGCTTTCAGGGTAACATCCATATCCGGAACACGATCCACATTTTCGAGGAAGGTGTTACAGGTTCTGATGCCACCGTAACAATCGGACCATTCATTTGCAAAACGCCCGGTTGCAGCATTTGCAATTCCTGATGAAATAAGTTTTTCGTCGGAAGTCCGGGTAACGAATAAATTATCGGATAAAGCTTCGTTGGCGAAAAAATAATTATCTCCCATCATTTGGCTGTATGCCATGTTCAGGACATAGGATGCCTTAGCTGTCGAATACCAGTAGGTATCATCTGTAAACTGACCTGTAGGAACCTGGTTCAAATCGTTACATCCTGTAAGTAATAGCAGGATGATCGAAACGACCCCAATATAATATTTTCTAAGTTTCTGTTTCATAATAATTCTGTTTTTTAAAATTCCAAATCCAATCCGAACCCAACATATTTAAGCGTCGGATAACTACGACCACTATTGGCTCCGGCACCTTTTGGACCACCCATGTTATTAGTAAATTCTGTTGATTCCGGATCATAAAATGTCAACGGCGAAAGTGTCAGCAGATTTTGTGCATTCACACTTACATGAAGTTTTTGCACTCCAAAACGGCTGGTAATTCTCTTAGGGATCGTATATCCGATAGCGATGTTTTTCAACCGGATATAGGCAGCATTCAGAAGCTGAGTTTCTGAACTGAACCCGTAATTGTTTGCATCTGACGTTGAACCCGAAAGTGCAAGTCTTGGCCAACGTGCATTGGTATTAGTCGGAGTCCAGAAATCCATTTGATGTTGATACATGGTGTAAGAGTAATTGGCATGAAAAGGTTCAATTAACTCACCCCGTAAAAACATGGTTCTTTCACCTACACCCTGAATCAGCATATTCAAATCAAAGCCTTTCCACTCGAGTTCGTAGGTAGCACCAAAGGTAAACCGTGGAAATGCATTTCCCAATATCTGACGGTCTTTCGTATCTATTACGCCATCATGGTTCACATCGACATATTTCACATCTCCGGGTGCCAGTTGTGAAGCATCCTCTCCAACAGGCAATGCGCTGTTTTGAACATCTTCATAGCTTTTGAAATACCCATCGGTTTTATATCCGAAATAAGAAGCAAAAGGTGCTCCTACACGAATAATGTCCGATTTACTGTCACCGGAGTGAATAAGTTCATTCCCTGTAAATGCAAGCACTTTGTTTTTCGAGTCGGCCAGATTAAAACTGATGTTATGGTTGAAATCACCTGTTTTTGCACGATATCCAATGGTAAGTTCCCAACCGCGGTTTTGCATTTCTCCGGAGTTTTCCATACCTGCTGCTGTTCCCAATACAGATGGGTTGACAGGATAAAGTAGAATTCCTGAAGTTACCTTGTTAAAATAATCGAATGATGCAAACAACTTATTACTGAAGAAAGTAGCATCAAATCCAACATTTAAATTGGCTGACTGTTCCCAGGTAATGATTGGATTTCCAAGGGTAAATCCGGTTCCACTGACAGTGGTACCATTGAATGCGTATTGATTATCATAATTTTGATAAGTGGTCAGGAAATTATAATCATCGATATTCTGGTTTCCCAAAATTCCGTATGACCCCCTGAATTTCAGATCCCCTACATTTGTACGGTACGAATCCATAAACGATTCTCCTGATATTCTCCATCCGGCTGATAACGAAGGGAAAAATCCCCAACGGTTATTGGCAGCAAATTTGGAGGAACCATCATAACGGAAACTTACTTCGCCGTAATACTTATCTTTATAGGAATAGGATAAACGGCCAAACATCGATTCAATATCGCTCAATGTCGTATTCATGGGTGATGTTTTACCTCCGATATTTCCGGCTAATGCGGTCTCGGAAGTAGGGATTCCTAAATTAGCGTCAACATAATTCATCCATATTTCGTTGGAATACCTGGAGTAACTTTCATTGGATACACCCAACAATCCACTGACATGATGCGATCCGTTAAAGGTCCGGTCATAATCCAATAAGAACTGTGTATTTATGGTGTATTCTTTCTGATTCCAGTCACTGGTTTTTCCTCCGATATTCTGATAGATGGAGGGAGTGGTTGCTTCCGCACTGGCATAATAAGGAATTTGTAATGATCGGGTAGCCCTGTGATTGGCATTCAAATCAAGTCCAACCATTGCTTTAGCTGTCAATCCTTTTGTAATTTTCATTTCAGCGTTCATACTCCCGTTTAAATAATCGGTATCGTATTTATTCGAACCGGCAGCTTCCAGTGAACCTAGTGGGGTAAACTGCGACAACACATCGTTGATCAGGTAATGACCGTTCGCTGCTTTTTGCTGATAATAATAGTAATTCGGAATACGTCCGCCATCTGCCATCAGGTTGCCGGTATCGGCATTCGGAGAATTAGATTCGTTCCTGTTGTAAGACATAATGGTGGTCAGTTTGAATAAACCTAATGTGTTTACAAGGTTCGTCCTGAAATTGTAACGTTCCATGCCGTAGCTGGGATTGTTACCCGACACAAAATTACTGCGTTGGTTGACGTAACCGGCCGATACCATATAGGTCGAATTCTGACTACCGCCACTAATGCTTAAGTTATAATTCTGTTGCAGTGCATTTTGAAGGATATCATCCAGGAACCATTTGCTGTTTGCTCCGTTCTTTTGCAGATCCTGTATTTGCGCCGGTGAATAAGGAAGAGGATTCCCTGTATTGTTGGCTGCAATATTTTTCAGGATTGCATTTTCATATCCGGCAACCGGTTTATACAGGACATTCGGACTCTGTATACCCACCAGGGAATTCATGCGGACAACAGGTTTGGTATTCAGTTTTCCTTTTTTAGTAGTTACCAGGATCACTCCGTTCGACGAACGCGAACCGTAGATGGCGGCACTACCGGCATCCTTTAATACTGAAATATTCTCTACATCCGAAGGATTTAACTGGCTTAAACTTCCAAGACTGGTCACCAGTCCATCAATCACGATCAAGGGGTCGTTGTTATTCATGGTACTCACCCCACGAATATTGATGTTCAGTTTGTTGTCATTCGGATTCATACTTGTTTGTTGAATCGTCAGGTTCGCCGATACTCCCTGAAGAGCTTGTGTCAGGTTGCTGACAGGACGGTCTTCAATTTTCTTGGAACTGATCTGATCAACGGCACCTACTACGCTTTTGCGTTGAACAGTACCATAACCGATAACAACTACTTCATCCAGTTTCTGTGAATCTTCCGTGAGTTTTATTTTTAATAGTTTATCATCTTTAGCCACTACTTCTTCGGATAGATAGCCGATATACGTTAGCTTTATGGTTGCACCCGATGGGATAGTCAGTGAAAAATTTCCATCCATATCGGTCACACTGCCATTGTTAGACGATCCCTTCTGAAGAACTCCAACTCCGATAAGTGCCTGACCGGTTGCATCCACAACATTTCCCTTTACAGTAATCAAATTTCCAAGGGAAGCAGTTGTTGCTTTCCGGATAATGTTTATACTCGTTCCCTGAATTTTATATTGAAGGTTTTTAGCCGGCAATACCTGATCGAGAACTTGTGCAATTCCTTTTCCCTCAACGTTGACAGAAACATCTTTCAAGTCGTCCAGGATTAAATCGCGATACGAAAATTTATAATCGGTTTGTTTTTCAATTGCATTAAAAAGTTGACGTAAACTTACCTTTTCCACGGAGAGGGTTATTTTACGATTCTGAGCTTCAAGGTTAGCTGAGCCCACAAACAAGAGGAATAGGAAGGAAAGAAAAACGAATCTCCTGTGTCCTTGTTTTGGTTTGTTGATTTTAAATATATTCATTGAAATTTAGATTGTAGTTTGTACTGCTTGTAGTAAAACACTTAGCGCATTGACTTTTTTGGCGCCCGAAAATTATAAAATTAAATCGATAGAACGGGTTATGACGTATTCTGTTTTTGCATGATGTATATATTTTAAAGGTTAACTTGAATCTGCTTTTTGGATTATCAAACCACATTAGACACAATAGAATTAAGAGAAATAAAAGGAATAATACATTCGTTTTTTTTCAATAGACTTTATTGAATTTCCATTGTATTCTTTTGTGGCCTATAATCGTTCATGAATTTCTTTTGTCTTGAATTTCTTTTGTATTCTCTATTGTGTTCTTTTGTGGCCTATTGTGGTTCATGAATTTCTTTTGTCTTGAATTTCTTTTGTATTCTCTATTGTGTTCTTTTGTGGCCTATAATCGTTCATGAATTTCTTTTGTCTTGAATTTCTTTTATATTCTCTATTGTGTTCTTTTGTGGCCTATTGTGGTTCATGAATTTCTTTTGTCCTGGATCCTGGTTCTTGATTCTTTTGTCTTGTATCTTTTGTCTTGGCTCTTGGCTCTTGGCTCTTTTATCTATTGAATCGGTTTTTTCCCCGGATAAATGTTCACCTTATTGTTGTGAATGGCATATTCGAATCCGTAATGGATTTTCAGATTATCCAGTACTTCCTTCAATGTTTCATTGGCAAAAACTCCGGTAAACGAATCGTATTCAATGGACGGATAATTCATGCTAATATGGACATTGTATTTCCGTTCCAGTTCCAGTTTAATATTGTGTAGTGTTTCGGTATGGAATGCAAGTATTCCATTCATCCAGGCTGTTTCAGTGTAATTATCCATTGGAACTACCGTCAGCTCCCCTGTTTTTTTATTATAGATCGCTTTCTGATTCGGGGTAAGGTAAACAGTGGTATTTTTCCCTTGATTCAACGTGGTCAGTTTTACCTTTCCTTCCATCAAGGCTACCGTATTAATATCATCCGAATCGTAAGTCTTCACATTAAAGGTGGTTCCCAATACCTCGACATCAAAGAAAGTGGTACTCACGACAAATGGTTTTTTCGGATTCTTGGTGACCTTGAAATGAGCTTCCCCCTGCAAACTTACCTTCCTCTGATGCAATTTGGTATCGTTGTTGTAACTGATACTGGATTCGGAGTTCAATTCCACTTTACTCCCATCGGGCAGTGTCACATCGGATGATTTACCCGGATCGACATGCACGGTGAAATATGTATTTTCACTGCGATACCCTTTCCGTTCGATCAGCAGATAGGTTGTCAATATTGACAAAACCGGCAACAGGAAAATAGCGGCATATCGGGCAAAACGAACAGTGTGCATCCTTACTCTTTTTAACCGGATCCTGTGTTTCAGCATGGCGAAAGAAGCCTTTATTTCTGAATCGTATGATTCGGTCAATTCATAATCCTCCCACAAATCAGACAACACCGAACCAAGTTCTTCATCAGTTGTATGACGGATTAACTGATCCATCTCCTTATTCCCGGCTTTTGCACTTTTTTGTGTAAGAAAGGCTGACAGCAATTGATACAATTTCGATTTATCCATGAGTTCTTTGTTTGATAAGTAGGTTTATAGTTAGTTGGAACGATTTCGTTTGTTTGTCCAATAATTATTTTACATGACCAGTATTCCTGTTTTTTTATAAAAGTATTTTTATACTTTTACTTCCGGAGTCAGAATTTAAAGTTACGATATATAGCCCCTGGTTGTAATTCCGGACATCCAGTTTAATATCCGAGCCTGCATCTTTCAAATCACTTCTCTGAATCTGCCTTCCCGACAAATCGGTTATTACAAGTGTAAGATGATTCTGCTTTTCTGACAGTTTAATAATAAGATAATTACGGTCTGCATCAGTAAAAATAGTCGCACCCTTGATGATTTTTGTTTGTATAACATCCGTATTTAAATTTTGCGCTAATTCAACGCCTGGCATCCAACCATTAAACAGATCAATATTTTGTAAGGTCCCATTATTTGCATTTTGCGTAGTATCTGATATTATTTCAGTCCCGGGAGTCTGGTTTAAATGATAATAGGCTACCAGCGCATCTTCATTGCTTTTAAGAAAGTAATCTTTCGTATTATTAATTACAGTTTGAGTCAACGCTATATTCCAAATACTCACTTCATCAATACCTCCGATAAATCCCCTTCCTCCGAATGCAGCACTTGCACCGATATATATTGGCGATGATGAAGCCGTAATCGTTCCGGCATTGAGTGTGGTAACTTTTAATACTCCGTTTACATAGAATTTCAGACTTGCTCCATCATAGACCCCTGCAATATGCGACCATTGATTCAGGGCAATACTTTTTGCAGGTAGAACAGCTTCGACCCAGTTTGGATTCCCAATGACTATTCGTCCCTGGCCGTCCCCTCCTACATTCAGGGCGTATCCACTGCCGTTAGCCGACTCTTTACTGATCACTGTTCCTTCATAGATATTCGTACGGAACTTTGTCGGGTAAATCCAGGCTTCGATTGTAAAGGCTGTCAATGGCATTAATGCGGCAGTATGAGGAATAACCACTTCTCCGTTTGAACCGGATAACAGGAGTGCCCGGTTAACAACAGGAAGAAACTTTGTGACTTTCACAGTCAGGGTATCATTTATTTTTGCCGTATCAACTGCTGTATAGATTGAAAGGGAATAGTCTTTAACCTGTGAAAAGTCGGCTTTATGAGTAAAGGTATAATTAACTTCCGTATTAGCAGGAATTGAAGCGATCACTTCTTTCACTTCTGTGTTCGCATCAACTTTATAAGCAACCGGTACATTTACCAACGGTAACGAACGGTTGTTGTTTATGGTGACGGTTAGTAGTTCGTTCCCCGAAAGTGTTGTGGAAGATACCGGTGATTTTAGGGAAGTAACGGCTAAACTTTTGCTGAGAGCTTTGTAGGCTATCTGAGCCATGATCAGTGCACCGGCATCGTTTGGATGTATTCCATCCGGAAAATTTCCCCCATAAGGGAGTAGTTGGTGATAATAATCAATACGCGAGGTTCCCAGGGTAGTCCGGACAGAATCAACCAGCGGGAGGATCTCATGACAGATCACAGAATTTGTAATGCTGTAGTTATCGATAAAAGCAGGAGGTGGAAAACAAACAAAAATATGAGGATTTTTTCCACCACTTCTGAACTCGCTGATCATGGATGCATAATCCGTATAAAAATCGCTCTTATATGCCCAGTTGAACGATTTGCTGTCGTTTGTTCCCAAGGCAATGATGACAATTTGAGGATCAAAGTTTTTGGCATCGGTATATTTTATTTCGTTCCAATAAGGGAAATCGCCCTTTTTTAGCATGGTCCTGCCACTTACCCCGCAATTCAACACGATATATTTGCTACCCAATAAATTTCCCAACTGAGCAGGATAAGCATGTGCCGCATCGGAAGCACCAATCCCGGCAGTAATGCTGTTGCCCACACACACTACGCGGATCGGTCCCTGTGTGGTAGGCGTAAACCAGGCTACTGAATTGTTTACGGTGAGTGGATATTTCCCGGCAGCATCTGCTACTGATGTGCCTGTACCTTCATTCATTTTCCAGTTAGCTATCAACCCGGTTTCTGTACCGATAAGTGGCGAATTCATAGTAGCAGCAATCTCAGCCGGAGTACGAACCACATTCCAGAAACGGACATCAGAAAGTTTACCTGTCATTTCACGGCCTTTCCACATAGATCCTTCGGCTATGGACAGGTGTTGTGTGGAAGTAACCATCGGTGTACCCGGGTTGGTGAGGGTATTGTCCAATACACCGTTGATGTAGATATTCATGGTAGCGGCAGTATAGGTTACGGCAATGTGGTACCAGGTATTGGCAACGACATCAACCTTGCTTAGCACACTGGTCCAGGTGGTGGTGGCACCAATGGCAAACTCAAACTTTGATCCGTAAGTATGAATTTTAAAACCCTCGGCACCGGTACCCCAGCCTTCGGTACTAATAATATACCCATCATTCAGGGTCTGGTAATTGACCCAGGCTTCTATAGTAAACTGGGTAGGTGAGAATTCCGGTTTTGAACCGCAATCGATATAACTGGTGGAGGTCCCGTTGAATTGAAGTCCAGCGACAGGTTCCGCAGAAACCAGCATGACATGCAGAAAGGTGAGTAGTATGAAGGAAAATAATGATTTCATATGTGATTTTTTAAATTGACTATGATTAAGATTATTAATTCAAATCCGGTATCAGGATAATTTATCAGTTGCGTCTTATGATCCTTTGCCGGGTAAGGCGTTTAATTGCAACATGCAATTTAACAGTGTCGGGTTTTTAGTTTTTGATTTGAAGTCATAAATAAAGTTTTAAGAACAATAAATTAGTAGCAAAAACTAATTAAATAAGAAATTATAAAGTCTGAAATTTCAACTTTATAATCCTTTGTGAATTTGTGTCTCCCGAACGTTGAAGACACAAAAACACCAAGAATTAATAAAAATAATTTAACTAAACAACAATTCTATTTTATTCTTATTTTCTCTTTTTGCTTTATTCAGCAATAATAAATTTCTTCGAAGTTGAAGATCCATCGGCAGCTACACTTTTCAAAATATAAGCACCTTTTGTATTTGACAGTTGTTTTTGGATCGTGGCACCCGAAGCTACTACATCTTCCATTATCTTCTGTCCGGTTATACTATAAACTGCAAATTGAGCATTTCCTCCGGTATTGTTTGTAACTTCAAGATTACGACCATAAACGGTAGAAGCAATGTCCAATGAATTATTAGTTACTGTATTCAAACCTGCTACAATACCAAACCATGTAATTGAAGCCGGAATTGTAAGATTATAAATACCGGTAGCATCCACAGCAGTTGTCCCTGTTCCTGCATTCATTTTCCAGTCGGCAACCAGGCCTGCTTCAGTACCTGTAAGGGTATTTGTCATATCAGCAGTAATTTGTTCAGGTGTTCTTACTACATTCCAGAAACGAAGATTTGACATTTGACCATCAAAACCTCTTCCTGTCCATGCCGGACTATCACCTAACGTAATTTTTTCAGTTGAAGCTACCATTGCTGTAGTGATTGTTTTTGTAGCTTCCTGAACACCATTGACATACAACGTTATCTCTGTTGCAGTGCAAGTTACAGCTAAATGATACCATGTATCAATAGTAATCGGTGTTGAACTGTCTATACCCGGCCAACCACTGCCATCTCCAATTGAAAAATTAAAATTTTTATTGCTTCCGGCTAAACGCAAAGAAAATCCATGATTAGTAGGATTCCATCCTTCGGTAGAAATAATGTACCCACCACCTGTTAAAGCATGATAATTTACCCATATCTCGATGGTAAACTGTGTTGGTGAAAAAGCAGCATTTGGGTCAACAGTCATGATACTTGCTTTGTCATTAATGAATTTTAGCCCTGTTAAAGGAGCTGCCGATACGAACATAACACTGAACAGTGTTGCGAAAATGAAAGAAGTAAGTTTTTTCATAAAAATTAAATTAAATAGATTAGTTTAAATAATTAACTTTGACAAACTCCAAACCTGATCAGGTCAAAACCGACCCGAACCTTATTCAGAATGAATCAAGAGCTAATACAATTGAGGAGGAAAAACGTACCATGTTAAATTTATGTTCTACAACATATTTTGACAGGCAAGTTACTTTTTTCTATCAAAATGATCAATAATTATGAAAAAAAGTGTGAACAGGGGGGAAGTTTCAGAAATCAGTACTTTTATGGATGTAAAAATAAAGCAGGGGAAGCATTGCCCACATTCGGGTATCAAAATATGATTGCAGGGTGTGTAACGATGCTGAGAGTTGATTTTTTACGGTTTGATTGGTTATTTTTAGTTTATCGGCAATCTCCTGATTGGAGAGTCCTTTCTCTTTGCTGAGTTCAAAAATCTCCTTTTGGCGGGGAGATAAATGCGACTTTGCCTTTTCGATATACGCTCTTAGTTCATTCAGCTCAGCGAGTTTGTCGGTATTATTTTCACTGAATGTCAGGCTGTTTTCGAGCACAT
>Ga0302271_10001102_pt1 | contig 26416 bp, 12 predicted proteins | sample III_Bog_N1_1_FD_198767 | JGI IMG/M metagenome (GOLD analysis project Ga0302271, IMG submission 198767) | Peat permafrost microbial communities from Stordalen Mire near Abisko, Sweden - III_Bog_N1_1 | ecosystem: Environmental > Terrestrial > Soil > Wetlands > Peat | place: Sweden: Abisko... | reverse complement strand
CCCCAACCCCAACCCCAACCCCAACCCCAACCCCAACCCCAACCCCAACCCCAACCCCAACCCCAACCCCAAAGAATCTGAAAAATTACTGATTACGAAATTATGCTAAAATTCATAGAATTATCGAAATTCCATTTAGAATAAGTTGTTTAAAAAAGAATAAAAAGATGCAAAAAATATTAACAAATAATTAAGAGGGGGGGGGGGGGATAAGGGTGTATTGTCATTCAAAAGATAAACAAAGATGAAGTGTGTTTTGAATGAATTATTTATTGTAATGTTGATTGTTTGAATTATTGCAAAAAAAGAGGAAAAATAATAATTTAAATAAAGGTAGTTTTTGTAGATACTTTAAAATATGAGATAATAAAAGATTAGCGCTTTATGAAGTGGATACAGAAACAAGAAGATTAAGCAAGGGAGAAAATAATATTTCAGTGGTGCACACAAATATTAGAAATATCAATAATATTAAATCAATTAACAGCAGAATATAATTGTGCCAATCCACTAAACGAGAGAGACAATGAGCTAAAAGCAGATCCAAGTCAAATTCGTTGGCCACGAAATCAACGGCAATGGAGTAGTGATCTACAAAATTCAACTCTACGATCCAAGAGATTCTGATTAATGGGTGCTCAATCATCGTTATTCCACAATGCGCGATGTAGCCAAGCAGCTTTCAGAAGAATTTCCTGAGCGATTACCTGAATTTCCTCCTAAGAAATGGTTCGGTAACACAGATGAGAAATTCATTAACCAGAGAGAGAAAGCACTGGAGAACTTCTTTAGCACGACACTCAAGACTATAAGCATAGATAAAGCCAAATGTTTGAGGGATTTTCTGATGAATGGAAAGACAGGATCACCGTTTGTAAATGAAGTTCCTGGAAAGAGTGAGATTAAATCTGTTATTGTTGAAACTAATAAAGAAACCTAGAAAACTTAGTAGACTGATGAAAATAGTAATAAGCCAAATGCCGCTGTTGAAGCCTTAATAAATCAATAGAAATTAGAATAAAAGAAGAACAATTCGCAGGAGGAATGGAAGAGAAAAATGGAAGCGATTGTTTCCAAAGTCCCGTTCATCAATTTTGTGCCCTTCACCAGCCACGATCATGCGAACTAAGATTTCAAGAAAAACATATACAACTAGATTGCTTTTGAGACCAGATCTGCATTACTTCAGACACTTGCCTTGCCTGCTTCAACAAACGATAACTCCGAAGCTGCGCTAGCTGCACCGCCTGCATCTCTTCAATTCGAAATGAAATTAGATGTCCTAGCTGATAAAATCGCCAAGGCTTTATCTTCACCACTCTCAAACATCAACTGCGAAATAGCACAAAGACCCAATTTTGCATGATCATTTATATGCGTTCTTAGATCGCTTTTTGTGTAAAGTCACTTGATTATTTGTTATTCATAGAGTGGTTTTTATCATGTTAAGCTTATTAGTTCTCTTGTAATTTCAAGAATAATGGAAGATATTGATTTAATTTGAGATTTTTAGTGGAATTACTTATTGCATTACCATCATCAAAAAGAATGATAGAACTAACAAATGAAATATTCCCTTTTTTTGGAGAGGATCAATGTACCAACTAATTATTATATTTCTATTAATGAGAAGTAGTTTTACCTCTAAAATACTTGTTTTTCAAATCGAAATAGAAAGTACTAATAATTGCAAGTTAGTGAGATATTAAAGCTGTTTAGCAGTTTATTGTCTTTAAGCTTAAATAAACGCTCTAAAACTGATGAATTTTGAATTTAGTAAATAATTATTTATTGTAAACTATCCTTAATAAGAGGGTTAAGTATCTTCTGCTGATGAAGAGAATTGTGTAAAAGAAAACTATTTTTTTATCAAAAGCTAAGGATAAGATCAGATACGAAGTGTTAAAAGTGTAAATGTAATATTAGTAATATTAGTTTGCTTCTTTTTGGGTAATTTTGGAATATTAATCTAAATCGCAATGGATATCATCTTCTCTCTTTTGAAGTCGAAGGGAAGTATCTTAATAAAAGAATTCTTGAAGTTTACAAAAACAAGACGTAATTTTATAATAGTCTATTATGATTAGAATCTCTTCAATTTGCATTGCTGTTAGCTTTTCGAAAAGAAACAACGATTTCTAACAAAGCAAGATGCTATGTTTGAAGGGAATAAACAAACTTATTCAAATGTCTATTTTTGTTTCGCTTTTCTTTTATCCAAATCCACAAAATACACACAGAAAAAAGTGAGTAAGATTTTGATTTTTGATACGATTAAAAAACCCAATCAACTTTAAATCCTGAATTCAATTATCTCTTAATCTGTAATCACCCAAGCGTATTTTAGATTGAAATAAAGTGTTTTTATTTGAATCCTTTACCTTATTGCCATACGAACATAGATAAATTAGATTTACCTCCTGTTATTCTTTACCACTCATATTCCTTCAATCTGTAAAATTTCTTTGATTCATATGTCTCCCCTTCAGAGATTTTTAGCTTACTTCCCTTCTGTGCCTTCTGTGGTAACTTATCAAATGATAATTAATTGGTACGCTTGTTTAATCACAGTTCTTCCCTGATGTAAAAAATCCAAGAATTATTGGCTTAAAATGAGCAGTCGAAGATTGTAATCTTAACAAAACATATAAAATATAAATCAAAAACAATTAATATCCCCGACAGCAAATAATCTATGAGAAAAACTATCCTCGTTCTTGCTCTCTGCCTTGCTTTCACTGCTGCTTTCTCTGAAGATGAATTCCTTAAGTTCTTCCTTGGTGGCTGCACTTGCAGTTCAATCCAAACTATGGTTGCCGAATCTGAAGGTACTCGCTCCTGCGTCTACAAGGATTCCCTCGGAATCAAAACCATCGGAATTGGTTTCAATCTCGAGAAGAGCGGTGCCAAAGCTACTATTCAAAGCCTCGGATTAAACTACGACAGCGTCTGCAGTGGTGCTACTTGCCTCACTTCAGCTTAAATCACTTCTCTCTTCAACACAGATCTCGAAGTTGCTTAGAAAGGTGTCCGCAATTGTGTCCCAACTTTCAACTCCCAACCTGGATGCATCTAGAACGTCCTCGTCGATATGACTTTCAACATGGGACCTGCTTCTCTCTGCTCATGGCCAAATTTCGTCTCCCAAATCGGAAGCAAGGATTACTCAGGTGCTGCAGCTAATATGAAAGGTACTAAATGGTGCTCTCAAGTTGGCAACAGATGCACTAGAGATGTCAACATTGTCAAGAGCTGCTGAATAACTACATAAACTAACAGATTTAATAAACTAAGTCACTGTAAATGCATGTTTCGATGTGTATTTTAAGTAAAAAATGGCTTCAAAATTGTAAAAAAAAAGCTTCATTTACGGGAAAAAATAAAACCCAATTGAGAAAAGCTTACTGAATAAAATAATCAAGAAACAATGTTTGATGATAAATCAAAACAAAACAAAAATAACAATTTCCCCAAAACTTAAGCAATTTCTGAATGGTCTTGACAATTATGATATTATTAATCAGAGGGAGGAAAATAATAAAAGATTAAAGGTGGGGGGTGCAGACTCCTTATTATGACGAAGAAGAAAAAGGCTAAAAAGCAATAAACACACACACACACTGCAAGTAGCTTCCATACAAACTAACACACAAAATACCTGAAAATTCTATCTAAACACCAAGAACACAAGAATAGCAAGCATATTCTCCCTACTTAGCTATTCTTTTCGATCATCTAAACAAGTATTCTTCTTTTTTTATGAAAAACCTTGAAATCTCCCTGATTATTTTTATTTTACACAGCAATGATTCGCATTTTGCTTGCATTTTTGATTAACCCTTTAAGCTAGATTGATATGTTTGTTAGATTACAGTGAATATTAATTATGAGAAATAATAAAAGAAAATCCCCTGAGTAAGTTAATTCTTTAGGTTATTGCTAACTGACTCAAAAAGATGGAATCAATTAGATAAAAGAAATAGGCTAATGAGCACTAACATGATTCGAATCAATAAAAATTCAAAAGATACCTCAAGAATCCTCTTATTTCTCAGGGAAGATTTAAAGTGCTTTTATTTACGACTGCCTCTAGTCAAGGATGCTTTGAATTTGCTTTTCGATGGCTTAGTTCATTTTGAGCTAAGTAGGTGAAATATGTCCTAGCTTACCAAACTTTATCGTAGCTATGTTGAGTGAATCTACAACAGAGTGCTGCTTATTTACCATTCTGTTACAGGATAATCCGCTGAGTGTATTGAGGGCTTAATTTTAATAAGGCTATCTCATTTTGAGTGCTACATCTTATAGACTCAGACAATCATCGATAATCCCTTGCTTGTATTTGACACAATCACTAATTTAGTGTTCTAAGAGGAATTCTTCCATTTTATTTTCGAGAAATAAAAATTCATGGAAAATATTTGAGCAACTCTAAACCTAACCGTTGGGATTAGAATTATGCGCGGCGAAGATCTTTTCTAGATGATGCTAGGAAAACTCCTCCCTGAGCTCGTTTTAGTTATTGAAAATGCAGCAGTAGATAGGTGAATTTCGACTGAGAAAGGAATCAAAAAATCTAGCGATTTTGACTCTGTTTATTCTGAGAGTGTTGATTTTGGAGAGACACGTAAACACAGATTCTACCATTTCTTGTGCTTTTTCATTGTCCTTCAATCGCTGGAAATCATCTTTCTGGTTGGAATTAATAGTACTTTAACGCTCCAGTTAGGATTCTTTCCTCTTAGAAAGAATATTCCTTTCCGATATTTGTTTCTCAGAATGAATACTAGAGGTTCTTAGAATTGACCCATTTCGTGCAGAAATAGCCTCAGAAGGGGTATTCTAACTATTGTTATTAGAGACATTAGCGTTATTTATGTGAATACTTTCTGATTTACTGCGTTCATGGTTTTATATTGAAATTTATCTTGTATTTTTTCTATTCAGCAAAGAAACAGCTGGAGAGTTAGCCGTTATTGATTCTCTTGACTTAACAGGTGATTTAGACGTTAAAGCACTATCTCCTAGCTAATTTTCTCCAATAGTCTATGATATTTTCATTGAAGACTATTATTCTTTTTTGTGAAATCCTTCATAAGTAAGTTTTTTCCGTTTAACTTCGCTTTAAGTTTTTTCCAAAGCTGAAAAAGAATTGGATTGTCTAATCATGGTATCGATGAGATCCCGTATTTGTTTGCTTTTTTCAGCTGAATGTGAGTTATAATCTAGATTTAATAAATGATTCTAGAAGTTCTTTTCATCGTTCATTTTTGTGTTGTTAGTTTCACCATCAGTAAATGTCACTTTTTTCTAAGATTTAGGAATAATAATCTTCTCATCAGATTCAAGAACTTTTCTTTGAATGCTGGGATGTCTAAATGGGCTCTTAAACCTCCCACCTATTTGAGTGCGAGCATACTCCTTCAGCATCTTCGATCGTTCAGTTTCTTAACTTTCGATTGGATCGAGTACTATCTCATCAGTTCCAAGCTTTCCTAAAAAATCAACGTAATCTCCAGGTTAGCTAATTTATTACTTCAATTAAGTTATGTTTCCATTTTTGAAAATACAATTCTCTCCAGAAGCACTAGCAGCTGCATGAGTTGTTGTAATTGTTGGATCGGAATGTTTTCTGCTAGAAATTACATCATTTTATTTATTTCCAAACATCGCGGATGCAGCAGTTGCACCAAGATTACGATTCTTTGAAGGCGAAAAGAGAACTTTTCTTTAAACTTATATTTTGTTTTAGTTATTGGATTCTGTTGAGATTTGCATGCCAATATTCGCAGAAGAAAAGCATTTTCGAAGAAACAATTCATTTTAGTTCTCTATTGATCTATTATCTTATCGCTCGCTCAATGGCTGGGGAGTTGTTGCTATTTGCGTTACGAGCGTTTCAATGTTGATTCGAGGGAGCATCTTGACTGCAGATATTTTCTCTCTTTTTGATTTGAAAACATCTGGACTTTTCGGTAGATTCCTATTCGATAAACATCTAGTCCTATCTGTCTACGCAGGAGAATAATTATATTTAAATATCATTGGCCTATTCGATCTTGGAGTATTTGATCGTCTTGGGCTCGTCCCAGAAGGAGTTGAAATTCCAGATATAAAAAAATCTTTTTCAAGTTGTTATGGAGCATCTACTGACGTAGCATGAGCGCTACGTGAATTTGTAATCTATATTCTTAGTGGACTAGCATCTCCGATTGATACTCTGGTGATAGCCTCTGTATTGGTGTACTCACTTGGAGAACTATCGGATGCTTTAGCAAGTGATTCTTATGAGCACATACTTCGATATTTCGCTTTGAATTCATTCAATCGATCATTAATTCTCTCTGATTACAATTCAACATTTCTCTGCTTATTGATAAAATAAGTTTAGCTTGTAGCTGCCAGATTGAATGAAGATCCAGATTTTTAACTCCTCTTTAAGATACCGCTCATATTTATATCTCAACTAATTCCTTTTGTTGTTGTTGCAATAATTCTTGCAAATAAGTAATCAATTTATTAGTCTTTTCTTTATCTCCAGCCAATATTTTGTTTCACATCTCAAATCAAAGATATACTTTAAAAGAAACAGCAGTAGATAATCACAAGAATTATCAATCAGAGTTCTCAAACTATGCAAAAAGTAAAATCAGCTATTTTTATATGAAACGAATATTCAAATCACTAATTTTCTATGAATTTATCTCATCAAATAGCTAGCATAAAGTTATGTTTAAATCAATAAGCTCAAAGGTGTAATCTTATCAATTTGAAATTAACTTTTTCCTTCCTAAGTTACCTAAAATATGTTTTTTAATAAACTTCTGTATCCACTGACCTCTAATTTTAGTGCATTAAATGAAAACAAAAAAATTATTACTTTTCATCCAAATATTTTGAATTCAATCTTTTGTTCTAATTTAGATCTGATCTCCATGCATACTTTCTTGATCCCTATTCCTTATTTTCCACTAAAACTTTTTTTGATTACTGATAAAAGTATCATAACATAATAATACAGTTTCTGAATAAATAAATTTTTATTATCTTTTTTTCATTCTTTCTGCTGAATAACGCATAATGGTGCTCAATCTCATAGCTTACCCCTTAAAACCTATTGAAATCGAAAATCCTAACCCTATGGTATACGCGCATGTTACCTTTAAGGCTATTCAAGCAGGAATATTACTTGGATCGATAGGTGGACTCTCAGTCAATCTCTACAAGATGTTCTATTAGAAATCTGAGAAAGCATTCAACTGGAACAGAGTTGGAAGATATGCACGAAATGGAGTTATTCCTGCGATTGTCTTGATTAACTTTAAATGCTACAATATGCTGGGTTCATCAATCTTCCAGAAAAACTAATCAAGAGCTCTCAGAATCTAAAAGAATGCAGGATAAAATCAAGCGGATGATTTGACACTTGGCGGAATAGTCGGCGGTCTGATTTATGGCGCGTTTTAAGCCAACAAATCAGTTGGTTAACTGTGTATTTCCGCTTCTTTGGGAGGATTAGTAGGGCTCCTTGTGGACTTTGGAATTGTTGCAATCACAGAATCGATGAAAGCTCATTGAAAGTAGATCCGAAACAGACAACAAAAACAAGAAATAATTTATTTTGTTTTCCCTGTTATTGCATAGATATTTAGTTATTGATAAAAATGTTGTTTAAACAGAAATAGTTTGTTATTTTTAAACAATTAATAATAAAAAGATAGTAAAAATCTCTCTCCAACACATATTCATAACAATGAGAAGCAAGATAAGTTCAAAATTCCATTTTAAACTATGTCTTTGCATTTTACTGTAACATTTACCCCATTAACTGCTCGAAATTTTCTGTTTACTCTATTCATGAATCCTTAACTTTGTCTATCAAGATCAAGAAGCTTTTATTTGAGTTCATTTTAAGTATTAAAGTTACTTCTCTAGTCATTATTTGGTACAAAAGGTAACTCTGCAGAGTAGGGAAGTTCAGAGAAAAAATATTAGACATTATCTTTTTCTAAAAAAGGAGATTTTTCATTTAGGAGGACATGCTTTGTTTTTGAATTAAAACCTTCCAAGATTTCTTCTTAAAAAGCCTATGATTTTAGTAGAAATTGATTACTTAAATTGTTATGACTACACTGATTCTCTGTTATTTTTGTTATCTAATGAATTAGACTACTTGCCAGCTAAGTCCTCTTTATTTTCAAGAACACTAGACTAATTATTCACTCCATCATTGTGATTATTATCTTCATTCTATTTATGAAAATCCTCACTATTTCTATTATTAATTTAACCATTTTAACTGCCTCGTTATTTGTTCATGAATTATTCCTTGAGTTGATTCAAAGTTATTGTCTTTTATCCACTAATCTTATGAAGTTTCTTGTATGTTTCAAGATACTCTGGAAACGATATTCTTGCACTCTAAACTATTCCAGCTATGTTCTTCAAGGCGTAGTAAGACGCACATAGAATCACACCCATGTAAAAGAACTAATGCAAATCCCAAAACATGAGTTTCATTCTTTCCAGAAAACTTAGTCCAGAAATCAAATGAGAAGTGCTTTCAATGCATATCCTAAGATCTTCAATATTATCTGATTTATATTGTTTGAGACATCCCTATCTGCGAGATTCTACCTACTGATGATAAAGATCTTGAACTCTCACGACGATCATAGCTACACTGATTGCAATGAGAAGCAATTGAAATTTATTTTATTTCAAAAATTGAAGTAAATTATGGCAAAAAGAGAATTGTCTATTGATTTTTGGTTCCAATCGAGCCTTTTTGATGTGTTTCAAGCTGATTGGACAATTCTAATTTTCATCTTCTATTGCATGCCGCTTTGGATTGAGTCTCTTCATGAGTCCATCATTGTTGAGACATTCTCTAACGAATTGATACATATTTTCTAAGAAACTATCTTCTCTTGTTTCCAATGCGCTGATGTGGGGATTAGATGAATCAGAGGAGGAATGTGCAAGAGACTGCTAAGATGAAGAGCTCAATGAAGAAGAGGAAGGCTAAGAAGGACATTGAAAAGATGAATCATCATCAGACCATAGGTTCTTCATAATTTTGAAAAAAAATAATATCTTTTTTTTCTCTTCTTTTCAAAAGTGCAGTTTACAAATAGATATTTTTAGTTGCCTTTGGGCTTAAGAAATAACTGGAAGGAAGGACAATATTAAACTGTTTTTAATTGATTTTTGTTATTTATAATATTAGCGATTTTTTCTTAAAGAGTGTTTTTGTATTTTGGTTCTTTAGATCTACCGGATTTTATCTGATATTTCAGCTGTTTCTTGCTCTTTATCCCTACTTTTTTTTTCATTTCTCAATATGGCATAAATCCTCCTACAACTGCATATTTATTCCATGGATTAAAGAAAGATAGAAAGTGATGTTTTTTGTTGTTGTTGAATTATTTTTATATTTTGTAAGATAATAAATGCCTAATTGAAATGAATTCAATGGTTAATGGATGCTCCCTTTTGCTCTCTGATAATAATGTTAGAAGATATTTTCTATTCTCTTTCTTGTGTGATGTCGATCATCACATGATCTTCTACCTAATGCTTATAATATCAAATTAAAAATCATCTTTTTGACGTATCGAATATTGTAACTGAAATGCAATAGCTTCTAAAAATTAATTATGATTTCTCTAAAAAAATCAAATAGATTCAAGTTCATGAATTGTATGTAATAACTCCTGAATAACTTCAAAATCTAAGTTTCAGATCCTTTAGGGGTGATAAAATTATTGAAAATATAAACGCATGTTTACTTCTTTTCCAACAAAATAATTATTATTTTTCAAAACATGACAGAAGTTCTAGGATATTTGATCTATTATTGCATGTCTATTGATTGAAACAAGCCTTAAATAATTAGTGTAATGTTGTAAAATCTAATGAAAAACTAGAAGAAGAAAGAAATGAATTTCCATCGAAAATTAGGGATATTTGCTTTATCGAATAAAATAGCACTACTTTTTTAAAAAAAAAATATTGAAAATGTTAGACGAATACAGATTTATCCAAACAAAGAGTATTATTGAAAAAATCGAATCGGGAAATTCATGTGTGTGTGATATTAATAATCTAAGTCGCTAGATGAGGAAGTGAAAGAGAAGAGAGAAGGGAGAAGAAAAAAAACAAAAAGAAAAGAATAAATACATTAAATAATTCTTTATCTGCAAGAAGAGTAAGTACACTGCAAATCCAGTTGAAGATATGGCCACGAAAAAAGAAAATCACGATTACCAATATAAAAGTAACTAGAATCAAGCAAAAAGCTTCTATTGTTTCTATCAAGCTAATTGTCTCTTCTCTTGTATCTTTTGAACAGTCATTATGGTTGGTGATCCTAGGGTTGGAAAGACGAGTTTTCTTCTAAGGTAATAATTATTGCCTTTTTTGATCAAAATTCAAAATAGAAAAAAGCAATTTCAAGCATCTAAACACACTAAAACCATACCCTCTTGTGCTAATGCATACGTTCCTGTTATCCACGAACTTAGCCACATCTTTGAATTACAAATTATTATGAAAATAATTGAAATCGATTATACTCATTTGATTTTGACTTTTCATAAACAGATACATCAAGGGAGTACTTCCAAAATATCCTATGCCTACTATTGGAGTAGAATATCTCTCAAAGCAAGTACTTCTCTCAGGAGGAGAGGGTATCGTTAAGGCTTAAATATGGGATACATGTAAGCGAATTCAAACAGTCAGAAACATTTCTACCATTTCGTTTCCTTAATTTATTTTTCTTTTTCTTTTCTTTTCTCGAAACTTAACAGCTGGATCGGAGAAGTACAAGTCCATCGCTGTAGCGTAAAACACACATACACATAGCATCCATTTTTCCTTTAAAACAAATCTAGATATTGCTTCAAAAATTTAGAAAAATAAGAAATAGGAATGCTCTTTTTGCAGTATTTTTAGCACAAGATAATCTAAATCAATTTGCTGACCTCATGTATTTCAAATTTCAATAAAACAGACATTACAGGAAAAGTGTAGGAGCGTTGCTCTTCTTTGATTTGACAGAAGCAGAGTCCTTTAAAAACACCAAGAATTGGCTCTAAGAAATAGAAAATCACACCGAAGAAGGCATTAAGATCATGCTCATAGGGAATAAACTCGATTTGGTCGAAGAAGATCCATCCAAAAGACAAGTTGATCAAAAGGAAGTTTAAGAGTTTGCTCGAAAGCATAACTTAATCTATGAGGAGACAAGTGCAGTTTCTGGTTAGAATGTGAAAGAGTCCTTCTAGAATCTCATTGAATGTAATTGATTATTCAGTTTGAGGAGGGGGGAGTATTTAACAATGAAATGGTCAGGAAAATCAACATTACCACAAAATGAACTAATAAAGAGAAAAAATATGTTTAGAAAAATAATTTAAAAGCCGCATTTGACCTTTGTTTTTTTGACTTAAATCAATCCAGCAATATACAGAGATAGTATTAAGACTGAGAAATGGGTTAATCCAACGGATGAAGGTAAAATTGATCTGAAGAGTGATCCTCTAAATATCTAAGGAAAACCAGTTGTGGAGCAATCTCAGTGCTGTTGCAAATGAAGAATCAGAAAACATCTAAAAACACTCCATCACAATACAATTTAGAATTTAATTAACTTGATCATTCAACTCCTTCCATTTTCCTAGAGCACAAAGCTTTCTAAGTTATATCTCTGTCTCTTTCTCATTCAGTAAATGGTGTAATATCTTTGTAAGTTAAGCTCCTTTCAAAGGCAACACATCTATCATCATCCAAATTAAAATATCCATAATCCATCCAAAAATCAAATTTATTCCGTTTTATTTTTCTTTTGCATATTGTTTTCTTCTTTTCAAAGTCTGTGTTGAAAATGACTATGTAAAATCAATATTGCTTTGAATTAAAATGTTCACCTCATTCAAACTTTCAAAAATAGATATCTCTTTTCGCCTGGGAATTCAGGGAATTCAGACAAATAATATTGTTCTTTTTTGTTTGCTTTTATTTTTCCTCTTCTCAAAAAAAAAGTACATTAGACCTTGTAATTGTGCAAAATTTGTTTTAAAATATGGAATGAAACATTTCTTCTCTTATTTTCGTTTTTGTCGTTTTCATAAAACCGATGCTAAAAACATAGAGAATTTTATTAAAAATGGGTTTAAAATTCCATGAGAAGAATTATAAAATGGACAATAAGGGGAAGTAGCTGGCTGAAATGTCCACGGTAATTGAGTTATTACTATTAAATACCTCTTTACTATGAACTCTATTCTAAATCATATTACAACATAAATAACTATTTGTTTCTAATTGTTTTTAGCCTTTGAACAGATAGAGTAAAGAATTGTGAAAATTGCTCATTTTTACTTAACCGAGGTATTCCTACAACATTCTGTAGTTGTGATCAGCAGAGAAGGTATTGACAGAGAAATATTTGTGTGAACTTGCTTTTGATTATTTGTTTTTACTGCATAAAATAATAATATTAGAAAATATTCAGATTATTTGGTTTTTTTGCAAGCTGTATTGATTGTTAAAAATATTATCTTTCTTTCTCTTTTTTCTTTTATGAGTAAGCTATGCAATAATAGCTAAAAGCTATATTCTCTTTGCTTCTTCATTTGGAGCAACTTTTTTTTCTCAAAAAACAAAACAAATCCAAACAAGAAGGAATTTAATATTTTCCCAAATCCTTTGATTATTTGAAGGCTTGAGTAAATATTAATAACATTATTTAAAAAATCCTATTCACTCTCTTGAGAATCTCGTAAATCGCAATGCAGACTAGAATGGTTCATAACATTAGAAAATGGAACTAATGACTCCTCAGAAGTAGCAGAAACTATTGTCTTAAAAATCAAGCTCAAGAACAAAATGTAAATGAATTCTATTATTATTGTCTAAGGGTAATCAAATTATTTTTTGCTGTTATTCATGATTTATTTGAATTAGTTCATTTGAAGTAGTTACTTAGATTACCCAAAACGATCGTTCATATCATTTTTTGTTGTTGATAACTTTTGAAAATGGTAAAGTCAGAAAGAATGAGCTAGTGGGTTATTCCATATCAAAAAGACATAATCAGTAATACAGAAAGTAGAGTAGCAAGAATAGATCTTACAAAATAGAGTATATTTCTAAACTATTTTAATTAATTCATAAGATCCAGTGGTTGCTGAGATTGTTACAATGAGAAGGATGGATATTAGCTGCAAATGAAGATTGATAGTAATTATTAATGTATTTATTTTTCAAATTGCTTTGAACTTGCAAATTCTAAAAACATCTGCTGGATTAGATAAATTTGAATCTGTTAGTTTCTTGCCTGGAGTGTGCTTTTAGATAAAATCAAGGAAATACTAGGAAGAGCAGCTGTATTAAAAATGCTGAAGGGAATTTGAAGGATCAGTATATGTTAGCTCTTATTTCTCACTTAAAGGTTGCCCTGTAGAGAAATTATTAGAATTAAGAGTGCTTTTGGCAAATTGAGTGCTTTTGATTAATAGAAGATTCTAAATAGACTTTTCATCAATAGTGAAGGTGTTGATATAGATATATCCAAGGATGGATTTTCGGCTTGGGAAAAGTGGTTCAGCATGATTAGAATAGCAGAAATGTAATTACGGTGAACAATGAGCTTCGATTTTGATCCCATCTAACGTGAGAAACGTCAGCTCATTTGAGAAACAAAGAGGTGTTGTCGTATCAAAATTTGTTTGCATGAACTGGTTAACGATTGAAATAAACTCCAAAGTTGATTAGTTTCTGTGCTTGAACATCGTGGGGTCAAACCAACCTTGTCTGAGGAGTAACTATGTATAGCTCTCTGGGTCTGAACCAAGGACACGGATGAATCTATCAGATAACCCGAATTCAACACATGTTTAATCTGCCATGTTTTCGACGCATTGCACGAGTGAATAGCTGTAGAGTTTGCGTTTGCTGAGCTTATTAAGGATTTCGGGGACTGTTTTTTATTAAAAATCTTAGAAAGTCTTAGTGTTTTCTTGACAGTGAGCAAGTCGAATTGCTGAACTTTATGGGTTTCTAAACCAGTTCATTGACTGATCATAAATTGTTCATCCTTAAGCAAGTTGTAGGTACTATTTATTTCATAGAGACTCTAACTGATTGATGATGAAGGAGAAATCAGAGATGCCACGTTATGTTTAGTCAAGTTGAATCCGCACAAATTTTCTGATTTTATCTTAGTCGATCATTGTAACAGGTCGAAATCGCTTTTGAAGTTCCTTGAACTTAACGAATGCGTTGTCTTCATCAAGACCATTGTATTCAATGAACATCTCGTTGATAAGGAAGAACTCGCGTAATGATCGAAGGGGCTTTTCAATTGGAATTACTGCAATTAGCTCTTCGTTGTTTTCATCTGAACCGCATATTTAATTGTAGGTGCTGATGATGATATTATTATTTTGTGAGCAGTTTTGATTATTCAAGGCGATGGATTCAACTGTATCAGCTTATGGCTGCGACAACTGGAATTATAATCTGTTTTTGTTTCTGTCTTTTTATTGATCTTCTTTTTGTTCTACTTCCTTCCATTTAAGAAATTCTCTTTGTAAATTATCAGATATTTTCCTTTGAAGAGTTCTATTTTATGTAATTAGATTCTGCGTTTTATGTTGCCTATGCAATTAATTTCAGTGAAAAGATTGGCTTCCTCCAATCAGATAATTTTTTGAGAATAACATATTATTATTACTATCTTTTAATAATACTAATAATATGTTGTTCTCAAAAACTATTGATTGGAGTCAATCTATCTCCCCTGAAATTAATTACATATGAAACATAATATGCAAGATTAATAAAAGGATAGAAACAATAACAGGTTACAACTACAGTAGTCACAGTCATAAGCAAATACTGTTGCAATCATCGCCTTGACAATCAAAACTGCTCATGAAATAATAATATTATCATCAGAGACTAAAATTAAAAATGCGCTTTAGATGAAAACAACGAAGAGCTAATAAAAACAATTCCAATTGAAAAGCCCCTTCTATCGTTACACGAGTTCTTCCTTATCAACGAAACGTTGATTGAATTCAATGGTCTTGATGAAGATTCATGAATTCTTTAAGTTCAAGAAACTCCAAAAAGGATTTTCACCTGTTATTAAGATCTGTTAAGATAAAATCAGAAAATTCGTGCTGATTCAACTAGACTAAACATAATGTGGTCTCTCTATTCAACAATCACATCAATTATTGGGTCTTATTAATTAATTAATTAAAATAACCAAAAAAACACTCTCTATTTTTATCATCCTTGTACATTTTCTTTTAGGAAAGAGAAATCGTATAAAATTAACAACTCAATTAGATTCAGTATTTTAGGTATATAAGCTTATGTATGAAGAGATGCATTTTTAATTTTATTTTTATTTTCTTTGCTCATCATAGATCATCATAGAGTAGATTGTTTTTTCAGATTGGATCTAGAATGTCGTGGGTCCGATTGCTATCATTATTATTAGGGTTAATTGTTCTAAGGCACAAGGAGAAGCATCATGTTCCTTATTTCTTGTAATTCACTTCTGATTTCAGTGTTAGATTGATTTATTTTTCTAATATCAACACCTAGTTGTCCGAAATAGTTATCTATTCGTTTGACTCTTGTTAATATTTCACTGATTTCGTTAGGATTATCTGGAACATCCCATCTTTTTCTCCCATTGTACTAAGCACATTTATCAAAAAAAAAATTTACAAATGAGATTTTTCAATGAAAGTTTTTACGCTTAGAGGGGCCTCTGGCCTTTAGAGTGATACATTTGACTAAAGCTATCCTTATGGGTACTAGGGAAAAATAGATCTTCTCTCTCTTTGTCGCAATGCGTTTTCAATGGTATTTAATCTATTTAGATAGGCATCCCATACTGATGATCGAACATTTATATTTTAGAAGTTTTCGTTCATGATTATTCAAGAGTTTGTTTGTTTTTTGATTTTTTGTTTTTATTACTGTTTTTTAACGCTAATAATCTGGAGACACCACTTAAGGTGCTTAAGATTTCTTAATTTGCGCCTAAAATTCGAAATATTTTTCAGTAGATAAACAAAAAGATTGAATTACTACTACTACTACTACTACTACTTATTTTTTGATAATCTCCCAATGTCATACCTAAATTTACAGAAACCCAAATAGATTAATCAGTACAATATTTTAATTAGGTTTCATAAGAAAAAAGTGCTCTTGTAGATTTTTAGTTTCAAGAAGAATTTAAAGAAATTATTTCATTACTGTTTTAATTCTCTCAATAATTGTTTTTAATTCTTTTTTGACTTTGAATAAACAGAGTAAAGAATTGTGAAAATTGCTCATTTTTGCTTAACAGAGGTATTCCTACAACATTTTGTAGTTGTGATCAGCATAGAAGGTAATAACAGAGAAATATGTGTGTCAACTCGCTATTGATTATTTGTTTTTTACTGCAGAAACAATTAATATTAGAAAGTATTGAGATTATTTGTATTTTTGCAAGCTTTGCTGATTGTTAATAATATCATCTTTCTTTTTCCTATTTCTTTTTTGAGAAAGCTATGTAATAACTAAAATCTCGACTTTCTTATTTTCACATTTGGAGCAACTTTTTCAACAACAACAAAAAAACAAATCAAACAAGAAGGACTTTAATATTTTTTCAAATCCTTTGATTATTTGAAGGCTTTAATAAATAACAATATCATTATTTACATAATTCTATTTGCTCTCTTGGGAATATCGTTAATCATAATGCAGATCTAGGAAATCAAAGCAATTATGTGTGTTTATAATCTGGCTCAAGGACAAAATTTAAATGAATTCTAAAATAATTGGCGAAGGATAATCAGATTATTTTTTGCGGTTATTCATGATTTATTTGAATAAGTTCATTTGAAATAGTTATTTCGATTACCCAAAATTATCATTCATATCATTTTTTGTTGTTAATAACTTTTGCTAAATGGTAAAGTCAGAAATAAGTAGCTAGTAGTGGGTTTTCCCATATCAAAAAGACATAATCAGCAATACAGAAAGTAGAGTAGCAAGAATAGATCATGGTTTTGATGACTTTAGGTAAGGTATTAGAAGTTTAGCTTAAAATTTAGATGGAACAGTGAACGATTTGAGAGAAATAAAAGATTTGTTGAAACAGATAGTCATTGGTTGGTCTCGCAACAAAGGCAATTAGCATTAAGGAAAGCAATAGCACTCACAATAGTCTTCATTTAATGAATAATAATCTCCTCCACTGTGAGCTTGTGGCTGATTGAACAATAATAAAAAAAACAACTGTATTTGGTACTTATTGTAATATTTACTGAATCTCATTAAGTTGTTTCCTTTCTTCATTTTCTCTTTCTTACAATAAAAATGCAAAGGGATGATAAAATAAAGTACATTTCTAAACTATTTTAATTAATTTATAAGATCCAGTGGTTGCTGGGATTATTGCAATGAGAAGGATGGATATTAGCAGCGAATGAAGATTGATAGTAATTATTAATGTATTTATTTTTCAAATTGCTTTGAACTTGCAAGTTCTAAAAACATCCTCAGGATTAGATAAATTTGAATCTGCTAGCTTCTTGCTTGGTGTGTGTTTTTAGATAAAATCAAGAAAGTACTAAGAAGAGCAACTATATTGAAAATGCTGAAGGGAATTTGAAGGATCAGCATATGTTAGCTCTTATTTCTCACTTGGAGGATGCCCTCCCTGTAGAGAAACTATTAGAATTAGGAGTGCTTTTGATTAATAGGAGATTCTAAATTGATTTTTCATCAATAGTGAAGGTGTTAATGTAGATATATCCAAGGATGGATTTTCGGCTTGGGAAAAGTGGTTCAGCATGATTAGAATAGCAGAAATGTAATTACGGTGAACAATGAGCTTCGATTTTGATCCCATCTAACGTGAGAAACGTCAGCTCATTTGAGAAACAAAGAGGTGTTGTCGTATCAAAATTTGTTTGCATGAACTGGTTAACGATTGAAATAAACTCCAAAGTTGATTAGTTTCTGTGCTTGAACATCGTGGGGTCAAACCAACCTTGTCTGAGGAGTAACTATGTATAGCTCTCTGGGTCTGAACCAAGGACACGGATGAATCTATCAGATAACCCGAATTCAACACATGTTTAATCTGCCATGTTTTCGACGCATTGCACGAGTGAATAGCTGTAGAGTTTGCGTTTGCTGAGCTTATTAAGGATTTCGGGGACTGTTTTTTATTAAAAATCTTAGAAAGTCTTAGTGTTTTCTTGACAGTGAGCAAGTCGAATTGCTGAACTTTATGGGTTTCTAAACCAGTTCATTGACTGATCATAAATTGTTCATCCTTAAGCAAGTTGTAGGTACTATTTATTTCATAGAGACTCTAACTGATTGATGATGAAGGAGAAATCAGAGATGCCACGTTATGTTTAGTCAAGTTGAATCCGCACAAATTTTCTGATTTTATCTTAGTCGATCATTGTAACAGGTCGAAATCGCTTTTGAAGTTCCTTGAACTTAACGAATGCGTTGTCTTCATCAAGACCATTGTATTCAATGAACATCTCGTTGATAAGGAAGAACTCGCGTAATGATCGAAGGGGCTTTTCAATTGGAATTACTGCAATTAGCTCTTCGTTGTTTTCATCTGAACCGCATATTTAATTGTAGGTGCTGATGATGATATTATTATTTTGTGAGCAGTTTTGATTATTCAAGGCGATGGATTCAACTGTATCAGCTTATGGCTGCGACAACTGGAATTATAATCTGTTTTTGTTTCTGTCTTTTTATTGATCTTCTTTTTGTTCTACTTCCTTCCATTTAAGAAATTCTCTTTGTAAATTATCAGATATTTTCCTTTGAAGAGTTCTATTTTATGTAATTAGATTCTGCGTTTTATGTTGCCTATGCAATTAATTTCAGTGAAAAGATTGGCTTCCTCCAATCAGATAATTTTTTGAGAATAACATATTATTATTATGATATGTATTCTTGGCTTTTTCTTTTTTCTTAAATAGTAAAATGGAATTCTTTTTTATGAATCCAAGAATAAAATCTAATGCTGCATTTTGTTATCATTGCATGTAATCTAAATTTGTTAATTGTTTTATTAACTTGGTGGAAATATCTTGTTTTCGATTGGTTTTCTTTTTCTTTTTAATTAATCAAAACATCGCCCAGAATCTTCAAACACACAAACAATAACTAAAAGGATATTTCTCTTTTGAAAAGAGAGAGAGAGAGAAGATGACAAATAGCAGGCATAATAAGTCATTTCTTTCTATCTCTTGTTGGTTATTGCGACAAATCTTACATCTCTTTCTGTTCATCCTTGCCTCCACAGCTAGACTTCTTGTTTCCAGCTTATTTTATTTTTTCAAAAGCAGTCAATATGCGATTAATTGCTTTGTCTATCAATTCCTAGTATTTGATAACCTGACCAATGACTTTCTCTCTGCTACTACTATTGCAGCTATCTTTCTGATTTCCCTAGTTCTTTAATACATTTAAAGTGTTGCTTTTAGTTGTGTCTACAATACTTAAAAGCGCTTATATCCTTGATAAGAAACTGGACTAATGTGGATTGTTACTTCCCCTAAGAAATTAATATCTTTTTCAATTATTTTTCAGCTTGCTTCAATTCCTGTTATTTTCCAGTCACTCTGATTTAATAACTGTCAATAATCATCATAATGTCGCTGACTGAAAAACCCCTTAAATCTGATTCTTTCAAGATAACCTATGCCGTTTCAAAATTTAAATTTTACAACAGCGGCGGCTATTTGCTATTTTGCCTGTTGTATTCCTTGAAAATTCTATTATTGCATTGAGTAAATGACACGCCCTACTACCTCTATTGATGAGTATCGAATTCTGTGCAGCAATCATCTAAATTGTCCATATCTTTATGTTTCCCTTGAATATATTTCTTAGTCTCATTGAATTTCTAAGTGCACTGCCTAGCATCAGATTTCCAATCTGAAATAGTTGATTTCCCATGAGATTTCCATTTCTATCCTTACCATTGTTGATTCTCTGATTGCTTTGTTTTCTCACTTTTAATTGTATTCTTTCTATCCATTTCATTTGTTCATTTCTCAGCCAGTTCATATTGATTTCTCTACAATTATTGTTAATAACTTTCTTAACTCCCTTTCACGTAGCAGTAGTCCTTTTTATCGGTTGATCTCTTAGCTCTAAAAACCAAGGAATCCCTAAGATCTTAAGTCTGCTGCATGCTCTGCTTAAACAATAAATCTTAGCATTCCACCTATCACTCAAAACTATTAATTCTCGTGTCTTCGCTACCATTCTCACTCCCACTAGTCCATACATCCAGCTACAACTTAGGATCAATTTCAATAGAATTCTTGGCTATTTGCTAATAGACATCTACTGCATCTGTTTATTCCATTGGAATCTTATTTTAACTTCTTAAAACTAGCTCTTTATGATCAGTAACATAGCCATTTGCTTTTTAGTTATTAAGCTGCTTAGCTGGATTAAGATATTCAGATTACCCTTATGGCTGATTCTCTTTCAATCTTAATTTATTTATTATCAACTTGGTATCTTAAGTATTATTTCCAGTTATGATATCTTTTCCTCTGAAGCACTCCTATCTTTCAAGCACACTTTGTTAAGCAATTATCCTTTGAGATGTTCAATCTAAGTTTGTATCATTTCCAATCTATCCTTTGGTGATAATTCCTATTACTTCTGATATCTACTTCTCGTATCCACAGAGACATTACTTTCTATCTATTCTTCTTATGGTTGTTTTCGATCATGTACATGCAACAGCTATCTAAACATGTTTAATTGTGTCTAAAATGAGGATTCTTTTAATGTTTGTGCTTGTTTTATTTGATCATTTATTACTGCTTATTGTAAGGAATGGATACACAAAATTGTAGCATAAATTTGTAGATTCTGGTCATTCTTCTACTTTTTTAGAGGATAAAGGTAAACTTGCTCTTAAACTCAAAACATGCCTATTGAACGAAACTGATACTTAATTTGCCACTATTGATTATCCCTCCATTTCTTTGCAAGTTGTTTTAACCAAAATCTATGAAATAATTTCCAAATTCATAGAATGGGGAAAGAAAATGTATGCCCTTATTAAATATTTCCAAGAATGATTCTCAAAATCTACTTTCTTGCAACAGATATTAATCAAGGGAAAAAAATTAGTTTTATTTTTACTTTTTAACTCTGAAATTTACAAATTCAATTATTTTCTTCCTTGTGTTGGTCCATTTTTTATTCTTATCTATTTTAGTTTGTGAAAATATTGAAATATCGTTAAAAAAATATGTTATTAACAATACTTTTTTTGAATTATTTCTTCATGAAATCTTTTCTCCCCAGCCTCTTCATTTTTGTTTCTTTTTTAAGAAAATCACACATAACTTCAAAATTAAAGTTTCTTTGTCAGATAAATTGTAAAGCAAAAAATTAATTTGAAGAAAAAACACATTGACAAGATGGAAAAAGAATTGCCTCATAGAAATTTTTTTAGATCAGCCCCGCGATTTTGGCAAAATGCTTGAAAACCCCTCTGAGAACTGCACCATGAATAAAAAACTTACAGACTTCAGTTGTTGTTGTTTTCTTGCATCTAATTGCTACTCAAATGAGGCAAATAATCATTCCTCCTTGTAGAATCATACACAAAAGATCAATTGATTAAAAACATTAAGAAACCTCGAGGTCTATTGTTCAAAATCGTTGATTGAATTCATAAAAAACCAACACTTTTCTAAATGATCGAATGAAGACGATCAATTAAGAATATGCAGTAATGCAGTTAGTTTTTTATAGAAAAGTGTAATTCAAAAAAATAGTTATTCTGTTGATGAGCTTTTTGTTCTCAACCAATAACGAATGATTTTAAAAATACGATGAGACGATGAAGAGAGAGAGAATGAGAGAGAGAGAGATAATATGAAAAGCAAATTAAATAAACAAATAAATAAATACATAAATCCATTGAGAAAAAGATCTTGGATATTGAATATGAAAAACTGCATTGTCAGTTAAAAAAAAAATCAAAATCAAAATTGAAAAATAATCATCTCAATAAATCAGCCTAAATTAAATCAAAAAATAACTCGCAGAAGCACAGTGATTGTTTCTCTTTGGTTTTTTGGTAAAAGCAAAGGTTTCAAATGAAAAATTTAGCTTTAATTAAATTCAAAATATAGTTCAAATATTAAATAATAATGAAAAAAAATATTTTTACAAGTAATTCAAACTTACAAAAAAAATTATTTAGATAACACTAATCCTTTCTTTTTTATTATTTTTATTAATTTTTTAGTCATTCTATTCATAATGAAATTAACTAACCTTAACTAATAAAAGTAAATGAAGTTTTACTATTATTCTTTTTACTGCTTTAAATCTGTGAATTATTGTGAAATTTCAAGAAATAGTACAGGGAAAAAGAGCAAACAAGAGAGAGCTTTTATCCTTGTGGTGGTTTTTATTTTTAAGAACTAAGTCAAATAAAACTTGGTTTGTGTTTGGAAGGTAGTGTCAAAAAAGAGAGATTTTAAAGATTCTTTGAGAATTCAATGGGAGAGTTTCAAGGAGAAAAGTGAATTTAATCAAAAGAAAGAAAAATTAAACAAATTCAATTATTATTTTAGACTTCAGAATACAGGAATAATCAATTCAAATAAGATACGCAAATGGTTGATATTAAGAACAAAAAATCTGTGAAGGAATATGATGCTAAGGAATTCGCTCCTTGCGACATGAAGATCATTCTTCTTGGAGATTCAGCAGTCGGAAAATCAAAGTATGCTTCAAAAATAAAAATAGTGTTGAAGAGATTTAGATTCATTCATGCGTCAATCATATTAGACATATCTATGAGCGAGAGATATTTTTAGACAGAAATCATATTAAAAAGATTTTTAAGGAGCTCGTTTGTTTGAATAGTTTTGTGTATTTGAATCAGGCTAGTGGAGCGCTTCCTCTTGGACGATTAGTGAGCAACACAAATTGTTTGTTGAAGAAATGTGAACAATCTAAATTATTGTTTTTAAATTAGTGAAGAGCGCAACATGTCAACCTATGCTTTGACAATGTACAGACATAAAGCAAACATCGAAGGAAAAGAATATAAAATAGGTACCATACTTCTCGGATTAGAGAGTTCATAATATCTTAGAAAAACGCTTTGAATGTACGAAAATTTTAATTTATTTTTTAGACATTTGGGACACAGCTGGGTAGGAGTAGTTCTAGACATTGCATGCTTCTTACTATTTCCAAGCGAATGCATGCATATTGGTCTTCGACATTACGAGAAAGATTACCTACATAAATCTTAAGAAATGGTACTCAGAAATGAGAGAACATTGCCCAGAAATCCCTTGCGTCCTCATTGCAAACAAGATTGATGGTAAGATTCTTATCAAACAAGAGCACACAAGATAATAAGAAAATGCAAAGAATTTTAAAAAAATAAGCTTATTTTAAAATACTGAGAAAGAGAGACATTATTGAATGTACTTTGACTCTTTATTTGTTAAACTATTCGAAAAAAAGCTGATAAATCTGTGACGAATAAGCAATTCAAATTCGCATCTCAAAACAATCTGCCTTTCTATTTCGTCTCCGCAGCAGACGGCACAAATGTAGTCAAAATATTCTAAGAAGCGCTCAAATTAGCTCTTGACAATAAACTTAACCCTCCTGATTCCCTCGATAAAGCAGTCGATGATCTTCTCAATGATGTACAATAAAAGCTTGATAATAAGCAAAACAGTTTTACTTTTTCTTTTGATAATTACAATAACACAGAAAGATTTCTTCGATGACGATGTTTGAAGGAAATCTTTTCTCAAAGAAGATCAAAACAGGAAGAGTGGAGCTATATATCTTTAAACTTCCATCAATTTACCTGGAAAATTAATCTTGCTGCCCAATCTTCTTTTTTAAAAATAATCTTTAACAATCAAGCCTTTATGTTGTTGTGTTCTCAAAAAAGAAGAAACTAAATATAAATCTTAAATAGAGGGATTTCTTCAGTTATTTTAAGTTCCCTTCACTCATAAGTGCATGTGGAAGATAGAATTAGAAAGATTATTAGAAAATAGACTAAAAATAATTGCATTTATAAATAATTCTTTTTGCTTATTTATCAGCCAATCAATCGCCTAATGCATTTTCTTTATTATTTAAAATCAAAAAACTATTAGATAAGATTTTTTAAGAAAAATCAGTTAACTTTTTTGATTAATTAATTTTTGGGAGATTTTGACAAACCGAAAAAAAACTTGCTCACTGCAGAGATTTCTTTTTCCAAGTGACTCCTAATTTTTTTCTTAAGTTTTTTTTTTTGGAAGCCGAAACAACTTCGTCTTTCCACTGCTAATTTTTGAAAATTATTATTTATTTTTTAATTTTATTTGAATTTTTATTTATTTGAATTTATTTTTTTAAATAATTTTTAAATTTTTTTGGAAAATATTATTTCTTTCTCTTTCTTCATCTTTTTCTTTTTAAATTTCTTCTTATATTCATCTTTCTAATTCATATATTTAAAAGAGAGATAGATACTTCAATCAAAGGGGTTTTTTTAAAATGCATTTCGATACTTATCATATAGTTGGTGTATTAGTAGTTATTATAGTTTCCATCTCTTTGAGAACCTCAATATTAGCATTTTGATGACAATTCTAGCGAAGTCCAAGCAATTTTAAATGTTGGAAAAATACTTCAAGCTAGATATTCATATTCTATCTTTAAGGGGGACGTTTCTGGGACTTTAACTAAAATATGGGGCTGATTCAATAGTGTCTTGCATTAAGCACAACTGAGATGATTTAACGATTAAAAACTAAGGGATTCTTGTCACAACAATTAATATCTTACTATTACTGGTTTTAAAAACTAGGCACATCACAGTTGTTGATCTCTGATGATGAAGCACAAAGAATCATATCAAAAAGCGAGAATTTCTCCTCTTTTTGAATCCATAAACCTTTTCCTTCTCAATTCAAAAAGTTTTGATTTAATTTTATTTATTTGATTTTTAGATTTCCCTTTAGAGGGATTTTGAATTTTTTTCATGTGTTCATCGATGATGATTATTTTCTCAAGTTAATTAGTTAGATCGCTCGTTTTAAATTAAAAAAAAATGACTAATTAATTTGCTTGTAATTTTCATTTCTCTCCCCACTGAATTCCTTTATTATTATTAACTTCATTTTTTAATAAATCATAAAGAAATTCTTAAAAAAATAACAATATTATTCCTTTTTTTTATTAGAAAAGAAAATAAACGAATGGGAGAGAAAGAGTTTAACAAATTCAACGGACATAAAACACAGATATTTTTGTTTTTTGATTTTAACTTCAATCACATATCTTGAAATCAGATATTTCTTTTTTAATCAATTAAGAAAATTTACAAAGAGGCGCCTATTTGTTGTTGACTTAGTTTTTTACTCCAGACTAATGCAGAAAGACCAGAATGTTTTAAGAAGGAGCACAAAATAATGGTTATGAATTTCTGATTCTCCATTATCTTTCTTGATTCTGGATCGCTGCATTGGAGAATATTCACAGATGATCTTTAATCTCTTTCAAGAGAGAATACGAAAGATGCAAATGTGAAAAGTGAGCTTAGTTTATTACAAAGCGCATGAAAGTACACATTAGAGAGAAGCTTTGAATTTTCTAAGAAATGTTTATATGTTTTGTTTTGAAAGAGAGAGCGAGAAGAATTATTTTTATGTGAAACACATTTTTAAGTTTTAAATGTAAGTTTTCTACATTATTGCCAATTTTTGAGATTTAAAAACATATCTCACTGCATTTTTCAAGCATCCTTGCATAGAAATCGAATAGAACCCATCTACAAACCACCCATTTACTATATTTGCGCTCTTTTTAAACTTAAATGAAAAAAAAAAAACAACAAAAATGATCTCTTCCTCAGATTTAAAACAAACAAATAATATCCAATATCCCCAAGGCAACGTTAAAGATCTTTGATAAATTTTACGTTAAGATAGAATAATGTGGAATTATTTAAAGAAGGAAATTTGCTTCTAATCATTCATATTGAAAAAAGAGGTTGTTGAAGAACTAAATAAAAATGAAGTTAAAAAGGAAAAGAAACCTATCTTGATAAATGCAATCAAAAAGGTCATGTTAATGAAATAGTTAAACATACTTAGGTACTTTCGTAGACGAGAAAGAAGCAGCATGTTGATGATTAAAGAGCTAAATACGTTTACGGTGATCTTGCTCGACTTAATTTTCCGAATAATAAAACAGATGAACTTCATGAATGAAATCCTCATAATAAATCTCACCAACTAACTTTGAAACTAACATTCAAGTCAACTCCCTGATAACAATAACC
>Ga0302271_10001101_pt1 | contig 26420 bp, 12 predicted proteins | sample III_Bog_N1_1_FD_198767 | JGI IMG/M metagenome (GOLD analysis project Ga0302271, IMG submission 198767) | Peat permafrost microbial communities from Stordalen Mire near Abisko, Sweden - III_Bog_N1_1 | ecosystem: Environmental > Terrestrial > Soil > Wetlands > Peat | place: Sweden: Abisko... | reverse complement strand
GGAGCAAAAAGCACTTAATTCGAAAGGTATTAATGAGAATCATAATAGCAACCTCCAGACGATGCATTCCTAGGAAAACAATTCAAATGGGCTACACACATTTGGAGACGATCTAGATAAAGGGCATGCACACAATATACAGAGTAGATTTAGAGAGCTAAATTGTATCGATCCATCGAATATTGATGATGATCTTTCGTAGGAAATAGAAAGGGACTGGGATAATAGAATTAGTAATGAGAATAGCAAGGTAGATAATGAAGATAAAAGCAATTGTGGGGTCATTAAGGATTGTAGATAGGAAATACAGACTAAGAGTTCAGAGGAGAATATTGTTAAGAGTGAGAAATAAATAAAATCACAGAATCTATCGATCTATGTCGAGAATGATTCAAGATAATTCTAAAGAAATGCTGATACTTTTGCAGAATTCAATGATAAAGAAACTACTAGATAATTAGCTTTTTGAAGAAATTAAAAGAGAAAGAGAGAGAACTTGGAGTTTTTTAAAGGATTATTAGAAAAAAACAGATTGGACGAAGTTTTCAATTTGTTGACAGTCAAATTTGGAAAACATAGATAATTCATGTTAATAATTAATTTGTCTTCGCATTGATGCTAAATCAGTTGTAGATCGCTGAAAATGTTAATTTTTTTAAATGCATTAATTTCTTCTGAAAAATCAGAAATCAAATGTTTGATTTTTTATCTCACAAAAATGGAATAAGAAAACTAGGTTTTCGTTGTGTTTGTTTGTGAATAAATAAAGAAGATTGTAAGTTTATTTAAAGTCAAAGGGGTACCGATAATTCATGTAACTAGTATCTGCTGAAGGAGTACATAAACAGTGGTAAAATCCTCCCCATATATTTGGGTAGCTTTCCCCTTCTTCGCACATATCGACAAATTCTCTTCAAAACATTATCAATTTGTCAACAGTGGTAAATTCCATCTGAACACCAACTCCCAACATCAGATGTCTCTCGAAGTCTTTATTCGTAGCTGAAGTATTAAGGATCAACCAAAGTATCAACACTACATTTATATGAGTTAAAGACTCATATCCCACCTCTTCTCAAATTCTTGATGAAGATTCTATTAGCAATAATTATTATTTGAATCTCATTTTTTTGATGCTGATGTAAAACTTAATCTTTATTCTCAACACACAAAATTTTCACAAGTATTAACAAATATCTCTCTCTCTCTCTTTTATCATAATTCTTCGTTATTCTCTGCTTGTTCTACTTCTGTTCCGTTCAATATGCCTTCCTAAAGAAAGAAAAAAGTACGAAATATGTTTGACTGTCTCATACAAAAACAAAAAATCTCTTACAAATCCTGGGAAATCATATTCAATTCCTAATTTCTAGATGGCTTCTCTGCGCTTCTTCTCATTCTTAAGGAGCTTTCCAACTTATTTTTTTAATTCTTCAGGATTCTTTTTCTAATTTTTCAAATGCAACAAACAAATCGAATTAACTTTCCTCTTCTTGTTGTTTCATTTTGGTATCAATTTAGAAGAAAATAGATAGTATTTTCTATCTTTTGTTATGTTTTTCTTACTTCGTTTTGTTCTTTGACGAATAAGCGTTTCCAGTTGATATACTTGAACTATTTTTTTCCGTCCTTAAACGCAAAAGGGTTCTTTTAATCAGCAGTCAGCACGTGAACTTCAAGAACTTTTCCAAGCGCCATATGTCCATGCATTGCTTTGGCTGCAATCGCTGCAACTTCAGGGTGCTCAAACTGAATGAAAGCAAAACCTTTGCTTCTTGCTGTCTGTGTTTAGAAATAAAAAAATAATGAGAATTCTAGAATTCTTTCAAAGGAAATGATGTTCTTTTAATTATTTTGATTCCTCTAAACTATTTACCTTTCTGCTTCTGGCAACTTTGATTCTTGTCACATCTCCGTATTGAGTGAAGTATGTCTTGAGCTAGTCTTCCATGAGACCATAAGGGAGATGGCCAACATAGAGTGTGCAATTTTAAGGTGTATTCTTCAGTGGAACTCTAGCAGCTTTAGCATCTAATCTTTTGACAGCTTTTTTCAAAGCACCTTGATCGACTTTCTTCGATTTCACGAATTAAAGCTGATCTTTCACATTGTCTTACAGCTAAACAAGTGGTTCTGTTAGCTGTTTCTTGACTACTTCTGCCTTAGGAGCTGCAGATTTAACCTATGCATCCTTAGAAAGTTTAGTGATTCTCTTAGTTGGTCCAATTTTCATCTGAGAATCCTTGACGGCTTTCTCTTATTTCTTATGTACTTTTTGCATCTTCATGATCTTTCTGCCATTCTTTGATCCTTTCTTGCCTTCGCCCTTGCCGTTTCTCTTAGGATCATTTCCTTTCTTGGGTTTGGAAATCTATTTAGATGAAGTTTTGCCGTCAGACTTTCCCATTTATGTTCTTCCTTAGATATGTGTTTACTTTAATATTTTGGTATGGTTTTTTAATTCAACTATTATTATGTGTTTTTGGATAAATCTAACAATCCTCTCTTGATCCTTCTTCTTTTTAGCTTGAAATACACACCCCATATATTTAGTCCGATGGATTTTGATTTCAATCAGTAGATTGAGTTGATTCTACCTTAATTTTTGCTACTTATTCTTAAAAAATAGTTGTTTTTAGGTAAAAAAGGAGATATTCAAGGAGCAAAAAACAATATTAACTGTTTTGAATATCTTTTTCAGTTATTTTGAAAAGAAATAAAATTTACATGCTTTTTACCTTTTGAAGAACACTAATAAAGTCCTAAATCCCTTTATTGCAAGTGAAACGCTAACAAAAAATGAACTTATTTATTTATGAAATTATTTTAATTTTTTTAATTTTTGATTTCTTTCCTTCATGAATATCATTAGGTAATAAATACATTTTGAAAGAAAGAGGTTAACTTCTATTGATTTCTATTGTGCACCTCTCTTTTGGGCTTGACTTCAATTTCAGGACATGGCTATTTCACGCAAGAAGAATGTAATCTAAAACATCCTTATTTTGGAAAGGAAGCACAAGACCCTTTGATTTGTTCTGAATAAAAAAACAGGAATAAACCAAATTTCTTCACAATAAATTATCTCTAACAGATAAGCACATCCTCAGCACGTTTAAGTAGATAGACAAATCTTTAAAACATTTTATGGAAGGCTATCTGAAAAAATGGATAAACCCATTTCTGCAATGGTAGCAGAGATACTTTATATTGCACGAGGACTGCTTGATTTACTCTGATGTCAGAGGTGGTGTAAAAAAAGGAACCATCCATTTGAAAATAGCTGAAGTCATGCAAGTCACAGATGATCCATTGAGGATCATTATCGACTCTGGTACAAAGTAAATTGAAGTTCGTGCTGAGAACGTTGAGTCAAAAGTCAGGTGGTTCAACTCACTTAAAGAAGCACAAATCAAAGCACAATCTCTGAATCCATTTGAAGACATCGAAGACAACATCAACCCAAAGCATAAAAATTTATTGCTTGGGACAAATTAGTAGAAAATCGAGAAACTTCTCGTCGAAGCGTTCGAAGCAGGTGCAAGATTTGAAGTGACATTAGCGGACCTTCTTCCTAAGCTCGTGAAGAATCCTGCTTTGTCTTAGCAAGTGGACTAGCTACAAAATGAAGCGTACTTAATCAAGGTAAACAGGAAGGGGAGGTAATATGAAGAATAATGATTTTGAATTTTTTGTTAATTTTAATAGAGTAACTTGAAGGACTGCTTATTGAGTTTAGAGAACGAGAAAAAAAGACTAATTCGAGCTGCTCAAGTCCTGTCAAATGACAGTGAAGTTGTTGGAGGACAAGAAGACGTGATGGTATGCTACGGAAGAGATCAAGAAGAACTTAGATACTTCGATATTGCAGATCGCAGTGATACAATGTTCGAGAGTATTGCAGATGATGGGTATTTCTACAAGGACCAGCAAGCAGCTTCAATGAATGGAATAAGGATTGATCTGCAAGGGGAATAAAACAACAGTAAAATTAAGGAACAAAATGGGTAACTCATCTCCAACTCAGATCTAATTTCCTATTTCACGAAGCATTCCCCTATCAAGCTTGTAGAGATAATTTAGTTTAAAAGGATAATATTTTGTTTATTTTGATCATTTGATTTCTTTCTCTTTCTCTTCCTCTCCCTACAGAGATTGCTGACTACGAACCCTGCTTATCTTGCTTGTGAAGTTGCAGATGCCCCCTATCGACTAACTTTGCCAAAGGAAAAAGATCCCAATGAAAAAATCAATATTTGGTCAATTGTCAAAGATTCCATCGGGAAAGATCTCTCGAAATTCGCTGTACCAGGTTGAAATATTATGAGAAATAAAATGTCAAAAATAGAGGAAGAAAAGTGTGTTCAAGAAGAAGATTAGAAGTTGAATTTTGTAGCTTATTCTTTCTTTGATTTATTTTTTTGAAACAACATTTAGTTTACTTGAATGAACCTACGAGCATGCTGCAACGCTTAGCAGAACAAATGGAATACTCTGAGACTTTAGATTCAGCGAATGCAACGGATGATTTAGGATTAGCAATGAGTTACGTTATGGCATTTGCTGTGAGTATCTACGCTGGCACTATTAATAGAACAAAAAAACCTTTTAACCCATTACTAGGTGAGACATTTGAGTTTGTCGATGAGAAGAAAGGATTTCGATTTATCTCAGAGTAAGTCAGTCATCATCCACCAATTTCAGCAGGAATTGCTGATTCGGATAACTATGTGTTCTGGGGAGATTCCAATATAAAATCTCAATTCTGGGGGAAATCTTTTGAAGTACATCCTCTAGGGAATAATCATATCAAACTGAAGAGATTTAAGCATGATTATATATTCAAAAAATGCACGACCGCAGCTAAGAACATTATCATAGGTTAAATCTATTTAGATCACTTTGGAACGATGGAATTTAAGAATCATTCGACTGGTGTTTATGGTGAACTTAATCTCAAAGAAAAAGGCATGTGGAGTGATAAAGGACAGTATGAAATCGAAGGCTGGGTGAAGAACAAGGAGAATAAGGTTTTGTATACTTTGTTCGGGCACTGGAATGCAGGGTTAACGACCACAAACGTGGAAACAAAAGTGAAAACGGAAGTCTGGAAGAGATATCCTTTGCCACCTCGATCTGAGGTGTATTATTAGTTTACAAGTTTTGCGTTTTAACTGAACCATCTTTATAAAGAGCTGATGAAGAAGATAGCTCCCACAGATACTAGATTAAGGCCAGATTAAAGAGCTCTGGAGTTTGGGTTACTGGATGTTGCAGCGGATGAGAAACTGCGATTGGAGTAGAAATAAAGAGTGTAGAGAAAGGAAAATGAGATGAATAATAAATAGCATTAGATTGTGTTCTTCGAAGAAAGAATAGATTCAATAACTGGAGAGAAAGAATACTAATACAAAGGAGGATATTGGGAAGCTAGAGAAAGAGGAGATTGGAAGAATCTTGGGCTGCTTGATATTTACTGAGGAAGAGTGAGAAAGAGAGAGAAAGAGAAATGCATGCAAAATGGTTTTGATTATTTTCCTTATCTCTCATCTGTGTTTGTGTGAGCATATGTGTTGTCTTTGAAATCTCTCAAATGAAGGAATTTTACTTTGGCTTTCCCGAATAACAAAAGATCAACATATTAGAAGGTAGCTAGATTTAAAAAAATGAAATTATTGATATTAATTCTTTTATCAAAGAAGAAAATAATATTTTTGTCAAAAATGAAAGCTAAAATTTCAAAAAGATTTAGGAGTATCTAAGCTGGCAATGTTGATTTCAACTTAAACAATTAAGAGAAGTTACAGTTAGAAGGAAGTATAAGATAATGTTCGGAAAAAAATAAAGAATAGTTGAATTCATAAAACTTACTTTAAATGGTCTTGAAAAGGCTTTTTATTTTTTACAATTAAAAACTATGATATCCTTGGAGTGAAAGTGGCTCTTGATGATTAATTCATAACCACTCAATCGAAAGCACCAGGATAGCAATGTAATTCTTGAAGTAGCCCTAAATAGAATTAAGCAAATTAAATCAAGTGATAAAATAGAATTATCTTGTTTTTTTCTTCTGTTTAGGCAATATTCCCTACAAATATCTAGCAATATGTGCTTATTTTGGAGATACTAAATAACCTTAAATTTATCTCTCTACTAAAAACACTTTTATTCTTTGCAATACAAAAGGGACAATGTTTCTTGCAAATCAAACGAACACACACTTATTGTCTATGAGTTTAAAGGAAGAATTCGAGTTTTCTATTTCAGCACAAGCCTAGCATATCGCATTATCGAAGGCAATGACTGAATAAGTTTTACAGTTTTCTATTGTGCAGGTAGAAAGTCCTTAAGCTGGTACGCAGACTCCATTCAAAAAAGAATAGTTCTATTTACAAGCTTAACACGTGTAGAACGTATTTGGCGAGATAATTGTGACTTATGAGCACCCAGGAAGATTGAACTCATCAAGTATGCAGTTATTTTTTGCTACCACTGAAATGTAAGTTTCTTCGCACAGGAAGCACTCAGAAGCTTCATCAGAAGTTGATGATATCCTGCAATGTGTTGTGTCTCTACCTGGAAAGCATGCCTTCCCATCTAAGGAAAGTGTGAATGTGTTATCCTTACAAATGAGACAGACATCGGCATTATGAGAATGAGTTAAACAATTTGCTGCTGTGATAGCAATGCACTCTAGTAAATTTGAGGATACATAGAATCCATCCTCGCAGAGACTACATAAAGACGAGTTGTTGATGTAAGTTCCGCAGTTGCTTATTGGTGATCCAAGTGCTCTGCAGGTGTTCGATCGAGTGAGTTCGTACCTTGGGGTGCATTTCAAGCATTTGAATCCTCTTGAAAATCCATTGTCTATGCAGTTATCAACCCCCATCGAAATACATGCTTTTGTAGTCTGATCAAACACATAAGTCTACGCACAAATGGAGCATAAATCTTATGTTAAATATGCAGTTTAGCAATGAGTTATTCTTTCTGCTGTGTAATCCACACAGGAGCTAGTTGAGACATCAAAATAGCTCTCCATCAGTGCGCAAACTGGCAAGCACATACCTGAAATTATTTCTAAAAAATATATGTTTTCTTAGCAGGAAGTACACTTTTTGCCATCAGCTGAGACAGTTAAGCAATGGTAGGGAGATACATTTTTACAGAAATTCTAAGATTTAGTTAACCAGCCTTCTTAGTAATCGTCTTATTGTTAGCAAACTAAGCATTTCTAAGTGTTCTAAACATAAGTCAAACATCTGACTATTGTAACTCTTTAGCAAATATTCTTGGTAATTTATGAATCTCCATCATTTTCTGGTATTATCCCTCCAAACGGCGCTGTCTAGCAGACTTTACAAGTATCCGCGTCAAGAGTGTACATTTCACAATTAGCATTGGCATTTGTCCTCGACTTACACTCTTTTACACTGAGAAAATAACTATCTTCACATTGTATGCAATTACCTGTGTCATCTTCAAACCGCTTGCAGAAGAATACATAAGGGATAGGAATCGCGCATATTCCAGTGGTTGTGTTGAGGTAGTAGGTATCTTCGCAAGAAGTACATTTCTCTGAAGAGCTGCCATCAGAGATCTTGCAATTTAGAATTTTAGTGCATTTTGATTCAGATGTGAGGAAATATCCTGGTAAGCATTGAGTACATTCGTCAGTGGTTGGAGCAAGAAGCGGTGAGTATTTCATGCAATTTTAGATTGTCCCTAGAATACAAATATGGAGTTTTTCATCTAAATAATATAAATCAGAGCAAAGATTGCAGTGATTATCTGTTCCTGAGCTGGCAATACAACCTGGAGTTGTTAATTCAACGCATACTCCTTAACTAGAAGGGTACATTAAATCATTACATGTAGAGCATTCAGATCGTATTCCATCTAGCGATTAAGTGCAATTTTTCAGTTAAACGCATGCAAAATTATCATTTATTCCTAAAGCAAATCCTTGAGCTGTGTCGCATTGTTCGCATCCAAAACCTAAGCCTTAAGGTGGAGTTATGCAATTCTCGATTTCTACACAACCATTTGAAGATTTTGTAATATCTAAATAATTCGAGGAGCAAGTTGAGCAGAGAGTATTGGAGGAATTTGATGCAGTGCATTCAGAACTTCTCAGAGTGCAAATAGTAAAAACTTGATTATTTGGAGATCTTGTTAGTACATAATTGGAAGTACACTCAATGCAAATTCCCTTTGGAGAATATTAAACACATTGCTCATCAGGCACTGCGATGTCCTTTAGGCAATAAGGATTGTTATTTGGATCTCTGATGAGTTTGAACCCAGCTGCGCATGTTTGACACTGATCATCTACTTTTACTAGGCAGTTTTGTCCATGAGGGTTATACAAGCAAACTCCAACACCTCCAAATTCAAATTATGTATTGCAGGGAAGATTCTCATCTAATATGCATATCTTACTATGCTGTAAGGCAGTTAGAACATAATTTTTATTACAAATCTTACAATTACTGCTCATATCATCGTCTTCTCTAGTTGTACAGAAATTCACTTAAAGCTGGCAAGATTAGCGGGATTTTAAAAACAGCACACCCTCTAAGCATACGGAACAAATGTAGTCAGCTCCAAGACCAGGCGAAAACTCGCAAAAAGGTGTGTTGCCATTTTCAAAGCATAATCCAGAGTTTAAGTAATACCCTGATTGGCATCGCATGCATTGACCTACTAAATAATGGTAAACTAAGCATCCATGAATGATATTGCCAACTTCACTAGGTGTCGAACATAGTTAGGTAATTATCTTTGCTTTAGTGATATCTTGATTATCAGGTACCCACAAAGGAACACGACCACTTTCGCAAGCAATACATGTTCCAAAGTTTGGTTGCATTTTGGCTGTTGGATTCTCAGTTGGGCTAGAAATGTATTCCCTTATAAAAACTGTGCAAAACTATGGGGGTTGGTAATAGGGATCAGGATCGTATTCTGAACAAGTCAATTTGTCTTCGGAGAGTTGGAAGTACTTTTCGCATTGAACACATAATGGAATCTGTCCGTTACTTGCAGCACAATGAGGAATTTTCTGGCAGGCTTTATCCTCCAATTTATATCCTGATTTGCATTAGAGGCACTCTACCCCTGCAGATGTAGCCTAAGGGATGCTACAATTGCTTGGAGGAGGTAAACAACCGAGAGAAGTTAACGTATATCTTTGGATGCATTCTAAGCATATTTTTTCTACACCTAAAGATACCCTACAGAAGGGAATTGGAGAACACCAATTTTCGGTGTTGATAAAATACCCTGATGCGCATTATCTGCAGGATGAATCTCCATCAGTGCGACGACAAGTGCTTGGAGCAGTATGGCAAGTTTTTCCTACTAAATAAGCAGTTGGAAGGCATTTTAAGCAGGATGCACTTATTCCATCACTGACGAGGCAAAGTTCTGCGTTAGGTATTTGTCTGCAATAAGGGATATATCTTAATGACAAGCATTGCAGGCAAGCTCGTCTTCCGTTTGTTTTCATGCATCTAGATTGGAATTTCAAGGTATGCTAAATACAAGAAGGTCTGTTGTTTTCAGTTGAAGGAAAGTACATGGTTTCGCATATTTAACATTCATAGATAAAAGTAGTTGTCGGATAGTAAACGCAGTGCTCTATGATTGGGAGGCAAAAAATATAGAATAATCTAAATCCATCTTAGCAAGCTATGCAATTGTAAAAATCTAGATTTCTTGAATAATCAGGATCTTTTGTGTCCATATCAATACAGTTATCTGGCATTTTCTAGCAAATCGATTCATAGAGAATGAATCCTGGGACACACTTCTTACAGACGTGTGAGGAAATATCATTTGAATTAACATTTGCCATGACTGCACACATAGGAAGAATAATTCCGCATTTATCTGAATTATCACCAAAAACATAGAAGTTATCCTAGCAGAGGATGCAGGCAGTTGTGCCATTGGAAGTTACGCAATTATCGATTCTCTTGCAGGTAGTACCATCGAGGATATAGCCATCAGTCGAACAAGTTAAGATAGCATCAGCAGTTAAATCTAAGGATTAGGCATTATTCATGAGAAAATTATTTCTTGAGAGGCATATTCCAGATTCGATGTCAATCCAGTATGCCTCAGGGTGTGCGCAGCTAATACATTTATGAGTTAGATCATCAACGAATGCACACAAGGGATGTCTTGGAACACATACTTCCTATGATTTCGTCCGTACATATCCAGGTTCACAGACTTCACATAATTTCTTGCTATTGTACTATTCAGTAATGTCATAAGTAACACAGTGCTAAATTAACTCAGGAAACCCACCTGCATTCGTTTTGCCTGTCCAATGATCCCATCCAGGAATGAATTCTATGGTCTCTGATGGCTTTGACATGTCATCGCTCGCTAAATAGAAACTGTGCTCGTTTTTTAGTTTGTAGGATAATTTTTTGCAGCTGTTTGAGGATTTCTCTAGAAAGTATCCAATTTAACATTTTGAACATGCACTCATCGATCCATTAAGTCTCCAACCACAGTAAGTACCATTATCCAGTATCATATCGAGGTACATGTATTTAGATTCCGAAGAAAGTTAGTACGAAATTGTATATCCTAACTTTGGCTGTAAGCACCCTTTTCCTGTGGAATCCAATCGAAGACATCCCTCTATGACTTGCTTTTCACAGGTATTCATGATGTAGTTGACAACTAGACCACAGGAGCACTCTAAGCAGCCCCATTCAGATGTCCATACGCATCCGTAGATATTTCCAAGCTAACAATGTCGCATGTCAAAAGATTTTGTAAAACCAGATTAACAAATACTGCATCTCTCGATAGAATGGGTGTCTAAATGGCTCTCTTAGCAGTTCTCGATCATTACAGGGCTAGCGAGTAAAGGTACTTAGTCTGCAGAACATAAGGAGGAAGAAAGAGTTATTGCTAAGAAGAGCAAGAATCGTTAGTCTTTCACAGAGAAAAGAATCATAATTAGTTTGTGATTGTTTTTGCTGTTTTTCTTTTAATGCTTACAGAGATTCAAAATATTCTTGGGATATTTCTTAGCACCTTGGAATAGATTAACCTCGTTTCACTATCTTAATCTTAATTTTTGATCAGATTCCGACATCAAGTTTACTTGTCTAGGGATTAAACTTTATTAAACTTGTGGATTTTAAAAAAAGAAAGGCAGCATCTTCATTATCAGTAAACTTAGTATTTCCATTCAAATCCACTTGTTTGTACTTCTTCTTCCTCCTTCTCTCTTATTATCTCTTATTTATATTTAAATATCTTATGGCTGCTTCGATTAAACGAGGAATATCATCCCTTAAGGGTAAATATTTTAATGTATTAAAGGTTTCCATATTTTGAAAGAAACAATCGAGCAAAATGACAAGAAATCACAACGTGCTACTCAAAAAAACACACTTACAGATAGATACATAAAGCATAAAATCAAAACGAACCAAAATACAGATAATACCAAATCATAAATTAGCACAAACTTATTGTCTAGAATTTGTTTCAAGACACATCATTTAAATTGCTTGAGAAGATATTTTAGAGGAGTTAATAGCAATATAACTTCTTTAATCCAATCATGCAGTATATTTAAGGACCATTAACGCTGAGAAGAATATGATTAATCCAACTAATGTTCGAATAACTTTCTGTGCAAACTTGCTTTCTTGCGTTTAAACTGCCTGCAAATAAAAAATCAAACAAAAAAATAATAAATCAAATGCTATCTCTGAGCAGCTGAGTTCCCAGAAAACACGAAGAACAATACTAAACTAATCGATTCTTACAGAAGTTAAATGCTTATTCGCTTTGACAATATTCTCCTTCGTCTATGTGATGTTAAAGTCAATTCGATCAAGAAGCGTACCTTGATCGATAACAAGCAAACTAAGAGTCTTATAAATATCAGATAATTCATTAATCTGTGTCACTAACTAGTCAATATCTTTCTCTCTGTCTTTGAGAAATTCATCTTAAACAAGATTTTATCCCTGATTCGAACTTTCCTTCTACTCTTCTTCTTACTAAAACATAAATGGATCGATTTAACTTTTTCCTGCTCCTCCGAACCCGGTATGTTTCTTCATTGCATCGTAGATTGATTTTTATTGCTTCCTCATGCGAATTGTAGCTTCAGATATTTACTAGGCAAGACTAGATTTGACATTCTTTCTGACTTTTTGTTGGAGCATGAAAATCAAAAAGAACAATAATATTGTAATTGGTACTAAATTGCTTTGGCTGCTAAATTTCAATGATATGTTTCTTCCTTACCTTATGCTTCACTAGCTGATTCTTCTGCTTTAGCTGCTGCTATGTCGATTTGCTTTATTTTGTTCTCACATTCTCGAATAAGCTGATTAATATTGAAGGAATTATCAAAATCAATATCTTTTTCAAAATTTCTTTTCTTTAAAAATACAATTAGCTTTGTTTTTACAATATTAGATTGCTTCGTTAAGCGAGATATGATATTATCTAAGGCTTAGTTATCCTCGAACCCTCTTGTGATCCTTTCTATCCCTTTTTAAGTCAACTCGATTTCTTTTAGTGCAATTAAAATATATTATTATTTTCAATTCATTTCACAAAATTCCCTATATTTTGTGTTTATTTCCTTCAAAAATATGTTTATTTGTATATTTCTTACATAGCGCTTCAATTTCTTATAGCTTAGAAATACATTCCTCATAGAAATCAACCCAGAGAGGAGGAAGCGCTTGTTGCTATTTCAGCTCTATTGTTACGCAACTGTTTTCACCGATCTTGGAATCTGTTTTTAACAGAGGTTCTTAGAGAAGATCTAGGATTAATAATAGAACACACACAAACATACAAATCGTCAGCTTGTGATCTATCAGCTATTCGTTTGCTTTTTTTGAGATTATTTGTGTATTTGCTTGAGATACCTGAAGAAAGAGAAGATGAAGCTTAAGTACTCACAGCAGAGTACTATTACTATTCATTATTTTTCATTAATTTCTCTTAAGTTTCTTCAGTTTTCGTCTTGTTCAATGAAAATTAGTCTTTTTGTACATTCGCAAATGTATTCCGATGAACGAATGCTTTCGCTAGTCTATCGCTCTAAAATCGACTAATCGATAGAAAGAATAGCAATAAACATTAGCAAATTGAGAATCGCCTCTTTATTAAGATCCTTGAATTCATTTTTACTTTTTCTTTTGAATTTATCTAATGTTCTGTTTGTACTCAGCCAAGACATCCGTTTTGTTTTTATAGAAGCCGTATGGCTTGCCATTACTCAGCATGCTTTGGGATATTAAAAAGATTGTTTAAAATTGATTAATTAATAAGAATGAACAGGGAGTGTATGTGATTTTTCTCTAGATTAATGATTATTTGTTTTCTTTTTTTTTGCTTCTATTTTTCAATAAATTTTCTGTTCAAGGCTAATTGAATCTGTGTATAAGCTGTTTAAAGAAGGGAAAATATTCCTTTCCTTTTTTTCTTATCCTTTTACACATTTGTTTAGATAATTTTATAAGAAAAACAGGATAAATAGAGCCATAAAGTTAATTTTTTATCCTTTTTTAACAAAAACAAATACTCCAATGTACATTGATTTTTTCCTTCTTTTCTTCATCAATTATTAATGCTCTTCGCTTCTTGATATGTGAAACCAGCGAATTCAGCATTATTACCAACATTTGGAGTATAAGGAGTATTTTATATGGCTTGCCTTTGGAATTCCTTAAGGGTTCAAAGGTAAAAAACAATTTAACTACAAATAAAAAGAGGTTTTTCAGTATAATTCATGAATATTTACATTCGATATGAATCGGAGATCCTTATCGTTGAGAAATTTTGGTTGAAAGGGTGGAGTGATTTCCTTCTTTTCGAGCAAATCCCAATTAATAGACTCAAAGAAAGGATGTGCTTTGACCTGTGTTGCTCCAGGAATTCTTTCAGCTGGCTAAAAAGAATCACAACAATGTCACTACAAAATCACTAACGAGTAGATGCTCGAAACTGCACTTGAAATGAAGAAATAAAAAACGATAAAGTATTGTCTATGTATTAGGTACATTTCTAGCAAGTAACTGTTAAATGAGATCCCAAGCATTCTCAGAGAATTATGGTTTTCTTGCTAGCTCACTTGAAATACGAGCTGTGTACCTGTTTACAAAAAAAGGGATTAAAAATAGCAAATAATATAATTTTACATTGTTAATTTTTAAATGCCATCTCCTAAAAACTAAAATCTCTTTACATTTGTTCTTTGTCTCTGCTGTAGAAAGGAGGTGTACCAGATAAGAACTCATACATAACACAGCCCTTAATTTTATGAAATAAATAAAACTCAATTTAAGAAAAGCACACAAAATAATTTGACATCCCCTCAAAAATTGAGCCATCAATCTTACAAGACTATACCAATCGACTTCTTTCCCATGAGCTTATCCAAGCAAAACTTCTGGAGCTAAATATTCAGGCGTACCACAGATTGTTTTAGTCTTATCGCCATCTGTTGGTTTAGATTTATTAAATTGAAATCTTAGTTTTCACACAAATATTTGCTTTTACCTGCGATTCCTTATTTTGAAAGTCCAAAATCGCATATTTTTATATTGCCATCTCCTCCAAGAAGAATATTCTCAGGTTTTAAGTCTCTGTAGATAGTATTATGAGCATGGAGATACTCTAACGCAAGGACGATTTCAGCAATATAGAATCTAGCCATGTCTTCTTTGAAGTATCTTGCTTTTCTAATGTGGTAGAACATTTCTCCACCTTGCATGAAGTCCATCACGAAATAGAGCTTCGTTGCTGTTTAGAAAGCGAATTTCAACTAAACGATAAACGGTGAGCGCATATTCACCATGATATTCTTCTCTTCAATGGTTTTTAATCGCTAATGAGTTTTAGTCAAATTTGATTTCTTCAACATCTTCATCGCGTAAACCTTTCCTGATGTGAGAATAAGTGAATAAATAAAATTGACTCTGATGTTCATCTTTATTCTAAAATAATAAATTAAACCCAAGAGAAATACTTCTAACGTCACAAAAAAGAACATCAGATTCACTTCCAATAAAACTAAATATTAAACCCTTGAGAAATATTTTGATTAATTTATTACCTGTGTCTTTTTTGGTGACAAGATAGACTTTCCCGAATGATCCTTCTCCAATTACCTATTCAAATCCCAAAATGGTTTATTACAATAATTGGAAATCCTCAGTTTGGATTCGTTGCATCTTCAATACCTTGAGAATATCGAAATCTGAGAGATTTGTTTTAGTTGTCTGCATAGATCCAGATTTACTATCTCTCGCTCCAGATTCATCATCTTAATCATCATGGATCGAAATTCTAGTAGCATCTTCTTAGCTAGGGCGGCTAAAATTACTACCTTCTAGACCATCTTTCTGTTCTTCATTTCCATTTCCAATGAGTTTCTCTTTTCCTTCTTATTCAGTTTCATTTTTACCCGATCCAAATATCGATAAGCAAGCACCCATAGAAGAAGCAATAAAGTTTTTCTGTCTTTCCTTTCCTTTTTTGTAAGTTTGATGTTATTAATCTCAAAAAAAAGAATAAAATACTCCAGTGTGTTTTTCGATTTATTGAGAATCTCTTCGCGGTATGATAGAAAAAAAGTGGAAAAGAAAAAATAATTAGTGAGAAAGATTTTCACTAATAAAGTTTTAATATTATTAAGTGTTTTCTTTTGAGAAGGGAGCTTATTTTGGGATGTTATGCTCGTAGATTGCGGACATTGAAATAACCTGAAATATTAAGAGTTTGTTTTTTTTGTAAGAGAAAATATGAAAAAGAAAATCAATTCTTATAATACAATTACACTTTTGGTGAGCAATAAATAAAAAGATATTGGGAAATAGGTAAGAATAACTCTCTTTTGATTCAATTATTATTGTCTAAATAAGCTTATTTTAAGATAAATGAATTAGTGAGAAAGCAAAAAAGATACATTTTTCATCTGAAATATTGCCAATTTGCAGATTTGAAATGAAAAAAGGAAAATAAATGATTTTATGAGAAACAGACACAAAAAGATGGCCATTTCCAGCATTTTTCAGCAGTAAAAAGTCTCTAAAAATAATGAACTACATTTATTAAAGAAAAACACAACGATCATAGACAAGAAAATGAGCAAATGAAATATGTATAAATAAATGTTCATTTCTTTTCCTTTAAAGGCTTAGAGCTTTGTTCTCCTTCTTTGATGGTTAAATCAAGATCAAGATCTTCTATTTTAAAACCAATTTTTTTAAGCACACGCTGCTGGTTCACTGCAATAATCTATTGACAACTCTTAAACCATTAGTTATCTGGATTTAACTTGCCTGTCTAATGAAACTTCAATACAATATCTTAATTAGAACACATCCTCACAAAGCGATCAAGTTCTTCGCTATCCATCTAATTAGCACACTTTGCAGCTTTGATTAGCTCGTCAAGGGTGTATCCTTCGTTCATCTCACGATTGAACTGAGAGAGTGAGAGTTAAGAGAAAGAGTTAAACTAATATCTTTGCAAAACTATTTCTTGTTTAATTTCAAGCCACTAAAGGAGGCTTAATCTCCCTAGATTTTTTAGCCAAGAGAAGAAAGTTAGTTATCTAAATCTTTTTATTTTGCAAGATTCAGAATCTTCGAATCTTCTGAATGAAACAGTGAATTTTCTATTAAAAAATAATATCCACTCATGAAAACTCCAAATTTGTTAAAAAAAAATTCAAAAACAAATAATTTATCAATATCTTTCTTTGCAGATGATAACTTACTGATAATTCATATTTTTAAGTGATTTAGAAAATTAGTTGTTAGAAATAGCAAGTTATCACTTAGGAAAGCACATGTTTTTTTCTTTTGATCATGTTTTTTTTGTTTTAAGGAACCATGTTGATAAATTAGGAAATCTTAGAGTATTTGTTGCTCTTTTTTCGTATTGAAATTTGAGTAAAATATGATACTTTTGAAATGGTAACTGCTTATCTTGAAAATGTATCTTTATCTATGTTAATTTAGCTGGAAATAAAAAATAATTAAATTGGGTAAATTGTTTTTCCCTCAAAAAAAAAAAAATCCGAATTCCCGGGTTCGAACCGGGGACCACCGGATGACTACTTAATTTTACAGTCCGATGCTCTTCCAACTGAGCTAAATTCGGTTTGGTGAGATTCTTCGTTGTATGTTTGATTTAATGATAGAAAGAGATAATGAGAAAGGAATGAATCGTTTAAATCAATTTAGTTTTTGTGTTTATAGTATTAATATTTTTTTTTGGATTGAAACATATCAGAAGAATCAAGAAGGAGATTGGGCATGTCAAGATTGGATAATGAAAAAAGGAAATAAATATTATTTACTTCTTTTTTATATTTAATACTATGTCTAAAATCAGCTGCTTCTGCCAAATATCTATCAAATAGATAAATCCCTAAAGTTTTTTTTAAATTGTCCAAAAAAAAGGAAAAAAAGGAAAAAGAAAGAAGAAAAATTTCAAGAATATTGTTTTAACCTTTTTTTAAGTTTCATTTAAAAATCTAAATAACAAAGCACAACAAGATACATCCAGATACTAATGCCAAGAATCACACAAGAATTACTGAGGAGCCGATCTGAGCACAATGAGATGTGCTTAACCAATCTTGAGGAGATCACATTGCATTAATTTGAGTTAGAGAAAATTGAGCTGCTGGAGACATATTGCCGCCATTTGAAAATCGTTTATCTTCAAAATAATATCATAGAAAAAATGGAAGGACTCAATAAGCTTAAAGAATTAGAGTACCTAAACATGGCATTGAATAATATTTCCATGATAGAAGGCATTTCTGGATGCGAGAGTCTCAGAAAGTTAGATATGACTGTTAATTTCATTGGGCTTGAAGAACTGGAAGAATCCATGGTTAATTTATCACGCTGCCCTGTCATCAAAGAGCTTTATCTCACAGGAAATCCATGCACTGAGTAAACATAACAATATGATGCAATTTAGAATAAATTAATGCAAATTTATCATGTGTTTTTGCTGATAAACTGAATAAATTTCCTAAAAATCTTTAACATTTTTAAACAGTTGGAGTGGATGTCGAGATTTCGTGATAGCTACTGTTCCAACACTGGAATCTCTTGATGGAAAAGAGATTCTGCCAACTGAGAGAATCCACGCTTAACAACGATACGATGATCTACTTGTGGAATTATGTCATACTATTGAGATGAGGAAAATTTAAAAAGCATCAGAAGAAGAAAAGAGAAATTTAGGTGCCTTAGTTGTCGCAGGAGGAGCGTAACAAACTGTGCCTGAGGCTGAAAAAAAGAGTAAAGTTTAAAAGAATTAGTTTTAAAGTTGAAAATAATAACATTTTTTCTCACTCCTAGGTCCTTACACGAAAGAAAGTCGAAGGGAAATGTACTTGGAAATGGCTGCGGATAAGGAAAAATAAGAAAAGGAAAAGAACAAAGATAAAGTTAAGGAAAAAGCCCCTCCTTCGAAGATGTTCAAAGCCAACGGTGAAATCAGAGTTTGCAATGAAGGGAAATTGAAATTCTCTTTGTTAGAATATGACGATCAAGAGTGGTCATTTTTTGAACTGTAAGTACCAAAATTCTTGGATACGTCCTTGGTTGATGTGAATTTAAATCCGAAATGGCTGAGTGTACGCGTCAAGGGAAAGCTCATTTAATTAACGTTAAATGAAGAAATATCCGTGGAGGAGAGTGAAACAAAGAGATCATAAATAACTGGATTTTTGGAGATTAAAATGAAGAAAGTATCGCATACATTGGTCTCACAAGATACACGTCTCAAGAAATAAGAGTATGGATTTATTTTATACAACATGTATTTAAAAGCTTTTATGTTTTTTAATAGGGAAAAAATAAAAGCAGAAGACAAGAAAAAAGCAACAAAAAAAGCTGAAGATGAACGATAAGCGAAACTTTTGCTATGTGATAAGATTGAATAGAAAATGGCTCTGAAAAAAGAAGATCACACAACGTTTGATGATGTTCCAGATCTTGAGTGATGCATGTGAATGATTGGTAGTCTAGATTTGTTTTGACATTTGAATTGGTTTCTTTTTTCGATTTTAAAAGAATTCAAATAATCAAATCTTTTTATTTGGAAAAATAGATTTGTTTTGGATAATTAAAGTTTCTCCATTAACTTGCATGAGAGCCTCAAAATGAGGATTAATAATTTTATTTTAAATATACTTTTAACATGTATTTTCAAATTATCATATCAATTTTTAACACAAAGTAAATTTTTATTTTACTACATTTTCTAGATACAGTAATTTGGTTAAATACTGAGTTAATTTATTTGGAATGACCATATGAAAAATAAGCGTAGATTAAATGTAAATTCACTTGCAAGTATGTTTATTATTTTGTTCAAAAAGATCAGAGAAAATCTAATTCAGGGTAAAACTACAAGGATATTGCGTTAAGCAAAAAGCACGTAACGTAGAATGAAAAAAAATTTTGGCAAAAAAAAAATAAAGAAAAAGAGAAGGAGCAGTACTGATTTGAATTGATAGAGATTACGAATGAAGATATAAACTATAGGATGAAATCTCTCTCTTTCTCTCTAGAAGCAACCAATCAATCCACCTTGAATTTATAAGAAAGGAGTAATTAAATTGAAAAAAACAAATAACAAACGCACTCACCAAACAGCGATCACAAGAATTCTAAAGCAGAATTGAAAAAGGATGGATGTATAGGGAAGTGTCGGTGTCATTAATATGATTGTGAATCATCACATTCACTAATTTTCTATTGGCACTCGTTCTCCCAGCAAACCTAGCTTATGTAGCTCTTTCAATGCACTTCCTCATCTGTATCATCAAATTTCAAGTTAAGCTGGAATTCCATCTGGTTTCGTGAAAGTCAAACAAAGCAACTCCAAACCACTCATCCCCCCTCCACGTCATAACCAATAGCTTTCAAATCGAGCATAGCACAATTCCTCTCTTCATTCAGTTTTAAGGTAGAATTCTTTTTCCTCCAATAATCTCCAAGTTAATAATATTCACAGCATCAGTGAGCAGTAATCTCTTGTGTAGCCTGTTTCAAAGTAAAACATCTCAAATCAAGTTCTTTCAGGGTTTCTTGCAGGCAGCCCCGGAGGAGTTAATAGCAATCTCCCAAAAAAATCCTCCCTTTTAGATCTTCATCATCATGGCAATAAAATTTATAAACCTCCAACTCCTTAAGATCAAAACAGAAAGCTCCTCCCAAAAACAACAGCAATTACCCCTTTAACATCTTTTTTCCCGTCTCCTCTTTCACTTTTGAACTCATAAAAACATGGTCACATACCAAGTTAGCTTAAAAAAAATCCCTAAAATGGAGTTGCTAGCCATCAAGAAGTTAATCTAAACTTTATGGAAAAAGAACAAAAACATGGAAGACTATCTCTAAAATAGGCCTCCAGCAGAGTCAAACACTCATATTCAATTAGTTATCTTCCGCAGGCTGCTGGGTATGGAGTAGACTCTCCAATACGATTCAAGCAGCAGTCAATTGCGTCAAGGGATGTTTTCCCCATCCTTGATTCAGGCAATAAATCTATTTTTCCTTTAATCAATGGGAATTCAATCTAGAACAATCATAATAGATAACAGAAAAGAAATTCAATTTCCTTTTAGAATCACTTTTCTTCTCCAAATAATTAAGATACAAGTCATAGAAATGAGACTTTTTGTGAGAAGTGCTACAGTAAAAATGATTTGGAATAGCAGTAGAATAGCATACCGTCTTAGATCTGCTTCTCTGTTGCTAATCTGGAGTACAATTAAGAAAAAACTATGGCAGATATTCAGAAAGATAATACAAAATCGAATCAGCTTCTTGACTTAAATTAGTAATAGTAGTAGGATCAAAACAAAGTAACTAGAGAAAAACTCTTCAGGATCTCCAAAACTTAAGTTATATTTCCTCAACGAAAGAGGCTCATTTCGGATACATAAGATACATTGAAGGCTATTTTTAGGACTTAAGTTACACCAGCTCTATTTTTAGGATAAACTAATGGTAAAGGTGAGGAGGATTTTGATGAATTTGCTGGCTCAGAAATGTTGAATTCTCAAGGAGATAGGCTCATTATGGAGAAGGAGAAAGCTAAAACTTAACCAGAAATTGATTTGAGAAAATAAATGAGTTTAATCACTCCTCCTATTATTAGAAGATCAGATTAGCTTGAGTAGAGTGCGAGATAGACTTTTCGAATCAAGTAGTTGCATCTGCCTAGAAATCAAAACAACACAATTACAGCTTCTACTAAGATTAAAGAGACAGTATTAGAGGATTGTCTGAATAAGAAACCCATGGATTTGAGTGTTAATTACGCTAATTCTAACAATTACGAATAGAAGATTTAGTAGCTATTCGAAGATAATGGTGAAAATTTCAAAAATGATGTGAAAAAGCCATAAAATAAGATAATTTCTAAATAATAAGAGTTACTTGACCTGCCTCAGAAAATAGTATTAAGATCATTCATAGAGAGAAGAAAGACAATAATTCCTCCTAATAATTAAACTAACTCAAATAACTCTTCAAAAATGACCATCATAGCTAGGAAAAATAGTTATTGGCAGAAGCAGCGCTAAATTGAATTAAGTAAAAAATAAAAACAAAAAATGAATAGAAGTGAAAATTCCAAATATCTTAAAGAAAATGAGGAATCTAATGGCAAAGAGTACAGCAATGACAATAAAAAAGAAAATGGTATCTCTGAAAATGCTTGGAAGGATGATTCCAGACATGATTTTCATTAAAATATGCATGATCAAGCGGAATCTAAAGATAAGCAGTTTTTTAATGAAGACGAAATAAAAACCTGTTTAAATGACAAGAGATCAGATTTGGTGTCTCCTGCAGCTAGTGTACGCTCTCAGAAAGTACTTTTGAGTTCATTTAACGCAGATGCTACAGCAGCTTCAGCAGCAAATTTTCTACTGAGTAAAGGCACCCTTAGTATCAAAAAAGTCAGTAGCTATGAATGGGTGGATCAATCAGAGGATATTGCTTCAAGAAGTCTTAAATCTTTTTAAGACGTTGAGCTTCGTGAAGTTCTTGGAGAAGGTATGGCTTTTAGAGAAATTTAAAATTTAATTTATTATTTTAAAAATATTTTGCTGTTATTTTTGCGAATTTCCACAATTCCAGGTGCATGTGGTAAGGTCTACAAAGGATTTCTGAAATAAACTGGGAAGTTCATAGCTGTTAAGTAGCTTCGAGTTTCTTCTACCTGTAAGAGTGACGATCAAAGGAAATTACAGCAGTACATGAAGGAAATCATATTTCTTTATCATTTGGATCATCCTCATATTATCCATTACTATGACTGTCGCAGTGAGGGCGATTTTGTGTATATCTACATGGAGTAGATGATTGGAGGGTCTATTGCATAGATGCTTGAAAAATTTGGCAGATTTGATGAAGCTTTGATTAAAAAATTTGTAAAATAAATCATGCTTGGATTAGTTTACTTGCACTCACAAGGGATAGTACATCGAGATATCAAAGTAAAACAACTCAAAAGATGTTGGAGAAAAAGGTGTTTGCTTTAACATAATTGATTTGATTTCAATTAGGGAGCTAATATTTTGTCAGATGGAAATGGGATAGTGAAATTAGCTGATTTTGGAGCTGCAAGATATAGGGATATTGTCAGTTTATCATCAGTTCTCTCGAGTTCAGAGGTGTGTAGCTCAGTCAAAGGGTAAAATATAGCAATTTTAGATTGAATTCGATTGAGGATTTGTGTAAGTATGAGATTTATAGTTTTTAACTTATTTTTTCTTTGAATAATCAGTTCATTATACTGGATGGCTCCTGAATTAATGAATTAAGAGCCTTATGGTAGAAAAAGTGATATTTGGAGTCTTGGATGCACTCTAATCGAAATGGCTACAGCTAAGCATCCATGGTAACACCAATATGTTTCAATGATATTTTTCAACAACAAAAAAAACTTTTCATTTTATCACAACTGAAGCTAAATTATTTTTTAATAATTCACACAATAAAACTAGGCCAGATTGTAAATCTCTACCTTAATTAGCATAGACAATTTAACTTAATAGATGTCCTCCAATTCCATCTGAGTTATCTGAATCCTGTAGAGATTTTGTTCAGAAATGTTGCACGTTTGATAAAAAACTTCGACCTACTGCTGAATCTCTGTTGAATCACCCATTCCTTACAAATTGATTGCCATGCTGGTTAGCTTCGAATTTCAACATATTTGACACTCAAATTCAATTTATTACTATTTATATATTCACCAAGAATCTCTTATTCTCTCTTATTCTACTTTGTTTTTTTGATTTTTTATAAAACTTTTACTTTTTCTCAGTACTTTTACAAAAAAAATTATCTTTATCCCAATTTATCTTGTTTTTATTTGTAAGATAAGCTGTTTTTAGAAAATTAAAATCTGATGAAATTCTAGATTAAATGATACAAATTGCATCACAAAATATTCATAAAAAAATATTTTACTTTTATTTATTTTTTGTATCCACTTTCAAACTAGCAATCAATCAGACAAAGTTATAAATTTGTTCTGTGAAGTTTGTAGAAATGAAAAGAATAAAACTAAAAGTGTATTTTTGGTTGTATGGCTATGGGATTAACTATGTAAATTAAGGAGATGTAACTTGCTGGAAGATTGAAATGTTTATTCGGAAGACAAAAAAAAAAGAAAAAAAAATATCTTAATCTTTTTTATAGATTTAATTAGAGATTCATAATGTTTCTGTGAAAAGTTGGGTGAATTTGACAAACCTAATGACAGTTTGTTTGGCGGAGAATCAAACTGACTACCTGGTGGGGGGAATAAAGAAAACTTTAAGGCAAACAATAAATCTTAATCTAAAATTCAAGATAACCAAATATTTTTTTCATAAAAAGCAAAAATCATTCTGAAAGAGGATGGGGTGCGTGTAATAAAAGAGCAACAGTTAGGTCGTTTTATACGAGGCATTCATGGGTACCCCACTTGCGAGCATCACAGGGCGAGACATACAAACTAATTCAACCGTAGTCATGGGTGTGACTGAAGATAATCAAGAGAAAATATTCTCATTTGATGCAATCACCCAACGATTTAAAGCTCTCACTGTACCATAAGGCATGCGAATATGGAATTATTCTTCAATTGTTCACTTATCCGACAAAGAAGTTATGGTCACCGGCGGTCTTAGTGGGAATGCAGCTGAAATCAGCAGTGAAGCATATATTTTCGATAGTGGATAGGGGAAAGCAATTAGATTGCCGAATCTAACCTGTCCAAGATACACTCACATGAGTATTTTCCACAAAGGAAAACTGTATGCTCTAGGTGGTAGAGAATACGGGGAGGATGATGATTCAGCGATACGAACGCACTGCGAGAGATTTAACTTTCACATGCACAGATGGGAAAAAATTGCAAGACTCAACATTCCTAGATGCACGGGTTTTACGTTTCTCTACAAGGATGCAATTCACGTGTGTGGAGGGTTAACTGGGAAGATGCACAGGTCTAGAGCGATTGAGAGGTACGATGAGTCGAATGATTAGTGGGTTGTGCTAGATTATAAGTTATCTAGAGGGATAGAATGTGGATCGCTGATATCTGCGTTGCATTTTTTGCCACCTGCGCAAGCCAAAGATAAACTTTTTATTGTTGGAGGAAACACTGAGGAAGGTGCTTAAGACACTGTTTTCGTGTATAATCTAGCTGATTAGACAGTGATTTCGAGTTTTCCATTAGTGCGTCCTAGAGTACTTCAGAAATCTGTTGCATTTAACTCGAAAGTTTATATATTTGGGGGTTCTGCAACGGATGGAATCGAATATTATGACTAATCTGCAGGTCTTTGGAGAGAAGATACAACTCAATCGTTTGCTGTGTTTGTTAATCCTGAGAATATTGATTACTTCAGCTCTTCGTAGCCTCCGGTTACAATCCCAGATGTCGTAAAGGAATTGCCGAAGTCTTCACATTCGTCTGTCTCCTAAGGTTGAAGACCAAATACAATTGAAAAATGAGAGGCAATTTACTTAGATATTTTGTGATAATTTGTTAATTGTTTGTAGGCATTCAATCTTAAGGCTCATATGTACCTAATGTGCTCGTGTAGTCTTAGATGACAAGAAATAGTGCAAATACTAATTTATCCTAAGAATAGCCATAAGAGCGAGATGTAGAACTAAGTGTCAGTCGTCCTGAGGCTATTTCAAATGCCTCAGATACCGATGAGCTGTCAGTCATCACGAAGGCAAAGATCAAAGAAGACGTACTCATCAATAAAGCATATTTATTCGGTACTGATGTCGATCCTTTTATTCTAGAAATTGATTTCTCAAATGCAAAAGTTCATAGAAAAAGCGTACCTCTAAAATTGAGACTCTTTCAGCATCAATCAGTTGTCGCAATCGACATAACAACTAGCAACAGCAATACTAAAGAAGTTCTCGTGAATAACTACATTGTGTTGATGGGAGGTGTCTAAGAAGGCATGATTAAAACAGTCCGATATACATATATTTTTGATCCTGTGACTTTCACAGCAAAACGAGTGGAAGATATGCTTTTCGCTTCGTACGCTTTTGCTAGCATTGTCGATGGGTAGTATGTCTATGCCATAGGAGGAAAGCAATCCCATAGGGATGACTAAAATGGTAGTCTATCACTTTAGAATAATAATAACAGCAACAACAGAAGTAGTTTAGAAAATAGTGGTAACAGTAACAGCAATAGTCTAGTCGGTAGTTCAGTGATTTTACCTTAATGCTAGAGATTCAATTATTTAACAAATAAATGGGAACGGGTTAGTGATCTCAATGTTAGAAGAGTTTCTGCAATGTGCGTGAAGATCAATGGGAAATTCTACGTGTTTGGAGGGTTCAAGGGCGAAAGTGAGTAAGTTCGACCCAATGAAATTGAAGTTCTAGATCCTTCAAAAGAATCACCTGAATGGTAATTATTGAATGTGCGGTTCCCAATCGGTTTAGAAGGTACTGCAATGCTGTAACTCCCGAATAATGAAGTTCTGTTGTTTGGAGGGAGAACTTCGCAAGGAGAGATTAAATATATTTCGAAGTTTACAATGACATTTGCTTCAAACGAAGCTCAAATCTAAAGTAGTAGCAATGAGAATGAACAAGTGGTGAAAGGTAATGAAACTGATGAAAAGAATTAAGGTGAAGGAGACAATCAAGAACAGAAATAAGAAAATGAGTTAAACCATAAAATAAATAGTAATGACGTGAGAATAACTAGTGTCAGCGGTGTAAAGCTAGAAAAAGTGAATTAAATGCTGTAAAGTCGGTGCTTGCATAAGGTATGCTAGCCTTACAAGAACTTCGCGTTGGTTTTAGGAGGACAACTTGAACCTCTTGTCGAGA
>Ga0302271_10001100_pt1 | contig 26425 bp, 13 predicted proteins | sample III_Bog_N1_1_FD_198767 | JGI IMG/M metagenome (GOLD analysis project Ga0302271, IMG submission 198767) | Peat permafrost microbial communities from Stordalen Mire near Abisko, Sweden - III_Bog_N1_1 | ecosystem: Environmental > Terrestrial > Soil > Wetlands > Peat | place: Sweden: Abisko... | reverse complement strand
TAACCTATTTGGCTTTGAAGCCTTCCATTTTGCTACTGATTTATTCCTTTAAGCCTTCTTTAATACTGCTACAATTCAAGTTTTATTTTTATTTTATTTCGATTTCGTTTGTTTTATTTCTTGCTTCTGTCTCTCTCTCCACCTCTGCTTGGTTATTTTTTACTGCTTTATTTGATTTCTCCAGACAATCTTAATCATCCAATATTCTTTCTCTTTTTTTTACTTACTATGATCCCCTTTTTGGTAACTCTCCTGTCGTTTGGATAATTTAATTTTTTAAAATAACTTTTAATATATGCTCTAATTCAAAAATGTCTACTTTAGTTTATCCAAATAGTACTACTACTGCTATGTGTGAGCTTACTCAAGATACCAAAAGTAGCATAAGTTAGAAATTGTCATAATTAAAAATCTAATTGCAGAAAGATAAATATTCCAAAATTAGTATTACTAAAATATTATGTTGATTTTGAAGCTGCTTTGTTGGCTGAAAATTTTAATAAATGAACAACTTAAATAGAAAATCTACAACTATGCACATTCTTGAATAACAATTTGTTCGTCTCTCTTTCTTCTTAATAATTCACTTCTGCATCATCACATTCTAAAATCTATTTTAAAAATACAAAGAACAAATAAGAATAATTGTATTTTAATCGAATACTCCTTACTATTGTTTTAAGCGACATTGTAGCCGTTAATAGGTTGGCCATATCCTTGTTAAACATAACCTTATTGAATTGGGTATCCTTGTTAGCCTTGTACACCCATACCATTTTAGTATCCTGCCATAGGATATTACTGTTATCCCCAGTTTAAGTTATTGAGAGCAGAGTAGTTAGACTACTAAGAAATAGCAAAGTTATTGAGAGCACTGAAATTAGAATGGGAAGGATTAAGGGAAAATTGATCGAGTTGAGTAGTAAGTGTTGAGAAACCAAATTCATTGCCATTCTGAGTTTTTGCTTCTTTCTCTTTCTGCTTCTTATCTGCTTCTTTCTTAAGATCGCCGAGATTGATCAGATCAAACTCATCTTTCGAATAGTTCTACAAAGGAGAAGAGTTAAAACAAACAAGAGTTGAACAATAATAATCTTGTTGCTGTTTTGTTGTTGTGTTTACATCTTTTTTTGGATTGCTAGTAGTAGTTGAAGTCTAGAAATCACTGAATAAGTCAACATCTTATTTCGTATTTGAAGTAGTCTACTAAGTAGGAGTAGGAGTTGCGAAAAGATCAATTGGATTATTTTAAGTTTACTACACAGTTGGAAGCTTATTAGTTTGTTATTGTTGATAAGTGTTTTACTAATAGTATGGTTGCTATTAGAACTACTGTTAGGTGAGTTAAGATGGGTATGGTTACATTTAAGGAGCTTATTGATAGGGTTAAGGTGCTTGTTAAAACTATTAAAAGCCTGACTGTACTTATTATTATTGAGGAGCTTAAACTGTTGGTTTCTATTAGACTTATTATGGCGCAGGACTCCAACTCCATTCTGATTCTTGAGCTGATGATGTGTATTTCAAAAAAACAAACAATTGGTTTAAAGACATAAAAATAAAATATCTTTACATTATGGTTGCTATTTTTCAGGCTCATCTTCAAATAGATCAACAATTTAAGCGGCAGGTTTAGCAGGAACAGCAGCAACGACAACTGGTTATGTCGCTTCTGGTTTTCCTGAAGGAGGTTAGATTTTAATTTATGCGATTGATACTTTTGGAGCATCGACTGGTTTGGAGACAACAGTTGGCTGTTTCTCATTTATTTTTGGTTGTGATTCCTCTTTTTAATCTTTTTTTCTGTATTTTTCAAGTCCTTTAAATTCCGTAGAATCATATGGATCACCTGATTTATTGTTGAAAGATGGTGCATCTTTTGAGCTATATCCTCCATATTTTTGATCTGCAAATAAACGCAATCTTAAAACAAAATCTATTTGAGAAAGATAAGTACCTTTGTATGAATCTTTATTGAATCCAGGATACTTGGAAGATGAAGAGGATCCTTGAGAAGATGAAGAAGCTGATCCATAATTACCACCGTTAGAATTAGAGCCCATACCACCATATGGACCAGTGCTTACTGAACTCATTTTTTCTTTAAGTTCTTTCGCTGTTTACCGTTCATTGTCAAGTTTATCTTCGTCAGTTAGTAAATCAACGATATTTTTAGAACGCTAACGTACACTTGCACCTTTGTCTTCTCCATCTTCGAGGTATTAATAATCTTAAAACTTCCTGATTTTGTATATTTCATCTTTGAATTGCATTATGCATCGAGGAGAACCATTCTTCAATAGATATTCAATCAATACCAGTGTCTTATGTTGAAAAAAGCATGGTAGTTTATCAAGAATGTATCTATTAAATTTTCGATAATATTACTTTAAAAGTCACAATCCAGCTCTTGTCTGCTTTGCCGAGCTTCTCCCATAAATACTTAAAGATAATCTAGCTCTCTTCGGTATCACTATCAACAAGACATATTAATGATGTGAATATCATACTAGTATTGTTGTCTTACCGTGTGTAATCTGCTATTATGTTCAGTGTTTTAGGATGTGCCTGCCAGTTTTCTTTGCTTGTACATTCCTACAACAGCTTTTCAAGTTGACTGGTCTTGTTCACACGATCTTTTCTGTTTTAAAATATAGATAGTAGGTATATTCCTATACTTTTAAAGGATTTACAGTTCTTAGGCAGCTCTCTTAATGATATCCATAGTTCTATTCTTGTTCTCCTTCTTCTGTGTCTTTCTTTTTGAAATTGTTATTATTATTTGACTCTAGTTTTTATTTTATTTTTATTTCCTTTTCTTTTAAATGAACGCTGGTTGATTGCTATCAGCTGATACACTTGGTTAATATTTCAGGAAACTTCTTGAATTACTAGCAATCTCTGATTTAGGTTTGAGTTTTAATCAAATAGATTGACACATCAAACACACATTTACTCATATTTCGGCTTCTTTCCTGAGACTGATATATTTGGTTTCTTGTTTATTTGAATTCATAATCATTCTCTTCTCTGCTCAACGATCAATAAATTGTGCAAGGGATATGTAAAAATTAATAATAGTATTATTTATTTACAGGATATCCTCTTTTGATCCTTCTTGAGATTAGCAATTTCTTTAATTCGTTTAATAACCTCTTCCTTTTGTAGACTACATTGAATCATTCAGTGAAAATTCGTTACTTTTAAAGAGTATTATTCTTGATAGACTAAAAAGTTCAATTTCACAAGAAAATATTGATCAAGTGAAGTCTTAGGTGTCTTATTATTAGTTCTTCATACACAAAAATCCACAAAATATCTTCTTCCCCCTTTAAAATTAAGAAAAATATCTTGAAAAATGGGAAGTTGTTGCTGTTGTTGTTGCAAAAAGAAAAAGACAGAGCCAGAGAAGAAATAGAATGAAAATGCTATGGTTGAAATGCCAAAAGGCATCGAAAAATCAACAGATATTTCTGCTTTGATTCGCAAATACGCCAGCTTTGTTATGGAATGGATTGTCCAAGAAAACATGCAATAAATAGATAAAATCATCAGAGAAGGATTCTCTCCAGACATTGTATTCGACGCTGGAGGATACGATTCTACTATGCTCATTCTAACTATTGCGTTTAAAAAAGATAAACTAACTCGAAGAGCTCTTGAAGCTAAACAAAACTTGAATGTATTGGTTATGCCAAATTATGATTCCGCATTGATGATGGCTATTTCCCATCGCAATGTACCTGTAGTTTAAGAATTGTTAACCAAAGGAGCAAATAAAAATATTGAATGTTCTGATAGAAAAACACCAATTGAGCTTGCTAGAAAGTAACTCGACAAATGCTAGAGTCAAGAAGATACTGATGGAGTTGATAAAATGAGATAAATTGTTTAACTTTTGTAATGAATGAATGATTTAATGTAATTAAATGCCTTTATGTAGCTTAATAGCTGTGGTTGTTTACTTGAAAACACGATCAGCTGTAAGTTACATTCCTAAAAAACCCTTGTAAGTTACATTTACTTTTTTTGTTATTATTCATGAATATTTTCTAAGAATGTTTCAAGGCATTCTCTAATACTTTATCTTCTCTATTTAAAAGAGTTGCAATAAAGACTTGAAATATGAGAAAGCATTACTCTAGGAATGAATTAATTGCTTAATATCTGAAAACAACTTAATATATCTACTTAGATAAATGTGAAAGTAGTCAATAAATTGTTAGTTCAATATCCTTTGTCAATGCAACATATCCCAACTTTGTTGATATTGGGATCTCTTAGTTCGTCTAAAAGAGACATTTTGTTTGAGTCTGCTTTGTTCCAGAAATACATATTCTCCCTAATAAAAGCACAATTATCAATCAGATTTAAGATAAAGTAACTTATTACCTGAACCAGCCTTAAATCCTAGCTACTTAATAGGCTCCTGCATAGATTTCGCTGAATTCACATAGATGATAATTGTTTTTGCATGAATTTATTGCCTGTGTTATTAAGAATTAAGTTAAGAAATGGATAATAAGGATTGAAACTAATACATCTTGATAAGTGCATGAGAGACAGCCAAGTTTTGCATAGGAATCTCCTCCAAGGAACGAGAAAGATTGATAAGTCAGAGCATCTATTTCTGATTCTAATTGTTGAGAATTATGTGAGCTTTTATTCTTATATTGAAAAATAACTTACTTTTGAGAAGAGTTTTATAGAATTTGAGATCATCTAAGTAAAACGTTGGGCCTGAATGCCATTCATCTTTGCCAATATGGAAATCGCCATCGTTATGCTTTGATCAAAAGTTAAACAATCCATGAAGATTATCATTATTTTCAACAGTATACTTACCATCAATTATCCATTGAGAATGAGTTGATTGTCTAGAATCCCATTGATATAGAATTAAACAAGTTAAGTTGACATAGAAAGAGTTATTTATGTCCAGCGACGAAGAGGAAGTAAACCATTGGAATCAAAATCTTCGTTCCAATGAGAATCAGAGCTGACACGAATATGAAAACGACGAGATTCAGGCCAGAGCATAATTGAAGGTGTAAGTTCCTGAGAAGATGAACCTTTTTGAAGTATTGACTTCCATCCTCCTGAAACGTTGTCTTGAATAAGAAAAATCCAGAAGCTGAGACTAAAGTCCTCTGAATTGTATTATTAATGATGTTTTATGGTTGTTATTGGTCCTTCAGTTTGATCAAAGAAACCAGAATAACCTTTTCCACCTTGTTGAGGTCCAACTTTAGGAGGATTCTGGATATCATTCTGCAATACAGAGCTGTCCATTCCATAAGCATCATCAAATTTGAATTCTCCAATCAATCCAGATTCATTACTTTCTAATCCTATTTCAGATTTTAGTTCTCCAACGCAAACAGATTTCTCAATCCTAAAACACTTATCTCTAAGTTTCAAATGAAAAATGTAACAAGTAAGCCCCATGTAATTAAATTTACCTGAGCTCTTGTATGCTTGGCTGTGCCATTTGACCAAGTGTTAAGACAAAGAGACACAACAAAGTTCCATAAACTTTGACAGTGATATTTAGATTCAGTCTCATATTTTGATCAAAAAATGCAATAGTTTTTTGAGATTTTTTTGTTTTTGTTAAGGATCAATATCCTTAAAAACGAACTCTTTGATTTCTCAATCCCCTCAAATAAGAAACGTTGGAGCTACTTATGAATTAATTACAGCTTTATTGAGTCTTTTACAGCCAAATTAAGTTAACAAGCTTATTTAAACAAATTTCAGCATTTAACTCATTTTGATTGTTCAATTATTTAGTAATTAAAAGTTGAAAAAACAACAAAAGTAGAACTTGAAGAAATACGCTCTAAATACTACTTGCTATATGAAGGAATACAAGAACCAACTGCTCAAATTAAGAGAAGGTGCCAAGAAAGCTTATTTCAATTATATTTTTCGTTATCGCAATGGCTTTATTAGGAATAAATATGTTTCTCAACTGTTTATAACTGTTCAATTCTTGCAGCAACTCTCTTTATCTACATTCATTTATGCACGAAATAGCAGCTTATCAAATGATAATACACTCTGGACTACTGTAAATCGAGGATTAGGGTTGATTACTCTGTAAATAGCTCCTTTATCAGATGATCTCGTGTATTTTGGGATGTTTGGAAGTGGTATATTTCTAGCATTGATTCTTGCGATTGTTTTGCGAGGAATATTCCTGAAGTTAGACTTAAATAGGTAATAATAATTGCCCACACTATTTGAGATTCTCTGCAGCTTTATCCTCAAAATATAGTATGTGGTATATTATCCACTTGCTATAATCTATGGTTAGATAATATTTGGTAAAAATAGCTATTTTCTTAGTGAATCTTCTTCAGCAACACCATCTTGGGCGATCCCAATCACATACGTCGGATGGTGTCTCTAGATTCTATTGAAACTAATGATCAGCTATCATGACAAGGAGATTCGCTTTAAATTCGAAGACTTCTTGAGTCGTCCAGTGACTTACTTTTTTCTTTAATAAACAGTCATAGAAGAACTCATTATGTTTATCTTTGTTGCAGATATCCCGATAGCGCTGTATTTGTTTTAGTCTGCTTATGGGTTGCTGTCTATCAAGGAATATATCAAGGCATAGATATTTCTTGATTCTAATATGAATAGACTGTTTGTGTCGTTTCAATGCATTCTAGTCTGTGCGAATCTATTTCTATTCTGTGAAATGAACACCCTGTAGCCTGAGTTAGTGTGCTTTTTGTTCTTAGCTCTTATCCCTATTGCTCTTAGACTCAGCTAAACCATAGATTCATTCAAAAATCAGTCTCCAGTTAATTCAACCACCTAAGCAGATAACTTATCAATTATTTAAATGGAATTATTTATCCGCTAAGCATGGAACTATTCTACTTTCTAGCATCATGAATATCTTTCAAAGATGAATGGAATATACTTCTCTGCGATCAGACAACAGCACTCTCTTGCTTGTGTGAAGGTAAATACAATATTATCCATTTGCTAACACTAAACAGACAAAGATTATTTATATTTTTCACAATCAACAGGAAAACTGTTTTTGCCATAAATTCGATGAGCAAGAAAGGCAAGGCGATCAAGGAGATCAAAATGCTCAAATGAGAAAATAATTTTATGATCTAAATATCGCTGCTTGCTTCTAGCACTCTCTCAAGAACAGACAACCTGCGAATCAAGCTTAGAGTGCAAGTTAATACAATAGTCTGTGCTTCTCCTATCTAGCCTTCATGATAGATGTCCTTGAAAACCCTATCCTGAGTCTTTAATATCTAACAAAACTCAAATAATTATAATTTACTCTCCGAGAACAAGTTGTTCTCTTTTTCCTTGAAAAGCAAATCGGCATAGTCTTCTAGAGCATAATCAACAGAGACGATAAAGACAATTGGGTGTAGGTTATACTGTTCGATGAAATCCTTGAGATTCTCTCTACAAAGCTCGTGGATGTATTCTAAAAGCTTAAATCTCTTGTGGTATTTGTAGGTTAAGAGTATTTTGAATTAGAAGGCTTGGATAAACGAACTTCTGAAATTCTTAGCTCATAGGTGTATATTGAACAGCTGATTGCTAGGTTGTTTAAGTACAACCCTTCTAATCGAAGATTGCATGAGCTTATTTCGGTGTATATAAACTAATTTGATTTCCGCAGAAAGCATCTGAGTAGTTTTCTCACAGCGTTTGCGAGACTGCATACGAACAAATTAGGAAATGATTTCATCATCATGGTGTCTCAATCTTGTGTGATCTTCACATCGTTGCTTAAGCCGATTGGGATTATTAAGAGCTTCTCAGCCAACACTAAAGTCATTTTAGAGTAAGGTTTTCTATTTTTCATACCAAAGATGTTAATATTTGTTGGTTATTATTGATTACAAAGGAAGATTCCGATTGCAGAACACATTGGGAAGAATTGTTCAGCTATGATTCCAAGACAAATAGGCAAGCACCATGACTGTATTCTCAAGAATTATGTAGAAAATGGCAAACATAAATACAGTTAAGCTCGTGAAAAGAAGACTCCTCGCGAATACAACAGTCATTCGGATATTATCAGTCCATCGAATCTTCTTTTCTTCACAAGTCCGCTGAATTGCTTGATTTATCCGATGAAAGTACAGTTTTAGGTTGCGTAAATCAGTGAAGATGATTTTGGAGTGTGCTCTTTAATCACTAAGGATTCCTCTGGATAAGATTATATGCTCTTCGATGGGGTTCTCAAGCAGGATGAGGAAACAATGTTTGGGTTTACTCACTTCACGGAGAGAGTATTTAACTTACTCTTCAAGAGGTTCTACAAGATTGAAGGTATTTGTTTTGTTTTTGTTAAATGTCTTTGAAAAGATTATTTGAATTTACTTTTGAAGATGCTGCAAGTAAGCTGGATGCTCAGTTGGTTCTACCAGAAGTGATGATGGCTTTACAAGATCTAAGTGAATAGATGATGTCAAGTGATACTTTGAAAGCAGGCGATGCACCTTAGGCTATCACAACGTTGGCTTTCTTCCCGATATCGGAGTTCTAAATGGAGATATTTAAATTAGAAAAGATATTTCACAGTCCTTATTAAGCGATTGGGTAGCTCTTAAAAGAACTTAACCATTAAGAAGATGTTGGACTTGCTGAGATAGAATGCTCGTTAAGTAGTATATTCATTAAAGCTGTAAGGTAAAGAGTGTTCTATCTTGAAGTGAAGCACTTGAGAGTCATTAAAAAGACTACGGAGAGAGTCATTGCATTGAATAATTTCAGGTAAAAGATGCAAATTATGCACAACATTGATTTGTCTGATTTGGAGGAAGTTGAAGGATTCTAGCAGGTTAAGAGTGCTAAACCAGCTGCTATAAGTAAGTAAGTTTGTGTGGCTACAGTAGCTAATAAGAAAAAGATGCTAAAGAATGATAGTTAGTCATGGTAGAGTGCAGATATGATAAGCACAGGAAATAATGATAATTATTAGCTTTCATAGCATAATATCATGTAATTAAGTAAGGTAACAGCGTCTCCTTAAGCTGAAACTAAGAAGGGATTGGCTGAAAAGAATCAAAATCAGCGAATTATGGAGGGAAAATTAAAGGCTTCAGCTTTTTCTGGTGAAGAAATGATGATGTTAAATTCTCCTAATCTGCTAATTTATTCTTCATCTAACCACTAAATTGAAGAGCAAATACAAAGCAATCAACAGGCATAGCCTACACAGATTAAAAGTGCTAGCAAGGGACTTATTTAAACAGCTATTGAAGATGGAAATGATCTGTTTTAGATTGATGAGGATAATAATGATCTGTTGACTGATGTATTAACGTAGACCTTACTGAAATCGTAAGGTAGTCTCCTTGAGAATAATCGATCAGAACGACACAAAAGCAAGTTAAATTATGATTCATCTTAAGTAAGTTCATTGAATGGTGGATCTGTGAAATCAACAAAGAAAGAAGATAAACAGGGATCTTAAAAACAAGGCTAAATCATTAGAAGAACAGCTAGCTCCGATGCGGGTGATGCTGAAAACGAGAAGGAACCAGAAAACAGGGATAGAAAGAATTCGGAAGGATCGAGAATCGATAAGAAAGGAGCTAAACCTAGGTTATCTATCAACAATTCTTAGATTTCTAATTCCAAAATGGTGCAATCTATGTTCAAGAACTACCAGCCATAATTCAGAACCTAATATTCAGATAATTAAGTTGAAGAAATAGTGAATTCCTCTGATACGCAGCATGATGCCATTTTACGGAGAAAAAGTATTCAGCAATCATTTTATAAACTATCTATTTTACCCAAGGCATCGCTGCTCAACCCCCCAGAAACTCGTATGGTATTTTTAATTTCAATTAATTACTCTTTTTTATTGAAATTATTGATCTATTTTATATTAGTAAGCAACAATGCATTAACAAACAGTTAGATCGGTACCAGTGTCCAGATTAGCGACGTGAAGACTTCTTAAATTGGAGAAGAGTGCGTTGAACATTCAGAGATACTAAGTGAACAATTCTTAGAAGAGATCTAAAAGGAGTTCAACTAGGATAACTAGAGCATAACTTCATCACGCAATGAAATCAATCAGAAGAAAAAGAGAGTCATCAATCTAATTTATTCCCCAACGGTTATCGGGAAGATACAAATTCTGAAGGTTGCATCTGTACTCTTGCTCATCTCTCTTCTGGTCTCAGTTGCTTTGAACTACTACTCAATCTATTCGTAAATAGATCTTCTTAAAAATGACACCTTATCATCTAGTAAAGTTATTCGTTCTGCTAATGATGTTAAACTTATTGATGCTTATTTGATTTTCCTTTAGAAAGTCTGATTGATTTATTCTTCTACGAGGGTATGCTAATCTAAACTGCATCGTTTATTAAGCTTAACTCTTATTTGCAGTGGAATACTACAGACAGTTTATCAACCTAAGATCTTTCGAATATTCAAGGAGATCTATCAATCTCACTTACTAAATTATCATTAGCATTACAGTAAATGCTTTCCCTTGGTTCATCTAGCAATATCATAACAATCATCTAAAACATGACTTCGGGGATGAAAGAGTTTACAGATAATGGATAAGTGTTTGATTGGAAATACCTGATTTGCTATGACTTGATTCGCAGAAGGGAATAGTTCTTTCGTTATTAGCTTGGGTTTACTTTCTTTGAAGAAGAGCAAATTCATTTCAACTACATATAGATTATGAATGATTATTTAATTATCTTGGAGCAGTAGAAGTACGCAAGAGAAGCTAATCTCTAAGGGATTAATTCTTCGCTGTCTCTATCGTTTTCCATTACAATAATCATGTCCGTACTTAATGTGTTAATTCTTCTCCCCTTCCATATCATCGCAATCAAAATAAAAGATAGTCAACTCAAAATATGCTCGCATTTTTCGAAAGATAAACTCCACATGCTTTACATCAAAATTCAGCAGAATCTCTTGTCTGCTTAATTCGCAAAAGGAGAACCTGGATAAATCAAATCCTCATCAAAAGTAAGTTGTTATTGTTCTTTATTTGACTTTCCTAATATTTCTCTTTTCTAGTTCAATCAAGCGAGTCGGTTAGGATAGAACATCCAATGGAAAAAGAGAGCATCCAGTGCTACAAATAGTTTAAGCTTCCTGACTCTTTCGTTTATTTTCTTTATTCTCTCGCTCTTTGTTCTCCTCTCTGTTTATCCTCTTTTTAGCTTCTTCTACGGGAATAAATTCGTAAATGAACTCTCAGGGAATTTACTAAATCTCGAAATAGTGTAATATAGTAGGTGTAATCTGTCTATGATGTCAACATTCTCATCCTTGCAGTTCTATATGGCTGAGAACAATTAATACTAACAATCGAAACTAACAACCTACATAAATGCGATTCAAGCATAATCTGTTAAGGTGTATACACAGGCATCGGAGTCTGTATCATATATGCAATCGTTTGTGTCCTATTTTGAGAATACTCAGCTAATAAATTTCGATAACTTGAGAAATGCTTTTTTAGCTCCTCTTTAAGGGAGCCTCTGTTCTAATGTGGACTCTGCTTTTTTTTCAGAGAAAACAGTCACAGAGTAGCAATGTCCAATTGCATTGAGTAATCTATTCACGAAAGGTCTTATCTTCATACTGACGGATCTGTTTAAGGAATAAGATCTACTATTTCAGATAATAACTGCAAGAAACACTGATCCTGCAGCGTTTATTGATTTTGAATAAAATACCCAGCCATTTAAATTACTCTTAAAATAAAGGATAGTTAACCTTTTTGAAGAAGAATATAGTGAATTTGCTCTCACCGCTGTGGAATCAATGATTAGGTTTGTATCTAGCATTCAATTTGCTATGCTTCTCTATGCAATCTTCTAGATCATATTTGTTTAGTTCATATTTTAGATGCGACATTTTATGAATGTCTCGAAGTAAATCTAGAACTCTAAGCTCATCTTTTCAGTCTTCTCAACAGAAACAATACTTGAAAATAGCTATTTTTTATCGTACTTCAAAGATCAGCTACAAATGAGATCAATAGATTGAATTTTATTTAGTTTCCATGTTGAATAACTTGATATTTGTTCTTGTTGTTTTCTATTCAAAGTATGTTTTCTTAAAGAAATATGGTTTTAGGTATGTAATTTTTGAGTTTATTAATCATTTATCTTCAGTGAGTGAACATAAGACTGCTAAATATATGCAAGAGCATATTGAATTGATTAATTCTTTAAGTACTGATCATATTTAGTACTACTGCACACACACTCTTTTATTCCATAAACTGTTTATAAAGAATATTTCATAATATTTGCTTCCCAACTCTAAAAGATTACTTAATAGTATATCTAAATTAATGAATTGCTTATCTTTTTGAGAATTAATTGTTCTTTTTTGAATTTGCTCATCTTAACGAATATGTAATTATGTTTATTATTTGAATGAACATATTATTGCATTATAAAACCACATCAGAAACTTTGTGAAATCAATCACTATCCGAAGGGCTCCTCCTTCTTCCCTTGTAGCTTTCTTCTTTTTCTCTTCTGTAGCCACCATACTTCTTCTCTGCGCTTCTGCTTCTGTCTTGATTTCTCTCTCCATCTAATTAGAATGCGAGTGTTAATCATAATCACAGTGTTATCTGTACGAATTCTAAATCAGTTTCATGTTGGTACTATTTATATTCGATTCTTGCTAAGAGAACCTTAATTAAGGTCTCAAGGATTATCGATGCTTAGTTAAATACATTGTGAGACACACAATTTTATAAATTTCTATTGATTTATTAACTAGAGGGATAATGATGTTATCCCTCTAGAAGTTAGTACCTGCTCTTCCCTTGGAGTTCTATTATGGACAATTGCGTGATATATGCCCTGATTGCTTGCAGTTGAAACACAGTCCATTTCTAAAATATTCATCCTTTTAGTTCTCTGGGACATAATTTCCATTTTGGAATCTTTATTCTCCTCCTCTTCTCTCACTATTTTCTCTCTCAAATCGCCCTTATCCTCTGCTATCATAGCCTCTATTTTCATATCTGCTATTGTTTTATCTTCCATCTTCTTAGCTTCTATCATTATATCTTCCTTGTCCTCTGTTGTCATTTCCTCTATCACCATACCTACTATCATTTTACTATCTACTATACTATCCCCTATCTCTATTATTCTAGCGATCTCCTTGACGTTAATCCCTGTAACTTCCTCCTTCATTTCTTTAGTTGTTTCCATCATTGGATCTTTTATGCGTAAATTCCACTGATAATCTTCCGCCAAGGTTATTTGATTCATTGAGAGAAGAAATAGCTTTTTCTGCAGCATCTCTATCTCTGTAAACAACAACAGCAAAACACTTTCCAAGATCATTAATCTTGCAATCATATATTTCTCCATATTAACCAAATAGATCTTCAATCTCTTGTAGACTTGTTTCACTGCTGAAATTCTTAACGAATAGTTTTGAGAGAGGTTGATACATTTTTTACTTTTTCTTCTCAATTATTTCTAATGGTATTATTTATTTATTTCTGATTTGATTATCAATATTTTCCCTTTTGATTGTCATCCTTCTTTATATCACTCCTCTTCCCAAATAGACAATATTTTAATAATTAGATAGATGTAGTAAATACAAGCAAAGATATTGAATAAAAATACAAATTTTAAATTATTATTTTTAGGAATTAATAATTCAATTTAATGTGTCAGTATTATTTTAATGGGATTGTTTATTACTGCATTCTTTATGAAAACACCTTATTCTATCTCATATCCGAAATCCCAGTTGAATTTACTCCATAAGAAAGTGATAATAGTGTTTATTTATCTTTTTCCATAGATAAATTACTTTAAAGACTACTTCTGCTCTCAGTAGATCTAATAGGTTAGGCTAACCCATTTGATAAAGGATTTGCTCGAACGTTGGAAGAATTTTCACTTAAATGAAAGCTCCAGTTTTATCTAGGTGAAGATATTTGATTATTAACTTAAGCTCTTTCAGTTTGATTATTCGCTAACTTAGCTTCGTTTTATTATTAACTGTTTTGTTTCAACTTTTCTTATTGATTTGAGAGAGGAGACTGGTAAAATATTTATTGTTGTTTAAGAAGATTCTTCCCTTGGCTTTCGGATTCATTTAATAAGAATGTGTTAACTTTGCTAGCTTTATTCAGAGGACTGCTGGAAATATTCTTCCTATCATGGTACTTCTAAGCCAAGGAATAATCATTTACTGTTAGGGTCTGCTTTTGTTAAGATTCAGTTGAATTCACATTGCTATTTGTTTTGTGTTAATCCGAACTGTCTTAATTATGTTAAGCCAAACCATTTTAAGATATGTAGTTTTGACCTTCTGATTATTTTGATTATGGAAATGATATTCCGACATGAGAAGGAGATTATGTTTACTTAGATTACTGCTTTTAAGGGTCAAGTGTAAGTTCTTATTTCTTTTCTGTTTGAAAAATACTTTTTTTGAGGTTATCAAAACCAATAATTACAACAGTAATATTGTCCATTGTTTTCCTGAATAATCCGAACTTTAGAACTGTATCAACAGCTCGTCCACTGAATTCATGCACATTATTGTATTAAGATTGTTATGATTTGGCTTCTGTCCAGATACTTTCTATTATTTCAGTTGTTGATAATTTATCATAAATCCCATCACCTTCAAACAAAAGTAATTATTAGAGGAATATGTTGGTGTTGCTTCAAGGAAATAATAACTCAAAATACTTAATAATAAAATATTTACTCGCAAGCATGATAAAATCATGTTCTTCGGTGATATCGAATTCTTTGATGTCTGGTACAGCAATGACAACATTTGGATTTCCACCTAATTTCACCAATTTCGCTTCTATGTCTCCGAATGTTCTTGTTACCTTTGAGAAAATGTTCATGCTCATTTTTAGATATTAATCTTACAGATAGTCTTCCTGGGAGAACTCTATGAGGGCCATAGATTGGCTCAGGTAATTTGTGTGCTCCAATCCCTCCTAAAGTGCTACTATTCTAGAAGCCCATTATCTTTGTTCTTGAGATAACAATTACAATATGAAAATAGTATTAATAATATTTTACTAATATATTCTGCCACCTGCTTCAGCTATCCTCCTTTGCTCTATGTCATCAAGAGGCTTATGATCTCGAGATAAATCATATGCTTTTGTTCCTGAATTTCCACTTAAAATAGCTCTACTGTCTCCTACATTTGCTACAAAGCATCTCTTCCCTAAAGTTATCAAAACCAATAATTTTTATCTGAATACAACTATCATCAACTTAAACAGCATTTCCCAATGAGATTTACCAACAATCAGAACAACAATAGCACAAGAACCTGCTCTTTCTACTGTTCCATCATTCTTCTATGCTTGTTTTAAATACTATGCTTCTGCAGCTTCAAAACCTTTTAATAATGCTAGTTTAGGATATTTAGGAAAGTTTTCATTTTTAATAACAAATTAGTGAAGATTATCCCTAAGAAAGTCAGCACAAGACACTCCTCCATGACCATCGTAGACACCAAAAAAAGAACACTTCGGCCATGGAATATCCTCCTAGTCACTATCCTTTCCTTACGGTTTCATGATATTGAGGATAATTGATACTCTATCTTCATTGTAGTTTCGAATTAAACCTTAGTTTGTGTTGGCAGCATAGCTCTTGATAATTCCATTTCGTTTAATAGAAAATTTGGTGAGTTCATGATTTGGGATGACAGTAGATCTGATCTGCTCGATTTCCTAAGCAGATATCGTCACAGAGGACAGAGATTAAAATGAAATATCTGAAGATTTGGGATTAATAGTATTAGTTACTCCTTATTCAGAATGATTAGAGAAACTCTATTTTTGTTTTGAAAGAGTATTTTGTTAAATAGGAAAGGAAAACTGTTTGGGTAACTGATTTAATGATTAAGAATTTTCAATTATTGCTGGAACAGAGGAATCAGATTTCTTAGAGCCTTAAGAGGAATTATTATTAATTAGATTTAAGTTTTTCTCTGAACTTGAAAGTTTTGATGCTTGTAGTTCAGATGCATTATTATGAGAACTACCGGCTTAAGCTGATTCTTAAGGCTAGTTAATTAAACTAAAAATGTTTCTTCCTCCTGTAGCTGTTTGTTTTTTGTTATTTACTGAGTTTGAACCTCCTATTTCAGAGGAACTAATACCTAGCACTGGAGAGCATAGTGACCATTTTGACTATGGAGAGAGAAACATTTTTGTTTATGTAACTGGACTTTTCAGCTGAGTGAATGAGGCAGTAGGAACTTTAGGAGAGGATATGGATAAATTAGGAATGTTACGAGAAGTTGAATTTGTCTATGCAGTATATAGTCCTCTGTTGATAGAAAATTAATTCAAGTAATTCTATTAAAGGTTAGCATCTTGATTATGTGCTACTACAGAACTATTCGCTCTATTTACTTGTTATGTTCGTAATTCTGAAGACATGTGCTCTTCTCCTGTTTATTAGAGTTTCTCTTTAGTAATATCTCTTGAATAAGTTTGGGCAGCTAATTTGGAAGTAGGAGTATTCATTTCAGAGAGAATTATCTATTTTTCTTCAAAATTCTACCTATTTTATGTTGTTTCAATACAATTTTTATCTCTGTCATGCTTCTTTGGCTAATTTGTGTTTTTTGAATCTTTTTCTTATCGATTGATAGGCCACTGTTAGGACTATGAAACTCTTCTCATTTCTTCTAAGGACTGCCTTAAATGTTGTTAACTTTTATCTTTTTAATCCTAAGAAGAATGAAAGCTCTAAACTTTTGGCTATTTCTATGAAGGTGTCTAATTCTCCTAAGCCATATCTCTAAGGATATTGTTTCCAATAGTATATTTTGCGCTGTATGTCTATTATCGTGGATGAGTTTGCTAATAATTTCTAATGATTGAGTCTAAGTTCTTCTGCTGGTCCTTTGGAGAGTTGATATCCAGCTAAATTAATGATTTTTAACTTTAACTTTTATTGGTTCCTTGTATTTCGTTGAAACTCATTTAGTTTGTATATTAAGGAGATTTAAAAGGCAATTATTATCCATTCATTGCATTGAGAGGCTCCTTTTATGAATTCAAAGCATAATTAGATCTATTTTGTTAGTTACTGAGATGATTTATCTCAGGAGATTCTCTTGCCAATGAAGTTGGAAGATAATAATTTTACTTGGAAGTGATTGTAGGAGAAGATACACCTATTGTAAGTGTTTTGCTGTTGTTTATTGCATAATTATCTCTTGTAATTGCAGCAGAAGCAGGCTTTATATAAGCTTTATTGTTATCTCTCTTAGAATGAATTTCCAGTTCAGTATTTTTATTGTTTAGGATGGTTTAAATCGAAATAGGATCTGTTTTTGGAAAGTTCAATGAAGAAGAAACGAATTATCGTGTAACTTAATTAATGTTTTTTGGAATCTATCCGCAGTTATTCAATTGCTAAAACTAAATACTGCTTCTGTTTGTATTTATAATGTGCTAAATCTCATGTGGCGATACTAATTATCCGATTGGATTAGGCTGGTAGTCATTGAATTTAGGCTGAAATTATGCAGTATTATATTTTCTATCAGCAGAGAATAACCGCACAGGAGACTCACTTGAAAGAGAAAGAAGGCTTTTCCCTTTCATCTGAGCTTCAAGTACCAAATCCTTTGTATTTTAAGAGATTTCCCAATTGCTTGGTTTCATGATAATGCTAATTCTTTTTTGGTTAAACTTGTTTTGATGAGAGTGTTCAAATATATTAATTAAAAATCTTGGAGCGTTAATGAATGAAAAACCAATTAGCAAGCTAAGTAATCTGACCTCTAGTTAATTATTCTTTTATCATAGTCTTTGTAGATTATTCTTTTAGAAAAATTGCTTAAGTTGTTTAATGTATTGTAAATTTTCTTATTATAAGAAGTTGATTTTAGTTTATTTTCTCAACTTGGTATTTTAGTGCTTGTATTTATTGATAATTTAGCCAATCTGTTAATCTCTTGGATTGAATCAGTTACACAACCAATTACAACATAAAATATGTTACTCTGACTATCTAAATTTGTCCCAAAAAGTGATCTTTTAAGAAAGAAATAATTAAGAAAAAATTTGTCCTTCAATATGCGTCATCTTTTAATTCTAAGAATCTATCATTGAGCACTAAGTTATTCTTGAGAAGAAATCTCAACTAAACAAAAAGGAGTGATTGTTTAGGATTTAGGATATATAATTATAAAAGAAATCAAAAATTGATTAAAATTAGCTCAAATGGTAAGTCTCACTTTAGCAGATATAATACTAAGCTCAATGGGAGGAGTTCTCATTAGCCTCAGCACTTCCTTCCATTTATACATGAAGGGAAGGATTACAGGATTCTCAGGCATTTTCTACTCTTTAATCACATTTGACAAGAGTTCACTGTATTGGAAAGCAGCGCTAGTTTGTGGACTCCTTTCAACATCCGCAGTTTTATATGATATATTTGGCTTCGGAACTGTTTGGGATAATACTTAAATATTCGATTCACCTAAAGTTATGGTTGGAAATCTAGATATCGTTGGTTTCGGAATAGCAGGCTATCTAACAGGGGCAGGCACAAAATTGAGCAATGGGTGTACAAGTGGTCATGGAGTGTGTGGTCTTCCTAGATTCGCACTTAGAAGCTGGGTCTCCGTTGGAACATTTTTATTAGTTGCAATAGGATTAGCTACTTTGAAGTATCATGAGCCTTTTTTGGATGCAACTCAGGGTGCTGATATTGTTGACTCATTTAACTACGATATTTGTGCAAATATATTCCTCGCTATGTCTCTCTTAGTTTTGTTAGTGCTTCTCTACATTGAAAAAAAGGACAAACTTGATGTTGTTATTGGGTTTGTGACTGGAGTTATTTTCGCGATTGGACTCGGATTCGGAGGAATGTTTAGAAGATCTAAAATTCTAGGGTTCTTAGCTATTAGTAAGGATTGGGACCCTTCCCTTATGTTCTTACTGGGATTCGCAGTAGGACTAAACATGCTGACCTTTTATGTAATCTAAAACAAAATAAAGAAACCTCTTCTGGCAGCAAAACTGCAAATTCCTACAAATAAAACGGTAGATTTTAGGTTAGTTTTTGGATCTGTTCTCTTTGGACTTGGTTGGGGTCTTGGAGGTCTTTGTCCAGGACCAGGAATGAGTCTACTTCCAATATTTAGCATTGAAGTTAGCATCGTTTGGTTAGGCTGCCTTGCGATTGGACAACTTACAGTAGCTTTATTTGATAAATATTAAGAAAACAAAGATAAAAATAAAGTAACTGTCGACCCAACTAGAATTGAAACTCCTCCATCTAGTTTACTAAAAGGAATTGAAAGTATCGTTTGAATAATTTCCTCTTTTTGGTATTTACATTTAACTTTTTTTCCCTTTTGATTAATGCATGTCTTTATGTTAGAGAGTCCACAAATAATAAATATTCATACAAAAAAAGACGAATAGCTCAATTTGCAGCAAGTCATGCTTATGAGAAATCTGTTTAGACATTCCTATTATTTGATTTTTTATTTAAGTCATTCTTTTTTTGCTTGTTAAAGTTGTGAAAGAATAAGATTTCTTGTAATTAGAAATAATTGATTTTAAATTAAAACTAATACAAAATATCAATTAAAATCATCATCAATATTATTCTTTTTGAGAGTACTCAAGTAGTGTTCAATAAATTATAGGAGAGTCATTTAAAGATGCTTAGCTTTTGTTTTACTTGACTAGAAATCATTTTCAAAGAAAGTGAAAATATTAGTTGCATTCGATGATGAAAGACACTTTTTCAGTACATTAATCTTATCCATTTTGTAATAAGTATTTTCAAAGATAAATAGTTTCAGAGTGTTCACCAAAGGGGCATTTTGATTCAAAATAGCTCTCAAGTCAATTGATTCAGATGATTTCTTACTCAGATAAGACCAGCTCTAATCACTAATTAATTTCAAAGATTCCACAGGATTCAGCAGAAAACTAGCTTTAAACAAATCTGGAGTATTCAAAACATATTTGAGAGCGCTAAATCCTCCAGAGAATCCAAATCCACATAAATACCAATCTTTCACAGTCGGATATTTTATATGTAACTTGTTAATATACTTTTTCAACTATTCTTCATTGTAGACATAGAAAGAATCTGCTCCTGAGAATGTTATGATTACTCCGTTTAAAGATTATAAAAACCGAGCTAAGTAGCCTTCACTCAGACTGTTAAGGATTTCACTGTAGTCTCCATTTTCGAAATCATTAAAGAATACTATTCCGCTTTATTAATAGTTCCTGTTGGATTTTTCAAAAGAGTTAAAATCGATACTTGAGATAGCAATGACTATCGTATGATTATCTGATAATTGCGTAACATTTATTTAAGTTCTCTGAATTGAGTTTGGTATGCACAAATTTAAGCTGCTGTCTGAAATAAAACCATTCGGACAGATCTGATTGCAACTATTTTGAAATAAAAATGAGCCGTCATCACATATTATTGGGTTAGTTGTAAAAAAACTATTATCAAAACTGTATATTTGATATTTCTTGAGAAAGCTGCTCGCAAAGGAGAAGATGATAATAATAGCCAGTGATAATAGCAACTTCAAAGTGAGATTAAGAGAAATCCTCTTCGTTAGTTATGACACTGGTTAAGGAACAAAATTATTTCCTTCTTCTATTTGTTCATTGCATTGCTCCTTTGGGATATTTCTAAGAATTGAAGTATTTTCTTCATTAATTTCTTGCATTTTCAAATTTGGAATCAATAATTTAATAATTTTCCTTCACTAATATTTTTCTGAATTCAAGGAGAAAAAATCAAAATATTGCGTTCTTTGGAAAAAAGTATGAAGATAAATAAATTCATCTTATTATTTTTAAAAAATAATTTCAAATGAGAAACTCTTAAAAGAAAATATGGTTCCCATTGTGATCAGTTTCTCTGTCCTTATCATCATTTGTTTAATGCGTTACAATTATGATCTTTTAGCTATTTATTTTCAATTAAGACTCATCTGCATTAAAAAAATAATAAATTTGGCGTAATTTGTTTGGCGTTAGCTACTTTAAAGGAATTAAACTGCTAATATTGCCCAATCAAAAGCCAGAGTCTCGAATCAAAACCCAATTAATTTGTTTTGCTTAGATTTGTTAAAGAAATTTAAATATTCATTCATTTCCTTGAAATACTGAAATTTAAGATTGCATTTAGAGTTGTTGATATGATATGATAGTTAAGATTGATGATGATCCTACAAGAGTGAATATTTTAAAAGTATAAATGAAGAAAACTCATCAATAAATAAATAAAAAATAAAAGTCATGATATTAGTGGGAGCAACCATTCATCTAATATATATGTTTTGAATGAAATAATCTTAAAAGTGGGGATTCTCGTTGTTAAAAATCTTTTCTCTTGGTAATTCTTATAAAGTGAGATCGGTGGTAGTTTTTGAGAAAAGATAGGAATATGGCAGACTATTGTACAAAAGCAAGTCGTAATACAAAATAAGACACGAATTAGGATACTCCAAGTATGAAAGAATCCAAAGAGACTAACTCAACAAACGCTGAATAAGAACCAACGAATAAAAACTAACCAGAATTTTTTATAAACGATGATTTTGTTGAAAAATGTTTGAGTTACTAGAAAGCTCGAAAGGAGCTTAAAGAAACGATTTTTAATGAAACCAACTCAAACACATTGTTGATATCAGAGTAATCCAGCTTAGATGGCTCCAGATAAATGCAATGCTGTGACAATTCAATACAAAATTCATCGGCATTTTAACAGCAATTTATATAAAATCCTCAAAAATTAAGCCCAAAAAATACACAAAGAACTGCAAGCTTCTTCTTTGGCAATTTCACTTTTAGTTCTGAGGCTTAAACGCAAAGGATACTACATTTTCCTGTTTGTTCCAGCTCTTAAGACAATTTTTATAGCAATGCAGAAAATGCTGCCATAAAAGATAGCTAACCAGTTACTTCTTTTCATTCAGGCAACTCACTTTAAGATTTTAATTTTTCTAAGAGCAAGAAAGAAGATAAAATATTAGATTATTTTCCTAAAGATTTAGAAGCCAAAAATAACCATTCTTTACTCCTCCTAAGCTCAGAATAATAAGAAGATTTAGTTTAGCAAAATAAACATGCTAGTTTGACAGATTATGAATGCGAGTTAGTCCCATCCTTGGAATCTGTCAGTAATTAAAATGATACTTCTTAGTGTCCTGATTCTCTTTTAGTTAATAACTAATTTATATAATCATCTCCCTAGCAAGAACTTGAAAATTCAGAATTAACTCTAATTTCTAGCATTTTAGACTCTTCCAGTTCAATTTGGAACGAAAATACCACTGAAAAAGAAGATATTCCACTTTGCTTACTGTATCGAAAAATGGCAAAAAACAATGTAAACAAATGCATTCTGCAATAGTTCATTAGATATATTTTAATAGCTGGTGATGATGTTGTGCTAGAATGTCTTGATTCTAAAGAAAAACGGCTTCCAACTATCCGTAAAGAACTCAAGAATTTCATTCATAACAAAAAACTCAATAACAGTCTTGTCCTTAGTTTTATTAACTCTAAGCGATATCGAGATCATTTCTGCTATTTCCTACAATTCTACGCTATTGAACATTTCTAAAAAAGCAATTGCTAAGATAAGCTAAGCATTTTCGTGTGCATTGCTTTCTTTTTTCGTTGCTTTCGGAATAGTTTACTGAAGAAAGAAGTAGTAACTTATAATAAATCTAAGTATTTCAAGACTTCAAACAAGAGAGTCAAAATGTGAGGCTAAAGCAAGTAGATAATTTTTATTGAAAAATAATAAGATTAAATAAGCTAAGATTCATTTGACAAAAATTATTTGAATGACAAATAACCCATGTATTTTCACAAAGAAGCAAAAGGTATTAATAATCTAATTATTGATTATCTGTGAATTTTCTTATTTATTTCAGTATTTTAGAAAATCTTTTTATATTTTACAATTCTTACACATTAAATTTGGGAATTCAATAATCTCAAAAATTAGCCATTTATTGAGCGCTATTATTAATGAACTTGAGAATTTAATTAAACTGATTGGGGAAATGAATTTGTCAAATTAATTTGTGGTGATTGATATTTCGAAATCTAACTGGAAACATCAGACACTCTGTATCTTTCATTAAAAAGAAGGCTAATTAATGTAAAAGATTATCCTAATTACAAAAAGAAAGTGGAAGTTGAAATAATAGTTGCCTCTATTAAAAACAAATGGAAACTATTTAAGAATTCATCCGTCAAAGGCATTAAGCAATACGCTAATCTTAGCTAGAAATAGAGAAGTTAGAGACATTGAAATCTTTAGATTGTTCTTTATTTTATCGCAAAGTGCTTAAACTTCTCGTGGTAGCTAAAAAAGAAGAATAAAAACGAATAGCTAGTGAAAATGATTGCATGGTTATTATTTTTGAAAAGGACACTTCGAAATCTCTTTCTTCTCTTAAGTAATTCAGTTCACGACTATTTCTTGGCTGTAACGATATCCTGTATCTTTTTTTAAAGCCTGTTCTACATCGGAAGCTTAGCTGCAATGAAATGCATTGATGATGCCTATTAGATCAAGCAAGAGATGAGTCATAATAAAACACCCATGCTCTTTGAAATAGCCTCTCTTTACATTGATTTCTTTACATCATTAAAACAAACTCAAAGAGCTGAAGACATTAAATTCATTCAAACCTAAAAAGTAAGAATAAAGCAATGTCTATTTTCAGTCAATTTACTTCTAGATTTATGTTTTAGGTTCCTCTTCTTCCCCTTCTTCTCGAGGCGCTTATCGAAGTTTCAAGAGAACAATTTGAATCTTATGTAATGACATAATAAGATAAATTCGTTAAAATGCGCACATAGCTTAAAGAGAAACCTTAAAGTAAAGAAAACGAGGAATAATACCCTAAAAACAAACTAAAATCCAAATAGTAACAATAGATAAAAATATCTAATTCCAGTTAAGTAGAATTATTCAGTCAGCTCAAGTATTCTGAAACTGTATTAAGGCAATCTTTTCATCGAATAAAAAGAAGTAAATATCAAATCGCTCTCTTTTTAATGATAACTTTATTTTTTTAGGGAAAGATACTAATAACCTGACTAATGCTTTAGTGCCAGCCCTCGAAGACAAAGAGAAACAATAATTTCAACCAAATAAGACATTCTATCAAAATAATTAAAAACTAAATGTCACGTAGCGCATGAAAAGAGCATTTTCATAGACTGAGCTTTAAGGATCTTAAATAGCAGGAGCTGCAAAATCAATCGAACTTTAAGGAGATAAATTAAAAAACACTTTGCAAAGATGGTAATTACACCTACTAAACTCTGTCTAAGATGTATTAGATTTATAAATTGTGAATTAGAATTCTGATATGATAAATATTTACTTCCAAAATCACAGTAATGAATAACTACATGAGACAAACATACAAAATTTAGTAAGTTATATGATAAGTAGAAACAATGAGATAAAGGTTAGCATTGAGACATATTTTTAGTTAAGATTGACTGCTCGATTATCTAATAAAAGGTAAACTAGTGGAAAATAGAATCTCAAAACACAATAAACTTTCTAAGAAAATAAAAAAAATGTGTCATATTTAAAATCAATCCTTCTTGTTCGTCCAAGAACTGCATTCTAATCTGAAAAAAATGAAAAACTATTTTATAATTCTTCCAATTAAAGAAGATGGAATTCCATTAATAGCAGAAAAGGATTATCTAGAAACAATTCAATACAACTAATAGAAAACGATAGTTTCAGCTTTTATCAAGGAGAAATATCAAATGGAGATATTAGCAAAACAAATAAAACTAAGGGAGAACTAAGTAACATTCCAATAAAGATTTTAAAGGGAACTATTGAGGAGGAGTCATAGAATTAGGCCAAAGTCAGCTAAGAAAAATTCATTCAAAGGATGAGATCTACTAATAAAATTCATTATCTCTGCAATAATAAAAACAGAAGCAGAACTTTCTAAGGATCTTAAGATAATCATTATTCGTTTTCATCATTTTCTGATCTTCATTTCCCCTTAAATTCTAAGAACACTTCAAACTTTTAAACTTATCTTAAATCCCCTGCGAAAGTTTTGGTCTAGCCAACTTGTATTCCTCCTCAGAAAGAAATCAAGAAAGAAGAAGGGTTTATTACTCAATTTGAAGATACACCTTCAACCTTCACAGATAATACAACTAATAGCATTTAAGCTAATATTCCAAAAAGCAACCAAATCTAAATGTCCTAAAAATAAATAATTTCATAAGACAAATAATTATTTCACCACAAATATATTATTAAAAATCCTTTGTTCTATCAAGGCAGTTCAAAAAAAAGAAGTATTACTTAAGTTGGAGAATCAACTATTCCCTTGAGAACTTCGTTTTACAAAGCGAAGACAAACAATTACGAAATCGCTGCAACGCACATGAATTCTAAAAATATCAAGATTTAAATATTAGATTCTATGAAAGAAAAAAAATCACAAAAATCTCAAATCTTAGCAAAGGTTGAGTGTTTCGCTTCAAGATTGAGAGGGATTGAGAAAGAATAAGAAACAATCGATAGTTAAAGATAATGGCATACAGCATCCTTGGTGCATTAGAATAATAATCCTTCATAATCAAGAGGATAATCAATAGTTACAGGAATATCAGAACTGTTTAATACTTTCAATAATATGGAAAAATTTAATAATAAAAAAGAGAAGTCCATGTAATTTAGTAAGAAGAATTGACAAAAGATACATTCTTGATTCGGATTTAATTCAAGAATTTCAAGATAAGCCTTTCAAATTAATAAATATCAAGATCCGAGAGAAAAAGTTAATTAATCCCTTGAAGAAGCAAGACCTAAGAACTCAAACTAATTCAATTATTGAATTTCTAGGATCTTACGGCAACAAAACTGTTATCTTATTATGAAAGTGATAGTTTTTGACAACTATAAAGATGGTGAGAAAATTTTTAGATAAATTCATCCTAAAGCTCATAGGTAAAGAAGCATAATTTTCAATTAAAAAATATGATTGCTACTTTAATTGACTATTTTAATTTCAGTACCTTGAGAAGATAAAAATAGTTCCTTAATTGTAAGTGAAATTTCATCTTTTTGAAAACAAAATACTCTTTTATTATGTTTTTTATTAGTTTGTGTGTAGTAAATATTCAATAAAAACATTTAATGCTTATTGGAATTATTCTATTTTTACTTAAATAAAAAAACATAATGAAAATTTATTATTTTTCTCCTAAACATATGTGCTTCGAAAATCAGTCAATATAGGTTTGATTTCACCACCAAACTGAAGTGTTGAAATATCCAGTACGAGGGTTGATAACAGTGGAACAGATGGTAGCCAGATTTAATGTTGGGTA
>Ga0302271_10001099_pt1 | contig 26445 bp, 18 predicted proteins | sample III_Bog_N1_1_FD_198767 | JGI IMG/M metagenome (GOLD analysis project Ga0302271, IMG submission 198767) | Peat permafrost microbial communities from Stordalen Mire near Abisko, Sweden - III_Bog_N1_1 | ecosystem: Environmental > Terrestrial > Soil > Wetlands > Peat | place: Sweden: Abisko... | reverse complement strand
CCCCAACCCCAACCCCAACCCCAACCCCAACCCCAACCCCAACCCCAACCCCAACCCCAACCCCAACCCCAACCCCAACCCCAACCCCAACCCCATTTAATTGAAATTACTTCATAGACTGGATTGGTGTTAAATAAGATTTAAATCAGTTTGACCTTCAAGAAATTTTCAAATGGTTGAAGACAGCTGGGAAAGAGAATTCTAAAGGAATTTCAAAATTGTTGATTAAGGGTTTGAAATAAATTAAAAAACACAATATATTCTCCGTTGCATTATGAGCGAGCACAGTTTGGAAGACAACATGGAGTTGGACTCTGATATGCGAGACATTATCTCCAATTGCAAGGAGATTCTCTCGAACACTCAGCTGGACATTGATGTGCATCTGTTTGATGATCTCTACAATGAACAAATTTACATTAAGATGTTCAAAAAGATGTTTCCGTTCATGCAAGAAAAAATATCTCTGATTGAAAATAGTTCTTAGTCTTCAGGCGAGAAGCTTTAATAGCTTATCGATGGACTTTCTTCAGACGTGCTTTTGATGGATCTCACTCACATCAAAGGGTAGGCGATCACAGAAAAAGATCCTCGCCATCTGATCAACTTCCTTCAAATTATTCTTGAGCTGTCTAAACTTTATTCGATGAAGGAAGTTCCTGAAGGCTAATAAGGCAAAATTCAAGTAACGTATTTATGGTTTAAGCATGTTCATGATAGCATCATATGAGAATTTTGAAAGAAATAAGTGACAGAAATATGATTCAAAAGAATTTAAAATATTCTTTTATTTTAATGGTCTTTTCTTTGATCAATAAAAATTAGTATTCAGATGAAGGACACTATCCTCCTCAATAATAGCATCATCAAGTTAACTTTTCATGTAAAAAAAGCTTAATTTGTATCCAAAATGAGGCTTAATTCTTGTTTCACAGAGAAAAATAGATCTTCTGGAAACTAAGATCACCAGGATGAAGATGGAGAGGATATTGGAAACGATGGAGATGAATAAGAAGAAGGAATTTACTATGAAGAGGAAGACCCTGAAGGATAAGCTCATCATCACATTAACTAAGGAAATGACTTCACTTTCAAGAATCAGGAAGGAAATTAGATGCGTCTCTCTAAGAAGAACTAATAAAATCCTATTTAGAAAGATAAGAGAGCTATCGAATAAGGGTTATATGCCCATCCCTAGCCACGAGTGCTAACTACTGCTCCTCATTTGAATGGGCAAGTCTAGTATGAAGATAATGGTGAACAGTAAGAAGAAGATAATTAAGAGGAAATTGATTAGGAGGAGCAGTTCATTTAGGAAACACTTTCTGAGGAACAGAGGGTAGACACTGAAAAGATCCAAGAGTTGTTCAATCTCTTTAAGGCAGGAGTGCTGGGAGAAGAAGACCCTCGTCTTGGGGAGCTTCATTTCTTATTACAGAAATATGGCTTGACTTTGGAAGATATCCTTAAGCAAGAATTCCTCAATTAGGCTAACCCTTAAGTAACCAAACTTAATAAGATAAATATTTGTTATATAGATATTTTAAAAAAGAACGAGGAAAACCCTGAAGATTCCACACTGGCCCAAGTGATTAAAGTATCTCAGTCAAGACTTGAAAAAATGAAGAATCCAAAGAATGCTTCTGTGAGCTAAACAGATAACATCATCTTTGAGAAACAAAAAAAATATTAAAAGTTCCTTAAGGAGTATAAACGAGATTATGAAAGAAAAATGAGGAGCAAGGCAGACAATAACCAAGGAAAATAAGAAAGAGCAGACTACAAGAGATAGAGATTCGTTGAGGTATTTTTGTTACAACTGGATGTTGCAGTTAAGTTTGTGTTTAACTTGATTTAGCATGAAGATAAGATGCTTAGGAGAGAGTACGAAGACGAGCAAAAGTCTCTTTACTATCAAATGAGAGATAAGAAAGTTCAGTATCTCCGAAACATGTAAAATACTTTAACTATTTGGGCTTACAGAGCTAATCCTTTTGCATCAGTCATAAGATCATATTTGAGCTGGAAAAGAAGAAGATCATTGATGAACAAAATGAATACAATGAAAATAAGAAAACAATGGAAGAAGAAGCAAAAAATAAGCTTATCTCGATTGAAAATAAGTATAAAAATCGCATCTAAATGCTGAAAGAAGGGCTTGAACAAAAGCGAAAAGAAAGACATATCGCTGAAATAGCCTAAAAACAAGTAAATTGCGTCTTTCTAAGGATTTAATTTAATAAAATATTAAATAGGAACTATCTCGACAAGAGAAAGAGTTGAAGGAGAGAAAACGCAGGTAGATTGAAGACCTTAAAGACCTTTGGAGAGCAGAGAGGGATAAGTTTGATATGATCACAAAGGATGACAGAAAACTAGAGAATGAAATTCTAGAATTATATAAAAAATACTGATTTTTGCTGTTTGTTTTGAATAAGAATAACAGATAAACATTTTTATTGTTTTTGATTGATTGAATTATTTCTTTGAAATCAATATTCTGACATGATTCTAGTCATATTGTGTTTAATTTCTTTTTGGCGGCTAGTTTAAAGTTTCCTATGAGAGGAGGAGTGAATATCCGTCATAATTTAAAAGATACTTGAAAGCTTTATTGCCCAAGCTTTGAATTTTGAAATTTATTCCCAATTTTGTCTGCAAAGACTTTAATAAAATTAACAAAGGCACCACAAATAAAGCAAATAAAATGAATCAAGAAGAGAATATCATCTCTTACGTGCGAGTCCGTCCAGTGCAAGATACTGAAAAAATACTTGAGAATGTTGATGAAAAATCTGTTATTATCTCTAGGACAAGTGAAAAGTTTTCTTTCGGTAAAATTTCGAATTCACTTTTAGTTTTTATTTTTAACGTGAAAGAAGGGAGGTTATGTCTGCAAATAGCATTTGCAAAATAAATAAACTCAATGTGGAATTATTTGAGATTGAAAGTTTTGGTCATTTTTCTTAGAAAAAGTGTTCGATGAGTCACAAAGTACGCAGGATATCTTTGAAGAAATTGGAGTAGCAAACATTGATCTCTGTTTTGAGGGAAAGAATGGTAAAGATTATTTATAATAAAGACTATGATTAATCTTCTCTATTTTTTAGTTTGTTTTTTCGCTTATGGACAAACATCATCTGGAAAAACTTACACAATGAAGGGAACAAAAGAACATCCAGGAATCATTCCTCAATCTCTAAATTACATTTTCAAGAGAATGGTAATCTTATTTACTTTCTTTGACAGCGATATATTATAAAAATAATGAAAAAAATCAAAATTGATGTTGAAATAGAAAATGAGATAGACATTGTTTTTTTAAACTAGGAGAGTTAACAGGCACAAGTTTAACTGAAAGTGTCTTTCTTAGAGATTTATAACGAAACAATTATTGACTTGCTTAATCCCAAAGAAGGAAATATTGAAATAAGAGAGCATTACTCAAAAGGAATCTATATTCAAAATTTGAGTGAGAAGGTAGTCTCCACTAGGGAAGAAGCAGAACAGCTTTATTCAATAGGTGAATCTAATAGGAAATTTGCTGAGACAAGCTAAAACACTCAATCAAGTCGATCACATGTGATTTTTAGATTAAACTTTGAGTTGAGAGACAGTAAAAATCCAACCAAGACTCTCTCAGCTGTGCTTAATCTAATTGATCTTGCTGGCTCAGAGAATATTGGAAGATCCAAAATAGAAAAGGACTCCAAAACCAAAGCAGAGGGAGTCAATATTAATAAATCTTTGCTGGCTCTCTCTAGTGTTATCAATCGACTTAGTCAAAATATGAGTTAGTATATCAATTATCGTGATTCAAAGCTTACCCGTCTTCTCTAGCCTTGTCTAGGAGGGAATTCTCGCACTATAGTCATCTGTGCAGTTAATCCCTCAGTTATAAATTACCAAGAGACAAGAGATACTCTTAATTTTGGCAAAAACGCTGGTGCCATCAAAAATGTGGTTTCTGTGAATGAAAAAGCGGGAATGGAGAAATCTTCCTTGATTAAAGAAAGCTATGATTTATTTTCCAAAGAAAACTCTGATCTAAAGGTTAGCTTATTTCGTTACTGTTATCTCATTTTAAAATTTACTTGAAGGCTTAAGTAGAAAAATATGATGAAATTGTCAAGGAGAAAGAAACCACAATTTAGTCATTACAAGAATAAAATGAAGAACTCGCAAATCTTAAGACAAAACATGTTGAAAAGATTATCGTCCAAAACGAAGAACTCAATGAACTAAGAACTGAGCTGTTTTCTCTTCGATAGAAGAAAGAAGATCTAACCTAAAACAATTTGCAGTATTTTACATTTGTACAATAACTTTGATAACTTTAATGCTTTTAGATTGAGCTAGTTGGTTTAGACACTGCGATCGAAAGAGTAAATTAAGCAGAAGTAAGAGAGTGACGCGTAATATGAAGTCTAATCACTGTAGACGAAAATAGCTTTGTTAGAAGAAAACATCAATAGGATGTCATCGACATACCAGTTAATGCAAGAAGAGGGATTACGCCTAACAAACTAGAATTAAGTCTTTTAGAAGACTCTTGAGAAAATGAATGGAGAAAACTAAGGCTTGTAGCAGTCAAATAAACAATTAGGAGCATAAATATTAGATCTCTAAAAAAAGCTGCAATAAAGCTCTTCGACTAAAAATTAGACAATAATATCTGATCAACCAATATTAATTCCTTGCAACGGATACTTGAAGCCTCGAGCTTTTTTTGATGGAGAGAAGGAGAATTTGAAAAATGGAAATACTCAAGATATCGGAATCACTTCTAAAAGGCTTGAAGATGAGATACTTTGTGAGACTTTTAAACCTACTCTAAAAGATGAATTACTCGAAAACCTTTAAAAAGAGAGTTTCTCTCTGACAAAACATGTCGCTCAAAACTAAGAGCTTGAAGAATTACATGTCCGTCTTGCTCAGCTTGAAAACCAGATAGTCTGTGCAAACTACAAGATTAATGAGCTCCAATAAGAAATTCTTTTTCTCTAAAGTGAAAGCAGCGAAAGCAAATTAAACTCCAATTTCTATTAAAGGTATTGTCTCAACTCAAGAGAAATGCGTTACAATTAATTTTTTAAACAAATTAAAAGGAAGTCATTCTTTTCAGACTGTGACAGTAGTGCAGGTGAAACGATGCATAAACGCCTAAAAAAAGATGAATATGTAAACATTTCCGATTCTAATATTCAATATCAAATGAATTTAATGTTACTCAGAGTTACATCAAGAAAAAGATTGATACAGAAACCGATGGGTTGGTGCTTAAGAGAGAAGTACGGAATCTCAATAAACGAATCAAGAATCTAGAATCGCTCAGCGAGTCTTAAAGACATAAACTCACAGAAAGTAAAATAGACTGTTTTTATATTGCGTGACTTTGTTTTTGCTTTAGAAATAGAGTAGCTCAAGTGGGTGAACATCATTCGTCTCAAACTAGAAAATCGCATGCTGGAAAATGGGTTAACTACAGAAAACTTGCTACCATGAAATTATTTTTCCAATTTTCCAGCTCAAAGTATCTTAAATGTGTATTGTCCTTTCATGGGTTACCCTTAAATGGCTTAATATTGTAATCATTAGAGTTAAGTGTGAACATATTTTTTCATTATTTATTTCCTTCGAGTTTAACTCATTTTAATTTAAACGGAAGAGTCTTTGTAACTTTATTTGACTGTGTGTTTGATTATTATAATTTTCAATCAAATTGAAGAAAAATAAAATTAAGAAATATTAAAGGAAAGAAAATGCAACCTCCTCCAAACATTACTACACCAAACTCTCTAGTTAAGTATGCAAGTGCTGTCCTTGTGTCAACTAGTGGAAAAAGAAACCTTCTTGACAAGCAAAAGGGTAAGGCACCTAACAGCATCACAAATGCACAAACAGAGGATATCCTCAACAGTATTCTCCCTCCAAGAGAATATACCATGGATAAGCAACAACTTTGGATTTAGAGTGTGAGTGCTACTCCTGCTACTAGAGCAGATGTCCTTGAACTTCAGAGTAATCTAGATAAAAAACTGTAGCAAAGACAAGCTAGAGAAACAGGCATTTGCCCAATCAGAGAAGAGCTGTATGCTTAATGTTTTGATGAGTTGATTAGACAGATTACAATTAACTGTGCTGAAAGAGGTCTTCTTCTTGTGCGAGTTAGAGATGAAATCAAGCACACGATTTAAGTAAAGAAATAAATGAATTTAATATTGATTTATGAGTTATATATTAATAACAAAATATTCATTCAGCTCGAGTGTTTTAAGAATAATTTTGGAGAGGTTTTTCTTATTTAAATTTAAATTAGGCCTACCAAACATTGTATGAAAGCTCGATTGCATATGGCATGAGAAAAGCACTCTAAGCTGAGTAAAAAAAGTCAGAGATGGAGGGCAAAAAGAAATAGCTGGAAGTTGAGTGCAACGAATTACAGAAACAAGTAGAAGCCCTTGAGAATAAAATCAAAGAGATTGAAGTTAATGATCAAGAGCAGAGAGAAAACGAGGAAAAATAGCATTCAGAACTTGTAGATATTCTCAAAAAGACAAATCAGCGCTTCAAGGAAGAACTAGAGAAGCTACTTTCAGGCCCTGCTCCACAAGTCAAAAAATGAATGTTCTAATAAAAAAAGTTTAATATTTCATCCTTCATATGGCTTTTTTGGTAGCATTTTTCTTTATTTGTAAAAAGGAATTTTCTGTTTGATTAAATCGTTTTTTTTCTTTCTCTTTTTAATGCTATTTAAAAATGAAAATGTCAAAATATCATTCAATAATATACTTAATTGAAGAAATTCAAAAAATAATCTCAATTGAATTAAGGTATACAAGCCAAAGAAGCATAAATAAGTTTTGAAGGCTTTTAATAATTACATGAAAGGAACGAAAACACTAAATTATATTTGATTTTCTTTTACAAATGGTTATTTTTTGTAGGTATTTTCTATGATTTTTTTCATTTTCAATTTGAACATGAATGAAAAAGTTATGTTGATTTCTCGAAGAATGGAAAATAAAATTAAGTTAGGAATGCAATTAAGCTAGTTTCTAATACTAGATAACTAAGAATTAATTGCGCTTAAACATAGCTAACATAGATAACTAAATTAACAATTATCCAAATTTAGTTACATTTTTATTTAAGTTCAAAAATAACTAGTGTTCTCATTTTAATTGATTTATTTTCAAAATAGATTGCTAACTATTCTTTGGGCATAATGCATGCAGTGAACAATAAAAGATAAAGCATCGGCAAAAACAGGAAAATAATTTTGATTAAATTCGAGAATCAACCTAAAATATGATTCTTCTATTTTTAAAAAGACAATAGGAACCATCAAAGGAAATAAAAGGTTTATTCTTCTTGATCCTTTATTAATTTATGAATTCCTAGTATGTTATTAGGTTTATTATTAAGCAATTAGGTGATTAAAATTTTTTGGATGGTTTGTGAGAGAATATTGTTTTGGGTGAAAGAAAATATTTAATCACAAATAATTTTTAAAGTACTGATGTAAAATACCTTCTTCAATTTGACTCTTATTTATGATTTATGAAGGGAGCAAAAATATAAATAAGAACAAAGCATCTTGAAACAACTCGTGAAAATACAATTTTATTAAATTAGCAGCAAAAAAGGAAAGTTAATAAGTCTTTGATTTCGAGGTTAAAGGGTTCATAGGGTCATTAAAGATAAGAAATTCAGGTGTTTGCTAGGGTCAACGCAACTTCATTTAGGAAACTTTTAGATAGCACACATAGTCTCCTTTGTACTTTTAAGACAAAGTAATTCTATAAGATCAGATAATAAAAAGGATTTCATAATTCTAGTAAGTGCTTTTGGATGGCTGCTCAACTCTCTAGAACAAACTCAAGCTTTCATGGAGTTCCAATAATCAAGCTAGGGAATTCTAAAACTTCGGTACTTCGAGAAAGTCTTCTGTCAATAAGCTAAAAACCTGCTGCTGACAATGAAAAAACTATTTAAAAGAAAACTAATACTCCATCGTCGTTACGTCCTGTGAGCAGGAATCTTAGCTAATCGGGAAGCATGTTCCTTACACCTAAAGAAAAGCAGTCTAATAATAAAAATTCCCCTCAAGCTAAAAGTGCTCTAAACGATGGGTAAAAGCATGGTGCGTTCACTGATTATTACAATCAACAATGCTTGTAGCCAAATAAGCTTCCTTCAATCAACAAAAGTATGTCAAATAAATTTCCTTAAAAGTCAAACTTAGAAGAGGGCAGCTCAAGTGCTCCAAAGATGGCAAGACATAATATACACAATTTTTCCTCAGAAGTCTCAAGCTTTGATCAAGCGTCAAGTGCTTCTACTCAGGATAACATGGAAAGGACTAAAGGAAAATCATCTTTTTTCTGCCTTAAACCACAGCCTTTTAGTGTGAACTAAAGTAAACATGAATCATCGAGCATCAACAATAACAGTCACTTTGCTTCAATTTAAAGTGAGTTCGCAACAATACCAGAAGACAGATAAGTCAAATCAAACAATATATCTCCTCAACATGCCAACGATCCAGCAGGTTTCTTAAATAAATAGCAGTAGTAGTAGCTTAATATTAAAACCCTTTATGAAGAATAAAAGAGACAGTTGAATAGTGTGGAAGAATTCACTTCGCCTTTCCCTCCGAAATCACAACACAAGAAACCATCAGGAAGGATGAGCTTAAATACCTTGAGTGTTACTGACATTACATAGCAATCACATCAACAAAAAATATTGTATGAGCAAATTGGAGGATAGTCAATCCTCAGAACATTTGTCTCAGAATTACTTCTTGCGATGAAAAAATCAGAATTATTTGATATTTTTCTAGAAGATTATCACTAAGATCTTGATATTGTCTAAGATCGCCTGTGCCCCTTCATTCTTTTAGTGTTAAGTGATAATAACGCAGCAGTTCTTGCTTCTGTCTAAGATTTTTTAGCCTCATTTTATTCACTTACCGATGCAACCATATTTTAACTCAAAGCTTTCCTTTTCGAGTTTTTGACAAACAAGGCATGCATCAATAATATTTTTTTAGACAAAGATTTGGCCTTCAAACTAATTGAATTCTTGGAAGAAAATCGGTCTGTTCTTACAGATAATGAGGAAGCTTTGAATCTATTTGAGGTATCTCACATCCATCTTAAAAACAATGTGATTGAACACTGTGTAACTAGCGAATTCTTTAAAAAGTTTGATCTTGACAAAATAAGTGAGTTTTCAAAAGGCCTTATTGATCTGCTTTTCAATAGAATCTCTTCCCAAGACTTGATTTCCCTCTTCTTATCAGTCTTCAATACAAGCCTTACTCAAGCTCATCTTAATCTTCTTAAGGATGTGCTTAAGAAAGCTCTTGCTGATCTTAGGGAATACAATTCTGTCTTTCGTAAAAATATCAGTTATCAACTTAAAAAAGTGTAATGGATTCTACCTTCGTCAACTTCAGCACCAAATTATATTGAAATAGTAAGATCTTGCCCAGATCTTGATAATTTCATGTCCAAGATTGCTCCCTAAATTATGGAGGCCCCTCATCAAGTGCTCTTTGCCTTTGCAAAATTCCTTAAACTCTTTTACTCTAAATACAATGTATTCAACATGACTGACATATTCTAAGTGTTTGATTCCAAACAAGCTGAGTAATCGAAGCAGCGCATGGTGTAGCTTTCATCGGTGTTGTGTAATGCTCTCCTTGCATCAAAAATCTCTGTTGAACTCTCCAAAAAGATAGAAACTTTTACTCTTTCTATTTTTGATTGAAACATTGAACTAATTTATTATTCATGCTCTCAATTCCATATTGCATAACTGAAATAGTCTTATTATTTCTGTCTTTTCTTAAAAAATGATTGTATTTACTATTAAACCTCATTTTGTGAAATTTTACTTACAATTGAGCCCAATAATAAAGACAATAAATCAAATAAAAGCCTTCTTCGTATTTGGATTGCTCTTATTCATTCATATCAACGCAGCCAATAATATTGTTTTAAGTTAATAAAAAAAATAAATTAAGGAAAAAAAATAAGATCCAAAACTAAAAACAATTTGAACCAGATTAATTCACTGATGAAGAGAAATCATTCAGTAATTGTCTATTTGGTATTTTATCATAGATATGCTTAATTAGATGAAACAGTGGCTATGCTAGTGTAGACTCTTTAAAGTGATAGAGTAATTATCACAAGCTGCAGCCAAAGTACAGTGATTGGGATCATACCTTAAGATTCATAATTGATTTGACAAACCAGAGTTTACGATTAAGTGAGCAGAAAAACAAGAGTTAAGAATAAACACAGATAAAGATAGATGTAGGAAGGAAGGTAAGTACAACAGAAATCAAAAGAAAATAAGAATAATCATTGACCGCTGTTATTGTTTGCAGCAGCATACTCAAAGAAAAGATTATTATTGTTGTTGTTGTTGGTGGTGGCGGTGCTGTTATGAACATCTCCGCTGTTTTGATTGTCAGTGTTGCTATTGCTATTGGCTGCTTTGAGTTCATCAAGGACATTTTGATTGCTTTGAATCGCTTAGTCTTACGCCAATCCAAAATTTCTGTTTCCTTATTAATTGATGTTCAGATTGTCCAAATCGAAAGACAGATTCTAAATATCTTTTTCAGCTTTCACGTTGTAGTTTGCAAGGCTGTCCACTGAGAAATTCGCTCTCTTTCTTTATTAACTGCGGTTCATCGCACTGAAATTACCTTGTCTAGGAGTCTATGAATTCATCATCGTCATCCCCTACAAACATCCAAGCTCGCCTTCAAGGGAAATGTGAGAAATACCAGAGAACTCTTTGAAATTGCTTCGTTTCGAGTAGAACTACGGCTGCATGGCTGATCCACCCAACTCATTTGGATTGTTTTCGCTCGTGTTGGAAATTCCTGTGTCATTTCGCATGCTTGATCTCATTCCGATAACAGGTGGGTACTCCAAACTGTTTTAGCGGTTGAAAAAGAACCTTGAGCGATTCGCTCCTTAAGGTGTCCTTTGATCTTTGTCTGATTCGATTGAAAAGTTTGACAAGCCTGTCATGTTTCTGGTATCGCTTCGTTTAAATGACATCTTCTCGCTTTCAATACTCATGTAGGATGCCCCCGTGTTTTATCTCTAACCATTGCGAGTGAATAGCTTTTCTCCTTCAATGCCAACACCAAGAGAGCTTCCCATCATAGCAAGATTGCTCTCGGAGACATTCTGATTCCCAGAAATATATCCATCTACTACTACTGCAGGGTTGTGATAATCCTAATAGATATCTGCGTGATTAGTCTCACCACCTTTAGTAGAGTAAGGAAGAGGATATCTGCTATTAGCTTGTTATTCTTGCTGATGAATCTACTCCAACTAGTTATGATTGCTGCCTACTCCATTAAGGTTATTATTATTATTATGGATATTTTCTTGAGGCTTGGTTATTTTTAGATTGTTTTGTATTTCTTGTTATTCGCTACCTATTTGTTGTTGTTGTTCTTGTTCTTATTATTCATTCGCGCTAAATTAGCCGTCTTACACCTGATTAATGTTGATGTTTGTGTTGGAAGAATGATCGCTGTCTTTGCTTTCTTCTCTGATTAGATCGTGCTCATAGATGAGCTGAGAATATCTAGTTTCATTTCTTTCAGCTGTTTATTGCTCCTTTTGCGTAGAACTATCAGCAACTTTAGAATTATCATCTACTGAAGTAGTTCTAATCTAGCTCTTCTTAACGCGTAAACTATTTCCTTATTCTTATTACTATTTGGTTTATTGTTGCTTCTGTTAGCTCTAGACATTCTCTAGCTTAGAACTTTCACCTAGTTAAGTTGTTTATTACTTTTGTTATTTGGAATCTGCTCTCAACTAATTGACTCTTTTATCAGCTGGATTTACAACTATTAGAGGCTATTTAGCTTATTTAACATCTGTTAATTTGTCCTTATTTGCTTTGCTCTTATTTACGTTGCCATCCAAATCCTCTAATTTAGGACTCATTTGTACATATTACAGTTATTGTTATTAAGCTGACAGCGCTTAGCTTGACTATCTTACTGTATCTTCTGAAAGTTGTTATTAAGCACCTGCTTATTGATCTTATTATGAAGAAGGAATTATTGTTTATCCTTTCTAGCTTATTTTCTTCGTTGTTGTTGAATTACCTCGTTACTGAAGAATTGGCTGATTATCATAGATATTCTAAGCTAAATAACTGCTACTATCATCCTCTTGCTTAGTTGCGTTGATATCATAAGAATAACTACCTTTATCGTATATTTCTTAGCCAGCTGTAGTGGCAGTATTATGTTGGTAATTACTGCCTTCTTAAAGAGCAGAAAAGGAAGGTATTTATTGCTAATGTCCTTGGATTGGTTGGTTAGTTTAAAGCTATTTGGCAGGCTATTACGGGATCGGATATGGCTATGATGGTGTCTATTAGTAGATATTTCCAGATATTATTGCTCCGTTTTTTTAAGGGAGAGGAGATTATTGAAGTTAAGGAGCAAAAAGATGAGAGTTAAATGGTTATTAATATTGCTACTAAGGTTACTATTGCTGTTGTTAGCTCTATTAAACTGAATATTGTTGTAGTTGCTGCATCTATGTATGATTCTGGGTTGCATACTAACCAGAAGAGGAGGAGGAACCCATTTAAGATGTTGCAATCTCCTTCTTTTAGGCAGGCGTATCTGGGTCAGTAAGAATGATCTTGTCAAGCTAATAGAACTACTTGTTACTGTTGCTGTTGTTTCCAGATTCACTAGGAGGCGTTGCTTCTTACTTCACATCCTTAATATCGCACAATTAAGATGAAAAGAAAGGAATCTTTTACACTGATGGCTAGTATTGCTATTGTTAAAGTTATGGCTGCTGCTACTGTTACTGAACAGGCTTATATTACACATTGCTGTAGTTACTGTTTAAGTATGGGTTTGCAGTCTGAAAATAAGAATTCTAGCTAACAAATTAGGAGCTATTCCCTGATGTTTACTGTTATTGCTGAATCTGCTGTGGGTATTGCTGTCGTTGTTGTTAAAGATCGAAGAATTAATTCGTACTAGATGGCTGCTGATTCATGCCATGAGAGTAATCTACATAATAAGATTGTTGCGCTTATGCATATTATTATGGCTCAAAAAGAGCATCGACATGATCCATCGAAGGAAGATCATAAGCATTCTGCGAGTAGAACTAATAGGATTAAGCTGGCTGATTTTGTTGCTACTACTACTACTACTACTGCTACTGCATGGATCCAAACTGCCCTAAGAGTGCATCATTATTAATTTAAGCTAAATCACTAGCTACGGATTAGCTGGAGTAATTATTGCTGTTGTTTGTGGGAAATTATTTATTATCTAAATATCGATCTTCTTCTTTTTTTTAGCCTTGATCATCCCAGCTCTAGCTCCTCATTCTTCCTTTGAGCACTTGCTTGGCTGGCCTTGCATTCGACATAGGGAGAGATTATGGAATCTACTAATTCTAATTGCTCTGTTAGTAGATACCTGGCTCATTTTACGTTTAAGTCTAGTAGTAGTTCGTTAGATCATCTAAAGGTAATTCCATTTATTATCTGGATTGAGCCCATTGCTGTGGCTGAGCTTATTAGTAGTAATTGTTCGAATTTGGGTAGTACGCAAAGGACGAGCTTCCTTGGAGTGGGATTAAGCCAGTGCCTTCTTGAGTTTAATTTGGGTTTATTTGCTATTACAGTTTGTATGATTATTCAGCTTAAGGAATGAGCCTTTACTGGAAGGAAGCTGCATATTACTGTTAGGTATAACCTTGCTAGTTGCCATTAACTCCTCCTTGATTTTTAGGAGGAATCTGAGATTGTTGCTATGAGAGCATTTGCTAATAAGGTTGAAAGAGAGAGGATGTTGAGGGAGTATGGTTGCTAGTATTACTATTCAAATATCCATATGTTATTTAACTGCTCAAAGAAGACTTAGAGAGGTTCATTGTTTCAATAGTCTTTTGCCTATTGCGCTTCATTTGCTTATTCATTCCAGTATCATATGGTTGTTGTAAGCGCTAATGACCAATTGGGTTCAATTACTCAGAATAAGCCCTTGAAAGAGAGTCTTATCCTCTTATGCTTCCTGCTGCTTTCTTTGCTTTCTAAGGCAACGGATGATTTGGGTAGATTCTATCCCAAATCGCAAAGAAATCATTGAAGATCTAATCCGCATTTAAAGTCTACCAGTGCACATACAGCAATAAGGCTAAGATTCTCTTGCGGACTAGAGTCTTCCATTGTTCTGAATCCTTTGCCCCTGAGTTTTCATCGGAGATCAAATTCATCAGAAGGTTCTCATAGTGCTTCTCCTTTGCGAACAATTTGACTTTGCCTTCAAAAGCATTCAGCAGATTCATGTATTTCGCAGTTTTAGTCTTAATCATGGACTTTTCAATCTCGCATCTGACTGCTCGCTTGCTGATGCAGTTCATGTCCTTGATGATCAAGTTACTCACATGATTCTCCAGAAAATAGTTCATGAGCGTATCTTGCAACTGCTTATTTGCAGACTTCATATTCTTATTCAAGACATTTTCAGTCAGATACACAAAATCTTAGTAAATCGGCTCAACAAACTACTCCAGGATAAAGAATCTAGAAGAAGGATCGCTACAAATACCTTATTTGTTTTACTGAGCTCCACTCACTCCAGGAAGATCTGTTCTTGAGCTAATTTCGTTTTTGCATGCTTCTAAAGGTGCTGAATTCCTCCTTTATTCTTATCCTTAATCTTGCTCTGTTCTTGTTTAGCGAGCATCATAACTCCCTATCGCAGTTGATCCTTAATTTATCTGCAGGTTCTGAGTTATCTGATTCTCATTTAGATCTCCATTTTCAAAATGTAATCCCAGCTGCTATTGATTGCAGGGTTACTACAGTGAATTACTAACTCTGTTTGGTATCTATCTTGAGAACGCATTGGGTTGGGAGTGTTAGCCAGGGATGCCACTGTTAGGAAGAGAATAACTCGATGAAGGCAACCCTTGCTTTATTGAATTATTCGTTGAAGCTTACAGATCCATAAAATATTAGGGCTTCAAGGAAAGTGAGTAATGATTTCAATTAAAAGATGGCTTGAGAAAGGAGCTCTTATGGACAATCAAGAATTGGCTTTAATTTATATTCTCTCTCTCTCTTTGTTTGTGTTTTGCTGCTATTCTTAGTTTAATTATTTCTTTTCTTAAACCTAATTTTGATTCGCCCATCTTCTAGGATAAGCCTTTCTGGTTTAGCGCACTCAGAATTATTCCTGAGCTTGTTCATTCTCCCCTATATTTCCTAATAATCTCATTTTTTTGCATGAATTATCTTTTGTCATTTTAATCGCAAATGGTATTTCAAAGAAGAATTAACTTCAGAGAAATTGCATGATGTTACAAAATATTATTAGATTTGGGGTGTTAATGATCCCATTGATAAATGCAATATTGAACTTTTAAGTTGTTTAGTTTTGTATTATTAATTTCATTTAAAAACTGTTCGAATTGATTGTAGCAAAGGGAAAGGTGGAGGTTATTTTAGAGTTATTAGTACACTAACACCAGCATTAGCAGAGAGATTTACAAGTATCTTTAGATAAGAAGTAAGCATAAATTAATTCTACAGATAATGTAAGCTAGCATCATTATCAGCTATTGTCTATTCAATTGATTAATTTGATTTTTGGAGGGATTACTAATTTAATAGTGACTACTTTGATGTTGGAGTTGATGAAATAAACAAATATTGAAAATTGTATTAAAACTCGTTTTAATTGTGTTTGTAGACTACTAAATATGATCTCCTCAAGTGGAAGAGGGAACATTGCAAAATCTTAAACAAAAGATGTAAATAAATACTGCAAATATCAAATCTATCTGACATCATCAGCTTTCAAGGATCTTTCAAAAATACACTGTGATGAGCCTTTAAGCAATAATAAACCAGAATAAATCTAACAATTTAACCTTGATTATATTTTATTGCCCCAATCATGTAGAAAAAAAAATAGTTAAGCGATGGAAATATTTATTATTTTATTAATTTGAACTCATAAATAAAGCTTATTATTATGCATGTTAGTAACTGCCTTCTTGGAATTAATTGTTCTTTAAGTTTCTTGTCTTTTTATTTGCAAGGATACTTCTCCTAAATGATAAATTACATATATTTTAGAATTTTGTATTGTCCTTACTACTAAGGATGCCTGCAAAACATCAAATGCTAAACGTATGGTCTAAACAATATTTTAATATCCAAACTTATCTTTTAAGTTCATTTTACGCCTCGCAGATTACCACTTTAAGTTCATGACAAAGTGCTTTAATTGTGCTTCAGGAATAATTATCTCATGAATTAATCTCCCTTGAAATTCTTTAGAAAAAATTAACTATTTTCAAAGCTATGTTAGCCAGAAGAGATTTACAAGTCTTTTGACTAAATCGCTTTAGAAATTACAAGTGTTAAAATGGACTTAAAAATTAAAAGTATGTTATTAAAATTTTTTAGCAAATTTTGGGAAATTAAAAACTACCACAAATCAAAAAGGCTACTAGAAGTGACTAAAACTGATTAAGAAGAGATCGAATTCACCTATGAGCAAAGAGGTTCATAAAAAAAAAATGGATTTTGTTGCTTAGTTCTAAAAATATTGTAAATTAGATTTATGAAACATCTAAGCTGGATCAGGCCATTAGCATTCTGAAGATCGATTCTCTTGAAAGAAGTCCAGAAAGTTCAAGAGAACTTATGAATTTTCTTATCAGCCACTATTCCTACTTCAAATCTCTTCAGCGTCGCATTGGAGAGTAGTAGTTTGAGTAGTTTGTTGAAACCGCAAAGTGTTAACTGCTAACATTTGGAGAGTATATTGAAAACGAAGGTAAGTTCAAGAGACATATTTCTTGATTCCATCTTATTCTTTCCTCGATTTTATTGAAAATGAGAGAATTAATCGATATGTCCTCATGTTAGGCTCTAATGAAACAAAATATACTATTTTCATATAAAATAATACTAAAAACCGATTTAATTTCAAACAGGATAAGCTTCTACCAGATTTGGGCTGATATTAAAGGGAAAAGTGAAAATAAATGGAAGTAATTAAGGGAAAAAGAGTCAACTTCATAAGCCAAAGATGTTCCTTAAGCAAGGTGATAGAGTCGGATCAGAATCGATGCTGTTTAAGAAGGCAAACGTATTTAGTTTAACTGCAGAAAGTGAGAGAGTTACTCTGTTCTTTGTTGATAAAATATCCTTTCAAAAATACTTACGTCCTATTGAAGAAGATAGATTTATGAACTAGATGACTTTTCTAAAATCCACTTAGCTATTTCGCCACATCAGCGACTAGTCAGTGTTGACAATGCTGCTTTACAATTCTCTTAAGCTCAACTTTGAAGCTGGAGAAATTGTTTATAATTAAGACTCTCAGAGTTATGCCATATATATTGTATTAGGAGGAAAATTTTAAGTAAATTATTTTTGTATTTCTATGAATACGCAATTATTTGCTGCTGTTTTGTAGGTAAGCAAGAACTTAGGTGAGTAATTCGATGGCTTGAATGATAGCCTAATGTCGTGTGAAGCGAATGATCAAGATAACTTTTCCATGGCAAATAAACATCATTCCATATCTAGTGATGCAGGATTCAACGTTTCCACTAACATTAAGGTAGATTGTTATTATTTCTTGTAAAATCTAATCATTCTATTAAGATTAGAACAGCTGAATAAGGCGATGTCTTTGGTGAAGAAGAAATTATTGAGAAAATACCAAGAACCTGCAGTGTGATATGCACTTAAGATTTAAGCTCCCTATTAGTTATTCGACCTATTTTATTTTCGCCCTGCATTTTTCGCTTTGAAGCAGTTAAACAGTAACTAATAGAATTAGCGAGTCAACGCTCAAATGAAATCAGAGAAAAAGAATAATAAAAGAGAAATAGCTACTAAAGCCTTGGCAATCGAAGTAGAAAATCAAGTGCTTGTTCTCCAAAGTCATCCTAAAATTCTCCTAAAAATACTGAGGCCAAAACTAGTAAATTTGCAAAAGCTATTATGCAGATAAAGTCAAATCCAGGAGAAGATTGTCAAAACAGATCTCCATTTTCTTCTTTCTTGTATCCTTCTTAATCTCCTAAACAATTATCAGACAAGACTGAATAAGATCCTGGGAGAATAAGTATTAATATGCAAGATAATATCTACGAAAGTTCATATTCCCTCAAGAGTTAAATTGATTCTACACAGTAGGCCTCTCCATTTTCATTTTCATAGACAATAGATCAAAGTCCAACATCACGAAATAATGCATTTCTCCTCCAAAAATAATAATACTTAATTAAAAGTCCTCCAAATTCTCAACTTTCTGAATGCAGCAAAGAAGCGGAATAATAATTAGATTGGGAAAACTAGAATGGTATGGCATAAAACTAACTTTAGGAGAGTAGTTTTCCCCCTAAAAATTCAAAATAAAGTAGATAAAATGATGATAGCCAATATTTAAGTAGAAATACTAGCTAAAAACAAGAACAGCAAAATAGTTGTGGTGCTTTAAAGCACTTTTTTATCAGACAATAAGTTGATAAGAAAGATAAGAAATCCTCCACGACAAAACATCGAAATGGCTTCAATAGTCAAGAATCTAATATTTAGAAAGAGTTTCAGGTACAAAATAAGCCAATCAACCCCATTCCTGCATTCAAGAGATTTGCTTTTCCAGATTCCTTTAGTTAAACATAAAAAGATTTCCCCTTCGAATCTTCTTCCTCTTTTCAAGATAGCAGTCAAATAATCAAAAAGGGAAACACTCTACCCAAGGTATTGCTAGGAGAACAAGGATAGTATTAATTTTCTTTTTAGAGAGAACCCTGGCTATTTCAAGAGAAATTAAGCGACAAAAATAGATTTCAAGGAGATAAAATGATATTATTTAGTTCAAATAAGAATCATCTGCCTTTAAACAACGTGAATGTCAAACTTAGAAAGGCGATGCACTTAAACTCTTCAAAAAATATTAATAATAGTCAAGTCGATAGTATTTTTGAGTAAAAGGTTTCAATAAGCCCTGCAATTCTCCTTCCGCACTGCTAATCACTCTCTAGCCCAATAAGCAAGATTTACTCAACAGAACTAAACCTTAAAAACCTTCATTCACTCAAGAAAACTCTTTTTATTGATAAGCCTCTTCCAATAGAAACAATTCTGCAGAACAAAAACAGCAAAACATATTATTAGCCTGATCGAATTTCAAATTTAGCTCTTTTAAAATGAAAAAATAATCATAAAAAGTATCTTATGGACTTAGTTTTTATTATTATTTGTTTCCTATTCTTAGTAAAACTAATTGATTTATTAAATAAAAGAGATTTCAAAGTAGATTTAAGAGAGCCGTAGTTGAATATTCACATCAAAGAAGATTAATTAAGCAGAAGAGAGGGCTGTAGAAGTTCATGAAAAAAGTACATGGATATTTGTATCCATTGAAGAAGTTTAAAAGACTAAGTAATCATAGGCAAATTAGAAAGCTCATTCAAAGTAGAAAATATATTCAAACCAAATACATCAAGAAAATGAAGCTTTGTGATTAGTTTTAAATATGTTAGCTTACTAGCAATCTTTATTTTTTAAGGATAACTGTAGCGTAAATTTGAAAATATGCATTGCCATTATTTAGCATTCAAAGGTCATTGTGGAGGAGCTGTACTTTAGAAATCAATTTTCCAACAGGCACTTGAATGACTCCTTTATCAACCAATAAGGTGAATGGAAGTTATCGGAGGGCTTGCGTTATTTTCTCCTTTAATGCAGGAATTTAAGACTAGATAAGTACAGTGAGGTAAGAGTTATTGTAGAACTTGCTTGGTATAAAGGAGCTAAAGAGTCCAGCTTCTATGGATACTTTCTCCAGAGATATTGATAAATCTGTGCATTTTTAGAGATCCTTTGAAAGGCTAACGATTAGCTACAGATTTGAAACGTGTAATTCTGGATTGAAATAGCCATCATTAATTTCCACAGCAATATTAGGACTTGGAAGTAATATCGTGAGTTCGTAATAATCTTCTGTCACAACATAATCTACAATATTACGAATGTTGTTTATCGTTGCTCCAGTAGCTCTAAATGAGGAAATAGAAGTCTTAAAGGGAAGAGATTCAAGTTCTGTAAGCTGTATGCTTGATAATTCGAGCCCAATGTTCTCAATTATTGCCTTGAGAAGCTATCCTAACTCAGCATTGGATAGAATAAGAAATAAGCTAAAGATAAGAATTGATTTAAGTTTCATCTGCAAGGAAAGGTTTTTAATTTTGATTTAAAAAGAATTGATCAAAAAATTAGGCCAGAAGTTAAAGATTGTTTTTGAATTAGATGTTTAATTAATAATAAAATATTGAGAAATCAATCAAAGCAATTTGTTAAATGCATAAGCTAACACGTAATCAAACAAAGAATCAAACCTTTTAAAAAGAAGGAATATTATCTTGATTAACTTTAGTAATACCTCCGTTTGTTTGTTTTTTTGCTGGAACAAAAGTATGAACAGGTGCCTATTGCATATTGGCATTGCTATTGAGATTAATCTGGGAATTAATCACCTATTCAATACTTTAATGAATATTCTGATTGTTATTATTAATAATATTATTTGTTAATATGATAGTCCCTCCTTCTTAGCCGTTCATGTAGATATTCACTACGTTGTTGTTAGCATATGTAACAAATTAATGCTACTCTAAGTTCTTTTTCCCTACACCTCGCTGTGGTGCTTGTTAAGATGGCTAAGAACCTTAAGTATGAAGAGACATCATTCCTCGCTTAGTCTCTAGTAATTAGCTTTAAGATTACTGCAATTAAGGTTGAGAGGCAATATTCAAGTTAGGAATTGCAGATTAAGCAGAATAATTAATGGGTTGATTAGCTGCATTGAGAGCTTGATCAGATACCAATGCTTGATTATGTGAGCTGTTTTGATGAGAATAATCCGTTTCACTTTTAGTGTATTTGTGAAGAATCTTTTTTGGATTAGAATTGTTAGGCATGCCAACAGAAAATTGAGAATTCACATTCGTAATGAACTATTGAGGCTGCAACTATTAATGAGAGGCTGATTGTTGGAGAGGATGCTGTCCGTATCCTTAATTCATCTATTTATTTTATCTTGAAAAAAGCAGGAATTAAATAATTAGGAACATAATTAATTCTATTATTCTATTTACAATGGCTGCGTTTAAATTGAAGAGACTGACGAAACAGGTGGATAAATAGATGTTGTCGAGCCCATAGAATTCAAGCGAGAGTGCTTGAATTTATCAATCATTTTAATTGAAGAACTTTATTACTAGCCATTCTCAATGTGAGTAAATGTCTGGCCTCCTCCATACTACTACAGTTAGCTATCTGTCAAGACTGTAAAAGAGTACTACTTGTGTCCTGGTATCGGACTAATTCCACTTGATCCTTCAGTTAAGCTATTTTTAACAACTGTTACTTGGTTTTTTCTAGCTGTTTCAAGGTTAGAAAATGAACTAGTTGTATTTTTAAGAGTGTCAGTACTATTTTTGTTTGTTTATTGCTTAGGCTACATTATTTTGTTAGAGTTATTTATTTCCTGCGCTCTTTGAATATTTTAAATAGTTTAGATCTATCCATTTGGCGAAGAAAACCTTGAAGTACTTCCTGAAGAAAGGAGATTCGTTGAAGAAGAGGAGGTAATAGAAGAACTCTTAAATTGTTTGCTGTTTCTCCTATTCAAGCTTTCTCTTTCTGTCAACACTTATTTTAAAGTTGAAGAGCTTTGTGAATTAGTATCTTAGATTCTATTTTCTTGTTTCACGAGCCTTTAAATTCTTGGAGATATCTCTTTAGAGCTCTAGATTTAGATTTATTGAGTATTTGATGTGATTCTTTAAGTAGTGGCACCTTTCTGGAGTACTTATTCATCTCTCTTTTTGAAGGAATAAAAATTAAATTAACAATTTTGTAATAAAATTCAGTATTTACATGTAAAGAAGCAGCCTCTGTTCTTCGCTAAACTTCTTTGTAAAACTGCCTAAGTTCTCCAAGATTCTCTTATTTGTTGGATGGTAACGATTTCTTTGATGAAAGTTAGTTGCTTAATTTCCTAACAGGAGCAGTGTCTCCTTAAGTATTAAAGATATTTAACTAAGTAGTTATTTCGGGATTAATATTTTGCTGTGAAGAAGAGATTTGAAACATTTTCAATTCAGGAATCTCACTCATACTCCCTTTATTTTCTTTCGTCCTTCTTGTCTTTCTCATTAAGGTTTCTGTAGTTCTTTGTTCAGAATTGTTCGCATTATTCTAATTTCCAACTTGACTTAGTTTAATATTAGAAGGAATGCTCTAGGAAAGTACAGCAGTAGAAAAGGTAGTTTTTGATTTAGAAGCATGTAAGGCATTTCCTGATTGCTTTTGAGGGCTGGCATCGAAAATCACTCTGCTTTCAAGTGTTGGTGAGCGGATTTAATTTGAAATAGGTAGCAGACTAGTTTGGCTTTTTGCACCATCAGATTGTGCTGATAGTTTATTCTAAAGCTTTATTGGACTCATCGCTTCATCGCTTAGGAGGCTTCCTTAAGAAGATAGATGGTTAAAAAGGGATTCTTTTTTCCCTTAATTAGTTTTCAAGACAGATTATCGATCTGTGAGTCGGAAAGTATCTTATTACAGAGGAAAAGGATCTCCTCTCGATTGATGAAGAGAAGCCTTAAAATCAATGTTATTGTCTTTTCTGGTAACAATTGGCTCATAAGTTTTCAATATTTTTTCATTATTTTTGTCATAAGTTATTTTAACAGTAGATTTAGGAAATTCCTCTTTTTCTCTACTTGTGAGAGTGGATTGTTGAGAACTTAGCTTTGATTGCAAGGGTCTATCCGTATTTGGAGCAGTCAAGGTTGAATAAGGGTTAAATTTATTTTCTGTTTTTTCATGAGAAGAAAGTTTCCTTTTTGCAACTGTGACCTCTTCTTTAGACTATCTTTATTACAGATGTAGTTTAAATTGCAAGTTTAGATTTTCCTATGATTTTCTATTAATTTCTGGGAAATCTAGTTTGCGATTAGCATCAGCCATATTTTTATCAGAAGCAATATTTCTTCGATGCTAAGATGAACCCAGATTAGTTGCCCTCTTTGTTGGTGAATTAGACTGAGAAGGTTGTGGATTTTCATTGCTACTTGTATGCATATTAATCTTAGTATTTGGAATCATAATGGGAGAAGATTCTTCAGTTAATTTATTATCTTTAATATTTTTAATTACTAGAGGAGATTTTATGGCTTAAAAGGATTAATTATGGGAATTTAATTTTGTAGCTTCTACTGAAACAGTCATTTTTAAAGTATGCTGGCTTCTAAGTGATTCTTTTGCTGCAACAGTATTCGTACCTTCCTTAGCCATTGGGTTAGAATTTTCTTTTGTCTCTTTTGGACTCCCGAGAGCCTCATTTATTGGTATTTTTTTGAATACCATTTAAGAATCTGTTATTTTATCAAGAGGGGACAAATCTTTTGCCACAAGTGGTGTTACTACAGGAGAAGGAACCTGTGAAAGTCTTACATTTGATCCTAATTAATTTATATTAAAAGGAGGCAACGTATTTTATGCAACCTATGAGTTCTGCTTATGAATACCCAGAGCTATCATTTCCTGATTCATTTGATGTATTTGCAAGGCTTTGTCATCGTTTTGTAATTTCTATTAATTAATATTCTATGCTGTTACAATTTGTTTTGGTATGAGTTCAAGACTATTTCTTGCAGAAGAAAACATTTGGCTACCTGATGTTTTCTTAGCGAACATATTTGAATCTTTTTATGATATCAATATTTTTTGTTCAGGTTATTCATAGTTATTCTAAATAACTGTTCTAGAGCTGATCAAAGAGGCTTATTAATATTATTCTCCTTACTTGAATTAAGCAAGTTTATCATTTTAACCAAAGAAATCAGGTTTAGGATTTGAAGATTAGCTAGGATAAGAATTTTGTTTCTAAAGGTGTCTCAAAAAGCTGCTTAGATTTCCTATTGTTTAGGAGGCTTCATTTTCAAAGAAATAGCTTTACGTGTTTTGCGTAGAATTGAGTAGAATATCATTTAATCGAGAGTTCAAATCTTAAAGGGTGTTACTTTAAAAGGATTTCAACTCCATTTCAGTATCATCAAAAGATGGAAGAACTCTCTAGCTCAGCTCAAACGATTAAAAATGTTCTTCCTTATCCTCATTTGAATTTTACTACTGGCGTTTTTTTTCAGAAGTTTATGGAACTGGAGGTTCTTTAGAAGGTGGAGGTGTGTCCTTCTTCCCCTCTTTTTCCTTCAACATCTTCGTGATTTGAATGTAATAGATTCTTCTTTTTTTATCATGATATTTATTGAGCGTAGTAGTAATTGGTAGCATAAACATTCTAGCAATGTCACTATGAAATTTATAATAGTCAGTCAGTCTGCGTATCTTGCCATCATACTCACGAAAGGCATAGAATCTGTTCAGGTACTCATCTTCTTCATCAAATGCAGCAGTGTCTTTAACTCGAATAACGACTTGGGTCCTTTGGTTGCTTATTAGTTCATTGATATCCTTGGAATAGTAGTAATTCTAAGAAGCACTATACTTTGAAAACAAAGCCCTTCCAACCATAATGCTGAAGGGCTGATTTTAGCGAAAATTTTAGCAAAATACACAAGGAGATGCTCCAGAGTTTAATAATATCTAACTAATCTTTTTTTTCTCTTGCCCCATTGGCCTTTGTCTTTGCTAAGTTAGCAATTTCGCCGAACCAGAAGCTGCCTCATATCCGCGTGGTTAGATATTTAATGGTTTAGATTACCTGCGAGATTGTATGGTTAATACTTAAGAATTGCTCATTGCTTTTTCTCCCCTTTTATGATTAAATGCAGTTGTTGAAATAAGCGTTTTATCCTTTGGAAAACGTAAAATGTCTTGCAAGAATTATCAGTTGAGTATTGCTTGGCAATGGTATTTGACTTCAAATCTTGATTCTGTGTTTACTTTAATTAATATCCTTTGTTAATCTCAAAAATCAGCTAGCATCGATATTATTACAAAATCTAAGGAATTGGTCATTTATGCTCCAGGAATGTTATCAAAATTATTGCCACTACTATCACTGAGCTGTGAGTGACTGGGAGAAATCTAATTCAGCGAGTGGTGGTAGTGGAGATAATTATTTATGATTATTTTATCTGAGTAGTAACTCTCAATCACATTTTGTGAGGTTCGTAACAGAAATATTACCTTCCCCCTCTTGATTTCTTCCTTTGAAATCACTCAAACAATGAAAGTTCTAAATTTGCATTTATTCAGCAAATAATCAAGATTAATAATGTTCTGTTCATTACAATTTTTTCTTGATTATTCCTCATTTAACTGATTCAAGTTATTTAAGGAGCATTTCCTTTTATGGATTAATAGTTGTACTTATTAGAATGCTATTTTTTCTTTATTTAAATCACTTTGTTAAAAAGAAAAATAAATCATTTTTTTAGCAAATTAATTAAGTCAAAATATTTTACAATCTAAATTTCACTCTATTAGATCATGATTAACATTTCAACAATCTAAAGATGTGTAGGCATACTTTTTGTCTGAGAATTTGAAATATTTATACTTGTTTTCTCTGATTTTTATCCAAATCATGGCAAGAAATATTGAATTTAATTTATTGAAAAGAATATTTATTAAAAAGAAAAGTGAACGAAACATAAGTTCAATTTCAAACTAATAAGAGTTGAGTAGTTCAAGCAAAGACTCTCTATCAATTGAGATCATTGATTAAATAGAAGAGTCTAAAGTTGAAATACAGACTAGTCCTGAGATGTTTTCGAAGAACAACTCATCTTCTGATCAGAATAAGAGCAAAAGTAAGAAATCAGATAGATATTTCAAATTCATTTTCATTGAACATTTTTTGAAGGTGATAACGGTTAAGTATCAGCTTTCAGCATCTTAGAAGGGAACAGAAAATCGAAGAAAAGCCATTTATGATAGAGGAATTAAAACAGAATGATGATGATCTTTCAGAAACAGCTAATACCTCGAAAAGATAGATAATAGATGCGATTGATGAAGTTGATATGAAGAAATAAATTATTTCAGACACAAACTAGGATAAGCTAAAAAACGAAAACTGTCAATAAGCCAACTCAAACTTTGTTGAAGGAGAAACTAGAGAAAAAAGTTAGGCTAAGAAAGCAGAAATTAATTCAATAAATGAGAATAGATAAACATTTGTAAGATAATATTGTATTTTAACCAGAGTAAAAAGATGCTTAAATTCTAAAAAATAATTCTGAAGATAGACTTACTCAAGAAAATAAAAATAATGAACTTAGTTCTTTGAACAAATTAGTAGAAAAAGAAAGGAACAAATTGCTTTAAATTATTCATAGGAAG
>Ga0302271_10001098_pt1 | contig 26449 bp, 24 predicted proteins | sample III_Bog_N1_1_FD_198767 | JGI IMG/M metagenome (GOLD analysis project Ga0302271, IMG submission 198767) | Peat permafrost microbial communities from Stordalen Mire near Abisko, Sweden - III_Bog_N1_1 | ecosystem: Environmental > Terrestrial > Soil > Wetlands > Peat | place: Sweden: Abisko... | reverse complement strand
CTCTTCTTCCGCGAATACAACAGTCTTGTAATCTACTTTCTCTGCTTTAATCACATGCTCACTTAGCTCAACATTAGATTCTTTGGTACTAATTGCTGCTGGCTACCCAGAGGGAATGGAGTCTTAAGAACCAAGGATCTATTATTTTTACTCTGCGGGTGTTATTTTTCCTTCCCCCTTTTCTGATAAAGCTTAATTTCTATTAGGAGACGCTTATTACTGTTATTATTCACCTTTATCCACACCAATAACAGCAGCAACATTATTAACTTATTCTTTTTTCTAACTATTCTCAGTTTATTCCTTTTAACTTGTTTTAACTATCTAAAACCCTGATGGTAACTTACTATAGCTATTACTACTATTATTCCCTGAGTTCTTTGTCTAATCCACAGCTGTTTAGTTTCCTTGCTTCTTGCTATCTACACTTAAAGAAGCCTTTTCAATCTGCCTGTCACTGTTACTAGTATTATTATTTTCATTTAAAAAATTATTCCTCCTAGAATCTCTTGAGAAAGTTGGAATCACCGGAGGCGCCGCTAATGATAGGAAACTATCTTAAGACAATGACAATGATCCTCGTCCATCTTCTCGTGGGATGAAGGATAAGAGTTCATTAATGTTTTTCTTGTTAAGATTATTATCATCTGAACTTGTGATCTTTATTGTTGGTTGTGCATTGTCCATATTATTATTTTAATCTGTGATGTTACCTACACTGCCATAAGAAATGCACTTCAGTGATCCATCTTATATTCCTTCATGTATTTCTTCATCATCATCTTCTTCATCTTCTTCCTCTTGCAACGCTGCATTTGCATATTGTTCTTCAAGCTTTTCTTATTGATAATTCTTCATGATTTGAATTATTATTGGATTCTCACTGTAATATTGATTATTCATTGTAATTGTAGATGTGAATGTGTCTTTCTCATATTGATAGGGAGTCGAGGAAGAAGTGTATGGATCTTTAGGAGGAGGAGGAATAGGAGTAGTAGGATTAGTCATGCTTTTATTAGTCTTCTGTTGTTCAATTCCACCGTTTCCAATACTATTACCTTTCTCAGGTGATTGTCTTGGCCCAACACTGTTGTCACCTTTATTCTTATTTTCTCTTCTCAATTTATATTGATTTCTAAGATTTATCGTCTCTTAATAATCCTATCTTTATCTATATTTATCAGCTAATTATTATCTCTCGTATTCATTATAAATCGACATATTCTCTCCATTAGCTTCAAGAGTTTAATTTATAATATCATTATTAGCACTGCCATCAACACCATTAAGAAAATCATCAAATCCACCAAGATCTTAACATCCATATTCTTTATGATCTTCTAAGACATTTTCACGAAAATTCTACCATTCGGTGTTACGATATTCTAATATCTTACTGGTTTTGCTGTTAGTGCTATTCTCTCTGGAGAAAACTCTTTCGATGCCTTCAGCGATGATAATTATAAACCCAAGATTACCTTTTGTAGTGAATTTATCATTTTTATTGTTTTAATCAAAATAAAACATCCCATTGGCAGTGTATTTTATTATTTATTCAGTGATTTTAATTTCTGTCATCAAATGTGCTGCATAATCACAGGTTCGTGGCTTATCTGAATTATCTAAAATAAATAATAAAGTTGGTATCAGCTACTAGTGAGCGATGTTATGCCATTCATAGTTGAACAGGACACTGAAAACATTATTTAATATGCCACTACTGCAAATAGCCTTTTAGATACTTGGGAAGAGAATTCGAATGGCTGATCCGATGATTTCTAAGATTTTCAATCGAAGCCACCCGAATCTACCATTGCTGCACATTACCACACTAGCAGATCTAGTAGAAATAGGAGTCTGAGATTCAGCCGCATCAGCACCATCAGGGAGTAACATTTTAGCTATTATTGGTGCGTTCTTAACAAAGCACTGAATAAATGGCATGGCATCGTACTCAGCTAGCATAATATTGTAGTATTCTGAACCTTCAGGGTATCCTGAAATAAACGAATTTGCATTGAAAGCGTAGTATTAAGCTAACGCTTGGATCACGATCATTGCACCTCTTTAGGAACTCTCTTTACCCCCAGTGAGATACCCAAATAGCTAAGTGACTGATTGCTGATTGCAGAGACATTCAAGCATCTCTTTTCCATCTTGAACTTAATAATATTTCCCGACTAAATCAGTGAAGATCAATGCAATAATTTATAATTCGTCGCTGGAATAATTATCGAATTTTGAGATGAATGTACTTATTACACGCAGCTTGGTTTCAAGAAAAAGTTTGAGATGACTTGGTAAAGGAGTGAATTTATTGTTCTCCAAGAGAAGAAAACTAGATAAAACTCCAGCTGAAAAAAAGGGAAAAAAAAATAATTTCAATAACAATAAGCAATTACTAGCTATTTTTTATCTAAAATACAAAAAATAGAAAGAAAAAAAACAATCATCTCATAACTCATTTTGAGAAAGTGCCAAATTTTCTCGCCGAATCACTCAAAAAATATTGGGAAATTGAGTGAAAATACTAAATAGCTTCTTCTTCGTTTATTTACACAAATTTAGCATGCATTATTTTTAAAATTCCACTTTTGATAATACATCCTTATGTAGGTCTCTTTAAGAATAGTATGCGATACTAAAAATAATTAAATGAATCAAAGCCATCCCTTTTATCTACTTCCCCTCCCCCCTCCCCAAGCTTGGATCTCTTTTTTCGATAATCAAAACCTAAGAATAAAAGAATAATAATAACCTAACTTAACTCTCTGGGATTGTTAATTTTGGAGTTAATTATCTCTTTTGAGATCACAACTTTTATCGAACCTTTTGCTTTTTGTTAGATTTTTTGATTGGTATTCATTCTTAATAATTTTCTATGTTTTGGATGGAATGATAAAAATGAAAGCTCAATAAAATATGCCTGCTGTTTGGGGGGTTATGTAAATGTAAATAAACGCTAATGCCTTTTGGAGTGAAAATATGTTAATTTTAAGTAATCGAAGGTTCTAGTAGTGATAATAGAAAATATTTTTACCTATGGATTGATTATCAATATGGTTCAATAGACTATCTATTGAGCCTTCATTTGAGAGAATATATCCTATTGTTTCTTATGGTTTATTCACTATGAGGGCATTGATTAAGCTAGCCCAGTATCCTGCTAGAACTTCATTCACTTCATTCTCCTTAGTGTCATTTACGAATTCGAACAGTAGATCGAGCAAGGTAAACTCCTTCTTTTAGGTCTATTACGATTCCTTAATATTTTTCTCTACGCCTTTTTCCTGTTTGTTATTGCTAAAACTCTTAATGACTCGATTCTCAGCTTTAATCGGTTTGAAGAACGCCCCGTAGAGGAATATTGGCGCTGCTGCGAATAGTTCCGCTGCGATAGAAGGCAATTTAAATGCTCTCTCATAATCTTAAGTGTCCTCCCAAGGAACAGTTATGTAATGAATTAATATCTGCAATGGATGAATGTTATCTCCTAGGAAATCCATGAGTTTCATATTGCATCGCTTGAGTTCTGAGATGAATAATTCACTGGAGGCCATTAACTCTTTTAGAATCGTCTCGCAATTCTTAGATGTTGAGTTATCTCCATTTTAGGGGTTTGTAATCTATCCTATGAATGTCATCTTCGTGAATTCTTAGCTAAGAATATCATCTATTTTGTTTGTGCGATTGCTTGTCGAGCTGTCCTTCCACATGGATTTATTCTATGTATGTCAAGTGAATTCTACTCTTTGTTCTTATTTCCTAAATGTCTTCTAATATCCTTCTTTCTCCACTTTGAAACACGCTTGCACAATAAAGAACTTCGTAAATTTTAGTTTGTTTTTTGCAGATATAATTAAAGTTGTTTCTCTATATTCAGATTATTCGCTTTCTACTAGTCTTCTACGGAGTTTATCGAATTATCAATCTCTTCCTACAATAGTTACGACTACAACTAATAAATTTAATTTATATTAATACAATAATCTTCTTTTTGCAGCTTATGTGTTTGTTTCGTTTTGACTTTCTTCACGAGTTACTTTTGTCTAAGATCGCACACACTTATTTTTTATTTAAGTATCCAAACCATCAGAAACTTTCTTGGTTTCCTCCCCCCCCTTCTTTTAGATCAACTAAAGAAATATCTGCATTCTTTTAAACAAAGTGCTCCCCAGAAATTCCTTGGGAGTTTACTTCTTTCATTTCGAGAAAGAAAAATCATATGATTCTTTTTTTATTAAAGTGGTTCGGTTTCTTAGGTAATCATCCCTACTACCTCATCCCACCTCCCACTAGGAGAAAAGTCAAACGTATCATCCTTCTTCATCTTAATTAATATATAAAAAATCTATTTATTCTTGAAATTACTTGTCTATTAATATCCGTGTTTTTAATAGTGAAAACATTAAGAAGTTTTTTAATAACTAAATAATTAAGATCTTGTGAGAGAAAGGGGGGATATTTATTCTCTCTCTTTATATCTTTTAAGACATTTTGAATGACTCCTTCCTCCCCCTCCCTTCATATCTCCCTTGATTCTAAGTCATTTTGTTTATTTGGAAGTAAAAATAACAATATGCAAAATTATGTTTATTTTTCTTGTTATTATTTCAAAGGGTAGTAGTAACAGTTTATCTCTCATCTTTGTCATTTCACTTTTTCTTCGAGAATGAGCAGAGACCAGCGCATCCAGAATTGATCTCTTTCGTTGGTTTCTTTACTTTTTGAACCGAAGAAATCAAATCTTGATTTCTGACTGCTTCTTTATTCGAAGACGCTTTTCTATCTGTCTTCCCTATCAATCCTTGCTTGTCAGTTTATTATGAGCAACAACTTTGCTGCTCTTTCGCTAGACGACTGATCCTTGATTAACTGGAGTATTATTCTTCGCTATCACTGAAATAATCCTCCTGATCATCCTAGTCAGCATCATTCTCATCATCATCTTCACCTTCGTCTACTTTCTTCTTATGCTCTATCCATCTTCTCGAAGTAGCCTTCCAGACCTTATGTGGATCATTTGAATGCAGTGAGAACATATCAATCTATCCAGATTCAGATAACAAATTATCTCTATCAAGTGCAGGGAGATCCTACTTTGGCTTGCCATTTTTCTTTGATAGGTACAGGCTCCATAATGAAGGCTTAGGATTAATCCTAAATGGACTATTGATTGTCTCTAGTTTCTCATTGAACACCATAACAGCTGTCTCGATCATAGATTCAATTGTCATCTAAGTTGGAGGGAATTCATCTTCCATCTTCATGAGCTCCAGTGGTTTTGAGTGTTAAGCTGACTATTAGGGCTATTTAACAGGTGACTACTCATTGTTGACATCAGAACTACTCGTAGTAGCACTAGTAGCTTTACTACTGCTGTTATTGAGATTCAAAAGTTCTTGATTAAAATCAACATTGAGATATATCTACACACTCATTGTTGTCCTGTCGTCTGTTGATTAATTCATAGTTGTATAATACGATGTTCTGTTCCCGATCAGAGGTGAGATGTTCGCTCCATCAATACGGAATTAGTCACTATTTCCACTTGTAGGGAACTCCACTAATTTCTCTGATTCTTAATTCTATTTCTTATTAGTACTGTTAGTCATATTAGGCGGATGGGTGTCTTCATAATTTGGATTATGGACATTATTATTGTTGCCACGAAAGATTTTATTATTACTCCCGATAGAGTTCATTGTAAGAGTGTTACGGTTGATGGAATTATATCCATTACCTGTGTCTTCTTCAACACCACTGAGCTGAGCTATCATCGTATTAGGCAGGCCTGTTAAAGGTTTTAATATGGAGAGAAAGGGCTTAAAGGGATGAAGAAGTGTATTTGTTAGAATTATTATAATAATTATGCGGGTTTTGTGTGATTTCTATTGTAATAATTTAGGTGTTGGTGTTTATCGTGATTTCTCTGTGGGAAATTAAATTACACTAAGGTTGATTAGCACCGGTAGCCACTCATTCAGAGGAAAGATAAAAATAAAGGGCAAATTTTGTGGAATCCTAGGAGTCTCTTCTTGTCCCTTCTTTGTTTTAGGTTTCTCATGGCTATGGTCTCTCTCTGTTTTTTTTTCTCTCAATTTCTTTGAGAATGTAAATTTTTCTTCTAAGAGAAATATGACTCTGAAACCAGATTAAATCCATAAATTAATTTAATGATTGTAATGAGCCATTGATTTTTATTTTGTTTATGTTAGTGTCGTATTGATTGGAGCGATTTTCAGCCAGAATAGAGAGATGAATCAATTAGAGAATGAAACTAATAATTTAAATTAATTTTGGTATTTTTTGTTTTGATGAAAAAGGTCAATAGAAAATACTATTTAGATATTCAAAAAGCACTAATGATTAATAAAAAGTTGAAAGAGATATTGTTTATTTCAGCAAATTTGATTGTTTGTATTAAGAAAAAGAAAAATAGTAGGAATGATGATCAAGGCATATTTGTCTGCTAACAAGATTGATATTACTATTGCTTGCCTAAGATCCTTAAGAATTATTTATCTAATAGTAAATTAATTTGGGTTACTACTGAATAAGACCACACAAGAATATCTATTGAGTTCATGGATCAATGTACAATTAATAGAGTTCGAGCTAATTTTCTAATAGTTTTTAGAATCAAGTTCTATCTTTCATTTTAATAGTGAAAAAGAACAAAATATATTTTTGAAATTAGTTAGATGAGTTGCACATATTTATGCGTAATGACTCATTCCTATTGTTAGTAGCATTCATTTGATAATAATATCGGTTGGCTACACAAAAACAGCATTTCTCATCACTGGAGAGGCATTGAATATTTCAAAATAGCAAATGCACATTTTGAACATTTTTTAGAAAATGCTTTTTCTAAAAGAAAAAGCAATGGCAAAATATAATTATTCTTAAGTCACAAATATCTTTCTCAATTTATTCCATTCTCTTTATTATTTTCCTTTCATTTCGTGTTGAATATTTTATAACCCCGCATTTTTCAAGCTACTAAACGATCTGTGTATGAATAAAGAAGACAAATATTCCATAAGCTTGTTTATAGCTTCTTCACCACATTAATTCTTATCTCTTCAGAAAAAAAAGCAATGCAATCTCTCTCTCTCTCTTTCCCTCTTTCCCTCTTTCCCTCTTGATCTGTTTATGCCAAAAATCTGAAAGATCTCTTATGGAGATTATTATTGATTTTATTTTGAATCTCCTTTATCATGCTTTAGCAATTCCTAGAACTGATGTGCAGAGTCGTGCAAATGTCTGTGCATCGACTTTATCAGGGATAGAGTTTTGCTGTTCTATTTCTTGGAACTAGAACTCAGAGCTAGCTAGGGTCTTGAGCGCATCTTTGCAGGCTTCTTTCCCAATGAACCCGTCTTTCTTAAGGTCAAAGAGAGTGAACACGTTGCTAATTTCTTCGTTACTGAAGATGCCAGTCTTAAATCCTTATTCTTTTTTGAGCTTTAACTGCTGGATGATAAACCCCTCGATGTCTTCTGGGCATTTGAAGCAAATTGCAGTGCAAATATCCTCGAATAACTCCACTATCCTGTGCTTTCTCAGATACTCGTCAGCGCGCTCCTTGAGATAGTTTGCTTAGCTCATTTTTGATTGCTAATTTATGAAAGTCAAAGTTTGTTTAGTTATCTATGTTTGATCTCCCTTTCTGTTTCTTTGAAATAATTTCTTTCTTTTTCTGAACTGTTTCAAACATCTCTCTTTGATAATCAACTTGGATGGATTAATTTCAATAGGTTTGAAGAGAAAAAAAGATAAGATAAGTTTCAGTTTTGCATAAATAACAAAAGCAAAGAAATGAAGAAAATGAAATAACAAAAATAAATTAAAGCAAGATATATTTCATCAACTTCGATTTGCGTTTTAAAATAAACATCTTTTGAAATAAAAGCACCATCATTTTATCATCTAAAAAACCAATTTTATCTCCTGTTCTTTTTTTTCTTCCACAGTGTCACTCTCTTTTTTTGCGTTTTATTTCCTCCTCCTCCTCTTCTTGCTCCTCCAAAGGTATTGTCGCTAGTTTTCTCTTAATGAAATTAATTGGTGAGAGATTCAGCTGGAACTAGCTTTTCTAAGAGTACAAACTCGAGTGAATGAACAGCACAAGCTTCGAGCTGATTATCAAACTGAAATCGATGTTCCTGAAATAATCCAAGAACGCGACACACAGTGGATTCTCATAATTCCTCATCACGAACAATTTAGTGAACACCTAAATCGCAAAATGTTCATTGTCGATCATCTCAACAACGGCTTCCTCGAATAAATTAATATCGTAGATTTTCTCTAGCGTATCTCGATTAAAGATACTAAACAGCCCATCGTTGCCCCGAAAGATAATCTTGTCAACTCCTACAAAGTTTGAACAAATTGTAATTTTAGAAAATAATATAGAATAAATGAATCTTTTGAAAATGTCTCAAAATACCTTTTTTCTCGATGACTGCTTTTAACGGCTGCTCGAATTTCAATGTCCGTGGTTACAAAGGAAGTGAAATATTTTTATCTTCACTGATTTTGTTAGGTATTTAGTAAATCTACAGAGTATCTAGTTAAGTTGAGCAAATGACATTCAACCCTTCACTGAATGAAATCAGCTGTAGCATTTTTAAATTATGAAACGAAAGTGGCAGGGTGAATTCAAAGAACGGCGTTTCAGAATAAGGCATGAGTCGAAAGATTTTGACTTTATGTGTTAATTGATGGTAGCATCCAAAGGCATTGGAGTCGATTGAGAGATTCAGTAGGGAGAATTCGTTTGATAAGTGTATTTATCTTAAGATTTTGAGTTACTTGATCGAAAGATCAAAGAATGTTATGGAATAGGATGTTTTAAATGAAATAGCTATGAGAATTCTCATGTGCTTGTCGAAATGGATGCTCTTCAAGTGTGGAGAGACATTCTTCACAAATAGCTTTCGAATAGGATTGACAGACCAACAAGTTAATTTCCCACCTGAATCTTCTATTTCTTCCCCGAAATCAACTCTCTGCTAATTATTGTTGTTATTATCTTATGGTATTTCTTCTTACTGAACCTATTCTTGATTTTAAACATCCCTTTATTCCTCCTATTGATCTTCATCTTCATCGTCGTCATCCTCATCCTCATCATCTTCTTGATTCCCATGATTCTAATGGTTCCTTTGTTATCCCCCTAATCCCTAACCTATTCTATGATAAGTCAAGAACAAATCTCTTTTCCCAAGCGACACAGCGACGACCATCTCTACAGCGGATGAATCATTCAAATAATTTAGCTTCGAAGCCCTATTGAGCTTCCTCCATCTCGCCAAAAAAAATATAAAATATCCTGTGAACAATGCGACTTCTAGCATGTCAAAGAAAAACGATTGTTTCTTCAAGAAAAACAAGTGCAAAGTGTAGAAACTCAGATATTTCTACGCGTATTCACGATTCGTAGGACCTTGCCACCATGGTAGGTTTTCAAGAAAAGAAGGTAACGCGATCACAGAGAACATATCGTTGAGTGTGAGTTTCACTAGAATACCCATGCCTTCGCAATTTCTGGAGATAACGCAAAGGCCCAAGCCGACGCCGATGATAAACAGGGAAGCTATTGGATGAGTTGAGAAGCCTTTCGCCATCTCTGAAGGGACTTGCAAGACTTTTTCACCGAATTTTCGCCAGGAATATGTAAGCAGCGGCCATATTTCAGTACGCTTTCGAGTAGCTGTAGAGTAAATTAGAACACCAAGGAAGCTGAGTAGGAAGTAAATCATTAGTCTGAAATTTAAGAGCTCAAAAGGAAAAGGGGTGAGAGAAAGATAGAAGAAAACCAGAAAAAGCTTATGTGTTGTTTGATTTTTCGATTCTTGTGAGTTGTTTCTTTGATTTGATGAAGTTCAGTGTTTATTACGCAAGAGTAGATGCGATTATTAAGTCGAGTTAAAGGCTATTTTTGTCTCACTGTTTCACTGCTTCAAATCATATCAAGAAAAAAAAATAATCACAAAGGAAAATTGCTTATTCCGAAGCAGACAGCAACTCTATCGACCCACTTTAGTTTGTAGGGAAAATATATTTAAATAATATCGTGTGATGATCAATTATTCTGACTATCAATGTAATTACTAATAATCATCTTGTATTTTTAGTTCGAGCCAACTTTTTGAGAATTTAGGAGTATTTTAGAGAAATTTTCTTACCCAGAACTAATCAAATTCCTTAAATCATGATGAACACACTGCTCTTTGAGTCAACCAAAATTTTTTATACAAAGAAAATCCTTTTTTAATTTATATGCTTCTCTATCACAACACGTATTGATGTTCCCATAGCTTCAAAACAAGGCAGCCTAGTTAGTAACCCAAAAAAAAGTGAGATTTTTCTGAATTATCCACTAATCCTCCCAAGAATCAAATTGTGTTTTTTTATCCTTCCACCTCATCACAAAAGAGGACAAAATCTTTCCTTCCCCTTATGAAATTTTTAAAGACAAAAAAATTATTTGCTGTTGTGTTTGTATTCATGCCTTTGAAGAATGAAACAAAGACAGGATAATAAAAAAACAATCTACTTCTGCCTTCTAATCTACATACCAAATATTCCCCTCCTCTCAACTCATGAGAAATCAGCATCATCACCATACATCTTTTCCACATCCTCATCGTCTTCTTCCTTTTTCTTTTTGCTGCTACTGTTAACTAGTTTCTAGAGTTACTCCTTCTTCTTAGCATTGTCAACTTCCTTGCTGGCAGGTGGTTAGTTCAGTTTACTGAGATTTTCTTAATTCTTTTCCTTCGATTTGGTGCTCTCATTACTTGACTTTCTCATTTCTGCTAATTTAGTCTTCTTCTCATCAACTTTGCTATCCACAATAATCTCATCTTCCCCTGAATTCATAATACTTTCCGATTACTTAATGCCTATTCCCTTCTTTTCTTTGGAAATCTCCTCTCTGTTCTTGCTTGATTTTCTCTTGGGGAGCACTTCCTCATTGCTGTCGGTGTTCATTAAGTCATGCAAGGCTTCGTAGTTTGAATTGCTTTTAATCTGCTAGCTCGAATTCAAGAACGATTCCTTACTAGGATCCTTCTTAGAAGCAGCATTATTGCTATTTTTTTCCTTCTTTTTTTCAATGTTTAATGGATCCTCGCCATATTCTTTCTCGAGGGCTTCATAGTCATATTCTGAGTCACTTCGAGGAGGTGATAAAGAGACATCTCCACCAACATCTAATTCATTTCGGAAGCTTTTGAATCCTCGAGCTTTTAAAGCCTTGATTTCTTTCAACATCTTGATCTCCTCTTTGGTATACATTTTCTATCTTTCCTTGGAGTTCATGCCTCTATCCTTCAAGCGCATGTCTATCTTATCAAGAGTCTTCAACTTCTCCAAATATGCTCTACCACCACATTCTATAAAAAAAAGCAAATCCATTTGAAAATCCGCTTCTATCGAACGTATTTATCTGCCATACTTTGTTCCATAAGGAGAGGTCTTTATTTGACTTTCTCCAGCATTGCTGCACGATCTTTCTCATACGCTTCCTCTTTCTCTTTGAATTCTTTCTTCTTCTACTCAACAGCTTTTTGTCTGTTTTCCTTCAGCCGCAATGTCTGGTCGTTCTTGGAATACTTCTCCCTTACTATCTTCCCCATCTGATGGATTTTTATGAAAAAAGAAAATGAACATCTATCTTTTGACAATTTCAACAGTAATTCCAAAACTAAACTCCTATTTAATCAGCTATTACCTCCTCTCTCTCTTTGAGTTTAGCTTTTTCCATGGCTTTAGCTTCTTTTGCAGCCTTTTCTTTATCGTCTTTGATCTTCTTGATTCGCTCAATGTTTTGTTCGAGTTTCTCAATTGTGGGAGGCTAGTATTTAGGCTTATGATTCCTCCATTTCTGAGCTTCTTTGAGCTTATCCACTGCTGGTTTTACTTTAGTTGCTTTCATCAAGGCGTTCTCTTAATCAAGATAATCCCGAGGAGGTAATTTTCTCGCTTCTTAGAAAGCAAATGGCTGGACTTCAGTCGGTCGTTTCCCTTTTCGCTGCTTATCGAGTTTATCTTGGAATTCTGAATGCATCTTCATAAAATTAGGGATAGGCTTCGCTTTGGGTGGCTAGAATGTTGGTTCAGGGAACATCTCAAGCTTGATAGCATTAGTTGTTGCTTTCGTTTAAAAAGTAACCAAAAAAACAGATAATTTGCTAATCTAAAAACAAATCATTTTTATTTGTTACTTTGGGTTTTCGAGAACGATTTCGTGTAATTTTCCATCATTTCTCTTGCCTTTTTTTCTTATTCGTGTTTCTCCATTCTTGGAGGCAGCTTCGACATGGACATAGTCTTCTGTGCCTATTTCGCTACTCTCTCTTGTCTTCTGAGATCCTCATCTCGATTTATCTTCTCCAGCAAGTTTGTTGAGCAGAACCAAGGAACCTTCAATTCAAAATTATAAATCAATTAATTATTTTCTTTAGCAGCAAATAGCAAGCCTGCCTTCAATCTTTCCCCACTTACCTTGCTAGCATGGAAAACGAACTCTTCTCTCTCCTAATATGTTTTCTTCTTCGGTTTGTGCGTAAGTGAAGTATTAGGATCCTTATCTCTAATAAAGAACTTAAAAGGTTTCTCATTTTAAATACTAATCACAGCAAAGTTCTCCTTGACTTCCTCTCTCCTTCTTCTCTGCTCATTCATGATCTTCTAGAACAGCGGTTTCTTAACATGACTGGGTACTTCCTTGGGTTTCGATCTTGTCGCACATTCTTTCTCTTCTTTGAGTCTCGCTTCTTCAATCATTTCTTCAACTTTTCGCTACCGAATTGTTTTCGTTTTCTTATTCTCCTTCTCTCTCTTGTCGAACTCATACGGCTCAGGCTTTGTTAGAGGGAACTTCTTTCCTTTAGATGGAGCTCTTGCATCGTAGTAATCCAACATAGCTTACTTGTAATCTCCCGTTTCATAGGGTTTTTTGTCACTATTTTCTTGGGAATTTCTGTTTTTCTCTTGGGTTTAGCGATCAGTAAACCTACCTACCCTAACATGCTGTTATTACTAGTTGCCTTCATCTCCATTATCGTCATCTCCATAATACTCATCAATATCTTCCTCCTATTCCCCGCCAGTATCGTTAGTCAGCCTTCTTTCAGCAACTAATAAACTTCTTGCTAGACTATCATGCAAGTCTCCTTCATGTGAGTCATCTGCAATATTACTGTGATTCCTCGACGAATTCCTCAATCCACTTCTCGTCATAGCGCTCTCTATTTTTATCCATCAAATACCCATAAACACACAAAAAATCAATAGGGTTGAATTCTCTTACTTGGCCTAGTCAGATTCTTCCTTTCAGGTGCTACACCTTTCTGATAAATGTGCATTTCAGGATCTGAATCATACCCATCGATCATGTCTTCTTCAATCAATCCACTTCTAGATTAATTCCCACTTTCATGTAACTACGATTCCCTTCTGTTTCTGAACAATTCTTCGTTATCCCTCTATCTTGGAATAGTTGCCTGAAGAAGATTTATCAAAAAAGCAACAAATTATGCATCAACCCATTTTATGTCGATTTTCTTACATATTTCTACTAGAACTCTTGATCTTCTTCTTTCTTCTCAGCATACTTAGGCCGTCCTCGTCTTGTAAAATACTCCAGAATCTCCTCAAAATCGATAAATTCATCTGTTTCTAGCTCCATCCTGTCCAGCACCTCGCATAACAATTCCTCGTTCAAATCGTACTTATTTGATTTCCTTCGAGCTACGTTGTTGCAGCATTAGGTGTATCTCGGATTCATCTTCACGTTTTCAATGAAATTAATCGTGATCACATATGTCTCTTGCTACTTCGGGAGCGCTTCATACTCTGTCTCCAAGATTGTCCGTGTTGCCTCATCCATGTCGACCTCGTTTTAATCGTCAACACTGTGAAATCAACAATAAATCCCGTAAAAAAGACATCAAAAATAACCAATAAGTCACTCCCCCATCCTTTCTGTCTAACACATCCTAACCCCTTTTGCATTTTGTTACTTATCCTTGATGCTTGTGTATACTTTGATATGCTGTATCCTATCTTTGGTCGCTGTTTCCTTGCCCTTCTTAAGAGACTTAATATCGTTGAAGTAATCAATAAACTGTGCCCAGGTGATGTATTCCTTGGCTGCTTTCGCTTAAGGATCACCTAAGAACTCCTCCTACTCGATTCGTAGCAGAACCTTGTCGACTTTCATGGTTTTTTCGATCGAAGGCATAAAAACAGCTGGTAAATGCAGGATCTTCACGATTCTCACATCCGAGCGAAGCTTATCTATGAGCTGCTTTCGACTGACGATCATGTCACCGTGCTTGTCTAAATCATTGTAGATCTCGCGCATGATGCGCTGATGCTCTCCTTGCAGTAAGCACGTGCTATTATCCTCACTGAGGAGCACTCCTTCTTCAGGGCCATTCAGCTGGTCTGCTTCGGAGTGCTTTTTGAGTAGCTTCGCTTTGTCTTTCTGCCGCTTTATCTCCTCGACGAAGTAATTTCCAGTGAGTTTTCTCTTTTCAAATACATCGCGTGGACTCTGCAAGAACTTTACGAACTCCTCAAATGTGAAAAGAATCAATATTTTTTGGAATAATTCTCTCGATTGTTCAAATAATCTAGCTAAATTGTATGCAGCACTTTAATTTCTGAGTGAACTGGGGAGGACAACAGGGTTAGGGGATATCTTAGACTGTGTTTGATACAAACTGTGAGTTCCTCCAACACTGACTCTCAATTGTGGGGAGATTCAAAAAGAATCCCTGCAAATATATTGATTTGTACCTTACGAGAATTCAATTCCTACATCTTTTGGGTTGTTTCATTTGATTTTTTGATTCTCTCTCTATCTCTTTCTGCCTATTTTTCTAAATTGAAATCTAAACCTTCAGTTGTTTGCTGGGATACAGATAGCTGTTTTTTCGCTAATCATGGAGGAAACTACCAGCATTCTCAGCTCTGACTTGCAGATCATCCAAGGAGCTAATACTGGACAAATACCTTATGATTGGCTAGGAGTTCTGAAATTCCTTTAAGAGCAATACAAAGAATCACTCTTCAAGCACACAGAGCATCTGCTGGAGAAGTAGCAACAACAAGAAAAGATTCATGTTCTAGAGAGTGACCTAAAAGCATAAGAAGCGATCAACAGAGAACTCATATAAAGAGTCAAAATGCTTGAATTTTCGCTAAGATAAGAGCGGTAATTTTACAAACAAAAGAATGTGTGTGCGTGTGTGTGTGATATCATATTGATTCTTCACAAAATATTACTTGAATCATCTTACACATTATTATTTATTGAAAACATCTCCCAAATTAACCAACAGCGTTAGATATGCGAAACTCTTGCAATCTCACAATATCTCCCCTGAGATGATAAAACAACTTCAGCAGAGTGAAAGCCTTGCCACTGTGAATGGTGCACCCAATTTGCCGTAGATATCATAACGAAAGGCGAAACAGCATCGACCTGCCCTCTTGAAGTAAAATAAGCAAAAAGGATATCTAAGAATTGAATTTTTACAGAGAAAACGTGATTGTCATATGGCATCGCTTGGATTAGGCTTGACCTCTAACGAGAAAAACAAAACTACTTTGGCTCATTTATTTCATTTTTTTTGCTTTCTTGTGTGTGGTTAGATTGCTGGAAGAAGTCGGTTTGAGTGATATTTTCGATGATGAAAACGAGCACCCTGAGAAAGAGAATCCTAGCAACAACAACAACAACGATAGGACAATCATAGTCGTCGATGAGATTTCAAACTCAAGGATATCACAGCAAGCATAGTATTAACAGTAATAAACTAATTAGCAGCAAAGTACTTCAATAAAAGAAGGAAACACAAGAAATCCAGAATCCAACAATGGCACGAACAATATGAAGGCTATTGCTGCCAATAATGCGACACCTTAATAAGTCTAACCTTAGCCACTCACACTCCAAGCGTAAAATCCATTGTGTTCTCGTGTGATAGGATCTAAATCCAAAACTCTCTCGTTGTGTCTGCTCTACTGATTTCTCTTTGTGTGATTAATATTAGTGAGCTAAGAAATCACTTAGATGGTGTGCGGGATGCATTCTTCGCAAAGGAATCGACTCTTATAACTGTTTCGGAGGATTACACGGTGAAGATGTGGGATACCAAAGAATTCACTTAGGAATCAAGACAAATGAATGCTTCACCATTCCTTACACTCAGAGGTAGATATATTTGTAGTTTGAAAACATAAGAAAAATGATCGAAACACGTTAAATTTTTTTTGTTTTGACCTTGGAAAACAATTCTCTCTTGATTTCTTTCATTCATTTTTTCTTTACAGAGCATTCAGGATAGATCACGACAATTGCTGGTATCCGTGCTGAACTTGCAGAGGTCGATAACACTAGACAATTATTCTTGACTGCTGGATTTGAAGTAATAGTCTAAAATAATATTTTAGCGATAATAAAGGAGAGACTTCTCATGGAAAATAAACTATTTGAAATGACTTGAATACATTACTAGTTTTTCTTAATGAAATCATAATAATCTACTTTGTCTGGAAACAAAAGGGCGTAGTGAAAGTATGGGGAGTCTACGGCAAAGATGAAGTCGACACATTCGGGCCACGAGAAGGTAAACATGGCAGCTTAGGAGAATGGCTAGCCAGCGATGAACCTATCTGGCAATTATCAGCTCATCCCTATGAGGTAATCATGACTCTGCTGCTAATTTGATGGAAATTATGATGAAACTTCCCATTCATGGGTTTTCGTCTTGAAAACTTGAATTTTTCTTTTTTAGAATGAGATATTGTCCGCAAGTGCTGATGGCAAAGTGAGCTTGTGGTAGTTGCAATCTGCCTCAGAGGACACTAGTGAGATTGATCAACCTGAGGATCTAAACATGGATAAATACAGTGCTTTACTTACATAAACATACACAAACCCGGAGAGAACTGATAGACCATCATCTTGCACTTTCTTGCCTTCAACGCTCCATCTCGTCGCTGCTGCGTTTACACTCTCAAATTCGATTCTCATCTTCGATAAAGAAACTGTAATAACTCATTGTGATATTCTTTTCTCAGAAAGAGAATTTAATCTCTCTGTTTTTGTTGTATTTTCCTAAACTAGGGACGAGTAGTGAACAGCTTAAAAGACACCAGCAGTTTGTCAGGATTACGAGCAGATTATATTTATAAATGTGTGCCTCATCCACAGCTTCGATTGATTTTGTCAGCACATGAGGACTCTAAAATCAGAATCTTTGATATTAATTCATGTAAACAGGATAAGTTAGACACATGAAAATATTCTCACTCACTTATTAAACAATCCCTTTTTTTCTTCTCCCTCAGCCAAGCCGATTTAATAGCTGGAAGCACATTCCGATGCTGTAACTTCCATGGCATTCCATGCAAATAGAAACTACTTGACTTCAGTTGGACACGATGGAGCTGTCAAAACATGGGATATCAGACAGTACAAATGTCTAGGAGCTTAACAGGTAATTTCCAGCAAATTATTCGAAAAATAATAATTAAGCGCACTAAGTGACCTTTTTAGATTTAATTTTGTTTCTTGGAATCACTAAACTAAGGCACATAACTCTAAATTCGATGAAGCAATACATAATGTTGCCTACAATGCTGCAACCAACTCATTAGCGACTTGTAAGTGCAAAAAAAAGACACAGATTTCAATTCTATTTTGTAGACTGTCATTGCAATTCTGTTTGATTTGGATTTTCTTATTTAATAGGTGGTGCAGATGGCATAGTCAATGTGTATTCAAGCAATGTGTGAAGAAGAAAGAAGAAGAAGAACAACAACAACAAAGCATTTAGCTTACAAACAAAAAAATATTATAAAATATTTCTTTTGTTTATGAAAATGATAATTACAAGCTCAGCTATTTGCTTTTTCATGCATTCATTTGTTTCTGTAAATATCCCATGAAATTCTGTTTTTGAAGATTTCTTGGTTAATTATGATTTTTAAAGCACGTATGGCTATGCATAAGGGTTTGACAGAAAGAAATATTATCACAAGGGGCAATAAAATTAGATAGAGAGAGAGAGAGGGTAACTCAATCTCTCTCTCTCTTTTCCTGATTTGAATTCTCACCTAAAAGTCTCATCTTGTGATTTAATATCTCTCTTAAAAGAAATTGATTTGATTAATATAATATTCGAAAACAAGTCAGGCGGCAGGCAGGCAAATAGAGATATTCACACGCAGATTTTATATTTTTAAAAATCTTTTCGACCTTGACACACACAAAAGCGATCTATGATTCACAGCCTCAACTATCAGGTTGCTTCACATTTCTCCAAGGCAAAGGAATCACCAAGGTATATTGCAATAGTCATATTGAATATGTATTGTTGTATTGCTGTTGTTCTGCTACTTGCATCATTGTGATATGTGCAATATCTCCTTTATTGTTTTTGCGCTTGATAGGATTGTGATGAATTCAAGAGAATCGAAGCCAGCAATAAATGAGAATAATTCAGGAGGTATGGTCACTTCGAGTAATTACCCAATGATGGGAAGACGCATCGAGTATAACCAAAGCGATATGATTCTTGATTTCAAGAGGTTTCCACAGAATCAACAAAGTAAGAGAGAATCATTCAGTAGTTTAAAAAAGATAAAATGAGAGAGAGAGTGAAAGAGAAAGACAATAAGAAGATTGTTTGCATAGGAATCAAGGATATTGATATTTTGCTGATATCTATTTTCTGTATTCTAGAGAAGTTCCCGTTAGTTGTCGAAACAGTGGATACAAGAACAAACAAGTAACTCACCAGCTCGCAGTCATTGAAGACTATCCCTGATAATTCTGCAAAGATAACCAACAACAATAACACTCCAATACAATAGAATTAATAGCAACAATAGTAGCAGTATCTATCTCAATTCAATTCACTACAACAACAACAACATCCGTTCTCCAAGCAACAACAACAAATCATGTCTTCAAGGAATCCTAAGCTAACCCACGAAGCCCACTCAAGAAACAGGATTGACATGTTCCCCCTAAACCAGCAATCTCATTAAAATTACCTCTCACCTTCTTCCGCATCCTCCGCATAATCCACTGTGAAAAACGTGCACAAGAGAAACATCCTCTTATCGAACGTATCCAGCAGTTCTTCAGCATACAAGACAAATATAGCAGTCTCCCCCGTTGTTGCATAAGCATCTAGTCCAGGCACACTCTCACCAGGAAAGAAGAGCATTACACCCAGAAAGAAATCAAATCCAACAAAAAAGAGAGAAAAGTAACCCCCAGAAAAAGAATGAAATGCTTTGAAAAAAATCCGAAATTGATAGATTTTCCAATGATTGAACTAATAAATATTTTGCTTCGAAAGGACTGAAGAATCGTCGGCTTATCAACTGAAGCCAGTCTCCAAATCAGGCAGCTAGCACTCACAAGGCAACAACAACATTCATGCGAATCAAGTATCTGCTAAAAACCTTAGCTAGCCGAGCTAAAAAGGAAGTCGCTAAGGATCTAATTCGAATATCTACGGGAATCATTCTCTTAAACTGCAGCATCGCTAATAAGAAACCAACATGCTATTGGTGTCATCACCGAATCTCTCTTCAGCTATGAAATCACCTCTTCACAGCAATAAGACTACTTCGAAACAGAACAAAACAAATAACCCACAGACAAACACAAACAAAGTGAAAAGATAACAATCCAAGCGATCAAAGACTCCAGAAGGTAAGGTTGATTAAATCAGATCAAATGGCTAAGAAGGCAACAACAGAGAAAGAGAAAAATATCCTGAATAGCAGCAGGTTTCTTAATTGTAGGCATAACAACAGCAATCATAATAATAATAAGATCAAATTAGAGATTCTTCTCAGTACTCTTCTCCTCAGCCATCTTCAAGGAAGCACACGAATACAAGAAATTCTCAAAAAGAGAACATCCCTGCTGGGGCATTATTTCCTTCAGGTACTGCTGAGATAATCCCTAATCATATTATTATCATCTCCAGTAATAAATCCCCTTCTAACAATCCACCCGACGAGCGTATGCAGAGACTAAAAGCGTTAGTTGAGGAGAATGTGAAGAAATCATTAGCAGAGAAGCAACGGAAACTCGAAGAAGCTAAGATCATTGAGGAACACAAGAAAGAAAAGCAAGAAATGATCTAAGCGAAGAACGCAGAAATCAGGAATCTCAATGCATATCGCTTTTCAAAGACGAATAAATTCAGCAGCCACGTTGATCTGAGTAGAAGATTACCTTGGGGGATCAACTAGGAGAAACTAAGGAATTATGCGATTCAAGTACTCACGAAGTTCAAGAAACAAGAGAGACGATAGCTGATGGAGTCACTCATGTAGCAGAAGTAAAGAAAATGGAAGGGGAAGAAGGGGAATTATTTAAGTTATTGGATTAATGGGCTTAATCGATTATTTGTGTATGTCTGTTTGTTTGAAGACCAATATCTGAGATGATGTCATCATTCAAGGCTGAGGAGAAGCAGAGAAGACATCAAATCGGGTTAGATCATCTGACAGATGAAGAAATCAGCAGGCTTGTCAGTGGTAAAAACAGAAACAAAAACAGACAAAGAAAGAGAGAGATCCATATTTGTCCCTCATATGTTTTATTGTGAATAATGCAAAAAAACAGCAAGCAAAATGAAGATGAGCATGCAGAATATCAGCCAGCAAGACCAAATAGAGTTACATCAACAACAGTAACAGTAACAACAACACCATTATTATTCCGAGCAACAACCCAACGAGGTAGCCATCAGTGACTACCCTCAAGAGCCCATGACAGAGCGTACAAAATAAAAAGAAGAAGAACGAAAGCGTGAATAACTCTCAAGTTACATGGAAGAGAAGAAGCATCGCATGGAACAAGCAGAGATCTCCAAGAAGCTCGAGAAACTGCTCATCGAAGAGAAAGTCAGGGAGAATCAATAAATACTGAATAACAACATTCGCAGCATCTTTCAGCGACTCAAGAAGAGAAAGAACCATCATCATCATAATCACAGTCATCAGCGACATCACACGTAAACTGATCGGAATAATCGTAGTAGTCCACAGTAGTAGTATTAGTAGTAGTATCCTCTAGCAACAACAAACAGTCGGCATCATACGTAACCATCGTATTAGCAAATACCAACAGCATAGAATTCTACGAGCAAAGTTCCAACGTAAGTGTTTACTCAATCGAGAATCACAGAGCCTTCATAAGCTGAGTTTATACCGCATAATAGAGGTGCTGTTGTCAAAACAGAAGAGAACAATTAAAATAATTACAATAACAATAGCAGTAGTAATAACTCAAATCGATTAGGAATAATACCTAGTTAGAATGGAATTGCTAGAAGTAATTACATTTCTGGAACAACGCAGACACTCCCGAGCTAAGGCTAAGGATAATAGTTACAGTTGTATGGTGGTGCAGTGCTTGCGACAACATAACCGGAGTATGATGGTGATGTTTAACAAGATGAAAATGATTACAGTGCATTGTATGAAGAGTTCAAGTAGCTCATTGCGTCGCCTAATGAGAGGAACCAATAGGCATAGATAGTCTAACCACCATTAGGTTATCCATAGCTTGCAGGGTCTACAGCAATTGGGAGATAGAATTACCTTTTGACATAGGAAAGCTAATACGGGTAGAATAATATCAGTTAATAGCAATAGTAGTAGTTTCTGCAGTAGTAGCAGTAGTAAGCTTATTCAGCATATCTTTAGTAGCAGCAATCACCATTAATGGAGAGAGCAGTCACTTCTACATCTGCGCTAAGAGGATCGTAGTATTCAGTGTCTGTAATGCTAGTTTGAATTTATTATCGTTGTGGGGATATTTGAGTTTGAGTTATTTATTTTGTATTATTAATCACACACGCAGGGTAAGAAGAGGAATAAGACACCTATTAACGCAGGTATTCCAAGCAAGCCATCATCGAAGCATGGTAAGATCAGAAGAGTGAAGACAAGTGAGGGTGGCAATCATCATGGCAAAAGAACAAAACGAGTAAAGAGAGAAGAACACATTGGTTAGAATCTTCGCGAAGGGAATAATATTCACTAAGGCAGTATGCGCAGGATGATGATGATCGATGAAATGGGCAACACTGAGGATATTGAAGGTGGTTAGCAAGCTGTGGAAAACGTTAGTGATCGAGAGATCAGCAATCAGTTGGTAGCAGCGAAATTGAAGTTTGATGAGCTGGCGAGGCGATTGATTTAGATTAAACTAAACAACTCCAAGAATGATTCACTGAACACGAACAATCTCACGAGTAAGGAGATTGAATGATGATGATGATGATGATGTGTTGGCAGTGTGTGTGTACTTGTGTCGTTTTGCTGATAGGTTTCTTTGTATTTTTTGTAGAGATTCCAAGGTAGTTTCTGAGCAATGGATAAATCGAGGAGAAGATTGAAAGTGAGGATTTTGATTCATCGCGGAAGGAATTCGATAATGGGAGCTATGTCCTGCATCCTTCGAATAATCAAATACACAAGTACATAGATATTCCTTAAGCATCACCACATTCTTATGTGGGCTTATATTATTAAATAATTGGATAAAATTATCTTTGTTTTCCAATCATAAAAAAGCAAAAACAACAATGGTAACAGCGAAGGAGAATCATTATTAGAAGCAGGCTAGCAACTTGGCATACTCTAAGATGAACATGGCCATATCGCACAGAAGCGGAATGGAATGGGAAACAACAACACAGGAGATGTATAGCTATTGTAGTCGGATAAACAGAATCAGTTGTAATAATAATAGAAATAGTATTAAATGCAACAATAGCAGTAATAGCATCTTCAGAAGGATTCAAGTAGTTCAGCGATACTCAAAGTAGAAGAAGAAGAAGATGCTGAGAAGGATGATGATGATCACAGCAATAATCACAACAACAATCTCTTAGAGAGTAATCTATTTGAGAACAACGAAGCATTGTACAATTAACTGGAAATGCAACGGAATGATCCAGAAGAACAAGAACGCAGAGAAGAATCGCATAGCTAACCTAGCAACAACAGCAGACGGTTCGCGAAGAGATAAGGCGCAAGTCAAACACCGTCTAAGGATGAGGGACATCTTGACGAACATTTTGATGCTAATGGAATGCATGTAGCTGATGATCATGAGAATTACTTTGTGTATGAGAATCAATCTGGAAATGCATAGCAGCAGCAAGGATAGCAGCAACAGCAATAATAATAACTGTAGCAGTATCAATAGCAGTAGCAAAAATAGTAGCAGTAAGACCACTATGATGGAAACGGAGAAGAAGAGGGAGAAGAAGACTTAGGAGAGTTTCATTCGAAGGATCATGGTGATGGTCATGAAGAAGAGGGGCATCTTCCAGGAGATGGTCATCATGAGTAGTAATGGGATTACTACGATGATATGACTGAAGAGTAGCTTTAAGAAATGGCATAGTAGATCTTCGTGAATTCTGCCGTGTTCATTTAAAAGATCTGGAGAGGATACTTCACGAGGAAGATACTGTTTTATTATTTAGAAATCTTAGAAAAAGGGGAGATGGATAAGTTCTAAGCGTAAGGCGAATAAGAGCAGAACTAGCAAGCAGATAGAGCTATCTACTAGGATCATATTTACTAAGAGGATAATAACACAGAGGAATATGAGCATGAACATGGCTAAGGAGAAGGAGAAGAATATCTTTCCGGTGATATGCATAATATCCATAATGCTGGTGATGCAAATCAACTGTAGGAATATGAAGATGAAGAAGAAGAAGAGAATGATGGGGAGTATCATTTCGATGGATTTCAAGGATCTAGCTTGAAAGATGGTGATGCTGCTGCATTGAATTCACTGAATCAGAAGGTCCAAGAAGATAAATTCGTTCACATATCGACGATCAAATCATCCATCGTTAGCAATGATGATAACATCCACTCCAAAATCATCATAGATAGCAGTAACGTGCAGCAACAGTAATAGTAGAAATAATATAAGGATAATTAAGGAGGAGCACAATATGCAGAGAATAATAGGAATAATAAGATGTAGAATGCGAATGCTGATGGGTAGGAATAGGAACATCAACGTTCAACTGGGTAACTGTTGAATTAAGAGTTAGAACATAGTGAGATATTGTAACAGTAGTAGGACTTAGATGGATAGCATCATGAAAGAGAAGAAGAAGAAAATCATGAAGGAGAAGGTCATTTTGGTTAGCAATAGTAATAATAATAGGCTGGTGCTAATATAAATAAAATGGAGGAGTTGAACTCAGAGGAAGAAAATCAAGAAGAATAAGAACAACATCATTAATATCCTGATCATGCTTACGATGAAGATATGCACGGTGAGCATTATGCCCATCCAAGCGATGCCCATCACCATCACCACAACGCTGAGCCAGATGATTAGTACGATGAACACTAATAATAATATTACACCGTCACAGGGATGACAGAGGATTCTCTTATCAACTGGAAGCACGTGCAGTAGCAAGTAAACTACTTAGCCCAATCAGGTCATCCAGAAGCGAAAAATTAAATCATCGAAGTACTCTAAGAGCTTTCTCTTTCGAACAGGGAGAGACTACTTCAATGCATCGAAGACAACGATTAAGATCCAGAAGATAGCTAGAATTTCTCCATTGAATAGATTGAAGCTGTATTCAGAATACCTTTCGAATAAGGAGAGAATGGAGAGGAAGAAGAAGATCCAAATCAAGAGGGATATGTTCAAGGAGAAGGAGAAGAGAGACAGCATGAAGGTTCAGGAGTTGAAGAGGAATTAGAATAAGATAATAATAATAATAATAATCATGGGAAAGTGTCTGAGTAAGATAACATAAAAGATTAGCATATTTCTGATAAACCAACAGCTAACGAGAACAATGCTTATTAGAGACCTGAAAGTAACTACGATCATGGGTACAGTGACTTGAAAGGTAGAGTATTACTGAATGAAGTTAGGATCTCGTCTGATAGAATCACTGTAGGATCTCCTGATGTCTAATTTGGATCACCAATTCCATAACAGCCATAGCAGAATAATCAATAAGGATAAATGGGGTAATAATCATAATAGAATCAGTAGATGTTCTCACCAGCAGCGAATACGACTACAGCATTGAATGCAGTTACTCCTGCAGGGCAAGGGTTACAGATCCTGCGTACTCCTATTAAAGATCCGTCGTAGGATCCTCCTAGGAAGCAACGAGCTAATGGTCAACTGCAGATTGATTTAGCAATTGTCGAAGGTGAAGGTGATGACAAGAATAGAAATGACATCTAGCAGATGAATAAAAAAGTTATCCCCGATGCTAATAATCATAATGCAGAGAGAATTGAAGGAAAGGATATTATCAAAGAGGCTCAGCAAGAGTAATAAATACATCCAGCAGACTTACCTGTAGATGATGGTTAAGAGCATCCCCTTGGAGACGCAATCACAGCTAAACAATAAGCATCTTCTAATCCATTCTCGTAAAAGACACCATATAATTTCTTAAAATCTTCTGATCGCTAATCGAACAGCTCCAAGGGATCGTCTTCAAAGCGTGCAGGGAAGACACATTCCTTCACGTATGAAGCATAATCTGAGCGATCGTTCAATCAAATGAGACGCAATAAAGTAAAAACAATGAGAAATAAATGTGCATTTCGTTTCTCTTATTTTGTATTATTTTTCCCTAACAAACCTCAGTTCCATTCTCCAAAGGATCTACGATTGAGTCACCGTAACAGTGGGTTAACATATTAAAGCGATGAATGCTAGAGTCTTGATCCAGTGTCACCGAAGGAAGAGTTAACGTAGTTATATGCATTACTCCAATAGGAGTAGTTGTTATCGAATAAAAAAGATAAGATAAGTAGAGGATCGAGGAATATTAACACTGAACTCTAGCAGGAATTTGTTGGTAAACATCCGGAGTATTATGAACTAGGCAATAACAAGAAGGAATTAAATAATAGCAGCACTGGAAAGATCAAGGGAGGAGTTGGAGTATCTGCTGGGTATGATGATGGGCTTACGAACAGAAGTTAACCTGAAAAAACAATGAACGCTTCGACGAGCTCGATTTTCGATCATGATTCGTTCTAAGCATTTAACGAAAAGAAGATCAAGTAGATTATGTCCACGCAGAACATCAATGAGTTACTTTCGCTCAGAGAGAAGGCTCTGACAATGCGACACAAATCACAAGTAAAGATTGGTGAAGAAGAGAGAGAGAGAGAACAGATCACTCCTTGGGATCTGGGGAGGGAAGATAAAAGATGAGATTAAAAAAAATGATTTTTGATATTTTTGCAACTAGATGAACGCGATGGACCAGATGTTAAGCCAGAAGCACGTTTCTCCCCGCACATACGATTCCAAGAAGCAAGAACTCGAAAACTGGGTGCAAAATGAAAAAGAAGAAAT
>Ga0302271_10001097_pt1 | contig 26450 bp, 14 predicted proteins | sample III_Bog_N1_1_FD_198767 | JGI IMG/M metagenome (GOLD analysis project Ga0302271, IMG submission 198767) | Peat permafrost microbial communities from Stordalen Mire near Abisko, Sweden - III_Bog_N1_1 | ecosystem: Environmental > Terrestrial > Soil > Wetlands > Peat | place: Sweden: Abisko... | reverse complement strand
TCAGTGTGGTTTGATAATATTCAAATCACCAATATGGATACCGCTCAAATCATAAATACAGGTTTAAATAATCCCAATATGAATCAACTTTCCAGTTTGAAAGTATTTCCTAATCCTGTAAAAACCTCGGCAACCATTAACTATTCACTCTCACATAGCCAACAGGTATATGTCAGTATTTATACTGTTTCAGGACAAAAGATAAAAACACTGGCTAACTCAACACAAGCTCCGGGCGATTATACTGCAATATGGAATACAGAAACCGATAACGGTTCGAAAGTGGCAGATGGAATTTATTTTTGCAGGATCACATTACCGGATCAAACGATGAATGCAAAAATTGTCGTTTTAAGGAAATAGAAAGGATAATTCTGCCGGATCTAGTTCCAACTCTTCTAAATTTAAAGATTGAGTTGACTAAACACTGAATAATTTTTTGTGCTTTTAATTCCAACATGACAATTATTATGGGATGCAATGTTGAGATCTGCTTCATTTTATTTTCTATAAAATCAGATTTTTACCCCTGATAACATATAACCCCGCTACTGTTTACATCCATGCTCTCTCTTTCATGATTTTAATATGTATTTTTGTGACGATTTTAAAAGATGAAATGATACATTCTTACAATTTATCACATTTTACAATCCGGAAGAAATGCTGAAAGTTGGTAAAAGAAAGCCTAATACTTCACCCTGAAATCCGGAAGAAACTTCATTTACATGCGATATCCATAAAGCCCATAATCCTATAAATTACATATAACTATATTCAAAAAAACAATGAAAAGCATAAAGACAGTATTATTTATCCTGATCGCGTTGAGTTCACATTTAGCTGCAAAAGACTACCAACGTGTAACGGATTTTACTCAAAACTGGAAATTCACGTTAGCCGACAGTACGTTGCAGGCTTCGGCATCTTCTTTCAATGATCAATCTTGGCGTAGTCTGAACCTGCCGCATGACTGGAGCATTGAATCCGATTTCGGTAAAGACTTTCCCGCTTCTCCCGGTGGAGGGGCTTTACCCGGTGGAATTGGCTGGTATCGTAAAACGTTCGTAGTTGAAAAGGCAAACAAAGACAAACGGGTGTATATTGACTTTGATGGAGTATACCGGAACAGTGAAGTCTGGATCAACGGTACTTCCGTAGGGAAACGTCCGTATGGGTATATATCCTTCCGTTATGACCTGACTCCCTATATCAAGTTTGGCGAAAACAATGTGATAGCCGTGAAAGCGGATAATTCAAAACAACCCAATTCACGGTGGTATTCAGGATCCGGTATTTTCAGGAATGTATGGTTAACAATACTGAATCCGGTGCATGTGGATCTTTGGGGGACGTATGTCACCACGCCTGAAATAAATGCAGACAGTGCCGTTGTTGCCATCCAGACAACTATTAAAAACGATGAAAACAAACTAAGAACAGTCAGGGTAGAACAATTGCTGTACGATGCACAGGGAATACTTGTTGGTAAATCGGATGGTTCATTTTATGTAAATTCAGGGACATCACATCAATACCTGCAACGAATCGTTGTAAAAAAACCTCTGTTGTGGAATATCGAAAATCCGTATTTGTATAAACTGGTTACCCGGACCCATTCACTATTCCGTCTCACCGATGAATACATCACACAGGTGGGTATCAGGTCGTTTACTTTTGATGTAAACAAAGGTTTTTTCCTGAACGGGAAACATTTAAAAATAAATGGTGTTTGCAATCATCACGATTTAGGAGCGTTGGGTGCCGCAGTGAACACCCGTGCCATCGAACGCCAGTTGCAAATACTTAAAGAAATGGGTTGTAACGGCATCCGTTGCTCGCACAATCCACCTGCACCGGAGTTACTCGATTTGTGCGACAAGATGGGCTTTATCGTTATGGACGAAGCTTTTGATATGTGGAAAAAGAAAAAGGTCACCTTTGATTATTCACTTGATTTTGATGAGTGGCATGAGAGGGACCTGACCGATCTGGTAAAGCGGGACCGCAACCACCCATCTGTGTTTATCTGGAGCATAGGCAACGAAGTGGGAGAACAATGGGGCGAAGCTAAGATCGATGATGCTGATTTACAGAAAGCCAATGTTCAATTGAATAACCGAAAAGTTACTGAATCAGAAGATACGAAACTTGGTAAACTTGGTAAAAATGCCTTGCTTACCAAACATCTGGCGGATATTGTCAAATCGGTTGACCCGACCCGACCGGTATCAGCTGCCTGCAACGGAACAGATGACAATAATCCGCTATTTTTATCAGGAGCTCTTGATTTAATTGGATTTAATTATCACGAAAAGGAATATTCAGGTGTTACCAGCCATTTTCCTACCAAACCGTTTTATTCGAGTGAATCAGTATCTGCATTGCAGACACGAGGCTTTTACCTTATGCCTTCGGACAGCATGAATATATGGCCTGAATCGTGGGATAAACCTTTTAGTAATCCGCTTCAAAAATGTTCGGCTTACGATAACAGTCATGCACCCTGGGGATCTACTCATGAAGCAACCTGGAAAGCAGTCAAAAAATACGATCATGTGGCCGGTCAGTTTATCTGGACAGGCTTTGACTACCTGGGTGAACCGACACCCTATTGGTGGCCGTCACGGAGCTCCTATTTCGGAATTATCGATCTGGCGGGATTCCCAAAAGATGTGTATTATATGTACCAAAGTGAATGGACTACCCAAGACGTATTGCATATTTTCCCACACTGGAACTGGAATGCCGGACAAACAGTTGATATATGGGCTTATTACAACAATGCCGATGAAGTGGAACTATACCTGAACGGACAATCATTGGGTAAACGGAATAAGACAGGAGATGATCTGCATGTTATGTGGCGTGTTCAATACGAACCAGGTACTTTAAAAGCCGTTTCCCGAAAAGGAGGGAAAGTAGTGTTGACCAAAGAAATTAAAACCTCAGGTGAACCGGTCAGCATTCGACTGACAGCCGATCGTCCGGTTATAGCTTCCGATGGTAGAGACCTGTCGTTTGTAACGGTGGAACTGCTCGATAAAGATGGAAATGTTTCCCCATTAGCCAATCAGCTGGTGAAATTTACAGTTGAAGGAGAAGGTGCAATCGTTGGAACCGATAACGGTGATCAGAATGACCACGTATCCCTAAAGAAACCTGAACGTCATTTGTTTTATGGCAAATGCCTGGCGATTGTACAAAGCACTTCAAAAGCGGGTAATATCCTATTGAAAGCATCGGTAGAAGGATTCCCTGTACAACAGGTTGTGATTAACGGTAAGTAAACATCATAATGCAGGCATAAAACAATCCCCCTGAACCTGTTGGTTCAGGGGGATTGTTTTTGGTGATTTGTTAGATTCTAAACATTAAAATTCTATTTGAAGCTCTGATATTCATTAATCAGCTGATTACTATACTTTCACCCAGAATGACACTTCAATATCTTACAAACAAAAGAGTTTGTTTTTTTGTATATTCACAATTAAACTGTTTATTTTAAAAAAAATTATCTACATTTGTATAAAATTATCTGTTTGTAGCGGAATTATGTCAAATACAGATAATTAGTTTAATTTAGGGGATATTTTTTATGGTTTTCCAAATCATATTGTAGCAATTTCAATAAAATTTATTATTTCAAATGTACCCATTCTTAAAACAGTTCGTGTTGTAAATTTATATCAAACAAAAAAATGAAGATTAAAAAGAAATTATTTTTTGTATTGCTACTTGTTTTTACTGTCCTTAATCAATCTTGCAAAAATGATCAGAGTGTTAGCTTACCCGAAAAACAAAATGTGACTTTCTCTTTTGGACAAAAAGTTTCTGAATTACAATCATCCGGTGGTTTTAAGGCAAAATCATCTGATAAACAGGATGCCCGATATGTAGTTGTTACAATTCAAAACGCGAATGGTGATGTAGTGTATGATTCAAAAAAAATGGAGCTATTCAATTTTAACGGAACCTACATAAGCGAATCTTTAACACTTAATGTGGCAGCTTATAAACTGACAAAGTTTTTGGTATTGGATGAAAACAATGCTGTTATTTTTTCAACCCCTCTTGAAGGTTCTGCTCTGGCATTATTGGTTTCTGACCCACTTCCTATCGATTTTGCAGTGGTGAAAGATGTAGATACTAAAGTTGTTCCTGAAGTGTTGTCTACAGAGAACTTACCCGCTATTGACTTTGGAACGGCAGCTTTTGATATTCATATAGTAACTTCTTTTCGGCTGTCAACACTTATTTATGACTTAATTTCCCAAAACTGGATACCTTCTACGGCAACTGTTACTGTTACCGGAAACCCGGGCAATGTTGAATTGTACAATGGTTCGCTTTCTGCCCAGGCAAACACAATTTCTATAAATGATGGATATGAGAGTTATGAGGTTCTGATTAATAAAACGGGATACACGTCAAAATCTGTAACACTAACTAATGCAGGTTTAAAAGCATATATGAATGTTCCATTGGGTTTACAGTTAAAAGCTCTTGAGACAGTGACCGATATTGATGGCAATGTTTATAAATCAGTGGTAATCGGGAAACAGATATGGATGGTTGAAAATCTGAATGTAACCAGATACCGTGATGGAACGACCATTCCTAATGTAACTACCAGCTCCGCATGGGTAGCTCTTACCGGTGGTGGATGGTGCTATTATAAAAATGATCCGGCTCTTGGTGACGTATATGGCAAATTATATAATGGATATGTACCTACCGATAGCCGAAATATAGCTCCTGCCGGTTGGCATGTTCCTACAGATGCTGAGTGGCAAACTCTTTTTGATTATTGTGGTGGATTTGGTAGTGGAAATAGTGATTATCTGAAAGAAGCTGGATTAACACATTGGAATAAAACTTCTGCAAGAAGTAATAACACCGGTTTTACTGCGCTTCCCGGAGGATCGATGTACAATGCTTCCGGAGCTTTTAATAATATTGGAGTGAGCACATCTTTCTGGTCCAGTAAATCAGGAAACTTTATTGTAATTGGTGATGGCTTTGGCACTTGTTCCTTCCTATCATTGGCTTTCGGAGCATATATCCGTTGCGTGAAAGATTAATTATATCCAAAACCCGATTCAAAATTAATTAAATAAAATGAAAATCAAAATAACAATACTCAATCTGACTGTTCTTGTTTTTTTATTTTTTCTTCCTGCATGTAAGAATGATAATAATATCGATTTGCCGGCAAAGCAAAATATCAGTTTTTCTTTTGAACAAATAGAAGTACAAATACTATCTTCTGCCCGACAAAAAGTTGCAGCATCGAAAGCTGATGCCCGATATGTTGTAGTCACGATTGAGAATTCCACAGGAACAAAAATCTACGATGCCAAAAAGCTTGAATTATATAATTTCAATGGTAGTTTTATCAGTGAATCCCTATCACTCGATGTTGCTGATTACAAACTGACAAGTTTTTTGGTGCTCGACGTAAATAACATTGTGATTTATTCCACTCCACTTGAAGGTTCTGCACTTGCTAATCAGGTTATTGATCCACTCCCCATTAATTTCACAGTGAGCAAGGATCAGGTGGCTAAAATAACACCTGAGGTTTTGACTTCTGCCGGAGTACCGGTATCCGATTTTGGATATGCTTCATTTGACTTTGATGTAATGATTCCATTTCGTATTTCGGTACAAATTTACGATGCCGTTTCAGCAAGTTGGGGATCAAGTATCGCAAATATATCTGTTGTGGGAATCAATACAAAAGTTGGTACATTGGGTGATACTTCTTTGTATAAAGGCACTATTACAAAAGGTACAAATATAATTAGCATTAAAGAAGGTTATCCATATTATGGTATATCACTTAGTAAAGATTCTTATAGCCCTCAATTCATAATACTAACCAATGCACAGTTGAAAACGTATCTGAATACTCCTTTACTGTTTTCATTGTTGGAAGGTGGTACAGTTACTGATGTTGAAGGAAACGTGTATAAAGTAATAACTATCGGAACACAAACCTGGATGGCCGAAAATCTTAAGGTGACCAAATATCGGGATGGAACAGAAATCCCTATCTGGACAAGTAATGCTGCCGGCTGGTATAACGGTGACAACGACCCTTTAAATGGCCAAAAATATGGAAAGCTGTATAACTGGTTTGCTGTTTCTGATACGAAAAATATTGCTCCTGTTGGTTGGCATGTTGCCAGTGATGCCGAATTTACGAAGCTCACAGGTTATTTTCCTGAAAGTAATTGTGCTAAATCTTTGGCTTCCACTACCGATTGGGCTTCTTCCACATACATTGGTACAATATGTTGTAATTCCGAATTAAACAATAGTTCGGGATTCAGTGCTCTTCCTGCAGGCTTTCTTACCGGTTTAGGCTCATTTAGTGGTTTCCATTATGAGACTGATTGGTGGACTTCGGATGGTTGGGCATGGATGATGTTTGGAGTTGGATCCTCATTTTATAGTAATGATATGGTCCACATCTCCACACATACCCGTTCTGGTGGACATTCTGTTCGTTGCGTAAAAGATAATTGAAATTTTTGTTTTATCAAAATAATGAAAAGCGAGACGCATCTTGCTGATTATCTTGAAGGTAGGAATCCTTATTGAAAAGATAGTGATTTAACGCTATAGGTATAGGCGTTTAAATCGCCCAATTTAAATGATTGATAATGTAGTCTTTAAGGGTTAATAATATCTATTTAAAAGGATCAATTCATCAAATATTATCTGTATTTGGTCCTTCTTTCAATAGACTCCAGCTTTAGAAGAAGATTAGGTATTAAATTTTGGTTTTAGCCGAAAGTATTATTTCTCAATCTGTATAATATCAGTCAATCGTAATTTGGCTATAGCCTAAATCGTAATTAAATTTCAAATACTCAAGCTAAAGTATGAGGCAATTAATGAAAAAAAAAGTTGCGGTCAATGCGCCTATACCTATTAAGAATTATTAATTCCTAAACTTAAGAATCCCCCAGCCTATTCACATAAGTCAGGGGATTCAACCTTAAAAAAACTAACACCTTTTCAACAAGAGAAAACTACAAGCAATTATTAAAAATGAAATAATGATTTAATATTATGCTTTGAATATTAGACTTCAGTAAATTATCATTAATCACTTCTTTGTTACAACCGAATGTTCAATTTAATAATATTATTACTCTTCTATTCGGCTGCACCTTGCTTTAATGCATCCAACGATTGCTGATCCAGTACTGTATTCTTTGACCGGTCTATTAATCCACCGGTATCCCAGAAAAATGGCATCAATCCGTTGGCAATGGCCTGCTTCGTGACATATTTAAAATAATATGCCCTCGAGGCTAAATGCAGTTTCAAGGCATCACCCGTTAAATCATCACGACGCATGGCACCGAATTCACCAATAATCACCGGAATGCCTTTATCAACAAACTGCTGCTTCATTAAGCCGAAATTAGTATCTACCGTTGCTTCTTCCCCCCAGGTTGAATTACGGGTAGGATCGGTGGTTGAATGGTAGTTTGCACCCCAGTAATATGCCATATTACCCCATGTTTCATCCTTGGTCATACCGGTGAAATTCCAGGGTGTATAGTAATGAACTTCAGCCATCATCTTATTGGGGACCTTATCGGTTGGCAACAGAGTCATAAGTTTATTTGTAGTCTCAATATCGGTACTTGGTCCCTGAATAACTAAAACCCGGTACGCATTTTTGCCTCCTGAAGCACGAACGGCATTAATAAAGGTCTGATGGTACGAGAGCAGGACAGCCATTTGTGTAGCATCCGCCACATTCGGTTCATTGGCACTGGCAAATAGTACATGTTCATCAAAATCACGCATTGTTGTTGCAATCTGTTCCCAGTAAGCTTTCTGTTTTGCATTGTTGGCTACCTGTTTAGCCACAGTACAATTATTTTCGAGCCAGCCTCCATCCCAATGGATGTTCAGGACGACATACAGGTCATTATCTACGCAGTATTGGACAATTTGTTTTACCCGGTTTAACCAGGTAGCACTTATTTTTGCCGTAGCCTGGTCGGCATATTGATCCCAGGCACAGGGCAACCGAATGGCATTGAAACCATTTAGTTTGACTGTTCGAATCAGGTCGTTGGTAATCATTGGATTTCCCCAGCCTGTTTCTCCACCGGTAGCTTCCAGGGTATTCCCGATATTCAGGCCTAGTTTAATATTTTTAGCAATCTCCACAGCCGTGCTTCCCATACCGGTAGCATTCGGGGCAATGGAGTCTTTATAACTTTGGTAAAGCCCTGTTTTAGGGGCTTGAATTACTTTGAAAACAATTACTTTTTTAGAGTCCATGATAAACGTAAGCTTTGCTGTACGCTCGCTTGCAACTGCATTTGCGATCGTAGTTACCACGATCTGGTCGCTTGCCCTGGAGGATGTGTTGAATGAAACCGTACACCAGGTTTGGTCGGATAATACGCTCCAGCCGCTTCCATTCATAGTTACTGTCAGTGTGCTGGTTCCTCCGGCTTCTGCAAATTTCAGTGAGTCGGGGGCAATAGTAAAAATCTGGTCGGGTGTGACCGGATCGGGAGAGGTTACTTCCTTATCTTTACAAGATGAAAAAGTATAGGAAATTAAAAAGGTGAGAATAACGATTGATAAGAGTTTTTTCATCTGACAGATCGGAATTGAATGTGTGATTTTTTCGAAAAGCAATAAATAGAGGAGGCACAATGACCTCCTCTAAAAAATTAATTATGATAAAACTGTCTTAATATTGTTTTACCAATTGAACGGCCATATCTTCATTTTTATCTCCATTCTTCTGACCGATCCAAATACCGTTACTGGTATATGGAGCAGTACCCATCGTAGTAACATTTAATACATTGACACTGGTTCCTGTGAGTGTTATGTAGATAAGACTCCATTCAGTACCGCTAAGTGGCGTTCCAAATGTAATAGAACCACTTGAAACTGAATAAGTATTGGCAACACCGTTTAGAACGCAAGTTCCATCTGCTTTAAACACATATGTGTTTGCATCTGCATTAGTAATTGTAGAAGCAGATCCACCCCAGCTTACCAGAGTTGTAATCATGTCAGCCCGTGTAAGCCAACTGTTTCCTAATGATCCTCCGGTACCGGAACCTTGTACTTCCCAGCTAATCCAGTTTTGACACAACAAATTGTATTTCCATGTTCCTACCAGATCTTTTTGAGTAAAGCTTGATTTAATAGGTTCTGCGTATTTAACAACCGGAGGTGTGTATGTATTAGCATAATCTTCAGATACAAAATTCCATACATACAAATAATCACCTTCACTATTTGTCCTTCGAACGCCAACCATTAATTGATTTGCAGTCAAAGACAGGATTACTAAATTATTATTCCAGTTCGTTGCGTTTGCAATAAAACCGGGCGAACGAAGAATTGTTGCATTGGTGGTACTCAGTGTATGGTTCGAAGTGTTCAACATAAAGGATCCCGATTCGTCAACACCTTCTCCAACTTTATGAGTAGTCATTAGTGCTCCGCCTTTTAAACTGAAAGTCATACGGCTTGCCTGATCATCGGCTGAAATAATCCAGGTGTTATCTTTCCATGCCGGTGCCCAACCAATTTTAGCGGTCCCCGCTTGCCATTCAGTCCAGGTAGTTTGTGGTTCACAATAGGTTAGTGGACCAGCAGCTAACCCGTAGCTTCCATAATCTAACCGCCATGTTTTCTGATTTCCAACACCTCCTGTTAGATTCGTCCACAAAGGGTCATTAACGTAGGAAAAGTTATTGTTAACGACATTTATTGTAACGGTATCTGCTTGCACTAAACCACCGGCACTTTCAATACCATAAACAAATTTATAGGTACCGGCAAATGCGATTTTAACGGTGTCCTGAACGCGAATTGAACGTCCAAATGGAGTTACCCATTGAGGAGTAACCCCGGGAGTTAAGCTTTTCAGAATAATCATATTTGGTTCCTTCGAATCAGGAGTGATAGAGAACTTCAATGTGCTTTTATCTACCAGCGCTCCCAATTCGTAATCTTTGGGAGTACAAGCTGTAAAAAGCAATGCAAGCCCTAAGAAAACATTTAGTATTTTAAATTTATTTTTCATATTTGTATTTTTTTATGGATTAATTTTTTACCAACCGGCGTTTTGAATCAATACACCCGACGACAGGGTAACCTGGTCATTCGGTATTTGCTGGAAACCACGGGTTAGCGTAATATTTGCCTGTAATTGGGCTGCTGTCGGTGTTGTATGTCCATCGCTTATGTATGAAAGGGTTGTGTTATTGGCGATTGTTGAAGCCGCAACAGCGATTCCCTGACGTAATAAATCCCAGTAGCGGATACCTTCACCTACAAATTCCAACTGACGTTGCGCCATAATGTTCGCTTTAGTAGGAGCTTGTCCTGCTGAAGCACCTGCACGGTTACATACAGCATCTAAATAATTTTGTTTGCTTGGACTTCCCAGTTCGGCAGCCATCAACAATACATCGGAATAACGGATGGAGAAATAATCCTGGTATTGACCAATCATAAAGTCAGTAACAACAGATTTGCCTGTTTTATCGCATAACGGGCTGTATTTTTTCAAATAATAACCGGTGTATTCACGATTATCTGCCGCTTTTGTGTAATCCAGACTTTCTTCTGCTACTGCAGTTATGGATGCATACTGACGGGAATCACCTGAAGGAAATGTTTTATATAGTTTAGGATCGACAGTACAAGCTCCCCAACCATATTGGTAAGGAAAATGAGACTCGCTTCTTAATCCGGTTATAACCATCCATTCGTTTCCCGTAATGTTTCCGTTATAATCTTCCGATGAAGAGTATTTAATTGCAAAAACCACTTCATTGTTCACTTCACCTGCATAACTTACGCCTTTTCCAGCAGATGCAGCCGGCCACAATGTATTGAAATCGCTTACCAGTCCATGTCCGCTTTTTGAGATGACATCTTCCAGTCCTTTTAAAGCAGTTGCTCCGGTTTCACCACCAATGGAGGCGGTATAATCTCCTTTTCCATAATAACCATCATAAAACAAATATGCACGGGCTAATAATGATTCAGCAGCCCATCGTGTTACTCTTCCACTTTCGGTATTCGAATATGCCGTCGAAGGCAGACTATCGGAAGCATATCGCAAATCACTCATAATTTGAGCATAAGTTACGGCTGGTTCAACCTGTGGTACATTCTCAATGGTTGGAGTTAATACCAAAGGCACTTTTTCCCATAAACGAACCATGTCGAAATAACAAAATGCACGGATAAACTTAGCTTCTGCTTTATATTGATTTTTTAAAGCTACAGTCGAACTATCCCATTTTACCTGGTCCAATTTTCCAAGTAATACATTGCATCGATAGATAGCCTGATAATAAGCTTTCCAGTTAGAGCTGTATATCGATATATCTGCAGGAGAAATCGTTTTATTAAATTCGTCAAGTAACTGGTATCCATAACCATCAGAAGATCCTGTACCACCGAAACAGTTATCCGATAATACTTCTGATGCAACCGGGAATGCAACACCCTGATTCCAGATCAGATCCAATCCATTGTAGCACCCTATCAGGGCGGTATTAGCCTCAGCCGGGGTTTTATAATACGTGTCGGTAGTTTTCTTAGCATCTGTCAGTTCAGTGGTAAGAAAATCGTTGCACGAATTGAATGAAATCATTGCAATAAATGCAATAGCTATAATTTTATATGTTTTCATATTCATGTTTTCTTGATAATTAGAATTTAATATTAACACCTACTAAGTATGTCTGAGGGCGTGGATAGGTTCCGACGTCAACACCCTGACCAAACGAATAAACTCCACTGGCATCAGATGCAGAGAAACCAACTTCAGGATCCATGCCGGTGTATTTAGTAAAAGTGAATAGATTTTGAGCAGCTACATACAAACGGAATTGATTTAATTTCTTCCATTTGAGTTGTTTTGCAAAATCATATCCGATCGTTACATTCGAAATTCTTAAATAACTGCCATCCTGAATATAAAGGTCTGAAAATTGAGACCAGTTGGCATTGTCTTGCGTAACACGAGGAACAGTGTTTGAAGTTCCTTCACCATGCCAACGGTTCAAAATGTCGGTAGTCCAGTTACCATAAGAACTTGCGATATTCCTATAAGATTGAACAATTTTATTTCCGGCAACACCATTCGCATTTACTGCAAAATCAAAATTTTTGTAATTACATGAGATACCAAATCCAAAAGTATGATGTGGATTTGGATCACCAATGTTCGTTTTATCAGCAGCGCTTATTACACCATCTCCATTCAAATCTGCATATTTCAAATCACCCGGTACAGCGGTAGGTTGTAATACTTTACCGTTACTCTTGTATGCCAACACTTCTGCTTCATTCTGAAAAACACCGGCAGTTTTGTAACCCCAGAAATAACCAATAGGTTCACCTGCCGAAGCACGAAAGAATTCACCTGCATTTTCATATAAAATGTTGGTACCGCCATGAATAATACCATCAGCTGTTGGGATATTATTTACCTGATTTTTGTTATAGGCATACGAACCGGTAACAGAATAATTAAAATCTTTACCAATGTTGTTGTTATAAGACAATTGAAGTTCAATACCTTTGTTGGTAACATCTCCGCCATTGATATATGGATTTGTGGCAACACCGGCAGTTGCCAGTAATGGTGCTGCTATTAGCCAGTCTTTTGTTAATTTATTATATAAATCAACACTCAGGTTTAAATGATTGTTCAGGAATATTGATTCAAAACCAAGATCGGTTTGATACGAAGTTTCCCATTTTGTTTTTGTCACTCCAATGGTTGAAGGATAAGCACCGGCAGTGAGTGTACTATTATCATTACCAAAATTATACTGCGCATTTGCTAACTGAATTAACGACAAGTAGTTAAATTTGGTTATATTATCATTCCCATTCGAACCCCAACTGGCACGTACTTTCAAAAAGTCCAGCCAGTTTTTAGTTGATTCCATAAAAGCTTCATTACTTACTACCCAGCCTCCTGATACAGAAGGAAAGTATCCCCATTGTTGTCCGCTGGCAAAATTAGTGGAACCATCAGCACGAAAAACTAAAGAAGCTAAATAGGTTTCTTTGTAATTGTAATTAACACGACCAAAGAAAGAAGCCTGTGAATAGACTGATTCCTGATTACCTGTAGCTGATATGGAATGTTTAAGATCTTGTTTTGCTGCCGCAACACGTTTATAATAGTCAAGATCTGTCTCGGTGGCACCCTGTGGTGCAATGACAGGATTCATGGCATATCCCGTAACTTCCGAAGTGCTTAAAAATGCACGATCAAAAGTGCCAAATAAAGTGGTACCTGTATTTGTAGCATTCATCCACGAACCCTGAAACCTGCGAATTGAACTACCGGCCAGCAAATCAAATTTATGTTCGTTCAGACTGAACACATAGTTGATCGTATTGTCCAGGTTCATGGTATAATTCTGTTTAGAACTTTGGGTTATAGCCTCATACTTATTAAATGAATATATCGATAAATTAGTGTAAATCGGAGAATAACTGTTGTAAGCTTCCGAATAATAATTTAATCCAAATGTTGATTTAATCTTTAAGTTTTTAATCGGTTGAATTTCAGCATATACATCACCTACCAATGTCTGTGATTTAGTATTGTTCTGGTTTGTATATTGCATTACTGCATATGGATTGGATTCTGTATTATTCCATGGTCCACCGTTATAAACGGTTGATTTTTCACTGTCCAGATAATTACCCTTTGAATCGTACATGGCCAATAACGGACTTGTTTGTAAGGCTCCACGTACCGAGTTACTGTACTGACCTGCATCTTTAATTCCGCTTTTATTAACAAAAGAGAATGTTAAATGTTGACCTATTTTCAAAAAGTCGCCATACATTTTATGTTCGGTATTTGAACGGAAGTTATAACGTTCGTAGTTCGAAAGGTTAGTTCCACCGATAATTCCACCTTGTTGGGTATACGATAGTCCTAATGAATAATTTGATGCGGCATTTCCTCCATTGGCAGCAAAATTATAATTTTGAGTTGGAACGTCTTTAGAGATCATTTGGTCCAGCCAGTTTGTTCCTGTTCCTAACGCAGCAATTTGAGACTGACTGAAAAGAGAGGCCTTTCCTGAATTTATTGCAGCTTCATTTTGCATGGTGGCATATTGTTGAGAATTCAACATTTTGGTTTTACGACCGGCATTTTGAATTCCATAATAAGCATCGAACGATATTTGACCGCCTTCTTTTCCAACAGAATTACCGCCTTTAGTCGTGATCAGCACAACACCATTTGCACCATTGATACCATAGATGGCACACGAAGCAGCATCTTTCAATACATCAATAGCCGCAATATCCGAGTTGTTCAAATAGGTAATGTCACCTGTGATAACTCCATCCACTACATATAACGGACTGGCATTTCCAATGGTACCGACACCACGGATGTTTACTTTAAAACCACCACCTGGCTGACCGGATGTAGAAGTAATATTTACCCCCGAAATTTGTCCCTGCATGGCTTGCATAGCATTTGTGGTGCTTAGTTTTTGCAAATCATCACCTTTCACGGAAACTGTTGCACCGGTCACTAATTTTTTCTTTTGAACGCCGTATCCTACAACTATAAGTTCTTCAAGTGAGTTTACAGATTCTTTTAAACGGACATCTAATTTTGATCCGCTTACTTTTACTTCCTGGGTTAAATAGCCTACATAGGAGAATTTTAGTATTTCACCCGTTTTTGCCTGGAGTGTAAATGCTCCGTTCAAATCTGTCACAGTTCCCTGAGTTGTACCTTTTATCAGAATGCTGACCCCGATGAGAGGTTCACCATTGGTTTCTGACAAAACTGTTCCGGATACTTTTCCGTCGAAATTAAACTGGGCAGAGGCCAGCCCAAACGGACAGAGCATTGCCACAATGATGACGTACTTGCTGAAAAGGTTTTTTAGTACCTTTTGAACGCATTGAATCACGTGATTTTCATTCATAATTCATTTTAATTTAAAGTTAATAATTGGTTGTCTTTATTTATCTGTTTATTCTAATATTATCGATGTTTTTTCTCCTGTATAATGAATGGATTTCAGATCTTTCAAAGTGGTATCAATACCAACGGGTTTGTTTGGAGCAATAAGAACAAAGTGAAAGTTCCTTTCATTTACCATACCGGTAAAATTACCTTTTCTATTACTAATACTTAGAGTTTTGTCAGTATTATTGTACGAAAACTGAATGGTGCTAAACGATCCTTTCTCATAATTGTAATTCACATTTTCGTCTTCATACAAGGTAAACGTACCATTTTTACCGGCATAGACGAAAATTGTCAGATCAGTTTGTGGTTTTGTAGTGTTCTGAATGAGTTGCCCGATCGGTAAAATACTGCCGGCCGGTACAAAGATAGGCATGCGGTCATAGGGTGCGGAAACACTTTTCTTCCGTCCGCCTTCATTAAACTTACCATCATACAGATTATACCAACCTGCATTTTCAGGGAAGTAAACATCACGTGTCCTTGCTTTATACTCATATACAGGACAAATCATCAGGTTGCAGCCAAACATATACTGATCGCTTATATTAAGGACCTTTGTGTCGTTTTGATAATCCATCATCAACGGACGCATGATCGTAAAGTCATTGAAATGACTCATTCCTGCCAGGGTGTAAATATATGGCATGAGCCGGTAGCGCAATTGTGTATAATACAACATGGATGTATAAGCCGGATGTGTTTCGGGGGCGATATTCCACAATTCACGGAGAGGGGGTTGCCCGTGTGAGCGATAAAGCGGTACAAATGCTCCGAATTGATTCCAGCGTACATTCAATTCACGCCATTCGTTTTGATCTTTCGAGCCTTCAGTTGCATTTTCATATCTTTTTTCAACACAAAATCCGCCGTTGTCCATAGTCCAGTATGGATTACCCGAAATCGAGAAGTTTAACCCGGCCGATATCTGTGCTTTCATATCTTCCCAACGGGTACCGATATCACCACTCCAAATGGCAGCTGCATACTTTTGTGATCCTGCAAAGCCTGAACGTGTGAGCAAAAACACACGATCGTTGTTGTTGGTTGATCGTTGACCTTCATAAATCCCTTTTGCATTCATCAATCCATAGGCATTGAAATATTCTGTGGATGAACCCAACGCAGTAGGGTTCATAAGTTTTTTGCGGTAAGCCATGCTCGAATTTGAATTGATATCAGGCTCCGAAGCATCCATCCACCAGGCGTCAAAGTGTTTGCTGTATAAATGTTCATTCATCTGTTTCCAAAACATCTCACGGGCATCCTGACTGTAGGCATCGTAGAAGGAACCGGTATATCCTTTTCCTATCCAGTCCTTGATACTGTCAGTCACAGCTTGTTTGAACATAAGGCCTTTTGAGTCAAATTCCTTGAAATGTTTGGTGGTGGTATAGAATTTTGGCCAGACCGATATCATGATGCGTGCACAGGAGTCGTGTACTTCTTTTACCATGGCTTCGGCATCCGGAAACCTCTTTAAATCAAATTCATGACTTCCCCAGGCATCCTGATTCCAGTACGACCAGTCCTGCACGATATTATCAAGAGGGATTTGACGTTTGCGGAATTCACGTAAGGTACTTAATAACTCTTCCTGTGTTTTGTATCGTTCGCGGCTCTGCCAGAAACCCATGGCCCATTTTGGCATGACCTGCGCTTTTCCGGTTACGAAACGATACCCACTCACTACCGCATCGGGATTATTTCCCCGTATAAAATAGTAATCAAGTTGTTTCCCCATTTCCGACCAAAAGGATAATTTGGTTTGTTCCTTGTCGGGGACAGGGCTTAATGCTTTTAAACTGATATACGAGACACCGCCATCGGGCATCCATTCTATTTTTAGCTTGTGCCTGGTGGCTGCTTTCAGCTTCGCAGTAAATTTATAACTGTTCGGATTCCAGGCGGTACGCCACCGTTCAGCCACTACCAGGCTGTCATCAAGATATACTTTTGTATAGCCGGCATAGTACAGGATGAAATGATACAGTCCGCTCTGATTGGGTTGTATCTGACCTTCCCAACTTATGGCAGCATTATTAAACGGAAAATCTTTTGGGAAATCTGTGACTGTCTCCAGGTTTTCGTAATCAATTTTACTTTCCTGCCGTTCTACAAAGACATTTTTAGGGTCTTTATTAATCAGGTAGGTGGCCGAGAGCCCGCCTTCTTTTCCGTTTTTATCGAATAATTTAAACTGATTTAAATTGGAATACTCACGGGGATCTCCGAAACGTGTCAGGGAGTAATTATCCCACAGAATACCGTAATTCTTATTGGAGACAATAAAAGGAACGGATACTTTCGTATTGTACTGATACAACACTTCGTTTTTCCCTTTATAATTGAATTCGTCCGATTGATGCTGACCCAACCCATAAAATGCTTCATCAACAGGTGATTCAAAAACCTGACGAAATGTGTATCCTGAATGACCATCCACGTTGATGGCTTTGAACGTTTTTCCACCTCCTTGTTGTTCCTGCAGGATGATTTTCCCGTTCAGGTCAGAAAATGTAATTTCACCGGTTTTTAATGATACAATGGCTTTCGTGGTGGAAGTCTGAAGAACGACATTGTTCTTCTCCTGAGATACTTTCCAACTTTCATTCCCCTTAGAAGGTTCATACGTTGCAATTAAACTTGGCGCAGTGGAAAGTTTTTTGGAAGGAGTTGCTGTAACATGAATAATATCATTGTTTACAACTTGTAGACAAATAGTTTGAACATCGGTTGATGATCCTTGTTTGAGTGTAATTAAAACACCGTTTGCTATTTTTTGATAATTAGCGCAATTGCAACCTACCAACGTTGCAAAGATAAAAAACAACACAATTAATTTATACCTGATCATGATTTATAATAGTACTTTTATATTTATTAATCGAAATAAAATCCGCATTTAAGGCTGTACAAATATACATTTCTAAAACAACAGGGTGTGGATTGAATGTTATTATCGGTGGTTGCTTTTGATAACCAAAGGGTGCTAAATGTTTTTGATTAGGGAGTCGTATGATAACTTTGTTAATTAGACACCCGTATGAGCCAATATTTTCATACATTTGTCTGTTCAAATTAATTCTTTCTAGTTTTATGAAAAAAATCCTGTTTTTAATTGCTTTGTGCTTAACTGTCGGTACTCAGGCCGAAACATATAATTTTGCCCGCCTGGATAATACGCACGGATTGTCTAACAATCAGATAGAAAGGATTTTCAAAGACAGCAGGGGATTTATGTGGTTTGGCACTAATTTCGGACTTAACCGTTATGATGGATACCATGTCAAGGTGTATAAGTCTATTAAAAATGACAATACCAGTTTAATCTACAACGCTGTTTCCCGAATTCAGGAAGATATAAACAAAAACCTGTGGATAACCGGAACTCCAAGCTATGTAGTGTATAATGTCCTTACTGAAAAATTCAACCGGAATATCTCGGGGTATATATCCCCGCTTGGAATACATTTTATTCCAACTATCGTTGAAATAGATAACCAAAAGAATTATTATTTTTATAAAGCAAATGATGGCATTTATAAATATGATATCAAAACAAAAAAATTATATCATTTTAAACAAACGGCAACTATAAACACCCTAAGCCGGGGTACTATCATCAGTATCCGACCTGATCACGGTTTTTTCTGGGTGCTTTTTCAATCCGGCCTGCTCGAACGGATCAATGAAAAAACAAATTCCGTTGATTTCCGGAACCGTTATGTTCAGGATAATGGAATCGGTTCAACTATTCAAAAGAACCTGTATGTCGATGCTGAAGGGTGCCCATGGATTTTTCCGGGCATGGGCGATAAAGGGGCTCTCTATTTCAATATGCAAAAAGGGATGTGGATGTTTTTTGGGAATGATAAAAAAGAATTCAGGTTTTCTACCGATTTATATATTGCTTCAAATCTGGTTCGTGATATTGCCCAGGATAATAAAAGCCGGATCTGGATAGCCACCGATCACGGAGGAGTAAATATTTATGATAAGAACTCTAATTCAATCACAGTGCTCCGCAACGATCCGTTGAATCCGAATTCATTAAGCCAAAACTCTGCCATTAGCCTGTATTATGATAACACAGGCATAATGTGGGTTGGAACTTATAAAAACGGTGTCTCCTATTACCATCCTGGACTGTTTAAATTTGAAAAGTCCCCCCTGTTCTTTTATAATAACCCCGATCTGGAAAATAAAGATTGTAATATCCTGTGTGAAGATCATGCCGGCAATCTGTGGATTGGTACCAATGGAAGCGGTGTACTAAAGTGGGACAAACGAAGTCAGAGCTTCCGTCTTTACAGAAATCAAAAAGACAATCCGGCCAGCATATCCTCGGATATTGTGATTTCTATGCTCGAAGACAAAAAAGGGACTATGTGGTTTGGTACCTTTATGGGTGGATTAAATAATATGATTGGCGAACATTTTAACCGCTATCTGCCGGATATTAATAATACGAATTCACTTTCGAATAAGAGCATTTACGGACTGGTTGAAGACAATCAACAGAATCTTTGGATTGGCACCCTGGGAGGAGGAATTGATGTATTAGACAAATCGAGAACGCTTTTCAGTCATCATTCCATTAGCAATATGAAGGGAATGACCTCGAATTATATTCTGTCTTTGTATACAAAAGATTCAACATTATTGTATCTGAGTACTGCCTTAGGCATTGATGTGCTGAATACCATTTCGGGTAAAATTACACCGGTATTTAAAAATAGTTCTCAACAAAATAAGTTATCGGATTTAATCATTTATTATACGCTTATTGACAAAAGAAATCAACTCTGGATTGCAACGGATAACGGAATTAACATTTATAATCCTGAGAACAATACCATCATTTACATTAATAAATCAAGTGGATTGTCCAGTGACCAGGTAGTTTCTCTTGTTGAAGATAACAGTGGGAATATCTGGGCAGGTACCCGCAACGGAATGGCTTGCATTTATTGTACTACGAATCCTGCCACTAAAAAAGTAGATTACAATGTCGTTTCTTTCGATGAAAATGATGGATTATTAAGTTCTATTTTCAATCAAAATGCGGTGTTTAAGAATAAACAAGGGAAAATATATATTGGATGTACAAAAGGTTATACTGTTTTTGATCCGCAAAAGATACTCTTCAATACCATCATCCCTCAGCCAAAATTTACTGAACTGTTGATTGGAAATGAAGAAATTCATCCGGATAGTAAATTTAAAAACAGAATTATTCTGGATGCCTCCATTATTCATAAGAATAAAATTGAGTTGCATTATGATGAAAAGAACTTCACCGTCAACTTCTCAGCTTTGAGTTACATTCATCCCGAAAAGAACAGGTACCGTTATAAACTAAAGGGCTTTGACGAAGACTGGATAGAAACAACGAATGGGATAGGCTCTGCTTCGTATTCTAACCTGAACAAAGGCACGTATCAGTTAGTAGTTTATGCCAGCAATAACGATAATGTGTGGAGTACAAAACCCCTTATTCTCGAGATTGTCATTCTACCTCCTTTTTGGTTCAGCTGGTGGGCTTTTGTTTTCTATTTTATGTTGGGCGCTCTGTTGTTATGGTACATCGTAAAATTTAATTTACTAAAACAAAAACGAGAATTTGAAAATGCACAACATGTCCGTGAAGCGAAACAGTTGCATGAAATTGACGAAATGAAATTCAGATTTTTCACTAACATCAGTCATGAGTTCCGTACTCCCCTTACGCTTATTATTAGTCCGGTTGAAAAACTACTTCATGAATCGAAAACAGAAGAAGAGAAATCGTTACTCTCCATCATTCAACGCAATGCCTACGGATTGCTCGAACTGGTCAATCAATTGCTCGATTTCCGAAAACTGGATGTACAGAAAGATACGTTGAATATTTCAGTGGGTGATATAGTGACTTTTATTAAAGACATCTGTTATTCGTTTACCGAACTGTCCAACCGTAAATCGATCAATTTTTCATTTTCGACCTCTGTATCCGAACTCAGGATTGAATTTGATCCTGAAAAAATGCGTAAAATAATTTCAAACCTGCTGTCCAATGCCTTTAAGTTTACCCCTGCCAATGGAAAGATTGATGTCACTTTGGGGCTGATTCAACAGATGAATGATGACAAACAGGTATTGAAAATATCAGTATCCGATAGTGGAATCGGGATACCGGCCAAAGATCTTGAACGTGTTTTCGAACGGTTCTACAGGGTGGAGAATCCTGAAAACGGACATCAAACAGGCACAGGTGTTGGACTACATATCGTAAGCGAGTATGTGAAACTTCATCAGGGAGATATCGGAGTATCAAGCCAATTAGGAAAAGGTTCTGTATTTACGGTAACCATCCCTGCCAAACAGCATGTCCGTGAAGAAATTATAAGTCAAAATAATACTTCCGACATTCCACTTGAAGAGCAAACGCCCGAAGAAGAAGCTGTGTTAGAAGAACAACGTAAAAAGCTACCACTGATGTTAGTGGTGGATGATAACGAAGATTTTCGCAACTTTATTTCGGCCCTCTTTACAGATAGTTACCGCATCCTGAAAGCGGAAGATGGTGAAATGGCCTTTCAGTTGATTCTTGATAAAATGCCCGACCTGATAATCAGCGATGTGATGATGCCTAAAATGGATGGGTTCGAATTATGCAGGAAAGTAAAACAGGATATTCGTATTTCACATATCCCCATCATTTTGCTGACAGCAAAAGCCGGTGATGAAAACAAATACCGCGGTTTGGAGGCAGGTGCTGAGGATTATATTGCTAAACCCTTTAATATGGAAATGCTTTCACTGAAAGTATCCCGTATAGTCGAACGACAGAAAAAAACCCGCGACCAGTTCAAACGCAAGGTGGACATTACTACCAATGAAGTGGAGATTACATCCATGGATGTGAAGTTTGTAAAAAAAGCCGTGGAACTGGTAGAGGCTAATATTGCAAACAGTGAATTTCTGGTGGAAGATCTCTGTCGTGAAATGGGGATGAGCAGGGTTTATTTCTATAAAAAAATTCTTTCCCTGACGGATAAAACACCTTCTGAATTTATCCGTTTCATCCGCCTGAAACGGGCTGCCGAATTCTTAGAGAAAAGTCAGTTGTTCGTAAATGAAGTGGCTTTCCAGGTTGGATTCAACGACCCGAAATATTTCCGTAAGTATTTCAAAGTCGAATTCGGTGTCAGTCCGAATGAATACAAGAAGAAGTTTATGGAATCGTAAGGAGAATTACATTCGCACAACCGGATATTAGCTATTCATCAGTTGTGTATCCAAAGATAAATACATTATTCAATATCGAAGGATATAAATGAAAGTAGCCATTAAATTTTTCCACCTGGCAGGCCATTTGATCTTCCTGTAAATCAACAAAAAAAAGGCAGTAAACTTAAGTTTACTGCCTTTATAGAGATTTACTCAATTATCTTTTCAGAATGAGATATTTATAAACACCCTGTTAAGGTGTCCGTTTTTTTCAATGCTCTTGACTTTTATTCTGAGTTTTTGTTTCCCTGTTTTATGAAACACATTGCAATGGACCAATTTCACATTCCCTAAAAAAGTATTTCCTTTATATACTCCAACAGCATTTGAATCGAACTTATTCTTTTTATCTAACTTCCATCCAAGTTCTTCCCCTGTTTCAATGAAATCAGATGCAATTTTAGTATAAGATAATCCACATATTTCACTTATAAAACTCAATCCTTTTATTGGGTTAAATTCCGCCAGAAATTCAAAGTTGTCAGTAGACAGTATTCCCTGGGTATGCGCTAATAAGTAAAATTTATCGTCTTTGTATTTTGCATCTATCGCCCAGAAATCGAGGTATTTCTGAACATCAGGTCGTTCGGTCTTTATTAATCGCTGACCAAAAACTTCCAGTACATTTTCTGAATATACTTTAGTTACATCCGGAAAATCAACATATGGAGTAAAGCCTTCTTTCTCTGCATCTCTTACTCCATCCAATAAATAGGCAAAAGAAACTCCGTTGCTAACGTTTTTTTTAATGACGCCAACACGTTTCCGACTGTTTCCTTTTCCTTTTCGCCAGGTTAAATATATGGTTCCTATTGCTTTCATTGGATTATACTCATCAATTTTTCAATGCGTAAAGTTATCAATTTTATTACAAATTCTTTCCTGTTTGCCGGAAGTTTATTTAATGATAAGCGCTCAGGCAATTTGACATCCACGTTTTCTACGATGTTGCGGATTTCAGGGACATGATATCTTTCTTTCACCTGAGTTATAATTCTCCGGACAATATCAGGATGTTCATTTTTTATCCTTTTTATCAATTCAAAGTGATTCACTTTCTCACCTTCCCAATGAATTTCTGAATCTCCTCTGCGAATATAAGCTTCCATCATCATGGTGTCTTTATTCAATTGCACGATTTTATCATTCCCCATTTCGCGTCCAAGGCTACTTCCACTGTCATAAATTGGCGAGAATTGACCGGTAAAACTAAGAATTAATTGTAACTCTTTTACTGCTTCCGAAATATTATTTCCAGAAAGTCTTTTCAATAACCAATAAATTTGACGCTCAAGAAAATTCTTTTTATCTTTTTTTGTTATTACTTCAATCGATTTTATAACCTCATTATAGTCTGTTATAATACCCCAATTTTCCTGATGTCTGTCACCATTTCCAATGATGCTGTCGAAAATAATAATTTGTATGATGTTTTCAATGAATTTGTCTTGTTTATAAAATGCTAATGTATTTTTGATTAATTGAAATGAATATTGTTTTTTTGAATCTTTATGTTTGGGATTATAATTAGAATCAAAACCGGTTAAATAACTAACCCCTTCGGTCAGCTTGTTCTTCCCTTCAGTTATCATTGATTCGGACAAACACCCGATTTCATCACCCTTGTAAGCAATATCATACCTCAACATATTAAACCCTAACACAGACCCGATTTCACTTGCAATTATTTCTGACCAAAACTCGTACTGGTAGTCTTTCTGTTCTCTTTTAAGTGATGTCTTGAAGTAATAGTCTCTGTGATTTTCCGGATTTTCTACAATAACTTTACTGCGTGTACCTCCGGTTTGATACCAGGGTTTTTCTCCCCAATTCGATATATCGAAAAATTCGGCCATAGTCAAGTCTATTAATACTTTCAAAAGCAGGTTTCTATTCGTATCGTTTTTTTACTCTTATGTTTCTGGGTTTCAAAAATTAATTTGGTAACGAATAATGCTGTTTAAAATACATTTACCGCATACAATCTATCTAAGGAATGCAAATATACATGTATTTTTAAGAATTCAGACAGAATAAGATTATTTCATTAAAGTAATGTCCAAATTCTGAAAAATCCGTTTTGAGTTGCCTTTTCCCATAAGTATATCAGCTGTCAAAAAGCCTGACAGCTGTTTCATCCAAAAACCTGTAACAAGGAGTCAGATAAATAATGCAATATTACAAAAGTGAAATATGGATGTTCGTGTTTATGATAAACACTTATTTCCTCTCCCGATACAGATCCGGAGATGCATTCAACATCGGAAACTGCCGTTGGTGCCAGTAAGGATAAGAAGGAAGTATTTCGCTTGCTTTGTCCAGTCTTCTGACCTGCTCAGGGGTGAGATCCCAACCCACAGCTTCCAGGTTTTGTTTCAACTGCTCTTCATTCCGTGCCCCGATAATAATCGTTGCAACCGTTGGGCGCTGCAATAGCCAGTTCAACGAGATCTGTGCCACTGTTTTCCCGGTTTCTGCAGCCAGTTCATCCAACACATCCACAATGGTATACAACCGTTCGTCATCCGCCGGGATACCTTGTAACGGACTGCCTCCCTGTGCGATCCTGGCATCCGGTGGGAAAGTCTGACCCCTTCGGTATTTCCCGCTGAGCTTTCCACTGGCCAACGGGCTCCATACAATGGTACCGATGCCCTGATCGATGCCCACCGGCATGAGTTCCCACTCGAAATCACGGTTCAACAACGAGTAATAAGCCTGATGCGCACTATATTTCGACCAGCCGTACCGTTCGGAAACCGATAACGATTTCATCAAATGCCAACCTGAGAAATTGGAACAGGCAATGTAACGGACCTTACCACTTCGTACCAAATCGTCCAGGGCTTTTAACGTTTCTTCCACCGGTGTATTGGCATCGAACCCATGCATGTGGTAGATATCGATATGATCCGTACCCAACCTCCTGAGACTGTCTTCACACGATTTAATCAGGTGAAGACGCGAAGAACCATAATCATTGACATCCTCCGACATCGGGAAAGTCGCCTTTGTCGATATCAGCAAGTTGTCCCGTAATCCTGCAATTGCCTTCCCTAAAATTTCTTCCGCAGCACCTTTTGAATAGACGTTGGCAGTATCAAAAAGAGTAACCCCTGCATCCAGGCAGAGGTTGACCATGCGGGTTGCTTCATCCACCCGGGTACTTCCCCACGCTTTAAAAAAGTCATTGCCACCCCCAAAGGTAGCTGTACCAAAACTTAATGCAGGTACCCGGAGCCCGGATTTCCCTAGTTGTCTGTATTCCATTTTTTTATGGTTTGTTTAAAAAAAAAGAAAGCATCATTATTGTTCGATTATGTTCCCTCTATAAAACTAATGAAAGATACGGAATGTTCTCTATAAGGCCATATTTATCTTCTTTGTAAGATTAAATGTGCAGGAAGACTTGAATTAGTAGATTCATTGTATAAAGTAGCAACCCCTACATTGATAAATGGTATTGCAGAATAAATGGATGAAATACTTTTGTCACTTTTCAAGGATGGGCTTTAAAGCAAAACATTCCGAACCATCCGTTTGTTAATAAACAAATTAACTGGAAACAAATATGCTATACTGCTTTTGAAGAATGAAAGCTGAAAATAAAATACAGGAAATTTCTTTCTGTATTCTGAAATTTGCCTTACTTTAGATGTCTGAATGTTAAATCCCATAATATATTATTGAAAATGAAAAAGATTTTTATCCCTGTTATTTTAATATCCTTATTCTGTAGTGTAATACAGGCTCAACCCACCACAAAACGGGTAAACAATCCGGAACGCCCGAAACTGGTTGTAGGTATTGTTGTCGACCAAATGCGGTGGGATTATCTGTATCGCTATTATGCAAAATACGAAGCCGGTGGATTTAAACGCCTTCTGAATGAAGGTTTCTCGTGCGAAAACACAATGATCAATTACATCCCTTCGGTGACTGCAATCGGACATACCACCATATTCACAGGCTCTGTTCCTGCCATTCATGGCATTGCCGGAAACGACTGGTCGGATTCCAACACGGGTAAACCAATTTACTGTACGGATGATTCCACCGTGACAGCCGTGGGTACGGGTGGCAAAGGGAATAAGATGTCCCCCCGTAATTTACTTGCAACGACCATTAC
>Ga0302271_10001094_pt1 | contig 26482 bp, 23 predicted proteins | sample III_Bog_N1_1_FD_198767 | JGI IMG/M metagenome (GOLD analysis project Ga0302271, IMG submission 198767) | Peat permafrost microbial communities from Stordalen Mire near Abisko, Sweden - III_Bog_N1_1 | ecosystem: Environmental > Terrestrial > Soil > Wetlands > Peat | place: Sweden: Abisko... | reverse complement strand
TTGAAACTGAGAGAAGATGAATGCAATTTTCTTTAAAGGAATCTTAATACAGTCAGTCAGAAAAGATAATGAAAATGCTAGAAATGAATCAAATCAATCTGTCTATAACATTTACATGCTGTTAATTTCAAGAAGTATTGTTGGTAGTTTATTGAATGAAAAAATAGAAATAATTTAAAAATCTCTGGAGTTGGAACTCAAAGAAGAACATACTTTTAAGAGAATATATATGACATTTTCCATGTTTTAAAGCATAAATACAAATTAAATTCTAATCTTTAAGGACTATCTAAAATGAATTTTGTTTAAAAGAAAGAAAGGGGAAAAATAAAAATGAATTGAATACAAAAAAAGAAAGAAATACTATTTTAGCAATATTTATTTAATCAGAAAATAGTTTGTCTAAATTATTTCTTGATAGAAGTAGTCATAGCTGTCTTGGCAAATGATAGATTAACTTAGCAGTATGATCATTTTCAAAGGGGTTTAGCTTTATTCTATTTTCTCAGAACAATGATAGAAGATTGCAGAGAAATGATATTGTGTTTGCATAGGATGAATTTCCCGAAGGAATTGCAAAGTAATTCAAAATCAACTAAGATCCAGAAAGATATATTTTCATTGACTGCTCGAAACTATCACCAAAACTAGCAGAAGATATCGATGGTGCTAGCACAATCAACGGAAGGAAGAATGCCCAGTATTTATCTAGCTGCGCATTTATCCCTTATTTTTAATTTTCCATGAGTCTTTCAGATAGTGTCTGCTCCTGTTGTCTTGGCTTGCAGATTTCGAAGACGAAGGATAGAACTTACTGCAATAGGAATAGTATTGATACCCAGATAATGACAATGAATGTGAATTAGATAACTCCAACGATCAAATGGAATATCAAGGGGAGGTATAAGATTCCTGTGAAAATACTGATTATTACTAATTCCGGGAACTATTCTTGCTTTAAAGATGCCCAATTATACAGAGAGACACCCCAATCCCTTAGACCACCTGTGCAACCTGTTTTTTGCTGTGAAAATAATCTAAAATAGTTGAGCCGAAAAAAGAGTATTTTTTGTATTGAAATAATTATGCTAAGTTTCCCAATGCACGACAACCAATAGAATCCGAAGTTCTACCATCCTGATGCTGAATTATCATAAGATCCAGCTGTCAAGGATAATATAATCACAGTGATGTCTTTCAGCAAGAACAGCATCACAAAGAAATCTTTGCAGACACCGCTTCCGAAATAATCCTCACTCAGCCAAATAGCATACACAACCTTTGTAATGACGAAATAGATTAAGAAATCTAAGAGCGTAATTGTATTGTATGCCAAGCCACTGTTGATATCTAGAGCTGCTTACTGTAGATCTACGTTAGTTGAGTACCATTCTGCAACTTCTTCTTGCGAATTCTACTTGAAGATACTAAAACTCGAGAAATAAGCCATCTGCGCTATCATAAAAACTATAGTCCATAATCCTATTATTGATAGTAGTACCCAAGGCAGCATCTTCACTAGCTTATCGCTGACCAGTTGCTAGACCTGCAAACAAATGGATGATCAAAGAATATCAAAAAAAAAAGAAGAAAAAGAAGAGTATTTTTGTTTGTCAAATATTGAATTTTTTTGGTCCTTTTCGCTTACTTCAGGTAGCACTAGAGGCTGAATTTCAGGAGGAGCAATTTTTAAGCTATTACTTTCAGCTTTGAGTGCTTAGCTGAGTCTCTACGGGTTGAATTACAATTGTTATTGACCTGGAATATTAATATTATTATTCATATTTTATTGTACATAGCCACCTACAACCTACTGCTGCTACGAAGCTGAATACGCTGAAAGCTGCAATTAATTTGGCGGTAAAAACTACTAATGCAATTACTAATTTGGCTAAATCTAAAGTGCCCTCGCTTACATTTGAGATTCAATCTAGTTTATCTGCTACTTTTATAATTATCCAACTTATTAGATTTCATTGATTTAACTCCCAAAACCATCCATCTTTGGCAGCTCTTTTTATAATTAGCTTGCTTTCATTTTGGAGACAGCACTAATGTTGTTAATAACATTTTTCTCTAGGCTTGAATTTCCCAATGGAACTTACTACCCACCAACTAAAAATGGATTTCCACTACTACTTCTTCTTGCGACATCCTCATCTGGCATCTAAATAACAAATAATAAGGTAAGTTGTAAAATCATTTTCAAATAAGAAACTCTTATTTTGTTTCTCTTGTTTGTAAAAAAATCATTCTAAATTATCATATTTTTCTTCTTCTTTTACTCTTTCTGCTGCAGCTTTATTCTAATCATCTAAAGGAATTTGAAGTATTCCATTATTGAGGTTGAATTTAGAGTTTTTTTGTTAGTTTTCCACATCACCTTCAGCAGCTTATTAAATTCTTCCTAGTTATCCACCAAGCATTGACATCCCTTAGAGTGCACCTTGCTTAATTGTTCCTTCAATCGAAGTTGAGATTGAGTCCATTTTATTCTGTATGTCTATTTGTTGTAATCCTGAAAACGAACTTCCCTTGAAATTATTAGTAATATCGCTAATCCCTTTGGAAGCAGCAGCACTCACATTCAAATTTAAAGAACTAATACTATTATTCAATGCAGGGATTGCATTTCCAATTGTGAATTTGGAGGAAAGAATCTTCTCTTCAATTTTATCTTTCTCCTTTTTTATGTTATCTGCCTATTCTTATAAAAAGGACTTTGTATCTTTGATTCCAGGTAATCCAGCTACTTAATCTTATAAAAAAGACTTTGTATCCTTGATTCCAGGCAATCCAGCTACCTTATCTTATAAAAGAGATTTTGTATCCTTGATTCCAGGTAATCCAGCTACTTAGTCTTAGAAAAAAGACTTTGTGTCTTTGATTCCAGGCAACCCAACTACCGTGTCTGAAAAAAGAGACTTTGTATCTTTGATTCCAGACAATCCAATTTGCTTCATTTGATCAGTTATCTTTTGTAGGCCAGTGTCTGATTCAATGCGATCTAACGAGTCTTTTAGACTATCCTCGAGGGAATTCTTCAGCAAATCCATTCCTAAAAAAGACGAAATAATTTAAAAAAAATCTTAAGCCCTGAAAAAACAACATGTATGTAGAAATTTTAATAATCTTTATATTAGCTACCTTTTAAAGAGATATCCTTCAAGTTATTTTCTAAAATTCTTGCCGTAGTAGTATTTGCTGTGGAAAGAGTTTCTTTGATCTTATCGAGGCCTATTCCCTTTGCAAGAGAAGATGTTCCAAGTTTGATACCAGTCAATGCAGCAGCTTTTGCTTGATCTTCTGCAGCGTTAATCCCTGATGTTAATTTGCCTTTTAGACTGTTACCAATACCCCCAAAGGAAGTACCCTAAAATAATGATAAAATAAGATAGACATAGCAGATGTAACATACTGGCTTGATATTAAGTTATTACCTTGATTGAATCGATAGTACCAGACACATCTTATCCGAATCTGGAAGTAGATTAGAGTGCACTATTGACACTATCTCCAATAGAATTCAGAGGAAGCCCTCTAGGGTCACTATCTAGTGATTCTAAGTTATCCTCTTTGGTCTTTTCATGCAAGGCTTTCAAGAAACTTGCCATGTATATTTGATAATAATTGTTAAATTCTCGCTCTATTTTTTGTTTGTTTTTCTTTTCTTAAGAAGACAATTACGCCAAATGATTATTCTTAACCTAACTGTTAAGAAGAAAAACTCCTTTTTAATTGCTCAAATTCTTGAGAAGGGTGGGTTGTAGATTTAGTTTTCTCACACATCGAAAATCAAGGTTATTATTACCTAACGAATAACTGTAATATCACTTTAAAAACAGGTAATCTATTGATTATCAAGGTAACTTGAGAATAATTGATAACTCAATTATTTTTCTTTACTTATAAGATTTAAAAAATAGAATATTTGAGAATAACTATTAATCGGTGAAGCAAATTTGGGAATAATTTTCACAATAATTTATATTTTTGCTTCTAATAAACACTAACTTGTTTGGTAGTTGATTCTTCTCTTTTTTGCAGGATAAAAGCTCGCAATCCCATTGCTAAATATTTAGGGCAAAACAACCTAAACAAAATGAAATGATAAAATGCGTCTCGAAAGTAATTAATTTAAAAAAAATAAAATTTCACTAGGAATCATTCTCTCGCGGGGATTATCCTTATCTTAAACAAAAAAAGAATTTTTATGAAAGAATAATTGAGAATTAGTGCAATAGTTGCCTATTATTAATTTGTTTGTTTGTTTCCAAGCTACAAAACCGCAGTAACTTCAGAAAGGTTTTTGCTTAAAATGTTCCAAGAATTTGTGAGTCTAAGCTAATTATTATTTTTCTAAAAATGGCAGAAAAATAGACTTACTTTCATCAAATCAAAATCAAAAATAGATTAATAACTTATTACAAAACTTCTTATGAACTTCTTAATTATTGGGGGGATTCTTCCCAAAGTGTGGTCGTCATTTTTCGCAGGGGAATGATATTAACAATAAATTAAAGTCAACTTGAAATATCCAAATGAACGCCAGCAATGAAATGTTAAGTTCGAGAGGCTCTCATAGCAAGTAAATCTAGATTCAAGAGGTGCTCCAAAAAAGTGAAGCTCGTTGTGAATTGCTCAAGGAACTTAATGAATCTACTAAAAAAGTAACAACACAGGAAGGAGGGTTTGAAACATTATTTCTCATAGCATTTGGATATTTTCAGAAATGCAACCTAATATATTATTTGACATAATTCTTATTGAAACCCTTCTTTTAAGTCCTTAGAGAGTGAAATCCTCAAAAATGCTGAGCAGTAATAAGAAATAAGTTCTCTAAAGCAGCAGTTGTTTAAAGCTAACCAAGAGAAAAAAGATTTGGAAGTAAAACTAAATGAGCAGAAGATTCATTCGGAAAGTTTAGTCCATTAACTTGGATATCTTTGGGATAATCACTTCTGTCTCCACTGCAAGAGACCTCTAAATCATTATCAGCATCATTCCTAATCGATGAGCTCAACTAGTTTAAAATAAAAGCTTCAGCCATAACATTCTTAAGAATAACATTTCATGGGTTAAAGTGAACAAATGTTCCATTCTCTATCACCTTCAAGATAAAACCATTTCAAAGTAAACCATTTAGTGCCTCACATCAACCACCATCCATTCTTCTCTGCCATGGGAAGTTTAAATTCAAGTATTACATAGTCCCCACCATCATAGACTACTGATAAATCTGAAAATAAAATGAATTTAGCCTCAAATAAAAATCACCCTTCAGTGAACTACCATTCTTAGCATAGAAACCATAACGATCGATTTAGGATGGATACTTCACTCAGCAGCTAGAGTTCCTTAGTATCAGATGAAGATAATGCTGCACTTTTTAGCTCCTATAAGTTCCCTCCAAATTCCTTATCCTTTGCTGTTTCGACTAAATTCAATCAAGGAAAAGGTAAAAAAACAAGCAGGGAGATGAAAGAAACAAAGAAAGCAAACAGATTTGAATCAAAATATGGCTAATATTAAGACATTATTTATAATTGGCAATACATTTAATATACTAATTAAAATGAAAAAAAACTTATTTAGGACAAGATTTACTTCGCTAAATCAGTCGCTACATCGTTGCAAGAAATTATGACAGTAACATATCAGATCGCCCTGAAGAATCCACAGCTCGTTCGAAAGAAGAAGGAGATTCCACGATGCCTCTAAGTGATTTAGTTTCCCTGACGAATGATACAAGTACTCCAGGAAGAGGGTAAGAGTTACGAAGAGCAAGTAGCTTAGGGGATTTGGAGAAGAAGGGAATGATAAATTTGTAGTAAAAAGAATAGTAATTATCAGTGAGAGAAATCATAGCATAGATCGTTAAGGAGGAAACACAGCCAGAAAGGGAATTAAAACCATAGATTAGTGGGAATTCTAGCGGGAAGGATAATAATAATGTTCTCCTTGATAATCAATTACTGGAATCAAATTCAGAATCGTAAGAACAAGCTCTCACCGCTTAAGATGGCCAATCTTTCAAGTAATTCAAATCAGAAGAAACAGAAACAAAGGGAGTTAAACCAGAGATTCAAGAAAAAGAATCCTAAGAACTCAAGAACTAATTATTGTCTGTAAATCCCAGTGATATTCCTGCAGGAAGTTCCAAAAAACAAGAAACAAACAACTTACTTGTTTAAAGCCATTCCAACCCAGATAATCACATTAATCCAAGCGAATAAAAGAAAATTAACAAATGCGATAAAGAAATTTCTTTCGCTATTAAAAGAAGAGCAGCTCATCAGAAAACAGTCGCTGAATCATAGCCAGGAATGTAGATAAAGTTCCAGAGAAAAACTACTAGATCACGCTCAATGCTAAAGGAGGAAAATGCTAGTATTGTTGCTATCTTAGAAAACAAAAATAACACCATTTCTGAGTCTACTGCTAATGAGAATGAAACTAAATAAATTGATGAGAAGGACACTGCAAATTTGACAGAATAACCACTTGTTCTTCTTGTTAAACGAAGGAGTACGATCACTCAAGTTATCTAAGAGAAAATTGAAGATTACACTGAAAAAAACAAAGGCCATGCGCCAACTTTGGAGAAAGTTGATGAAAAATAACTCAAAATAATCGAGGAAGAATAATCCATGATACGCTCTGAGATACAAACTAAAACTAACTTTGACATTAAGACACCTCTTTTTGAAAAATTCTTGATTCTCGGCTGTGAAAAAGAAGACATGAAGGAGTTTGATGCTGATTTGAATTGCACAGAAGCACTACTACCTGGGAAAGTACTTTATGCTTATCCACCGTTTTAAGAATCAGAATAAGAGTAAAATAATTGCTGATGTTATCTGATTAAACTAATTATTGGGAGGGGGCTGTTTTGGAGAGCGAACAAAAAGAAGCTTATTTTGTTAAAAATAATTAAAAAATCTAAATGTTTGATTAATATTTTTGCTTTTTTAAACCTCTTTTCAGTTCATCTCTCAATGCTATTGCTGAATTCGCATTACCGAATGGTATCATTTCAGAGAAATTCAAGGTGTCTTCGTCTTTCCGCAGGCTCACAGAGTATATTGTTATGTTTTATCTTGTTCTTTTGGGAGATCCATTCAGATTCCTAAGTATTAAGCATTTTTTTTGATTATTCTTTGTTAGTTTGATCCTAGAAAACAGCAAGAGCATGATTCAAAGTAAGTTTTACATGTTCACAATGAAGAATCAGAGCTATTTCGATAACTTAAACACTCCTCCATCGACGGAAGATAACTTAGATAATGTTCTCTAGGAGATTAATCCTCACAGACTGTTGTATTGTTTTTGCTTCAAAACCTCTGACTATCTAGAAACAGTATGGAATAATGATATTAATTTACTCAAATGGGTTATTTTTTAATGTTAACAAGAATTCAAGTTCATTTTACTTATTACCTTTCTTTGTTCAAGACCATAAACGAGAAATCCTTCTTGATTGAGAATAGAACCAGTAGAATTTTCTGGGAGAGCAAGAAAGTCTTTTGTTTCGTTTCCTACTTTCCCTTCTATGAACTATTCTAAGAAATGCTCATGAACGTACGCAGTAAGCAGACAATCGAATTTGCATCCATTCTCACCCAATCCCTTTTTTTTAATATTGATCCCTTTAATATTTTGTACACAGATTAAATCAAGATTTCTCGTGCTCAGATGTTCAGTGAATTAGAAAAGAGTAACTCAAAAGTCTACTTTGAATTAGACGGCGATTGTGTTAAGGAAATTATTAAAACTCATATGCTCAACACTCTTGAAGAATAAAGAAGTATTCAAGTCACAGGGTTCTAGCAGATGCTAAGTATTGAGACTCTAGCAGGGTAGTTTTCGTATGTTGTCGGCTAGAAAAAGAGTATTATTCAATAAACTCATAGATGGAGTGTTCCGCTGACTTGCTCGAATATGTGCTTGCAAGATCTGTTGTTCATTTTCAATGCGATACTCTTTGAAAACACCATTATCTTCAACAGCAGAAGCAAATCGTTGCTCACTTAAACCATGTAAGCTAGCCAACGATGAACATTAAATTATTCTCACTTTACCTTTATTTTCCCCTTTTTTAACTGAACTATTTATTCATTTGTTAACTAGACATACATTCGAACAACTAATCTACCCTTTTAACTGGCCTCATCCGATAATATATTTACTCCCCGAAACCCTGAACACTTTATTTGACTCCCCTGTGCCTATAATCATGGGTGTGAATAAATGTTCTAAAGCATTCTACTCTGAGAGTTTGCTAGCGAAATATCAAGATCACATCTTCGTTGACTTGGATCACCATCGAATATTCTGTTCTAATCCTAACATCCCCAAAGCTATCATCAAACAAGCCCCAAATCTCAATAATATCTAAACTAAATTATCAAAAATCTACACTTAAATCAACTCCCAAGGGCTAATAGCTAAAAAACCAAGAATCTACTCAACAATCATTTTAGCAGAGAAAGCGAAATAAGAAGAAGAGTTCAGACTGAAGTACATCACTTCGAAGACAGATGATTAAGTTTCGGAGATGATTCTCACACTATTCAATGAGAGTCTGCATCAAAGTTGTGTGAAGATTCTAGAAAACAAGAAACATCGATCATTCTACCTGCAAGATGATGTAAATTTGGAAAGATTTACATTCATAATTGATTTTAAGGAACTAAGCAAAGAATTAAGATTGTTCATTTGAGGATGTTCATACTTGATAAATGCAATCAGCTTCTAAAATCGCAAAGATACCCTTGCTTATTCCAAAGTTGACATTTTTTTTCTATTTTTGAAGGTGGTAGATTACTAGGCTTTTGCGAAATATGTATGCGAATGCGGATCGAAGCAAGATGCACAATTCCTGAGCCGATTTGTTAAAACATAGATTTTCACTTACTTTTTTGAGAATAACTACACATTCGATTGAGAAAATGAAGGAATATTACTTATGCGCATTTTATTTCTATTTTTTCCTTTGAAATTGAATTTTGTGGCTATTCTCTCACAAATATGTTTTGAAGAATGCAGAATGCAAGATATGTGAATTTGCAGTATTTCTCAAATTACAATAGCCATTTTTGTTTAGCTGTAAATACAGTTATTTCTTGCTGTACACTAAATAATCGAAAATACAATATTCATTTTGTATGAATGCATTTAATTGAGAAAATAGTGAAAGCTAACAAAATGAAAACATTCATTAATGTTGATTGACAACAAACTCATGTATTTTCTGAAATACATTTATCAGTTTCATAAGGAAATAAACTATCTCAAGAGGATCTAATATTTAGGTAATTTACCTCATTCCGAATCTTAGCAGACTCCATATTGATAGACACATCCATATTTTTCACATTCAGCAGGAATTTTGGTGATAGGGCAAGAGGGCTTCGTTAGCAGTTTTATCATATCTGGGTTATCACAAAAAGTGCCATTCCATTCACAGCTCATTTTCTAGCATTAGGCTTAGCTTTTGAATTGATAGCAGTCAGTGTGATCTTGGAAACCTCCGTTGATGTTGGGAGAAAGAAGCAAGAAGCTTGTTAGAGCTACTAAGCTCAAGGCTGCAAGGATCAAGAGTGTCTTTGAGTTCATTTTTTTTCTAAGGAATAATGTTGGTTATTTTTAGAGAGGACTTAATCAATCAGATCAGATATTTTATATAATAATTATTTGTTTTTTTGCACTTTGAGATGAGTTTATTTGGAGTGTCTGTGTATTTGATTTATTCTGTAATTCTTTAAAAAGGCTTCTCCTTTTTGTAAAATTCTTTATTACAATATTTTTTAGTTTTCATTAATTAATAATAATAATAATATTTGTTATAATCTCCTAGCTTATTGGTGTCTTTGGGGAATATATTCTTATTTTTTGTGATCAGGGAGGTGTGATTATTTCACCTAAAGTTAATACAAAAATTGTTGAGAAGAAATAAAAAACTTTCTTGAATTTGGAGCATTGCCGGGATATTTTCCTTTTAAAAGATAACTAAAATAATAAACTACAAAATGAAAAATTGATTGTTGTCTTGTTTTTATTTTTTTTTGTCAAAGAAAATGTAAAACTATTTCTGCGAAGAAAAAAAATAAGATTATCCATTTCATATTTATTAGGATAACCTCTCTGAATAGCTTTCAATCGTTAAGTGCACAAGTGAATGCTGCTCCTTTGAGAATCCAATATTCAGGTTTTCGCTTCGAAGGAACATCAATTCCGATAATGAAGTTTGTTGAATGACCAGTTGTTGAGAGAGTTCCTGCTCTTACTGTAGTTTTGTAGACGGGCATTTTATAGTCTTCTGGTTTAGAAGTAACATTCTCAGTCGGTATAAACTCTATAACAGGTGCTTAGCTGTAGATTACTCCAGGATGTGAGTCATCAAGCAAGCCTTTTGATAAATCGAACATGCACCCTTCTATAAACATTCCATAAATGTGCGCCCCAAGAGCAGAATTTTCTGTGAGATTCTCTGGTTCTGCGAACTTTTGGAATCTAAATGAGAATCCCAGGACATCAATTGCAATGTGATTTTGCCTAGCGAAATTCTACAGGACTGAAGTCAAGAATCCTTAAGGGAAGAAGAACGCTGAAATCCAGAAAGCTCTTGGTTTTCCATCTGAAATAAGCCAACTACGGAAAAATTCTGTTCTACGAACTAAATCTTCAAACCAACTTGATAACGGCTTCAAAGAAGGATACGAACGTGCTTTCCATAATTCTGGAACCATATTATTCATGAGACTTTAATATGCCTTGTCGAGCTCAGCACTCATAATGACCTCACCTTTAATAGCTTTTTTCAAGTTGACTAGACTTTATTTCATTACACTGAGTAGTCTATTGAATCTTTCACATTCTTGGTTCTTTTTGATTCAGCAAAAAAGATAAGATAAACAGGTAAAACAAGAGGAATAAAAAATATTCGAATTTTCTTTATATCTTTAATACCATGCAGACTTGAAGTGAATCGATTTGTTCTGCTTTCCTAGCAGTGAGTACTTCTTTTTTCAAAATCAAAGGAAGTCTTTCTTCAAAGAGATTGCACATTTCTTCGATGACTTAATCAGGTGTCTTAGCACCTTCTCCAGTCGCAGCAGCTTCTCTTGGCTAGATACTTAAGATTGTATCAAGTGCTATCTTAGATTCTTTTAGCTAGAAAGTGATGTTTGCATTGTCGTGCATTCCAAATACTTCAGGTGACTCAAAAGCAGGGAATTTATCAATCAGATCTCTGAAAAAATTAATAAATAATAAAAAAGTTATTTTAGTTTAGATAAAAATGAGCAATGTTACCTGTAATATTGAAGCGAGCCAAGCTTTGGAGAGACATATATCCCTGAATCGGAGAATTTATAAGTATCAAGTACAGCATCTTCGATTAAAAAGTTATTAAGAATTGCCGTTAGAGTTCTTCTGTCCCAATCATCTGTGACTCGTCCTCCATAGGTGATCTGTCCTATGACATATCTCAATGCATCCCAAGGAATATCTTCATTTGATTCAAGCATATCATGAAGAATCGTAATTCCTGTGTCCAAATCTGAATCATTGAATTCATACCGGATATTCCATCCAAGTGGTCCGAACTTTCTTCTTTCTTGGATAATTGCATGGAAAAACGAAACGGAATAGAGTAATTTCTTCCATGGGGTTTCTTTAGAGCAGCTTTCGAACCGTTCCTCAGAAAGTTCTCCATAGGTTTTCAAGATATTTGATTTGATTCCCTTAGGTCTTTATGAAATGTCATACAAGAGAAAATAGTTAAATATTTTGAATATTTTGTGTGGCTTATGAATTTTTATTGAAAAGAAAATAACTTACGGTTCATTGGTGAGCTTAATGCCATTTTATAGAATCGATACTGGGAAATAATCGCATGGCATTGAAGTAAGGAAAAGACGGAAATCTTGATTAAACTCAACTTCTTCGTTTGAAAATCCTTAAATGAGTTCTTCCAATTTTGGCATGAATGATTTGCCTAGATGACAATTCTGAAGTACAACCCAGCCACCTGTTTTAAGTGCTGTTTCTATTGCTCGCTAAGCAATTGGACCTTATCCTTATCCTAAAGACAGAACTGATAATTTTTCAGGTGGAATTTTCATATCTTTCGAGAAACGAAGTAAATTAAGTAGAGGATCAGCTCCTTGTGATAAAATAAATATCAGCGGTGTTTTGTGATCAGTATCTTTGTAAACTTCTTCCATAATTGCTGCAGTACTAGATGCATACTTTTAGCCTAGAGTTTATTCTACATAATATGTCATAGCATACAGTGATTTCTCTTCTCTTAGAATCCTGACAAGTAGTAATTTTTAAAATAAACTTATTTCCGTCTTAAATGATTTTGGGATAGGAGTTAAAAATGGTTCAGCAGAATGCACCCAAGTATCCCAATCTTTTCCATTTTCCTTGCAGCTTTGTACGACAGCTGCAACGTTTGGTACAACAGAACCAATACAAGCAAGATTTTTCCATATTTTCAAATCAATATTGAGACCAGCTGGAAGAGCAGGTGGTTTTTCTTTGAGAATAGGTGGACCTTTACAGAACACATTCCAGTCAGTGCTAGCTATGATTCCTCGACGTTATTCAATAGTTGCTGCGACTAAAAAGGAAAAGATTCTCTTGTGATCGTTAAATAGTCCTCTGCAGACGTTTAAGAAAAGTGTTAAAGTTATGGAAACCAAGAGAATTTCAACACGCTCAAGAATATTTTCCTTTTTCTCCGCTTATTCAATTGTCAAGGAGAATAGTCGACTGAAATAAGCCAGCGAAAACTAATACATCGGATCGATTAAGGATAGATCAGCTACGACAAAATACAAAATTGCTCCACGTTTAGCAACATCTTTATATTATGATCTTGCAATTTCAATTTCTACTCTTTTTTCTTCAGCTTCTGTGATTTTTTCTTTGACAATATCGGACGTTTTCTTTGAAAGTTTTAAGTTCTCAATAAGCTCTACATCATCAAGTATCATGCCTTTAGAACTTGTCAATAATTCTAATATTTTATCTTCATTCTTTTTAAGCTGATTTCGTCCTGAAGCAATAGATAAAATCAACTCGTTCTTGGTAAGTTCAACTTCAGGCATTTCTTTTCTAACTACATCTCCAAGAAGCTATTCTTCTAAACCTAGCTCTGTGACAGTGAAATTTATAACTGTCACTCTGATAAAGATCTCTGGTAGATAATTTGGATTAGGACTTTTAGTTTATATGTAGAGTTTGAAATTTGGATCAAATTCAACATCGCTATCACCTATTTTCACTAATTTTCTTCTGTTCGCAAAAGTGAATCGCTTCATCAATAACGGCTCTAAAGTTGCCTCTAAGGTCTCCTCCATGTCTTCGATGACTAATGGTTAACCCTAAGAAAAAATACAAGCATTTTAGAAATAAGAAAATCAAAAATGCATTTTTACGTTTTCAAAAAATCAAGAATATTTGTTACCATCCTGACACAAGTTTCAAGAGTTTAGAAGAGCTTCTCGTCGCTCATCTTGAGACACATGAAATTACTTTCAGCAAGTAGATTCTTAATCCATCGAGAGGCTTATAATTGAGGATCGATGAGTAACGGATAATTCCTGCAAGAATGAACTAATATTCCGTTATTTATTGAAACACTGTCGGAAGGTAATCCTCTTGCATTCCAGTTTCTTATCTAAAAAAAATAAGCCAAAAATTAACCAAAAATATTAATTTTTTTGTATGATTTTTTCATAAACAACAAGAACTTATTTCTCTATCTTTTTCTTACTGCTACTGGATCGCCAAGGACAGTTTCAAGTGAATATACTTCACTTTTAGGAATGTTGTTTTCTTAACATTTCTCCAGCCATTTAGTGACAAGCTCTTCTCTGTAGATCCCTGTGAATGGACCATAATATGTAACTGAAGCAGCTGCTACAAATACATCACCAACAAGTAGCTTTATTTAATCTCCTAGAGTACCAACTGTCTCTTTCCATCTAATCTATTCATCTGCTAAACCCTAAGTTAATTCTTCTGCTCTAAGCAATCTGTCTGCTGTAGTTTAGATCTCCTTATCAAGCCTATCCTTTTCTAGTTTATTGTCATTGTATTCTTTCTCTAGTTTACCAACTTTATCTTCAACTTTCTTGAGTTCTTCTTGCTTGAAGCTTAACTCTTTATTTGCTTTATCTAGTTCTGCATTCATTTTTTCTACGACTGATTTCTTAGCCTGAATTTGCTTATTCACATCTGTGAAATTGGCTACAGCTCTGTAAAAGAAAAAAATAATCAAAAACTCCCAAAATATCTTTATTTCTGTTAATTTCTCCTTACATCACCCACTCACAAATAGCCTTTGCAGCTGCCTAAATTGTAGCAAGTCTTGCCGGGTTGAAATTCTCATTTGAAGCAATTTTGTTCTTAATGTTTTTCTCAACTTTCGGACTGATGTTATAGACATCTAGATTCTTCATTCTCGATACCAAGTTCGGGTCTGCCAGAAGCTTTGTTCACAAAAAACAAAACCAATTATCATCATCTAGGTATATCAGATTTATCCCTTTGAAAAGAAAATTGCTTTCAATTTCTGCTTACTCTCTTGATGCTATCCCAGTCTTATTTCTCGTCGAAGAGACAGCAGACACACTGCAATGTAAAAAGCACAAGTTCATTTGGGTTATTATTTGCCTTGATTTCCGAGATAACCTTTCTATCTAGAATATTGAGTGCCTCATTAGCTGCTTAAAGCATCGGCAGAGCAGCTTACAAAACCTTATCTGCTTCTACTTGCCTTTCTCTTACTTCTGAAGCTTTTTCATTGACTTATGCTTCCTCTTCTTTGACGACTACTCTGACTTTATTCGCCTCATAACTATCAATTTCTAGTTTTTTAATCAGCTCATCTTATTCGATCGTTTTCTTCTGTAGAATCGGTTACAACTCCGTTAATTTATCCTTTAACTCAGAGATGATATCATTGGCTTCTTTCAGCTTGAAAAGCCCATTAGCTAATTTAACTTTCTAAGATTCTAGCTATTCTTGTTTCATTTTGAGCAACTCCTTGTAGCCTTCAATCAAATCAATGTAGCTCTTGGGTGTAATGTAGACTCTTCTTTTGAGATTCTTAAAGAATGTCTCTGTCATCTCTTCAACGCTTTAATGGACAAACACGCAGCAATGTGAGAGTTATTATTTTCTTTCAGCATTCAGATTTTCGAATTCTAAATTCTCCAAGAACATATTTGCAACAGTCATTAACGCTTCTTAAGGCCAGGGATTCAACCAATCAATCGTGCAGCAGTTAACAATAGACGGGAACATCCTCATTCTCACTCTCAAAGCTGAACCAACTGGAGAAAGTGCTAATACAATATGCAGCTAAGATCTAACTCTTTGCACGAAAAATTAATAAGTATCCTAGACCTTTTTCTCTCTTGCATCGTGCGACACTAAGTTATTGATCTCCTCGATTTCTTCTTTCAAAAGCATGTTTGGGACCTCTCCACTGTTGAGAAGATTGTTCACATCTTCCAAAAAACCTTCCTGCAGAATTTGCGTATCAGCGAAGAGAAATGTCACGCGCTGAAGAGAAAGAAAAAATAATTAATTTTTTATATTTTCAATAAGTTGCTTCGAGATGAAGAGTTTCGAAACTAAATTATGATTCATAATTCTACCTTGTTCTCAACACCAGCTTTCTTCATCATGCAGAGTAAATCCTCTTTAAATTCTTTCTTGCCATAGTTCTTCTTTGGCTCAATGGTTTCGAGCACGCAACCAGCTAACGCGGATGCTAAAATTGTTAAACTTTTTTTACCCGAACCCCCAACTCCAACAAGCATAAAATGGCCTCTCTGCAAGCTTAACACCCTAGCGATTCGCGACATATGTTCAACGGCATCTTTGAACAGAATAAGTTGCATTTTAGTCTCTTCGTTCATGTAATCTTCGATAATTTTGGTTAGCTTTTTGAAATCCCTCGCTTCCTCGTAGACTTTATCTTCTTGATCCAATCCTCTTTTCAGGAAATCAGCGAAGATAAGAGGGTTTTAATTGAAAATGTCCTCCTTTTTTTCAAACAAAAAAAGAATGAGATGAGAGTCAACAATGAAAGAACAAAAGGATAAAAATAACTTATTAATAACTAAGTCCTTCTTTGTTGTACCTTTTTCCAATCTAGTTTAAAATTAATGAATATTTATTTCTAAATTGTGTCCATAAACCATTCTCGATCTTATTCGTTGATCAGCCTATCATGGAAGACTCTAGCAGTCTCATGAATCCACAACTTAACAATGGAATCAACACTCTAGATAACATGCGGTTTTGCCAAGAGTAAGCCTTAAAATACTTTGGAGACATCTCTCAAATTGAAAACATAATGCTGTTTCGCTGGAGTTGGTAGCAGCTACTCTGCAATATACTGATAAATATTGAGCGTCGCAGCGACAACACTCTCGTTGTCTCCTAGCACAGTGACTTCTTTTCTGAATTTCTTCGCTTTGAGGAAGTTTTAGAATATGCTACTGAAAATGTGAGTCAGAGAAGAAACTTGACTATCAGGCACTGTCAATATCGAAAAATGTCTTGTGAACCTGTTCAAGAATAAGAAGAAGAAAATGAGAAAATATATTGAAAATATGAGTTCATAGATTTATCAAAAATACCTAGCAGTGAGTGCACTTCTCCCTCCACCCGGCGGTGCTGCAGCAGCAATTAAAACAGTGGAATCTATCTCTTTCCAGCTTAAGCTCTTTCTATCGAAGAACCCTTTATAATCCATGAATTATCGGAGTAATTCAATTGGTGGTTATGCTCCATACATTTCAACTGAAGGCATGTTGATATCATCTATGAAAACAACTAATTTCCTTCCTGGAGGTGGCATTAAAATTATTTTTTTGTTCTTCCTTTAAGTTTATAGTTTCCCTTCAATTTATCCTTGAGTTGAAATGGCTGATGTTTTTGCTGAGAAAGTGAGCTCACATGAAGCTATCACATTTTATTCTTTGAGTTAAGCAAGTGCATTCGATACAATGATTGTTTTGCCTGTTCCTGTGAGTCCTGTAAGAAAAACTGGCTACAATAAAGTGATATTTTTTTCTAAAAACCAAGAATAGCAGACTGTATCGCTTGTTGGGACGACTAATTCAAAATATGACATTTCAACTGCATAATTGAATTCGGGGATAATATCTTGCCAAGCGATAAATTCACCTTCTCCCTTTCCGATAGTAAAGTAGTATTCAAATAGCGATCCTCGAGGGGATATATCAGCAGGGAAAATCTCCGAGAGACCTTCCTGGAATTCTCTTATTTGCAGGGTAGAAATGGTAGCACCAATTCCCCATCCCATCGACCAAAGGAGCATTTTTTCGATTGTCTTTTTGGCATTGTCGTTTTCAAGGTTATCTCGTTGATCGAGTTCAAGAATCATTTTAATATTTCGGCAAACTGAAATTGCGATATTTGCTTCCCCTAATGGAATTGTCTAGGTTATTTTCTTCTTTTTCATGTGTGCTAATAGTTTCTTGAAAGATATGATAAATCCACTTTTGAGCTGCTCTCGAAGTTGCTCTTTCTGCAATAAAGGATATATCTCCTTGTGAAAATAGCTTTCGACGATGGATTCATGACCAACTACGTCCTAGTCGATATAAACCATTCCGCAGCGACTAACTGTTGCAGGACTAGCTACTGCTAAGTCTTAAACTTCAAAAAGCATACGGAGTTATGGTTTTAGTTTTATTCTTTCTCCGTTTGAAAGACATAAAGTCATCGAATCATCGAGCACAGTATTCATGTTCTCAATCCACAAGGCATCCACTGGGCCATCAAACACCACCTAATTGTTTTGTTTTTTTCAAAAAAATAAGCTTAATTTTAATTCTAAATTCAATCTCAATATTTACCCATTTTTTATCGAAATTCTCTAAGTTCACGTATTCTCGCATGATTGTTGAAGCTAAACCATCCGTCCAGCTCTAGGAAAGAGGATCGAAATCTCCATAGAGTTCTTCCATTGAGATAGACTTCGGATTTAATATGCTTACTAAGATATTCTGGAAATCTGGGTGATTGTTTAGTTATTTGTCATTTTCACTGCGAATTTTTAAGTTCAGTGAGCAGTAAGATTCTTTGAGTACATCGATGACTTTGGATTTACCACCCATTGTTGGTCCTACAATCATCACACCAAAACGGACTTTCAGTGTCTCGTGGAATTGTAGTACTTTCTCAATGAAATTTGCTTGAGGAACCACTGTCAAAAAAATACAAAAATATCAAATCTATGATTCCAATAATAAACAATTTTAAATATTTCTATCTTTTTTACGCATATCCTTGGCAATGCTCGTTCGGATTACTTCTTCTAATTCCTAATTTTGCATTGGCGGAATGTCAAGTCCAGGGAAAAGATCTTGAACAATTGCGTTAAATAAAGGAATATCATGACTCAGGAACTTAGGCACATTAGAATCTCTCATTGCTCGAATCAAGACAATTTCTTCAGAAATCGATGGCTCTGCTCTTTTGAGTGCTCCTGCCATAACTAGGACACTCTTAACAGCTCTCATACCGAAATCATAGTGGTCTTATTAAGATAGTTATTCAGATGAAAGAGTGTATAATTTCGTCATTTTTCTAGATAAATCTTTAGCATTCGAGAATCCTTCTGCAAATAGCATAATTTCTGCAATTAGCGTGTAATCAGGAACCATCATAGCAACTGGACGAAATAGAATTTTTAAATTATCTGGAAGCTCTGTTCTGCCCGCATAGCCTGGATTCATAGTGGTAAAGATACCCATATCGGCTGTCAACGCGAGAGTTACAGTTTTGCCAAAGAAATTAAATTATCTTTCTGCAGTTGCTTAAAGTCGTAAGTGTGCTTCTCGAATCGTGAGAACTTGCTGTGCAATGACAGATAAAACTTCAATATCAATCCTGTTGAATTCATCAAGGCAAGTCCAAGAACCAGTGTAGCACAAACCCATGAAGAGTTTCTCCATCATTTTAACATTGATTTAATCGGAACAATTGAAGACAATGCAATATTTCCCAAGAGCTTTTGCGAGATCTTTACAGGATTCTGTTTTGCCTGTACCTGCAGGGCCTGCTGGAGCTGCACCAAGTTTTATCCCCAGTGCTCCTGTAATAGTCATCCAACAACGATCGGTTAAAGGAGTTATAACAAGTCTTGAAGAAGCACCGAGATATTCATAGCCATAAGGTAATTTAGCATTGACTTATTTGCACCAAATCGAATCTTCTTCAATATAAAATCGAAGTTATTGTTGCCACTTGAACTCCGTGACAGATTCAACACCTTCTTAAGCAAGATCTTCGATGATATCCCTGTAGTGTACATCTTAAACTGCTAATGCAGAAAGAGTTTTCCTCTGAAGATCTGTGAGCTCCCCTCTGATCAAAGCTGTCAGCTCCTCCAATTAAGCTGTTGAGTTTAGAATTTTAAATACAATAAAATCAAAAACAAAAGCATCATTTTTTCTAGAATTTACAGATATTTCCTTCCAGCCAATCAAACAGATCTCCATCGGCATCTAAATTTAGATAATTCTCCTCTGTGATTTTCGTCCAGTAGATGGCATCCAGCGAGAGTACGACTTATGAAGGGAATGATATGACCCACTGCTATCGCTGAGTGTCTTCATCTTCATATTTCAGCAGCGCTTAACGAATCACAGCCCTGAGAGAATACTTCATGGATTCTTCAAGATCCTTAAACCAAAATTCGACTTCATCGCCTCGAGCTTGATAATTCTTAAGAGGGACTTTCTCCCCTTCCGCTGAGACCATTGCTCTTAAAACAGAAAAATTAAAATAAAAAAATCAGCATAATTACAGCTAATCAATTAGAAAACAACAATGAAACTTAACTTACGAGACCGATTCTAGATTATCAAAATCCAATTTGACAATATTCTCGAAGCACTTTCTCAGATGCGGGATAACAGCCTTGAGATTCTTCGCTTAACTGAGTATTTCCAAGAGTTCATCATTTGAAAGGAAGAAAAATCTCTGGAAGACTTCCCTCTTCTTTTCCAGTAGCTCATCGAGGGCTTTTTGAATTACTTCAAATATTGCATTGTTGTTCTTAAGGAGGTTTAAATATTATCTGGTGTTGAAATCATCTGCGTATTTCTTAGCTTAAGGGTAGTCTCTTGCCAGTTTCATGAATCTTTTCCAAGAGGTATCAGCGTTGTTAAAGATCTTGACTTCTTTTGCCATCGTTTTGACAGCATAAGGTGAAGTTAATATTGGCTCTAAATACAACCAATTTCGTTGATGTACCATCCATTCATCAAGGAGCTCTTGCAGATATCTGAACAGCTTAAGTTATTTCTCAACTTTAGGTGCTATGCGCTCAACAAACCGAGAAGATAGAATATTGTTAACAATAAGTAAAGTATCATCGAGTTTGGCTATAAGATCATCGTTATTCCCGAGGATAAACGCGTCTGCTCGTTCTTTGTAGTTTTGCACAGTCAAAAGGGAAACTGACCAGAAGGCTTCTACACTTCTTAGCATCTTCAGTAATTCTGCTTCTTTGGAAGCTTTCAGTGCAATCTCAGCAATTTTATCTTTATATTCAACTATGTGATGTCGCTTAATCCATCCAAGAGAATACATGGTGTCTTTCAAATCGTGGAAAGGTTTTTGCTGCTAGAAAAAACCAACTTCTTCACCATCTAGCAAGAGACTTCTAATTTCTTCCCAGGGCTCTTCAGTCAACGCTGGGTCTCTCAGGGAGTGCAGCAGGGACAGATAATTCTTGAAATCTTCGATTTGTTATTTGAAAATACGGCTGACTTCATTTGTTTCCATTTCTTTGGCGCAATTGTTCGATAACTTCGATAGTTTCTCAACTTTATTTGTCATATCTTCTAAATCAATCAAAAAGAATGGTTGAACTTCCCAAAGATCGATGTTCTACTGCCAATCTCGCTTTCCCATCCAAAGTTTCTCAATTAGCCCAAATTCACGAGAGAAATAATCTAATTTCTCGAATTGTGTCTACTCAACCTACATGGAGTACTAGAATTCGTTTATTTTCTTGCTTTCTTTGAGTACTTCATTTAGTTTTTTGCTAATCTGTGCAAATTCAACAAATTCAAATTTAACAAAAATATTTCTTTCATATTATAATTCAATTTTTTCTGCTTTTCTCTATCTTTAACCTGCCGAAATCTTATCCAACAATTCAAATAAATCAATAGTGTTTTTACTTCTGCAATGGCTGCACACGTATCATTGATAACACTGTCGTTTTTGGCATATTCAATTTTAGAAAGTTGCTCCTCAAGTTCTCTGACAGATTCTTTAATTCCTGGTGCCATAGACTCCAGTTATTTCTGGAATTTCTTCAAGTTCTAATCTGAAGAAGCTTGTGCTTCGGAGATTTTCTACCTCAAAGTACCAATTTACTATGCTGCTTCTTTGATTTTTGCCTTGTACGCTTCAGGGAGTTTAATTTTATGTTCTTCGATTAAGAAAAATAATTATTGAATCTCAGCATTTTCAGTTGTCAAATCCTCTAGGTTATTTACAATCAGATTGATATTCTCGTTGTATTGCACGAATTACTCCACATTCACTGGAGATAATGCCATTTTTTAACTGAAAGCATGGGCTTTATTATAAAAATTCTTTGCCTTTGCGAAAATCAACTCTGGCATCATTTTGGTGAGTTCAGTGAGACAATAGCTCGAAATATTCTTGATTTTTTCTTTCAAAAGCAAGTTATCAAGGAACACAAGTCCTAACTCTTTATTTGGCTCGATGGCTTGGAAATTATTGTCTTCTTCTCTGAATTTTTCCATCATATTCTTGAAATCTTCGTTATCTAGCTATCCTACTTTAGACCACTCGATAGCACTGTTGGAGTTATAAATTTGAATAAATGGCATGAGGCTCTTCGAGTAATTCTCAACGAAATCGAATGCAGCGTTCAGCACCTGAATGCAAAGTCAAAAATAGTTGGTTAACTTTTTGAAATAATTGCAAAAAATCAAATTTTGTTACTGAAGCAATCTCAATCGAAGATTGTTTGAATTCATTAGTGTTATGAATAATGGAGTAGATATCAATGCTATCTTCCACGTTTTCTGTTATATCTTCAATTCGAATATATTCCTTGAATTCAGGCATATTTACGAGCATCTTATGCTTGTTGCAAATTCTCTACACACTCTTGCTGATAATCTCTTCGAATAATCTGCGGAGTATATCTCTATCTGGAGTGAATTTCAGTTCCAAGCCAATCGCTTAGACTTCGACTATTATCAAGCTGTTCATTGAAGAATACTTTTCTAAATTGCTTTGATTTAACTCATCAATGTCTAATTAATTATGCACAAAAGATAATAAATAATCTTCACAACTCTATTTTTCTTGTTTTTCTTTTTTTTTACGTTTGACTATTGAGGATGTTGACTGATTAATCATGGAGATCTTCGAGTCTAAAATAAGATAATCTACCATTCTAACGAATTTATTCAGTCTCTTGTAATGCGTCCTAATTGTAGCTTCTTGCGTGTAAGGCATTTCTTTACCTGATTCATCTCCTACTAAAAGTGGTGCTTTTTCAGAAAGATCATTGCTCTCTGCAGTCTCAGAAGGTATCCTATTTTCTTCCTTAAATGCTTGGAGACTACGTTTACAATTATTTATCACAAGATCTTTAATTCCACTTTCTAATTTATCAAATTTCAGATCTGTCGCAGAAATTCTGTATGTTTCTTGCATTCTCTTGAAATCTTCAAACTTCTAAGCTTGAGATGTTTACATATCCATATAGCGAAACTCCTCACTCATGAGACAAAGCCCACGGATCTCTAGAAGTGCTGGCTGAAGGTTACGATCAACAGCAAACAGCTGTTAGCTGAGGACATGCTGACATTCTCGCATCATATTTCTTCGCATGAGTTTTTTCCACAGTGAGAAGTTTTTCCATTTTTTGTATTACTTGAAGAATTCGATTTCAAGAAGCAAATGGAACATTTTTGATTCTCTCTCCCACTCTTCGATAGTTTTGAATTCTGCTTGCTCATCGATGAAATGAGTTATGCCCTGATGTTAAGAAGAAAAAAAAAATCAATGGTTTTTTGGATCAAAATTTGAATAATAAAACAAGTTCTCTTTTTTACTCTCGCTGAGATTGTCATGTACTCCTTAGGATTTCTTGCATCGAATTCTACAATCTTGAAATCGTATGGATTGGAGTTTTTATTGAGATAGCAGAACTCATCAGCCATTTCTGGATCAGTTCGGATTAAATGAATGAAATCCATAGGCGTTAAATAATCCTGTTGTTGATGTGGCTATGCTTATGGTTTATCATTGATGTTATTATTGTCTATGTCTTTTCCTTTCATTTTAGCACCTTATTTTGCTTAAGTTCTTTTCACCCTAAACTAACTTTTGAGCTTTAAAACTGCGTTAGTGTTGTGCTTCATTGTGATATCCGATCCGTCTTGAATTGAGTCTTTGGTAAGATTCACTTCATCGAGAATTCTATGCTAGCTGCTATTATTGAAAGTTGCATTAATACCTGTTCGATTAATAGAATCGAGCTGCTTTAACGAGCGATTAATTCCATGTGAAGGAAACGGATTCGTTAAGACATTGATAGACGATTACTCTAGGATAGATGACTAATTGAAATTCGCGATGGAGTTGTTTTACGAAAGGAGATAGTGATTATTTAACGGGTTTATGAAATGTTGTTAGCCTCCTTGATTGCCCAGATAGAATTTACTTGAACCAAGAAGACTTGCATTACTGCTCGTGTTTGGGTTCATCAGAATTTTGCCTCTAGCGAAAGTCACAGGTAAAACAAAAGACTCCTAAAGTGGAGGGAGCTTGTTTGCTTTAACTATCTTAGGGATTAGTTCGGAAGTTTCAGAGTGGATTCTCTTGCCTGTTCGGGAATCATTTCCTCCGTGTTTACTTTTACTTGGTAATTTAGATAGAAGACTGCTTAAGGGATTCGCTATCTATTGCTGGGAGCTGTTCCTATAAAGACGCTGAACAAGTTGCAACTTTTATTGCTACAGTTCTTCTTGACTTTACATCTGAGAGAAGCTGTTTAAGAAATAGAAGCTAGGGCTATGTGAAACTAGCTAAGTTACAAGTTGCAGAAAGTGAACAAGGACTGTTTTTACAACTGTTGTGGCAGAAATATTAACTTTTGTACTCTATTAAGCTTTTTAATTCAGAAATTATTAATTTTATTCAATGATTGAAAAAAACAACATTTTCCTCTTTTAAAAATAGGCCAGATATTAGATTGTTGCATAAATTAAGAAGATATTTATTGCTTTCAGGAGATAGCTGCTTCAAAGCGGGGAGAGAGGGGGGGATAAATGTCTATTAGTGAATAATTCATATGATAAAATAGATTTTTTTAAAGAAACCAAAATGTTCAAAAACTGAACTTCATTGAAATGATGGTGGACTATTTTAAAGTAAATAAGAATCTTTTTGTTTTAAGACATTTCAGCTTTGGTTTTTTCATTTTCACTTGGAAAGGCTCAAAATATTTTGATTAATGAACTTTGATTGTTCCAAAAATAAGCAAGAAAAAAAGAAAGCTAACAAGTTTCCTTTAAACAAATAATTCTGTTGTGTAGTTAATTATCCCTAAAATTTTATCTTTTTTTATCCAAATACACTAGCAACAAAAAAATGCTCCTCAATTTCTACAATTCCTTTCGACCTGACAAGACAATTGATCATCCTGTCTTAGGAGAGGTGACTTGCAGCGGATATAGTGAAGCCTTCAAGAAATGTCAAGAAGTTATGGCTAAAGCATCCCATTTCAGTATTCAATGCTATAATCTTCACGAAATCAGTAGACATGAATATCCATAAATTCTTTCCAAAACAATCCTTTTTATTTCTTCTATCATAAGCTACTCAACAATATGTCTGATATTTCAATTTCCTAGCAATAATCTTTAACATTTTCTTGATAAGGCATCAATTGTTACAGATCAGAATCTGATGAAGAGTTCTTAAATTGGATCAATAAGAAATTTGATGAGAGAAAGCGTCTCAACGATGTAAAAAGCACAAACTCATATTAAAATACAATCATTTATTGGATCTATCCAGCAACACTGCAAGATCTTTATTTTTGTTCCTCCTAATAATCTATTTTTCCAACAGTTTTTAAAGGAAAATGGGTCAATTCAACCACGATTACAAAGCCGTAATATGTTCTACGATGTGTTCATCACAAACGTCGATGGAAAATAGCCTCAAACTGACGAATAAAACACAGACCAGATTAAAAATTATTTCTAAGACCAAATGAACAACAACAAAGACTTTTTCGGTGACTAAGTTGGGCGAGAAGAGGAAGAATGAACAAAAAGAAATTGTTTTTTAGAAGGAAATATTAATCCAATAAATCATTTTGTTATTGTGCTACATTAAGCTTCTTTTCTTGGTAAAAAACGTAGAATCATGCACATAAAAACATACATTCTTAAAAATAACATTTTACTTAACTCACACAAGAATGATTAAGTTCGTCTCACTGTAATTTTCAAACCAGCTAGCAGGTGACATTAACTTATCGTACTTTAGAATCAACGCATCGTACACTTTGTCAAAATCAACTTCAGAAAACTCATACTCAATTGTATATTTATTTAAATCCTGTTTGATTTTGGATTCAACGCCTAAGAAATAGTCATTAAATGGCAGCACAGTTAAGACAAAGCATGGGATGTCAAAACTAACTTCATATGCTCGTTACTTGATGCTTAATCGTGTCTTCTCACTTGATCTTGTTGACCCACTTTATCTGTATCCTTGCTATATGTCAAATAATCTAGATTTACACTCCGCTAAGCAGAGCACTTTAGATTCACTTTTATCTAGAACAACGATGTCGATTTCCCCTGGACAATCCTTCCAAGATACATTCATAAAAACTGAAACATCTCCTTTTTTTAACCCTAACTTATTCAATATCAATGCTATCCCTTCTCTCTCACATTTATCTTCAAAAGATTGACCTCGAATAATATTATCTTTGCCTACAGAACTGTCCGCAGTTGTCCATTCGTCAATATAGTCTTTTAGTTCTCTTGTAATAATTTCATATCTCTAGCATTTCTCATTTTCTTTTACTTTTTGGGAAAGCTCAGCTACTAGCTACCTTCCGTTTTCTGCGAGGACTTTATTTTTCTCGATGACTTCTTCAAATCTTCTCTAGCACTCAGCTTCAGGGTATTTCTTACGCATGCCTGCTAGGATCTTGCTTTTCATGTCAGATTCACCTTAGTTGTATTTTTCCATTAATAAAACTGCACTAGAGTAGTTGGCTTCGGCGTCTTGAAGCTTTTTGTACTCCGGAGAAGGGACAAATCGTTTCAATTTATTTGTGATTTTTCTGATGGATGATGTAGAATTCAATTCAAGATCGCCAAGTAAATCATCATAA
>Ga0302271_10001093_pt1 | contig 26490 bp, 28 predicted proteins | sample III_Bog_N1_1_FD_198767 | JGI IMG/M metagenome (GOLD analysis project Ga0302271, IMG submission 198767) | Peat permafrost microbial communities from Stordalen Mire near Abisko, Sweden - III_Bog_N1_1 | ecosystem: Environmental > Terrestrial > Soil > Wetlands > Peat | place: Sweden: Abisko... | reverse complement strand
TATTTTCATAAAAATACCGGTGAAGAACTGAGACAGATTGTTGCCAAAATGTCAAAATCGCTCAAGAATGTAGTTAATCCTGATGACGTTACATCAAAATATGGTGCCGATTCTCTACGTCTCTTTGAGATGTTTCTGGGTCCGCTTGATGCGACTAAACCATGGGACGAAAAAGGAGTAAAAGGGGTATCCGGATTTCTTGGAAGAACTTTCAGGTTTTTATCTGATAAGGAAAATATTAGAAATGGAAACGAAGAGCCTGAGATACTGAAAGGGCTTCACCAAACAATCAAAAAGGTCGAGAATGATATTGAAAGCCTGCATTTCAATACAGCTATATCCGCAATGATGATTTTTCTCAATCTTGCTACAAAAAAAGGCAAGATCACACCTGAGACAGCGTCTGTTTTTACACAGATTCTTTCACCATTCGCACCGCATCTTGCTGAAGAAGTGTGGCAATTATCAGGCAATAAAAAATCATTGGCATATGAGCCATGGCCAGTCTTCAATGAAGAATATCTGAAGGAGGACAATTTTAATTATCCGGTTTCATTCAACGGGAAAATGAGGTTTAATATTGAACTTCCCGTGAATCTGTCAAAAGAGGAGATTATTAGTCTTGTTCTGGCTGATGAGAGAACAATAAAATGGATCGCGGATTTAACTATCGCAAATATTATTGTTGTGCCAAACAGGATAGTAAATATTGTCCTTAAGTAGGCTGGAACCGGTCACACTAGCCAACGCATAGGTGGTTAAGAGAAGCAGGAAGATGGAAGTATTTAATGAGAGGTCATTTCAGACTTCGGAGTTCAGACTTCGGAATAATTAAATTAGAATTTTAAAGTATCTACAAATTAATCTTTATAAACCGATGCATATCCGGGGGAAATGGTTGATCTCAGTATTATTGGTTTTTTTCATCATATCATGCACCAGCCCGCTTAAACCCAAAACAGAAGGATTACCTGTTCCGGCTGACACCATTGTGTCTGATAAACAAGCCAACCCTGTCATTGAATTCGGGATTCCAACCGATTCATTCGACCTTATCCCGGGACATATAAAACGGAATGGTTTACTTTCTGAGATCCTGCTTAAACATGGAATTACGATGCAGGAGATCGATCAGGTTACACGAAACTCCAGGGATGTCTTTGATGTCAGGAAGATCAGAACCGGAAACGATTACATTGTGTTCTGCGATAAGGACAGTATAGCTCGCGCCAGATACCTTGTGTATGAACATGATCCGGTATCCTGGTATGTTTTCAGTTTTAATGATTCTCTGAATATTACACTATATAGAAAAAAAATAATTAGTGAAATAAAGTATTCTTCAGGAACTATTGAAACATCTCTCTGGGATGCAATGATTAATGGCGGCCTTCATCCCAACCTGGCGGTTGATTTGTCTGAAGTCTTTGCCTGGACTGTAGATTTCTTCGGCTTACAGAAAGGGGATAATTTCAAGGTTATCTATGAGGAGTTTTTCATTGACGGAAAGTCATTAGGTACCGGAAGGATTTACGGGGCTCAGTTTAACCGGACAGGTTCCTCAATAACCGCCATACCCTTTATTCAGGATGGGAAAGAGTCCTTTTTCGATACAGATGGTAATAGTCTGAGGAAAGCATTTCTGAAAGCCCCTCTGCAATTTTCCAGAATCAGCTCACATTTTTCTTCTGCCAGGATGCATCCAATATTGAGAATTGTTCGTCCGCACTATGGAGTTGACTACGCAGCCCCGCTTGGAACGCCTGTCAGAGCCATCGGGGACGGAAAGATTATATCGGCAACTAACGAGGGTGGAGCCGGAAGAATGGTAAAGATCCAGCACAACAGTGTTTATGCGACAGGATATATGCATCTCAGTAAATTCGGAGACGGAGTAAGGGCCGGGGCATTTGTCAAACAGGGAGATGTTATTGGCTATGTTGGAAGCAGCGGTCTTTCAACCGGTCCGCATCTTGATTTCAGGTTCTATAAAAATGGTTCCCCGGTCGATCCTCTAAAGGTCGATGCGCCTCCGGTTGAACCAATCTCAGATGCTAACAAAGCTCAGTTTGATAAAATAAAATCAGTGGTTTTAAGCCTCATCGGGACTTTTAATTAGAAAATCAGGGAGCTTTAAGACAATATCTTCAATCACTTTTGGATAATGCTTGTATTCCAGGGCGTGTACTTTTTCTGCAAGGGAATGAGTTGTTTCAGACGGATCAATTTTACAGCGGGTCTGAAAAATTATATCTCCCCTATCATAAAGCTTATTTACATAATGAATTGTAATCCCTGATTCCTTATCCTTGCCTTCTAATACTGCCTTATGAACAGCTTCGCCATACATTCCTTTTCCTCCGTAAGACGGAAGTAATGCCGGATGAATATTTATTATCCTTCCGGGATATTGTTCAATGATATTTTCGGGCACCAGCCACAGAAAACCCGCGAGTACAATAAAGTCTATTTTATAAAGTAAAAGGTATCGAAGAACTTTCCCTGTGACATAAAATTCCTTGTGTTCGAAAAAAACGGTTCTTATATTATTCTCTTCAGCCCTTTTCAGAACCTGAGCCTGACGCTTATTTGACAAAACCAGACTTACTTTGGCAGTATTTTTGTTCGAAAAGTATTTAATTATGTTTTCAGCGTTGGTCCCGGTACCTGACGCTAAAATGGCTATGTTCCTCATATCTTGATAATTAGCATATTGTTCAACTATTATTAATAATCCATTAAAGTAAGATTATTTTTCTAATTATCAACACATTAAACTGTTTCATAAATAAAAAAACATCAAAACTCTTGAAAAATATGGTACAAATATATTTCTTTGCATGGTTCAAAAATTAATATTAATTAAAATTTATTATTATGTCGGACATTGCCACAAGAGTAAAGGAAATTATAGTTGATAAACTTGGAGTAGACGAATCAGAAGTTACTCCCGAAGCCAGTTTCACCAACGATTTAGGAGCAGACTCTCTTGATACTGTTGAGTTAATCATGGAGTTTGAGAAAGAATTCAATATTGGAATTCCCGACGATCAGGCAGAAACCATCGGTACAGTTGGTGATGCTATCAAGTACATTGAGGAGAATGCAAAATAATTTGCATTTCTAAAAAACCATTTATGAGAAGAGTTGTAGTAACAGGACTAGGAGCATTAACTCCTTTAGGTAACAATTTGCATGACTATTGGGAAGGCTTAAAGAACGGTGTAAGCGGTTCAGTAATGATTACCCGTTTTAATACTGATAAGTTCAAAACCAAGTTCGCCTGTGAATTGAAAGGCTATGACTCTAAATCGTTTTTTGACAGGAAAGAAGCCAACAAGCTCGATCTGTATTCTCAGTTTGCCCTTATAGCCACTGATGAAGCACTCAAGGATTCGGGGTTGAACCTTGAAAAAATCGACAAGGAGAGAGTTGGTGTCATATGGGCGTCAGGTATTGGAGGAATTGAGACTTTCTACCACGCTATAAAAGATTATGTACTTGGTGATGGTACTCCCCGGTTCAGTCCTTTCTTTATCCCCAAAATGATTGGTGATATCGCTGCCGGGTCAATCTCAATAAAATACGGTTTCATGGGACCAAACTTCGCAACTGTCTCAGCTTGTGCCTCTTCAACAAATGCGATAATTGATGCAATCAATTACATTCGCTGGGGAAAAGCTGATATTTTTGTGACGGGTGGTTCTGAAGCCAGTATAAATGAACCGGGTATTGGAGGATTTAATGCCCTCCAGGCTCTCTCTACAAACAATGCTGAATTCATGTCTGCCTCGCGACCATTTGATCAGACTCGTGATGGTTTTGTTCTTGGAGAGGGCGCCGGAGCATTAATCGTAGAGGAATATGAACATGCAAAAGCAAGAGGCGCCAGAATTTACGCTGAACTTGTAGGAACAGGACTTACGGCTGATGCTTATCACCTTACAGCTCCTCATCCTGAAGGACTCGGTGCCCGCAATGTTATGAAGCTTGCCGTTGCTGACGCAGGACTGAAGGTTGAGGACGTAGATTACATAAATGTACATGGCACCTCGACTCCATTGGGAGATATCTCCGAAACAAAAGCTATCTTAAGCGTATTTGGAGAACACGCTTATAAACTGAATATCAGTTCAACTAAGTCGATGACCGGGCACCTTCTTGGAGCTGCCGGAGCTATTGAAGCGATAGCCGCTATAATGTCAGTTGTTCATGATATCATTCCTCCGACAATAAACTATAAGGTTCCTGACCCTGACATTGATCAGAACCTAAACTTAACACTCAATAAGGCGCAGCACAGGAAAGTCAATATAGCTATCAGTAATACCTTCGGATTTGGTGGTCATAATGCATCTGTAGTTGTAAAAAAAGCTGAAGTTTAGTGTCGCTATTCCGCAGAAGAACAAATGGTACCTATTTGCTGAATAAACGGGAATTCAGTTCCAGTTTAAAGAAGATATTGGGATTTTCTCCCGGAAATCTTGAATTATATGAAATTGCTTTCATACACCGTTCAGCTACATTCACCCTTCCAAATGGAAAGAAGGTAAACAATGAAAGACTTGAGTATCTGGGCGATGCAGTTCTTGATGCTATTCTTTCTGATTATTTATTCGAAAAGTTTCCAGACGCCAACGAAGGTTTTCTTACAAAAGTACGATCAAGGATAGTGAATCGTGATGTTCTGAATCAGCTTGCCGTGTCTATGGGAATTAATAAAATCCTGGTCAGTAAAATAAGCTCATCACATCTCACCAAAAACCTCTATGGCGATGCATTCGAAGCTTTAATCGGATCAGTATTCCTCGATAAGGGATTCAGGAGAACAAAAAGGGTGTTCTTGAGAAATGTTCTGAATAAATATCTTGATTTGGATATGATTGTCAAAACAGATCTGGATTACAAAAGCCTTGTTTTTGAATGGGTGCAGAAGCATAAGTCCAACCTAATCTTTACCTACAAGGAAGAATATGATTTTAATCTTAAAAAATCAGTATTCTCAACTATACTCACAATAGACAAACAGGAATTCGGGGAAGGATATGGTTCTTCAAAAAAAGAAGCAGAACAGGAAGCAGCAAGCCAGGCATGGAAAAAACTGAAAGATAATTTCCCGGGTTAAGAAATTGTATCTCTTTTTTTACTTAACTTTATCAGTTACTGTAAAGTGAAATGAAGAGCTCACTAAAAATCGTAAAGCTAAAGCTGGATGTGGAACAGGTTAATGACTATGTTCTGATAGGAATAGTTTCTTCCGAACCCGACTATAAACTCTCCCTTTCTCTAAATAAGAAATTCGGAATTTCACTTAAAAATGGTATTCCGGTAAAACTTGCAGGCGAAAGTGTCGCCGGAATATCTTTTAGCAGGTTTTCAAACAATAACGAATACTCCGAATTCATCGTTAATCTTATAGCAAACCGGTCGGGTAATAATTATCTCCTGGGAAAGCTTAAAAACATTGATTACCTTCTTCAAATGCAGGATTCTGAAAATGAAATTAATCTTAATAAGATAACTTCATCCCTCCGTGAAATTGACTCTGTAACAGCAGTTTTTAATATTGATGTTAATGCAATAAAGGATAAGAATTTACATTACTTAAACCAATAGAGTATGGAAAATTTACATATTAATCTGTCAGAAAAGGAGTTTTCGAGAGCGAGTAAATCCCTTTTATGGGGATTTGCCACACTTTTCCTCCTTGCCGGGGTATACATTTTGTTTGTAAGCTTAATATTGGGTCACAAGAGTATTCCAGCCATACTTTCAATAGCTCCTTTCGGAATCAGTTTAATAGTTTATTCTATCGCAGCCACAGCAACATTTAAAGGCACAGACCTCTTCTTCTTAATCGACAGGGAAAAAATCGAATACAAGTTTGGTTTTTTAAGACCTGTGGATCACCTTTTCAAATGGGAGGATATTAAAGAGCTTGTGATGCCAAGCAGACAGAAAAAGATTAAGCTTATATTCAAGGATAATACATCATTCGTAATAAATCTTTCACTTATAGAGTCTGATAAGTCTATCCTTATCAGAAAGCATCTCTACCACGTGGCCAGAGAGAAGGATTTGAATGTCAGGAAGGTCATAGTCCTCGCTGGTAAATAATAGTAATCTTTTATTATACTGAAGACAGCCTGGATATCCCGGGATAATAGTTCTATCGACTATTATAAAAAAGAAGTGGGCCGCCAGAATAGCGACCCACTGTTTTGATAACCCTAAAACTAACCTAACCTATGAAAAAAACCTCTATATCTTTTGAATCAAATATCGTGCCAAATCCTTTACAAATATAAGCCGCATTCATGTAATAAAAAAACAATTTAACCTAAATAGCTGAATATTAACAATACTTTAATGAAATGTTAAATTAAAAAAAGTGCCTAAAGTGACTAAAATGCCTAGAGTGACTAGAGTTGGATCACTTCTGACTAATAACCTAATCTTAAAAATTCAGGCACATTAAACTCTTTTCGGGCCTGCTTTCGTCTAAATTCAGAGGGTAGTCTTTTAACTTTAGGCACTTTAGGCACTCTAGTCACTTTAGGCACTCTACTCACTTCTCTCTGTTAAAGAAAGTTAAAGTGAGGCATTATAAAATATATAGAAGTACTTTTGCAATTGTATGAAGCGGATAACCATAGTATTACTGGCCGTTTTTTTCTTTCTCGCAATCTCAGGGCTGATCCTTATTCAGCTATACTGGATCAGGAATGCAATTGCAATAACTGATCAGCAATTCAGGTATCTTGCCAATAAAGCACTTGAATCGGTGGTCCTCGATCTCGAAGAAAAGGAATTAATAAAAAACATTGTCGCAGATATCGACCCTGCCTCAACTGATTCTGTTACGGCCATCGTTCCCAAGGATTCACCTCTTGCAAAAAAGCTCCAGGGTTATCAGCCAAATTCAGCCCTTCTGGAAATGTATGGTCTGAACAACCCTGTCGAGCCAATAGCCATAACAAGTTCAGGACATAAGATATTTATATCATCCGAAAATACGTCCCCTTTTCCCGGAGACGAAACAACTGAGCCTTCACCGCAGATCTCAAATTCGGAAATATCAGGAAGAGTTACCAATAAAATTGTTTTCCTGGAGAAAATAATGGAAAAGATTCTTCGCAACACACCAGATATCAGGGAAAGAATTAACCCCGACAAAGTCAAGGAAGAACTCAGATCAGCCCTGAATAATGTTGGAATATATCTTGATTTCGAATTTTCAATCAGGTCGGGACGCTATGGAAACATCTGGAAAACACCGGGGTTTACGGATAGACCGGGAACAAACAAATTCATAATACAGCTGTTCCCGAACGACCCCGTACCGAGTCAGAATCAGATTGTGTTGTATTGTCTGCAGGAGCAACAATACAAATTTGAGAAGATCGGGAATCTTGGCTTTATGTCTCTTCTGTTTACCCTTCTTCTGCTTATTCTTTCAACAGGCACATTTATTGTTATTTTTCGTCAGAAAAAAATATCTGAAATAAGAAGTGATTTCATAAACAATATGACGCATGAACTAAAGACGCCGATCTCAACAATCTCCCTTGCTTCTCAGATGATGGCGGATAAATCAATCCCCGATAAGGATAAAAATATTGATAACCTGGCAAGAGTAATATCAGATGAAAGCATGCGACTGAAATTCCAGGTGGAGAAAGTATTGCAGATGGCTATTTTTGAGAGGATGAAAATGAAGCTCAACCTCGTGGAAATGGATGTTCACAGATTAATTGAAAAAGCAGTTGAAAATTTTGCACTTCAGATACACAACCGATCAGGGATCATCAGAACTGACCTGCAGGCTCCGAATTCCATTGCACTAATTGACGAAATTCATATGCTTAATTCAATTTCCAATTTGATCGACAATGCAATAAAATATTCAAAAGAAAGGCCTGATATAATAATTTCATCGCGCAATAATAAAAAAGGGATACTGATAACTATCGAAGACAAGGGTATCGGAATCAGCAAAGAGAATATGAACAGGATCTTTGACAAGTTTTTCCGCGTACATTCCGGTAATGTTCACAATGTGAAAGGATTTGGCCTGGGTTTAAGTTATGTAAAGAAAATTGCAGAAGAACATAATGGATCTATAAAGGTTGAAAGCCAGGTAAATAAAGGGACAAAATTCACATTGTTTTTACCCCGGCAGAGATTAAAGGGTTACTCAATAAAACAAAACATATTCACCAATAAATCTTAAATTGCATAAGCAGTTTTGTATCTGATTATGAAACCATTAACCTAAAATCAGCAGCAATGAACAATATAAAGATACTTCTTGCGGAAGATGACAATAACCTGGGTATTTTATTAAGAAACTATCTTTCTGCCAAGAACTATAAGACAGAACTTTACATAAACGGAAATCTGGCCCTCGAGGCATTCCCCTCCGGTGCCTTTAGTCTCTGCATACTCGACATTATGATGCCGGAAATGGATGGACTTACTCTAGCCAGGGAAATACGCCTTACAAATCCTGAGATTCCAATCATTTTTCTGACAGCCAAAAACCAGAAAGAAGACGTATTGGAAGGTTTTAAATCAGGCGCTGACGATTATATAACAAAGCCATTCTCGATGGAAGAGCTTCTTTACAGGATAGAAGCGATACTCAGGAGAACTACCTCTCCCGGGGTAAGCAGGAAAAATGATTCATATCCTATAGGCGCCTATTCTTTCGATGCGCTGAAACAACTGCTTATATATAATGATCAGACTATTAAGCTGACAACGAAGGAGTCTGAACTACTTGAGCTGCTCTGCCGGCATGGCAATGAGATTCTTGAGAGGAATTATGCATTAAAGACTATCTGGATTGATGATAATTATTTTAATGCAAGAAGCATGGATGTGTATATCACACGTCTCAGAAAGTATCTCAGGAAGGATCCTGCGGTTAAGATCCTGAATGTGCACGGAAGGGGGTATAAACTGATAAGCTAAAAAAAGGGCCCTCACGAAGCCCCTTAATGGTATTATAGGTCAAGTTGGGTTAATCAAGTTTTAAAACTGCAAGAAACGCCTGCTGCGGGACTTCAACATTTCCTACCTGACGCATCCGTTTCTTCCCTTTTTTCTGTTTCTCAAGGAGTTTCCTTTTTCTTGTAATATCACCTCCGTAACATTTTGCCGTTACATCTTTCCTGACAGCCTTTACTGTTTCCCTTGAAATGATTTTAGCCCCTATAGCTGCCTGTATCGCAATATCAAATTGCTGACGCGGTATCAATTCTTTCAGCTTAATGCACATCTTTCTGCCAAATTCATACGCATGACCCCTGTAGATCAGCGTAGAAAGCGCATCTACCATTTCGCCGTTTAACAGAATATCCAGACGCACCAGATCTGCTTTCTGATAATTTGTGTAATAATAATCAAAAGATGCATATCCTTTAGAAATACTCTTTAATTTATCATAAAAATCAAATACGATTTCAGCCAGGGGCATTTCAAATGTCAATTCAACCCTGTCGCGTGTAAGATAGACCTGGTTTTTCAATACTCCCCTACGGTCAATGCACAAATTCATGATTGAACCTACATATTCCGAAAGAGTAATTACCTGAGCTATTATATATGGCTCTTCTATACGTTCGATATGATTGACAGGCGGCAATCCCGATGGATTATGAACATCAATTTCCTCGCCCTTTGTAGTATATGCTTTAAATGAAACGTTTGGAACAGTGGTAATTACATCCATATTAAATTCCCTGTCGAGACGTTCCTGAATGATCTCCATATGCAGTAACCCGAGGAATCCACATCTGAATCCGAAACCCAGTGCCGCGGATGACTCAGGTATAAAGGAAAGAGATGCATCATTAAGTTGTAGCTTTTCTATAGAAATCCTTAGGTCTTCATAATCATCAGCATCAACAGGATATATCCCTGCAAATACCATAGGTTTAACATCCTCGAAACCGGATATTGCTTTCTCGCAGGGGTTTCTGGCCTGGGTGATCGTATCTCCGACTTTAACTTCAGCTGATACCTTAACTCCCGTTATAACATATCCCACATCACCAACGCTCATAATATCGCGGGGATCCGGTCTAAGCTTAAGTATCCCTATCTCTTCAGCATTATATTCGTGATCGGTATTTACAAATTTAACCTTCTCTCCTTTTCTGATTGTACCGTTTACAATTTTTATATAGGCAATAATTCCTCTGAAGGAGTTGAATATTGAATCGAAAATCAGGGCCTGCAATGGAGCTTCAGGATCTCCTGCCGGATTAGGAACTCTTGTTACAATCTCACGAAGGATTTTTTCCACACCCATTCCCGTCTTTGCACTAGCTTCAATGATATCTTCACGTTTGCAGCCAACAAGGTCAACAATTTGATCTTTAACCTCTTCAGGCATTGCACTAGCCATATCCATCTTATTAAGCACCGGAATGATCTCAAGATTATGCTCGATAGCCATATAAAGGTTGGAAATGGTCTGGGCCTGGATTCCCTGTGTTGCATCTATTACAAGAAGAGCTCCTTCACATGCCGCTATTGAACGGGAAACCTCATACGAGAAGTCAACATGCCCCGGAGTATCAATAAGGTTTAGTATATATTTCTGCCCGTCATGAAAATACTCCATCTGAATTGCGTGGCTCTTGATCGTAATACCTCTCTCCCGCTCAAGATCCATATCATCGAGCACCTGAGCCTGATATTCTCTTTCGGTAATAGTATTTGTCTTTTCCAGCAGTCTGTCCGCCAGAGTACTCTTACCATGATCAATGTGTGCTATAATACAAAAATTGCGGATGTTATTCATCAAACGGGCATTCTTTAAATAAGGTGCAAATATATAAAAATATACAAATATGTAAGACCAATCGATAAGTTGAGACAGCCTGTTAAATAAGTAAAGACACGCTGTTAAATAAGTAGAGACAGGTCTGAGACCTGTCTCTACAATATTAAATTATGAGAATTAATTAATCTAATTCTACATCATTCCCGGCATTCCGCCACCCATTCCCTGAGGAGGACCTGCAGGTGCATCTTCTTTTACATCGACAATAACTGCCTCTGTAGTAAGGAACATGCCTGCAACTGATGCTGCATTTTCGAGCGCCACACGGGTAACTTTAGCAGGATCAATGACTCCTGATGCATAAAGCTTCTCGTACGTGTCCGTCTGCGCATTGTAACCATAATCACCCTTGCCAGCTTTTACATTCTGTGCAACTACGGCACCCTCTTTTCCTGCATTTACAGCAATCTGACGCAATGGTTCTTCAATGGCACGTTTGATAATTTCAATACCTGTTGTCTGATCTTCATTATCACCTTTTAAACCTTCGAGAGCTGCTATGGCACGAATGTAAGCAACACCACCACCCGGAACAATTCCTTCTTCAATTGCGGCACGGGTTGCATGAAGTGAATCATCAACTCTGTCTTTTTTCTCTTTCATTTCAACTTCAGATGCGGCACCGATATAAAGAACAGCAACTCCACCTGCAAGTTTAGCAAGACGTTCCTGCAATTTTTCTTTGTCATAATCTGAGGTTGTAGTTGTCATCTGTTGTCTGATCTGGGCGACACGTGCTTTGATCAGTTCTTTGTCACCTGCACCGTTAACTATAGTCGTGTTTTCTTTATTTACTGTAACTTTCTCAGCTGTTCCAAGCATTTCAAGGGTTGTATGCTCTAGTTTAAGTCCTTTCTCTTCAGAAATAACTGTTCCACCGGTAAGAATAGCGATATCTTCAAGCATTTCTTTTCTTCTGTCACCAAATCCGGGAGCTTTAACTGCACATACTCTGAGTGAACCACGGAGACGGTTTACAACAAGTGTTGCGAGAGCTTCCCCTTCAACATCTTCAGAGATAATTAAAAGAGGACGACCTGTCTGTGCTGTAGCTTCAAGAACAGGTAACATATCCTTCATTGTGGAAACCTTTTTGTCATAAATAAGGATATATGGATTCTCCATATCAGCTTCCATTTTTTCAGCATTGGTAACAAAATATGCTGAAATATATCCGCGGTCGAACTGCATACCTTCAACAACTTCAACCGATGTGGTAGTACCTTTGGATTCTTCAACGGTAATAACACCTTCTTTATGAACTTTACCCATAGCCTCAGCTATAAGTCTACCGATTTCTTCATCATCATTTGCAGAAATCCTGGCAACCTGCTCAATTTTCTTAAGATCGTCACCAATAACCTTTGCCTGTGATGCAAGATGCTTCACAACTTTTTCAACGGCCTTGTCAATTCCTCTTTTGATATCCATTGGATTTGCACCGGCAGTAATATTCTTAAGACCTACATTAATAATAGATTGTGCAAGAACTGTGGCAGTTGTAGTCCCATCACCGGCTATATCACCTGTTTTTGATGCAACTTCTTTAACCATCTGTGCACCCATATTCTTATAAGGATCGGAAAGTTCGATGTCTTTTGCAACAGTAACTCCGTCTTTTGTAATCTGTGGAGCTCCGTATTTTTTCTCAAGAACTACGTGACGTCCTTTAGGTCCAAGTGTCACTTTAACTGCATCGGCCAGCTGGTCTACTCCTTCTTTAAGAAGAGCACGTGCATCAATATTAAATTTAATCTCTTTTGCCATATCATTAGAATTTTAAAAAGTTTGCTAAAATTAAGCTATAAAAAGGATATCTGTCTGTGAAACAAGAAGATAATCTTCACCATCAATAGTCAGTTCCTGTCCGGCATATTTTCCGTAAAGAACAACATCGCCCTTCTTCACTTCCATCTCTTCATCTTTTTTTGCAACGCCAACGAGGATTACTTTACCTTGACGAGGCTTTTCCTTAGCAGAATCGGGGATAATTATTCCACTTGCAGTTTTTTCTTCAGCTTCATTAGGTTTCACAAGAACCTTACCTGCTAAAATCTTTCCTTTTAATTGTGCCATTTTATCTAGTTTTAAAGTTAAACATCATTTTCCGACTTCTTATTTGATCACATACCATGCCAAATTGATTTAAATGTCAATTTGTGCTATCTCACAATAAAAAAAGTGTCAGTATGTGACAAACTGACACTTTTTTTAATATATCATTATAAGCCCTCTATTTCGCAGGCGCTTTCTGATTACTTTGAGGTGTTGCAGGGGATGACGATGGAGTGGTCGTGGAGGTTGAAGGAACTGCAGTCGGAAGTGTTGGAATTGCGTTCGGGTCAACTGTGTTTTTTATTTGTTCTTCAATTCTCGATTTTCCTGAAACGGTACCACGTGGTATCGTTGCTGTTGCGACAACACAAAGAATGAGGATTGCTGCAGCAAGTGTCCATGTTGATTTCTCAAGGAAATCAGCAGTTTTACGAATACCCATTGATTGCCCGGCAGACGTAAAATTAGCAGCCAGCCCACCACCTTTTGAATTCTGTACAAGTACAATCATTACCTGTAATATGCATGCTATTATAACTAATACTGAAACAAAAATATAAATTCCCATCTGATCACTTTTTTATAAATTCTTTAACTTTTTCAATTTGAGACGCAAAGTAACTGCTTTTTTCCGGAAATTTCAAACTTAATTTCTCATATATATCAATTGCCTTCGAGTAATACCCCTGATTTACATAAATTTTGGCCAGGGTTTCGGTTACTAAACCGCCTGACTCCTCAATATAAGGTTTAGAAATATCCTCATTCGGGACATAAGACTTATCTTTCTGAGGCTCGATTCTGGGATTGGCATTTATGAATTTATCAATAAGCTCGGACTGAAGTTGCTTTCCTGAAATTCCATTGCCAGAAACAGGATTCATTTCTTCAATCTCAAAAGAGGGAGGTGTATCTTCCTCATTCTGATCCAGATCGAGCTCCAGAAGATCAAAATGTTCATGAACTGAAAATCCGGGGTCCATGAAGACGACCTTCTCATCAGTTGATACAGAATTTTCCTCAAGAACTACCAGTACCTCTGCCGGATCCGAATTATCAGGTTCGGCAGCAATCATTACTGTATGTCCATGTAAGTCACCTGCAGGCTCATTACTTTCAATGTCATCAATCATGAGCATGCTGTTCTTTGCCGATTCAATAACTGTCTGCTGAGTATCGGCACCAATATCCGCCGTTGTCTTACTTTCTTTTGATTCAATTTCTTTAACCGGTTCTGTTTTACTGATGCCCGAAGTGCTCTTTGTATTGAGCAGCCAGTAAAGAACCTCCCTGTCACCTATATGAATTGCCGAATTCCTAAGTTGATTCTCGAATTTTACATCCGCGTTGGTGTGCAGTCCTACTAACAACAGTAAATGTGCACTCTGGAAATAAGGGAAGATATTTATGAGCTCATATACTTCACTGATCATAACACGAGTGACAGGCACAGTATTCTCGATCATATTCAGGAAGTCATTTCTGCTCATCGGTTTACCAGTTTACAAAGGCCTGATTGAAAATATCTTCTACAAGCATCTCAACTATTTTGGCAGAAAGGTCGCTCTCAACTGCACTCAGATCAAGATTGCTGTTGTAGTCTTCATACCTGGAAAATACCTGGTCAAAGCTAAGGTCGGGATTATTTGCATTTGTAAACTTAACTTTTACCGAAATTGTAAACCGGTTGACAGCAGCTTGTGCATCAGCTGCAACAGTAAGCGGCCTTGTAGTATAATCGGAAATTTCTCCTTCAAAAGTCGCATCGGCAGTAGAGCTGACATATTTAAGACTAGTCTGGGCTTTACATTTATCAATGAGAGCATCTGTTATTGCCTGGCTAAGCCCGGTTTGAACTACAGGCGCCCTGTTCTGAAAATACAAAACACTGAATGTCTTCAAACCTGTTGTACTCGCACCTGTGAATTTATATGATACTGTACATCCTTGAAACAGAACAACTATCGGGAATAAAAGTATTATTATCCTGAGGAATAAGTTTCTGGATGCTATATTACGATTCAATTCCATATTCTTTTATCTTTCTGTATAGAGTCCGTTCTGATATTCCAAGCTCCTGTGCTGCCATTTTTCTTTTACCGTTATATTTTTCAAGAGCTTTCTTTATCATCTCAACTTCTTTATCAGCCAGGGATAGTGATTCTTCAATTATCTCTTCAGTATCCTGAATATTATTTATTGATTTGTGTGACTGATAATCAACTTCCGGCGATTCAGGTTCAGTATGATTGTCGGTTTCTTCTTTAGCTTCCCTGAACAGATTTTTAATGGCTCGTGAATTTGTTTCCTGAAATGTGACATCTATATCACCTCTGCGTATGAGATCAAAAACCAGTTTCTTCAGATCATTCATATCACTTTTCATATCGAAAAGTATCTTATAAAGTATCTCACGTTCGCTGGAAAATGATTTATCGTCATCTTTCCTGATAACTGCAGGCAGCTTTACTCCGCCATACTCAGGAAGATAATTTTTAAGGTTGACAGCTACAATTTCCCTTTCACTTTCTATTATCGAAATCTGTTCTGTAATATTCTTGAGTTGCCTGACATTCCCCGGCCATCCGTAATTTAGCAGGATGTTTTTAGCATCAGAGTCGAGCCTGATAGCTGGCATTCTGTATTTTTCAGCAAAATCAACAGCGAATTTTCTGAATAAAAGAAAAATATCCTCCCCCCTTTCCCGTAAAGCAGGTACTTTTATTGGAACGGTATTAAGCCTGTAAAAAAGATCTTCCCTGAATTTTCCGTTATCGATTGCCCTGGGAACCTCAACGTTGCTTGCGGCAATTACTCTTACATTTGTTTTCTGGACTTTAGATGATCCGACACGAATAAATTCGCCTGTCTCAAGAACCCTTAGAAGTCTGACCTGTGTTGAGAGTGGTAATTCCGCCACTTCATCAAGAAAAATAGTTCCTCCGTCCGCAACCTCAAAGTATCCTTTTCTGCTATCAGAAGCGCCTGTAAATGAGCCCTTTTCATGACCAAATAGTTCCGAATCAATCGTTCCTTCAGGGATTGCCCCACAGTTCACGGCAATATACTGACCGTGCTTTCGTGTACTAAAGCTATGAATCACCTGGGGGAAAATCTCTTTCCCGGTACCACTCTCTCCGGTAATGAGAACAGACAGATCTGTGGGCGCAACCTGCACAGCAATATCAATTGCCCTGTTCAGACCTTCAAAGTTGCCAATTATTCCAAATCTCTGTTTAATATTTTGCAAATCTTTCATTTCCGGATTTCAATGGTGCGAATTTAAGGTTTTTTTAAAACATTGGGAAATGCATTTTTTGTAAATTCGCAACATGAGAAAAGATACCCTATTACAATTTACCGGAATAATACCTGCCAGATTCGCCTCCTCGCGATTTCCGGGCAAACCTCTTGTACTGCTCGGAGACAAACCGATGATACAAAGAGTCTATGATCAGGCAAGTAAAGCTCTCGATCAGGTTTATGTTGCCACTGATGACAAAAGGATTTTCGATACAGTTATAAAATTCGGAGGGAAAGCAGTTATGACATCCGCTGATCACCTCAGCGGCACTGACCGCTGTGCTGAGGCGGTAGAACTAATAACTGCTGAAACCGGCAAAAAAACAGATGTTGTTGTAAATATTCAGGGTGATGAGCCTTTTATTAAACCGCACCAGATAACCCAGCTTATAAAATGTTTCAATGATGATTCCGTTGAGCTGGCTACCCTCGTAAGGGAAGTTGAACCGGAAGAAGATATTTTTAATCCCAATCAGCCAAAGGTTATTTTGAGCCTGTCGGGTGATGCTATATATTTCAGCAGGGCAGCAATTCCTTTTATACGTGATGCTGAAATGAGTTCCTGGTCACAAAAACATAAATACTATAAACACATAGGACTCTATGCCTATAAGACAAATACCCTGATAAAGCTCACACGTCTGAAACGAAGTTCATTGGAAATTTCGGAGTCTCTTGAACAGAACAGATGGATAGAAAACGGTTACAGGATAAGAACTTCAGTGACAGAATGGGAAAGCATCGGCATTGATACTCCTGATGACCTTGTAAGAGCAAAATCACTTTTAAATCACTTTTTGTAATTTTTTTTTAACTTTAGCACAATATTTGATAGATAATTGCAAACAATAATATATGAGGATAAGTCTACCCCTTCTCTTCTTACTGGTTTTCAATTTTACCCTTCACGGTCAGAAGGACTCTATTAATATCACCCGTGCTATAGCTCAGAAAAATATCCAGAACGAAACCAAAGTCATTAATGTTAATATTTACCCGGTACCGGTCAGGGATAACAGTTTCACGATTAAAACAGATAAAGACATTTCGTTTGTAAAGATCACAAATATTATCGGACAGGACATATTCCGATACCAATACAGTGATCCTCAGCAACTAATAAAGGTTTTCCTTGACAATCCCAAAAGGGGAATCTACCTCGTTACTATACTATTTAGCGATGGACTCAGGGTGGTGAAAAAAATTATGGTCGAACCGACTGAATAATTTAATATTTACTATTTTAGTCTTTTGTTGCAATTTTTCGGGAAAAAATTCCGCAGATTATTTCAATCAGTCTGATTACTAAATTCATATCGTATTAAACAATACTCTTATATGTTTGTTTAATCCGTTATACTATTGATCAATTGTCTAAATTATTATTTCTGTATTTATGGAAGACGGGGTAAATGTGTTTTCGATAAAAGATCTCGAAAATTTTTCGGGGATCAAAGCGCATACAATAAGGATTTGGGAGAAAAGGTACAAAATTCTTGAACCCGACAGAACTGATTCAAATATAAGAACTTACAGTGAAGTAGAGCTAAAAAAAATCCTTAATGTTGCCTATCTCAACAGGAATGGACTGAAAATATCCAAAATCGCCAGGCTGGATGAGGATGAACTCACCCAACAGGTGATGACAGTAAGCAGTAAGCATGATGATATTGATCAGAATTTCCAGCCAGGTAAAATCCTTATGGCGGCTATCAGGTTCAATGAACTATCATTCAAAGAAGCCCTCAATCCTTTCATAAAACATCAGGGAATCGAAAAAGCTTATTCTCAATATTTATACCCTCTCCTTGAAAAAGCCAGAATCCTCTGGCAAACAGGCAGCCTCTCGAGAGCTCAGGAACAATTTGTCAGAAATACTATCAAACAGATTATCATTATTGAAGATAATCTGCTGAAACCGGTTACCGGCAAATCACGACCCTCAGTTGCCATGATAAATACATCTGATAATCTTACAGATAATAATTTTCTCTTCTATAAATTTGCACTTAAGAAAAGGGGGTTCGATGTAATTTTTACAGGCGGTATTCTTCCTGCTTCCGAAGTCATTGAAATTCATAAAATCAAGCAATTTGAATACCTGGTTGTGAATTCGAGCGCTTTTGATTTCGCCGAAAAGAAAATAGGCTATTTTAACAATATCGGGAAATCGCTGATGATCAAAAAGATAATTCTAACGGATTCCCCCGAGGAGTTTGCTACCAAAAAGTCCTATGAAAAGCTCATTATAACCAGGAACCCGGCTAATTTTATTAGGGCAATAGAATCTCTGAACTAATAATGTCAATTTGGGAATTAAAATCAGAACAATATATTATATTTCTGATATTTAACTACTTACACTATTCTCATTTTGAGAAAATAATCTTCTTCCGGGGAAAGATCAATTGATGGCACTTTAATCTTAATATCAGATATCTGTTTCAGAACCTTCCGGGCAAAAAAATCTTTTTTTTCTTCAGAATCTGTCATAAAATGATGATTATAAGCCTTTGTTATTTTTGAAACCTCTTTCCATATGCCGAATGTGGCCTTGTCAAGATAGCAATCTGTGAATGACTCCCAAATATAACTTATAGCAGATGCTGACGGATGTAACATATCATCACTATAGAATCTGTAATCCCTTAAATCATCCATAAGCAGCTCATATGCAGGAAAGTAGCCTGGTAACGTCTTGTGATGTAAAAGTTCCTCAACAGCTACAAAAAGTATCGATTTGCTTACCTGGTTGCCATGAGCCCCATCTTTCCAGTGCCGTACCGGACTAATTGTAAATACAATATTTAATTTGGGAAAAAGATCATGTAGCTTGTCAAGCTGAGCTGACCATATTTCAACAATGTCTTCAGGTGAAAGCAGCTGAAATTCAAATTGTTCAGCCGGAATTTTATGACAATTTGAAACAATAAGTCCTGATTTTTTCAATTTATAAACTCTGGCTGTTCCAAGGGTTATGAATAAAAAACCGGTATTTTTTAAAAATTCATATGCAGCACGTGAGCTTTTGTTTATCTTTTCAAGAACCTTGGCCGGGTCATTTGAAGAAAAGTCGGTATAGTGATAGAAACTCAACCAGGTTCCATCATAAAAATGAAGATCTTCAATATGAAACTCATTGTTCACTGTGATAGTGTCAAGGGTATTGCATACTGAGACCGGATTGAATACTGCACCCGCGGGATTTATCATAACAGGCATATGACCAATTTCCATCTGAGAACCGATTGAAGAGGCAAAGCACGAGCCAATAAACATCACATTATCGGCGTAAGTGATTTTCTTTTCTGATTTGCTGATATCAAATGTCGTTCTGAGTTCCATGGCTGGTATTTCAGATTGCTGATTCCGGATAATAAAATATTTAGTTTCTTTTAATCCAGCTCATTATATAATTAAATACTTCTTCCTTAAAGGGCTCATTGTGCAATTCATGAAAACCGCCGTCCCATATTTTAAGTTCAGCCAATTTTGTCTTCGCGGCAAATTCTCTGCTGCCATCAGGCGAAGTAAGCATATCATCGCTTCCATGCATAAGAAGCGTGCGTATTTTTAGTTCTGATGCGTGATTCAGTGAATTCTTTGCAGCCGTCATAGCAGCATCAAACAGGCTGACAGATATTTTCCCATGTACCAAAGGGTCTTTTTTGTATTTCAGCACAATAGCCTCGTCATGGGATATATGTCTGGCATCTAATCCGGAAGGCTGAATAAGTCCGGGGAGCACATATTTCATAATTGAAGCAAGCACCAGTTTACTTTTTGCAGGTTGGAATGCAAGACGAAGATAGGGGGAGGTGACAATTGCTCCATTTATTTTCGGTTTTTTCCTTAATATATAATCCAGAACTATTCCCCCGCCAAGACTATGACCATAAATATAAACCGGGCACCCCGGGAAGGTATTATGACTGCTTTTTAACAGGATATCAATCATTTCATCTGTCAGGGCAAAGCTCCTTATATAACCTCTTCTGCCATGTGAGCGTCCATGCCCCGGAAGGTCAACACCAAGAATACCGATGCCCTCCTTTTTAAAAAGATCGGCCCAATGAGTATATCGTTGAATATGTTCTCCCAGACCATGAACAAGTATGATAACTGCTTTTGTATGTTCCCCCGGGCTCTGAACTATTCCCTTTAGTATCTGTCCGTTGCTAAGTCTGATATTGAAATCCATATTAAATTTTCTTTAAAATTACTAAAGTTGACTTAATAAACATAATAAGCAATACGTGCAAATTTAACTTATCCTTAACTAAACCTTAATCTGATCTTAATCTACCCTGTTTTTAGATTTTCTAATTTTGTTTCAGATCAATATTAATAACCTAATAAAAGATCATAATGATAAATTGTAATAATTATAAAATCCTCAATATTTCTGAAATTTAATTTATTTTCTATTTAGAACAAGTTAAGCAACTATTTTCTATTCACCTGATTTCCAAGCTAATGATAATTAATTTTATTTATACAACAAACAATATTTTCCGATTTTAAGATATTAAGATTTGGATATCTTTATTTATTTGTGTTAATTTGTTTCAACAATAAAAACCAAGAGTTATGACACAGTATGAGTTTAATAAAAGTCTGATAGAAATGAAGACGAATCTTCAAAGATTTGCGATGAGTCTCACTTCCGATCGCGACAGTGCTCTGGACCTTGTGCAGGATACTTATCTGAAAGCCATTACTTATAAGGACAAATTCGTGGATTATACCAACCTTAAAGCCTGGGTATTTACAATAATGAAAAATACTTTTATTAATAATTACAGGCGGAATGTAAAGGAGAATACAATTATTGACGGCACACAGGACCTTTATTATATTAATCAGCCTCATGACAAAGGATTTATTTCTCCCGAGTCAAAATATGCTCAGGATGAAATTGAAAATGCAATTAATTCATTGAGTGATGAGTTCCGTGTACCTTTCAGAATGCATATAGAGGGTTATAAATATAAAGAGATTGCTGATGAACTCGGATTAAAAATAGGCACCGTGAAAAGCAGAATCTTTTTTACACGACAGAAATTAATGCTAATGCTTAAGGACTATAATAGGTAAGTTCAAGTTTCGTAGGTAAATTGTTAGGAAGATCAAGGTTAGGAAAAGGACTGATTTATTCAGTCTTTTTTTATTACCTTGATAATCAAGCCGGTAAGAACGAATAGTATAAAGATTCCTGAAGCTACCCATGCCCAGGTATTAGTAATTTTCGACTCTGCCCACATTTCATAAGATTCGGTAAGAAAGAAATCCGACTTGACCGGCCAGAGTAATATACGACTGCTATCAATGAACCCGTTTGTACCAATAAGTTTGCCAGGCATGACCATTCTTACAGAATAATCGTTAAAATCGAAGAAATAATCTTTGAACACCTTTTCCATTGCGGAATCCGCTTCACTTTTAAACCTGGAAGCATTTGAATCTCCCACAAACTTCTTTAGTATTACACCATTAGACCAAAGACTATCGAATTTCGAGTTATTCTCTATTATTTTAACAAATTCATTTTCTCTTGATTTCAAAGAATCATTCGTCAAATCGCTCCCTGCTTTACCTGCAATCAGCTTTGTGAACTCCATTATCCATTCAGAAACCACGCATTTCGCATTCCAAAAGTCAGTTTTCTTCTTGACTGAATCTGCAAGAGCCCTGTATCTAAGGCTATCAGCTCCCCTCTCCTTCTCATATTTCAGGCTTTCTGGAGAATAAAAATAAAGAAGTTCTTCCCTGTTCATGAAGTCACTTACAGGATAGCCTGATATCATTTTTTTCTCAATTTTCTCTGAAAAACGAAGTTCAGTGTTAAACCATTTAAAACTTTTTCTGAAAGCTGCCTGCCGGTATATACCTTTGTTAATACTTGTATCAGATCTGTAAGACAGGTTTATCTCTTCTGTGTTCCTGAATAGCTTCTCAGCTGTTTTATACCATGTTGTATCACCTTTTTGACTGATATTCAATGAATCATGCACAGTCCATGTATCATCGAAAGGAACCTGCGGCCTGCAGTTTTTAAATCTTTTCTTATGATTTACCATTTCAATCCTCCGGGTTACGGAGCCATCCTGATGAATATAGTTAGTAACAACCGTTTCCGGTTCATCGCATGACATGACCGAGATAAGAATCAACAGGAACACGAATCTTAGAGTATGTTTTTTCATTGATCACAAGTTTATTTTGCTTTGTTCATTTTCAAGAAGTTTCTTTTCAATCTGTTTCTTAAGTTCCGGATTAGCTTCAATAATATTCTCAAGATCTTTATATTTTATCTGCAGTTCTCTTACAGTCTCCAATAATTCCTTCATCTGTGTTTCGGAAATCGTTACCGTTTTACCAGGGAACTTTCGCCCCGAGTTCTTATACAGCATCAGTATCATGTCGATATTGTCTGAAGGATTGGGCACTATTTCCTTATCGGGAACAATTGTCTGCCTGCTTAATACATCTATCCTGTTAAGAATTATTCCCTGCTGGTAAACGAAAATTAAAACGAGGACTATCGATCCGGCAATCAGACTTCTCCTTACCCAGACTATATAAACCCATCCGAACAGGAAATCAAGTATATTGGAAAAACTATAAGATGTTTTATCCATCCCTTTTATCCTCCTCATTACCTTTAGTTCAATATCCTCTGTTGAATCCAGAATTGGTTTGGATTTTCTGAGAAGATTCACAACTTTATCATATTTATCATCTGACGTTTTCATAGCAGCAAATATTTTCCAATTTTTTCTGAAATGCTTTTCCGTGCATAGTACAGGTTTGCTTTAACCGCCGATTTGCTTATACCGGTTATCTCAGATATTTTATCATTCGACATCTCCTCAAGATCTGACAGTATAAAAACTGCTTTTTGTTTAGGGCTTAGCTTGTCTGAGAGAATAGTTATAATTTTCGCCGTTTCGCTATTCTCAAGCGACTCGGAAGGTCCTTCGGAAATCCTGTTTGAAATAAGTCCCCATGTCGTATCATCCATTGTAAACTCAGGATTTCTTTTTCTTTTTCTGAGTTCATCATAGCATTTATTCAGAACAACCCTGTACATCCATGTTTTATAAACCTCTGCATTTTTGATTTTTTTAAGTTTTTGCCATATTGTTACCATAGTATCCTGAACAATATCTTTTGCCCTTTCATCATCGCCCAGCATCCTGAAAGCAACCGAATACGCAATTGGAGAGGATAATTCGACAAGTTTCCGGAAATTGTTAAAATTTCCTCCCTTACATTCTTCTATAATTTTTATATCAATCAAAATACCAGGTTGAATTGTACTATTAAGACGTCAATATCAGAGCAAGGTAAAAAAGGACGGTAAAAGGTAAATGAACAATGAGATCAATTAACCACAAAGTACACAAAGTTAGCGCAAAGCCCTCAAAGTTAAAATATAGTTAATCAAATATTTGCGGTCACACTCTGCCAGGAAGGCAGCTTTGGGTAAGGAAATGATGAATCATGACAGATCAGGTTCAAATTGTGTAGCCGCCTCAATATTATCCATGAACCTGCAATAAGATCTTCTGAGGATAGCAGATCCTTTAAATAGTCGTTTAAAATCCTTTCGTGAGAGGTTCTTCCAGTCTGCTTCAGTCATCAGGCGAACTTCATCAGGCAGATAAAATTCGGGGGTTTTATGTTGTTTCGCACTTTTATTCCAAGGGCAAACTTCCTGGCATTTGTCGCAGCCAAAAACTCTTCCTTCAAGTTTCCCGGCAAGTTCTTCCGGAATTAATGTTTTTGACTCGAGAGTCAGATATGCTATACACTTTCTTGTATCAATTGTCCTGTTATTATTTATGGCTCCCGAGGGGCACGATTCAATGCAGAGATTACAGGCACCGCAATAATCCTCCTTTGCCGGTTTGTCATACTCCAGATCAATATTTACAATAAGAACACCAAGGAAAAAGAAGGAGCCCATTTTTTTATTAATGAGAATTGAATTCTTACCTGGCCATCCCAATCCGGCTTCCTTGCCCCAGGCCTTCTCAAGCAGTGGAGCTGAGTCAACAAATGATCTTCCCTGGGCATCAGGATAAAGGGTTTTAATATAATTCAGAATCTTATTGAGCTTCAATTTAATAACATCATGATAATTCATACCGTAGGCATACCTCGAGATAACAGGAACACCGGCACCTCCTTGCTTTTTCTCAGAGTAATAATTTATTCCGGTAACTATCAGTGATTTGGCTCCCGGGAAAAGGTTACGCGGATCCAGACGTTTTTCAATATTCTGACCAAGATAGGCCATATCTGCATTCATACCTGCAAAAACCCATTGGGTAAATGCTGACCTGTGCTCATCGAGTGGCCGTGCCGGAGTAATACCACAAAGATCAAAGCCAACTTCTTTAGAGAATTTTTTAATCAGTAAGGAGGTACTTGTATCAGCTAAAATGGTCATATATTATGAGTTTAAAGAAACCCAAGTTCAAGTTTTGCCTCATCACTGAGCATACTTTTGTCCCACGGAGGATTGAAAGTAAGCTTAAGATCACAATCCTTAACACCCTTTGTTCCTCCAACCTTATATTTAATCTCCTCGAGCAGTTCATCCACCATCGGGCAATTAGGTGCGGTGAGTGTCATCGTTATATGGGCAATGTGTTCTTCGTCCAGACTGATCTCGTAGATAAGTCCAAGATCATAGATATTCACAGGTATTTCCGGATCATATATGCTCTTCAGAACCTCCCCTATCCTCGTTTCAATTTCCAGCTGTTCAGTCGGATCCATATTGCTAAGTTAATTAATTATTAGTGTAATTTACTTTCAAGTATTAATTTTCTTCGTTTAGCCGGCTCACTTTTGGAGTGTTTGAAATCAATCTATGCTCCATTCGCATAACCGCTTCGGTGAAGCAAGGATGGAGCCGGGGTAAATAAATTGATTTTCCAGTATCACCCCTTTCTTGCATTATAAGCCATGGCATATAGTTTCATCTGACGCACCATGGAGAGCAAACCGTTAGAACGTGTTGGTGAGAGATTCTGTCTTAGTCCGATTTTATCTATGAAGTACAAATCAGTAGCTATAATTTCCTCGGGAGAACGGTTTGAAAGAACCTTTATCAGAAGAGCTACAATTCCTCTTGTTATAATTGCATCGCTATCGGCTGAAAATGAAATAAGTTTGCCGTCGAAATCAGGATGAAGCCATACTTTTGACTGGCATCCTTCAATAAGGAAATCCTTCACCTTATACTTTGGATCAATAACAGGCAAATCCTTTCCAAGATCGATAAGAAGATTGTACTTGTCCATCCAGTCGTCGAAAAAAGAAAACTCATCAATAATATTGTTCTGTACTTCGTTAATTGTCATATAGTTTATTCAGGCAAACATAGTTTTTACTTTTTCAATTCCATTTGCAAGAGCATCAATTTCTTCCTTTGTATTATAAAAACACAATGAGGCTCTGACAGTTCCATCAATTCCAAAACGGTCCATTACAGGTTGGGCACAATGAGTTCCTGTTCTTACAGCGATTCCCATTTTATCAAGAATCATCCCTGTATCGTACTGATGAACATTCTTTATATGAAAAGAAATGGTCGAAATCTTATTTTCGGAATTACCGTAAATAATTAATTCCTTAACAGGAAATAATCTTTCATTTGCGTAGGAAAGTAGTTCTTTCTCCCTTACGCAGATATTCTCTCTCCCGATTGCTGTTACATAGTCAAGAGCAGATGCAAGTCCAACGGCAGCCGGATAATTCATTGTACCTGCCTCAAATTTAAAAGGGAGTTCATTGTAAGTAGTCTTTTCAAATGTAACCTTGTCTACCATGTCTCCACCTCCCTGAAAAGGGGGCATTTCGTCAAGCCATTTCTCCTTCCCGTATAGTACACCTATTCCATTGGGGCCATAAATTTTATGACCTGAAAAAACATAGAAATCACAATCTAATTTCTTCATGTCAACAATGCCATGCTGAATTCCCTGTGCACCGTCAATCAACACCGGGGCACCAGCTGAATGTGCAGCAGTGATTATTTCTTTTAATGGTAGAATTGTCCCAAGAGCATTTGATGCCTGGGTCACAGCTACCAGTTTTGTCCTTGGTGTCAGCAGCTTATAATACTCACCAAGTAATATTTCTCCATTATCATTTATCGGGATAACGCGTAAAACTGCTCCTTTTCTCTCACACATCATCTGCCAGGGAACTATGTTGGCATGATGTTCGAGACGACTAAGAATGACCTCATCACCCGGCTT
>Ga0302271_10001092_pt1 | contig 26527 bp, 27 predicted proteins | sample III_Bog_N1_1_FD_198767 | JGI IMG/M metagenome (GOLD analysis project Ga0302271, IMG submission 198767) | Peat permafrost microbial communities from Stordalen Mire near Abisko, Sweden - III_Bog_N1_1 | ecosystem: Environmental > Terrestrial > Soil > Wetlands > Peat | place: Sweden: Abisko... | reverse complement strand
CTCCAATGCACTGATGCTTATCTTTATCAGGGGTTTGAGCTGAGCGTTGGCAACTACTTAAAACTAGGGCGTGTTCGATTTCGTATCAAAGAACTCATGGGAGTTGAAAATAATAATAACAACAACAATCCAGATCCAAAGGTAAAAAGGAATACAATCTTTTGTGTGTAATTCTCATATTTACTGTTAAAATCTCCTTCTCCTTCTCATCCTCCTTAGTTTACTCTTCTCCTTTTCCTTTTCCATCCACTTATTCTTATTATCTTGTTTTTTCCTAACCTTTCCAGAACCTAAACAATCAAAAATTCTTCTTCGGCTCCAATGTGAATATCCTTAATATGGATGAATTAAGCCCTAAAGCTGCTCAGGAAGATGAGAAGATCGAAACGGCATCGAATTGCTAGAGTACTTGCAGAATCTGCCTTGGTGATAACGATGAACCTGATAATCCTTTTATTACACCTTGCAAATGCGATGGCACAATGAAATGTATCCACATAAAATGCCTGCAATAATGGTTAAAAAGTAGACTTCATCCTAAGTAAACACCCTACTCGATCTCCTTTGTGTGGAAGACATTCGATTGCGAACTCTGCAAGCATCAATTCCCAAGTATTTCCCTCTTTTTTGTCACTAATTTGACTATTTATTATTTTTTTCCAATCCTCAAATCAACCAGACATGGTGAAGATCAACGGGTAGGTGTATGATACTGTAGAGATACCTCGTCCAGCTCCACCTTATGTCACCTTGGAAATCCTAAGCAAAGATAAAAACATCTGCAAAGGTACACAAACAAATGATAATAAAATTCATCTCTTGTAGCAAAAAAAAATCATCATTTTCAAAATTCTTTCTCTCCTCCAGGAATCCACGTGATAACGTTAAGCTAGAAAAATCAAATTCGTCTTGGTCGAGGTCATGACTCTGACATTAGAATCAGTGATATTTCTGTCAGCAGATGTCACGCATTACTCAGCTACGATGCTGGGATCTTTGCAATCGAAGACAACAACAGCAAGTTTGGAACATTGGCATTGGTTAACGAACCAATTTAATTGAATAACGCAAATAACAATATCACAGTGTAAATCGGGAGAACAGTGTTGTCGTTTGTTCTCAAGAAGAACTGGAAAATCTACTAGGCACCTGTACCACCGTAAGAATTAAATGAATGATAGCAATGGGGGAGCAGGGATGAAGATTGAACTTTGATTTGAAAGATAAGCCAAGAAAGCTGTGGAATCGGTCGGGAGTGAGAAGAAATCAGTCGTCACAGCGAAGACAAAGATGACGGAGTTGAAAGGAGAGGAAGGGAATGGGAAGAATGAGAAACTGAGATTAGAGGATCAGTGCAGAACACAAGCAGTTGCTGTTTTCAATATGAATAGCAACAGTTTAGTGCCCACGAGGAAGCTTAATGTTGGGGACAAAAATAATAGTCAAATTGGAGAAAACAATAACAAAAATGCAAATGGCAATGAAGATGGGGATAATAATGGAAATAACAATGCGTTTTAGCTACCCGATTTTAAGGATCCAGCAGAGGAACTCGAAGCGTTTTAGAATCAAAAGGAGAAAGAATCGGAGATTGAGACTCTTGAGAAGCAGCTGGTTTTGTTAACGCAGCACAAAAAGCTCAATGAATAGAGCTTGTAGCACGCGTAAGAAGTCGAGAATACTATGGAATAAGCTACTCTCAAGAATCGAATCAACTAGTACTCGCAGAAGATAGAAGAAATCCAATAGAGACTGTTGATTTTACTGGCTTAAAATAAGAAGTAAGCTTGTTTAATTGCTAAAAATATTGGGAAATTACCCCAAAAAAATTAGTTTGATTGCTTTTTTTAATCATATTTGTGTTTGAATTCAACAGGAGTCCTTTGAAAGTAACGAATGTGCAACAGAAGAACAGCAGAGGACCTCAGATAATTAACACTAAGAACTTAGCTGATATGAATTAGATCTTTAGCGAGCAAAGTGAGCATCAAGGGAATCAATCTTTTAGGAAGAATGAACATATGCAGGAGAGCATGTTTGGGGAAAGCAGTAGACAAGATAAAAATATCGAAGAAGTAGAAGAAGAAAAAGATAATAATGATAATAACGGTCCCAGAAATTGAGTCTGTCTGAAAGGAAAGCAGGGGAGATATGTGTCAGGAGATTGAGACGATGGAAAGAGGTGTTGCAAGGAGGATAAGAAGTGCAAAGTTGTTTATGATTTATTTGAAAAAATTTTTTTTATGTGTACATGGAAAATGGTATTGAAATGGGAAAAAATATTTAAAGGAGATTTAACAAGTAGATAAGTTGAATGAGAGTAGTAGGATTAATAAAGAGAATAGGCCGTTAAAGGTTGAAAGGGAGACTTAGGCTGTAGAGATGAAGAGGAGTCCAAAGAAATAAATTAAATTTATAAAGAGAGTAAAACAAAATTTACAATTAAACAGAATCGAAACGGGTTTCAAAGAGAGACATAGAAGTCGAATAGAGAAAAAGGGAGATTTTTAAATAGATCTTTTGATTTGATTGTTGTTTAAAATAAGAAACAATCTAGAGTATCTCTTCATATTTAGAACTATTTGCAGTGCTGAAAGAAAAAACTAAATGGGTAAGCAGCATTTCAAAGAAGAAGAGGAGTAGGAGGAAGGTTAAGGTATGTTCAAGATCGACGCAGCAGAGTTGACATCGTTGTTTGAGATCGACAGCATCAGAGATTAAGTATCCGCTAATAAAATGCGTGTTCTTGGTGGGCCTTAGGGTTTATTAGATGCACTGCACACAAGCTTAAAAAACGGAATCAATCAGATCGAGTCAGAAATCGATGCTAGAAAAGAATAATATGGAGACAACAGTCCACATGTGAAGCAGCCGAAGACACTGTTTCAAATGATCGTTGATTGCTTTGAAGATTTAATGTTGTAGATTCTGTGCTTAGCTTCACTTGTATCCACTGTCATTGGTAAGGAGAAATACTTGGAAGATTGATTGATTATTGGATTTGAACCAAGGTGTGATGGAGGACGGATGGGCGAAGGGTTGGATGGAAGGAGCAACGATTCTGATTGCAGTGGTGATCATTGTGAGTATCTCAGCAGGGAATAATTATGTGAAGGAATAGTAATTCTTGAAATTGAATGCCAAAAGAGAGGAAATGAGTGTACAAGTTACTAGAAATGGATAAGTAAGTTGAGAATTGTGTATTTGTTGAGGGGGAGGGAGTTAAGTTATTATTAATGGAGTGAAAAGATGGATTTTAGAGAGATTATCCTACCATTATTGGTTATTTTGACAGTTGAATGGTGCAAAATAATTATTTGTAAATAACTTAACAAGGTGAAGCACATTGACTCAAAACAGTTGCTGGTCGGGGACATTCTTCACATTTAAATTGGTGATGTGATGCCGGTTGATGGGATTCTCATGGAAGGTAGTGAGATTCAAATGGATGAATCTAGTGTCACAGGGGAAAGTGATCATATCAATAAAATACCAGCACTTCACGGGGAAGTACAGTCGACGTCTTCATTTATGATTTCAGGCTCCAAGGTTATGGACGGTAGTGGACTCATGTTAGTCTGTGCTGTTGGACCGAACACTTAACTTGGAAAGCTCAGAGAAAAACTTCAAGATGAACGACCTCCTACGCCTTTACAGTAGAAGCTTGAAACTGTTGCGGAAGATATTGGAAAAATTGGTACAGTCGCAGCAGCATTGACGATGGTTGCATTGCTGATCCATTTAGTAGTTGACATCGTTATCGGTGATGCTTGTTTCTTATGCTTAGAGAGCTTGTAAGCTGTGGTGAATAGTTTCTTGATTGCTATCACGATTATTGTTGTAGCCGTCCCAGAAGGTCTGCCACTCGCGGTGACGATTGCTTTAGCGTTTTCTGTGAACAAAATGAAAGACGAAAATAATCTCGTGAAGGAATTATCTTCTTGTGAAATCATGGGGGGTGCTACGAATATTTGCTCGGACAAAACAGGCACGCTAACACAGAACATCATGCATGTGACGAATATGTATCTCGAGAATAGACTCTACAAAAGAGAGTAAATCAGAAGAGATCAAGTTTCATAGAATTTAGCTACACTTCTCGCTGAGTGCATTTGCATAAATTCATCAGCTTATCCTGAGAAAGATGTCCTCAGTAATAAATGGACACAAATAGGGAATAAAACGGAATGTGCCTTGATCGAATTAGCAGACTAACTTGGGTTTGGATTTTAGAATTTCCGTCCATCTGAGAAAATCGTGAGGGTTCTACCGTTCAGCAGTACAAGGAAGAAAATGACTACAGTGTATCATTACAGTCCAAATTGCTACAGAGTCTACGTGAAAGGTGCTAGTGAAACTATCCTTGAGAGATGTACATTTATTAAACTGCGATCAGAGAACATGCCATGTGACTACAATTAAAAAGAAAAAATAAAAGTCTAAGTTATAAAGAAATATGCTGATAATGCTCTTAGAACTCTTGCTCTTGCTTATAAAGACATTGAAATCTAACCTGGAATGGACCCTTTGTAGATCAATGAGAACTTCTTGGAGACTAATTTGACTTTGATCGCTATTGCAGGAATTAAAGATCCCCTTCGTCCTGAGATTCCGAGAGCGATTAAAAGCTGCAAGCAAGCGTTTATAAAGGTTAGAATGGTTACAGGTGATAATGTAAATACTGCTGTGGCTATTGCGAAAGACTGTGGGATCTTAGGACCTGATGCGAAGATTACATAGAGTAAATATAATAAAAATAGAGAAGATTAATGATATTTTTCAACTTTTTTAATCTTTTTTTCTTTCCATCAGATGGCTATGATATCATGGAAGGAAAGCGTTTCCGTGAGCTCGTCGGCGGTGTAGCCTACGAGAACCCTTACGCACAGGACATTGCAGATCGTGGCTAAGCTAAAATAGTGAATTTCGATGTTTTCAAAGCAATCGCTGATGATCTCAAAGTACTTGCTCGTTCTACACCTGATGACAAGTACATTTTAGTTACTGGGTTGATCTAAATGGGTGAGGTCGTTGCTGTCACAGGAGATGGTACAAACGATGCTCCAGCATTGAAAAAAGCAGATGTTGGATTTGCTATGGGCATAGCTGGTACTGAAGTAGCGAAAGAAGCAGCAGATATCATTTTATTGGATGATAATTTTGCAAGTATAGTCACAGCATGCAAATATGGCAGGAACATCTACGATTCGATTAGAAAGTTTATTTAGTTCTAGCTGACAGTCAATGCCGTTGCACTGTTTATGTGCTTCACTGGTGCAGTGATCCTCAAGGAATCGCCTCTTAATTCTATTCAAATGCTTTGGTAGGAAGAATTTTTATAATAAATAAAACTTCTCAAGATTTTAAATTATTTTGTTATTCATCTTTAAGGGTGAATTTAATCATGGATACATTTGCGTCTTTAGCATTGTCGACTGAACCACCTAATGAGCTATTACTTCTGAGAAAACCATATGGCAGAAATGACTCAATCATCACTCCTAATATGTAAATGACATGAATAATTTAATCTTTGCATACTATCTCATTCTTCGTTTCTTCCAGGTGGCGTAACATAGCTGGTCAGAGTGTGTATTAAATTCTCATTCTTTCGCTAATCTTGTTTAAGTTCCCCGAATGGCTTGGTATCGAGTCTACGATTGGAATGAAGCATTTCTCAGAAGAAAAAGCAGTTCATTTTACAATTTTCTTCTAAGCCTTCGTGCTGATGCAAGTGTTCAATGAATTCAACGCTAGAAAACTCGAACGACAGTAGATTAATATCTTCGAAGGGTTATTCAATAACTGGCTCTTCTGGCTAGTTATCTTAACTACATACATTGTATAGTACCTAATTGTCACCTTCGGAGGAGAGTATGTCGGTGTAGGGAACTTAACTTTAGAATAGCATCTGCTGTGCACTGTGATAGGATCAGGAGGGCTGATAGTTGGAGTGATCATTAAAGTACTCCCAAATGCTCTTTTCAACCATATTTCGCTGTTCCGAGAAGAACCAATGGAATACACTAAAATGGATCATTCTTTCACGAGCATTGTCAGAAAAAGATCATCCATTAGATACAACTACTCTGGATTGGATGGCCCAGTATCACTTGATCATACAGGATAAGGCCCATCGGTTTATTAAGCTCCTTAAGTATCCTAACCACCACAGCAGGCTTAAGTTCCACCGTAGTAGTCTAAGAAAAATGCTATGAGAAATGCATGAAATATTGACAAAAGCCATGCAATTCATACTTATTCCACCATAAAAGAGCAGAGTGAAATAGCAATCCTTGATTTGGTACTCCAAAAAACAAAGAAAACTGACTATTTTAAAGAGATAATTCTATTTGAATTCTTAATTGAAATTAATTGTTAGCTAGTTTAAAATATTAGTAGGATTGTTTTTCTTGTTTGTGCTGCTAAATCGATTTCAAAAAGACACATTTCACTTAATTTTAAAAGCAAGAAATTATCCATTCTTTCTTCTTTATTAAACAAAAAAGAAGATTATTATTTTATTTAATTTGCTGATTGATCTTGACTTGAGCTGACAGTCGATTAGAAACATCAAACTGCATTGAGCCTCTTCAATATGATTAATTTTTGGGCAAACATCAATAAAAAACTAGCAGTTCAGTAATAATCTAACTTCCCATCTTTTCAAATTATTTCCGAATCCATTTACTATTTAATAAAACTGTATTTTACCAAAGTAATCAGCAAGCTTTTTAATATTTATTAGGTTTTAATCAAAAAAGTCAAAATATGATTATTAATTTGTGGAATTGAATAAAAACAATCAATGCTCTCTCCCTCAAAGCCCCCCCTCTGAAGGTCAATATTTTCAGTGAGTTTGCTTTCGAAAATAAAAAATTAAGAGTAATTCGGTCACTTTTGCCACAGAAAAATAGATTTAATCACACAACAGAGAAATAAACCTTCATGGGTTACGAGTATCTACCAAACGAGTACGAGACCAAGCTGTCTATGTACAAGTATTCAGGCATCGACCATTCAGTGCTTTACCAGTATGTGATGTCACCGATTGCAAATTTCTGCCTGAAGTAAGCAAAAATAAGATAAAAATATCATTTTTCATCTTGTTTGGAGAGTTTCGTGAACTTATTAAATGGCATTTTTTTGCTTTTTTGAATCACAGATATGTACCAGAGACTTTAGCGTAAATATTTGGTTTGATTTCATTTCTTTTCTGCTGGTTAACTGATAACGTTACTGTTTTTGTTTCCTTTCATTCTTTGCAGACCCAATATGGTAATACATTCAAAAATTAATTCTTTTGGATTTTTTTTTTTGATTGAATCCTTTTATTATTTTCTTAGATTACGCTGATAGGTACACTGTTTGTGATCGTTCCTCACTTCATACTCTGGTGGTAGTATCCAATTTGGGAACTAGATGCCGATGTAAGTCCAGCGATGCTCGTATTCCTCGGAGTGACTCATCTACTCTATATGGTATGAAAGTTAAATAAATATGAGGAGATATTTTCGTCATGAATCGCATGTAAATTTTAGCTTTGAACTTATCTATCTTTGCGGTTGCTATTTTGTTGACAGAACTTTGACAATATCGATGGCAAACAAGCAAGAAAAACAGGTAAACGGAGCATTGTTTTTAACCACAGTGCACAGTGGAACAATAAATTCCTTTTTAACTTAACTTGTCAATCCGCTAAAATATTTTTTAAATATTCCTAGGCAACTCCAGTCCATTAGGCCTCTTATTCGATCATGGCTGCGATAGTCTTGTAGTCTTTATGCAAGGAATTTCCCTCGCTATGTGTTTGCGCTTTGGAGAATCCTATGGCACATTCCTAGTTATCTACATCGGTGCTTTTACATTTTTCACAACAACTATCGAGGAGGTTAGCAAATATACACAACAAAAATAGGACAAAATATATCAATTAAAAAGAAGTATTAAGATCAATTTTTATGCTTTTTTCTTTAAACCAACAGTACTTCACACATATTATGTATCTTCCCTTCATCAACGGTGCAGCTGAAGGTTGTTTCGGAATCAGTGTGATTTACTTTTTCACTGCAATCGTTGGCTGCGATTTCTGGAGTGAAGTATCCTTTGGAATCACTAATAGATATATCCTTCTTGGAGGCTTTATGATCGCAGGAGCTGTGAATCTTGTTGGAATGTACTGAAAGCATAGAGAAATAATAAAAAAGTGTTTGTTTTATTTTGCTTAATTTTGTTTGGTTGCGTTTTGCTTTAGCATTTCAAGAATCAACACTGAAAAGCCTGAGAAACTCGGTGACGCATGCTACAACATGCTGTTCTTCTTATTCATTACTTTCGTGTGCTCTTATGTTATCATTATCAGCCCTACTGGACTCCATCTTATACGTCTGATTATTTATATTTTCGGACTCAACTTCGCTAAACTTGTCGTAAAACTCCCAAAAAGAATAAACAATTGCCAAATTGTATCATTGTTTTTTCCTATTTTTCTAGTCGATCCTGCAGATCTGCCATGTATCTGATGCTCCGTTTGTCCAATTCAGAAGATCGAACTTTATAATCATCCTCATTCTGTTTATCAACACGATGTCAGGACAAGTCATGGGTAGTGGTGCAATCGTGCAAGAAGAGACTGTCATTTGGTTAGTTCTTGCTCTCTCCCTAGCATGTATATTTCTTAAAAATATCATTTTGATCATTTTGAAACTCTCTTTGTTTTGTGGGATTCCAGCGTATTTCCATCTTGTCGTGAGTGCTATCAATCAGTTCTGCAGAGTGCTCCAGATTAGAGCATTCAAAGTTAAAGATTTCAGCTGTAAACATAGATTATTTTTACATTATTTTATGAATATTTATATTGGTTGAATTTTGATTTTTGAAGAACTTAAAGAAGAATAGCTGTGAGCAGGATAATATACAGGAGACTACAAAATGAAAGAAGAAGAAGAACAATCTTTACATACTATTGTACTAAATAAAAGGGGACAATCCAAATCTATCTTTCTCTTTCTGTGTCTCTCTTTCTGTTTATCATTAACTGCCTGTTGATCTGTTTGTTCTCTTTTTTTACAAGATTACTCGAAGGCAACTACACACTCTCTTCTTCTTGATATTTTCTGAGTTTTATCCCCTTTAATTCCATTCAAAATATCTTTGAAATAGGTATTCATAATATAATTATTTTAGTAGCAGGCAAAAAAGAACAAACTACTAGTCGCAATCAAGCCAGCTCGTTTGTGTTGATCACCACCAAAAGCAGAGAATGAATGACTTACAACTTATTTGTAATTATTTTTCCTTTTTAAATCAAAAGTGACACAACTATCTTTGAGGTTTTGAATCATTGATAGACTTTGGGAAATTGCTAAGATTATTGTGAAATCTTGTGGGAAAGCAGGTAGATGCTGCTTGAAGAAGAAAGAAATCTAATTCGAGAGAGAAAGAGATAAAGAGAGTTTAGAATTTAGAATCTATTTGTTTTCCATGCTTCATTTCCCTTAAAGCCAACAGCAAGCATAGCCAAGAGTTATCAGCGCTAATGGCTCTCGCTAGGTTAAATTGGGTTCCCTCAGCAAACTCACCAGGCATAGGCTCAGGGCAACCAAAGAGGTATCTAATCGGAAAGGATAACTAGTTTACATGGATAATAAAAAAAACACAAAAAGCAAGGAAAACAACCAGATAACTAAACAAATCCTTCATATTTAAATTTATTTTTTGGATAAAACTTGACTGAAACATGGATAAAGTGAAAATGACATATGTTATTGTTTTTTTTTGTTGGAATTATGAACAATCTAGCCCCTGCAAGAGAACAAACCAGAATGGAATGAGCGCTTCGTTCTTGAAAAGATTCCGGATTTGAGCCTCTAACAACAAGAATGTACACAAGCAAACCAAGCAAAAACTTACAATAAATGCACAGTCTTTGAAATAAAACAGAATATAATGAGAATCACATGGAAATTATTACTTATGCCTATGGTTTGATGCAATATTGTGCTAATCATATTCCTATTTTGTCTGTGCGAAGTTAGGAAATAATTACAATCAAGACCTCCAACTGGAAGAGGCATGCACAAAACTAATTATGCAATAACATAGACAGCGCCGTATCTAGAAGAAGACCACAGAAACGTTGCCCATTCTGATTTTAAGATTGCCAAAAGACCCATTTCACATTACAAGCAAAGTAAACAAATGGAGAATCAAATTATGTAACTTCCTTCATTTGTTGATACTTTTTAAGAGAAAGATGCAGAAGAAACGAAGTATTCGAGGAACCCTTTAGTGTCACATTACATCAATATGCAAGAAAAACCAATTATTGTTGATTTAGAAGAAAATCCTGCTATTCTAGATGGATATCTCGAGCAAGTCCAAAAGGATATCAACGCAGAATGGCAGCAATAAGCGATTCCTCATTTCCATAGGAAGAATTTCGCCTTAGCTATGAAAGGACTCCCAAAGATTGACATCGTTAGCGCTGTCTTCAAGGAACTAAAACTGCTCTAGAAACAAAGAGCGCAAATTCAAGTCAGTAGCATAAATAGATTCAAAATCTAATAAATATCAAAGAAACTGTTATCTAACTTTTTCTTTTATATTTTAGATCTGCTAAAAGGTGGTTTTAGGTCGAGAAAAGTGTCTCGATGTGGTTAAAGAAACAGTTGAACACTTGAAGACCTACGTTATGGGTAGTGATGAAATGAGAGAATGCGTGGAGTAGCTAAGCGAGACTGTGAAGGACTTACGAATTCTATCTCTGGAAGTCGTCGAGCAGGTGTTACGATGGAGGGAGAGTCTCATGTCGTTTCATTTCCAAAAATAAGGGTTAGACAGTGGAGTCTAGCAGTTGCCATTCTATTTAAATGGACGAAATTATTTACTGAAAATGCGAGATGATTTGAAGTTCCTGAGTGAAACTTAGCTGCGATATCACATGAATCTATCACCAAGTACAGTCTCTGATCCGTTTCTGCTTACCATGCAGAAGTAACAAGTCATTAAGGATCCACTGTATGTTGATGCTGTGTAGATCACTCATGATTGTTCAGGGTTAATTTAGAGGATCAGAGCGTCTGAGCTGATAATCTTTGAAGAATCGATTTAAAGGAGAGCGAAAGAATAGTTTGGAGATTATGTAGTTAAACCATTCAAACTGCAAGAAGCTTAAGTCAAAGAATTCCTTGCAAGCTACCTAGATTCAGTCTCATAGTAAGTTAATAAATGGCAGAGGGGGAATAGGTTACTTTAGAGGGATGATAAAGGATACATTTTAAGTTAATACTTTATGCTTAACTTTTCATTTTCTTCTTCTTTTTTTTGCTATTTTATGTATCTGCCTCCAGTGATTTGAAGAGCTCCTTCCATGAACTCGAGAGCCTTCTGAGTCTAGCTGAAAGTGATTAAGAAGTGAATTTCTTAAAGATCGAATCTTCTGGTTCCTCTAATGAACCCTTCTAAGGCCTAGCTATCGTGAGCATAGATGGGAATCACTATTCTGGGCGTAGAACAAATATTCTCCATGTGAGTTGCAGAGAGAAATCCTTTTACAACAGTATTTTGAATACGTTAGTTGATTTTCTATGGAAAAACGATACCAGCGATGAGTTACGAGTTAGTCTCTTCTACAATGAACAACATGGGAAACTAGCATTGGATCCATATGTGAAGAACATCTTCGGAAGCATTGGGTTCAAGTGGAAATAGCTCATTAATGATCCAAGAACAGGAAAACGCTCCACGATCTTTGGACTCAAAAGACCAACAGCTATCCCTTCACCAGTTTTACAGCAGGGGACTCAAGCAGAACCGATTATGCTCTCTGCGTTGGTAGTACTAAGTGAAAAAGAGAATGTTTAAGGGCATCATCGAAACCATCAAACATAGCAGGTTGATTAGGGATAATGCTATTATGAAGCTCCTTTATTGACGTCTATGGCCGTGAAGAAGCTGAATAATTAATAAACTAAAAACTCTATTCTCGCATTGAAACCACCACTAGACAGCTTAAAAGAACAAGTAATCTCCCATAAAAACCTTTTTATTAATCTTTATTACAACTTATCTTGCTAATAGGATTTGTCTGTGCGAGGTAGCATCGCTGAATTGTTGAGTGATAACGTGAATCTGAACGATTTCGCATAGAAAGTGTTCTAAGATACTACTTTTAACTTAGCTAACACGGAGGTATTCCAAAAACATATGAATATATCCAATTTGATTTTGTTCTTTCTTTGGTATTAACTTGACTGCAGGGCTAAACAGCGGGTTGCTTAGTGAAGAGCATTTACAGATGGCAATAATTTGCGTGCTGCTAATTAGAAGGCAAGTCTTATATTAGAATAAAAAAGAGCAAATAAGATAATGCTAATCCTATTGTGAGGTACTTCTCTTCAGGGAATTCTTAACCCTAATAGTAGCAACAATAGCCTAAGCAGTAGTCTCCTTTAATCAATGAAGAGAATCACAAAAACAATGGAAATGATCAGGATAATTCTTAATAATAATAGCAAACATAACAACAACCTCAATAATAGTAATCTATCGCTGCCGGTCAATAACTATCCACACCTCAGTCAGCACCTCCTCCCCCTGCTGCTGCGAGTCTATTCATGATCCCAACTGATGATGACACAGCGAATATCTTTATCATGAATGCAACTCCTGAGTAGTTAACTCAGTTATCCTCTAATAATCAAAATGCCCTATTGAATATTGTGAGTGGGATAATTAGCTCCTGTGATAGGAGTGAGGAAGTCACATCAGATATGTGGATACCCTCATGCAACTTCAATCAAGGACTGCATGCCATCCCTGAATAATAAATCTAATCTTGCAAATTCGTAAGAATATTATGAGTATTTGTTAATAGAATCTGGAGGGGTTATTCTTATGAATTATGATTATTGTTGTCTGCAGGCAAGCAATTAGATGCACTTCTCAATCGATTACAAGCCATAGATAGATGGATCAGTGATCCCCACTGATCCTACACCTGAAAACGCGATTATCTTCCGCCCACCGTTTTTCTTCGGTAAAACAACTAAAAATAGCTTATTGTGTTTCTAAATCTGATTGAAAAACTGTTTAAAAGGGTTAATTCAGACAGATCTTAGTGAAAAGGTTGATATTCCTGTGTTTACTTGTCTTATTCGAGAAGAATGAGTGTGGAAATAATCGCAGTATGTTAGTCGATCATTTTTGTTTTTGTTGAACCATTTAATTATTATTGATGTACATAAGAATAATATCTATTCTATTTACATATTGAATATCCGATACCACATTATAACTTTTCACGGGAGATTATTTCTAAAACGAAATGGGGCTATTTTTTATTTATTTACTTATTCTCTCTAGTACAATTAATAGATCTAAGGTTTTTATGCGAATTAAGTGCTAAAAGAAACGACCGGAATTTCTAATTAAACTCCTATTAATCTTAATCCTTTGATTTCTTAAAAAAAAATCAAGAAAATTTCATCTGATAATCAATTAAACTAACTACCGCAATTCTTGTTTTTTGTTAAAATGAGCAACTTCCGCATTTCGTAGAAGTCTTCTCGACATTCTTCGAAGAGAAGCCTTGATCTCAATGGTTCTCAGACAATCCTTGACTAACCATCCTCAAGTCACTTAGAGAAATAATAATAAAAGTCGCAGACATAGCTGTAATAGCAAAAATAATTGCTAAAAACTCCTTCAGTATCGAATAGGGAATATTTGTAGTTGGAGAAGAATCTCACAGTGTCAAATGCATTCCCTGCTGTGAACTAACGAATAGCGTTAGAGACTGCAATGGGATTAGGAGAACCACCTAATAGTGCCTTATTAGATAACAAAAGAACCCTAACGGTTTCAAAACAAATGATGATCTCATAGGTTTTATCGCCTGGTGTTAGCCTGCCTGTTTCATGTTCTTCGCTAAGCTGCAAGAATATGAACAGCATCAAAGCTAGTCCTGAGAAAGAGCCTAACAATACATTAGAAGCTCTGTTTGGAAGTAGATTGAAACTAGCTAGATTTAGCTCAGATATGACAGCAGCTACTCATCCGATTAATCTATTTTAAACACCCAAAGCAAGCAGCAACATCAATAACAATGGGAATAACCTTCGTTTCGGAGCAATCAAAACAGATGGGATTGCTTCTACTTGCTTTGTGTTTCCAAATCCATAGAGTTTAAATTCTTCTGAAATAGGAAATACAAATAATGCATTGCTTCTCTCGAATAGCAATTCCAAACGGCACAGCACTTAGAATCCAAGGACTAATCATGGTCATGGAAGGACAACATCATCAATTGGGATTGCCCAAGACGATAAATCTATTCAGAAACTAGAGGAAGTTCGTGAGAAACGAGATCGCTTGGTTGTTCGTTTGAAGAACGAAGAAGGATTTACTGAAGTAAACTCCTAGCTAAGCTAGCTGTTTGCGACAATGGATTTGCTGATTGAAGAAGCTCTCAAACGAAAAGGAGAAGGAGCATAGATAATTAATACTACCACTGCGAATCCTAGCGTTTCTACAAGTTTACTTATTCGGGTTATCGAAACAGAACAACAAGTTCATCGATTAATAGGGGTTATATAAAACTAAATCAATAATACAGTCTCTAAATCCAGCTAACTTCAGAAAGACTTATCCAACAAAGACTAGGAAATCTAGTCTTTCAGGGAATAACTCACAGATCTTATCGCTTAGCTGAATGGACCTAAACACAGCAACGAAAGTGCTGAGAAAGAATTCGCGGTGCAATCCAACTAAGCTAAGAAACAGAACGTATAATTGGTCTTCGAAAATACGAAGCTGATCCATACTGTAAAGACCCTAACTGAGAAACTTTCCAACATGCAAAATGACGCTGAGAAGACTAACTTGGAAGCTGAAAATGCAAGTCTGAAAATTAGCATCCAGCAAATGAAAGACGCCTATGAGGAAACACTGCATAAGAAGGAGTAACTGATAGCATAAAACACAAGTGCCATAATCAACCTGCGATCGTTCTAAAAGAAAGCAGAGCAAGACATCAAATACTACAAGCAGTTCTTCGAAGAGCAGCAGGAACGAACGAAGAGGTTAACAGATGAAAATGAGATTTTAGAAGAAACAACAGGAGTTCTCCGGAACAGATTCAATATGTTATTAGAAGACTTCAACTCACGACACTAGGCTATACATGATCTCAACAAGAATCTAGTCAACTCATCACTGAAAATCAAAAAATTATAAGAAAGAGTAAGGGGAAAATATTTGAAGTTTTTCTTGCATTATTTGTGTTAATTTGTCTGTTAGATTGACCGCGTGACCTTAGCGAAGAGCACTTACGTGGACGTGCCTGAGAATGGTGAGTTCGAAGAAGAAAAGAGGTTCTTCAGTAGCATTTAGTACATTTATTCCAAGAACTTGTATTTCGTTAAGCAATGCAGGATTCTCATAAGTGGGATAGACTAAACCATGCAAGATAAAAACACAGCTAAATATGATACCACTAATAGTAATAATTCCCAAGGAGATAACACATCAGGGAATTCCGAAGAACAATATGTAAAACTAGCAGCGTACAAATATGCATTGCCAACGTTCTTCGTGTTTATCGAGTCGACATATTCCCATATGACAACTGAATTAGGGGAAGCACCGAAGATTCCTTTTATCTTTATTGCTACTATTAGAGGAATACTAGACTCTAAGTTCAACGAATACTCCCTGAACATGCATTCGTTACATGCTATGTCATCTTTCCCTGATTTTCTGTATTCCTGGATTGCTACTTTTCAAATCGATAAATTCACAAGAACAATAATATAACTAGATAAAACTACGCAAAACGAGACAGTTGAACAGAAACTCTCTCATTTTTATCTGCTATTGCATAACCCTCTGCTGTCGAAGCTTTGGGAGGTGATTACCTTCAGGGAATTCTTGAATGAAGATCTCAGTTAAGAAGAAGTGTATTTCTATTTATTTTGTCGGCATCAGCTTTTCAAAGGACCGCAGCTGAATATGATCTAAAGTACATTTGAAATAGTGAATTACATAGATTTCATCGAAGCTGAGGGCTTTGTGAGGTAGATTATGAGTAAGTTCGATGTGAATTCAGTGGAATATATGGTGAATTAACTGAGAACGAAATGTGTAGTGAAAATGGGGAATGCACTGATAGATGCGTAGATTGTGTTGAGGATACTGCTGGAGTATCTAAGAACAGAGAGAATGCAACGGTATAAGCTAATTAAGGCGTTGTTTTATAGCTAGAAGAGTGACGAAAAGCAAGCAGCATTTTCTTTGAATTTTTAGAGTTTTAAGAATATTTTTGATGGGAATTTCCCACACACAACTGAGATTGAAAAAGCTAGGATATTTAGGGAAATTCATTGCGTAGGGAAAGGGATAGTGAATCATGATGGGTTCTTCTTGGTCTGTAATGAAAATGGGTTTTTCACAAGATAACTAAAGCTGAAAATTATCGAAAATCTCCCTTAGTTTAATGAAAAAGCAAATACATTTCAAGTCACTGATGGCATCAGCAACAACCACATAAACTCCACTTAGAATGATCTTGCTCGATCAATGGATCAATTCTGTCAATTCCTAAATGAAGATAAATCAAAAGAAGTTTTCAAGGAACTTGAAGGGCTTCTCGAAGAACTAGGTTAGGAAATCCTAATCAAGAGGTACCTTCTTTTCAGGGAAAAAGTTGATAATTTCAATGCAAAAATGATCTCCAGTGACTTAAAAGGCAGGGACTATTTGTTTTACTTGCATAGCGAATTGCATGAGATATCCAATGGGATTTTCTTGAAATTCAGCAATGAAGCGTATTAGTAACTGCATAAACTGAAAATAATCTAGCAGCAATAGCAATTAAATTTGCAATTGCAATCTTAGTAATAAGTAGTATCCAAGGGGTAAGCAGTAGCAGCAAAAGTACCCTAATCACAACAGCAACAACTTACTAAACCACAATCTAAATCAAAACATAATTAACCAGCCGAATAAGAGCCAGATAATATTCTCATTCAACGCAGTATCGAGGAATAATTTATTAATCTAAATTTCACTATGATCACGACAATCCTGGAAAACAGAAAGAATGTTACAGCTTATTAATAGAAGAAGCTCTCCGTGTTCTAGCTCTGGATCAAAAAGAAGATATCCAAATGGTATAACTTACTGAATTCCATTCTCATTGGAAAACTCCTCAAAATGAGCGCCCAGAAACTTATTACACATATGAAAACGATTGATACATCGGAGACACAAGAACTCAAGGAAGGATAAGAAGGATGAGAAGGAGAGAGAAAGACACTATGGTTGGAAGGATGGGAACAAGCAGAAACAGATCATCTATATTAAGAATGAACAAATGCAAGAAAGAATCAGGAAGTGTTTCTGTATTTGCGTTGATTATTTGTTAGATTAAAACAAGCATGTTGTTGTATTGTTTTGTTATCTGTTTATTGTGGTTTTATATTAAATATCCTGATTCTAAAGCTGTGTTTCTCAATGGAATTCCAGTTCATTAGGTTAAATGGTCTTGCCAGTTGGTTTCATCGTTATCTTGTCCTTGTCTCGAGACATAGATTTCCTCATATCTTGGAATTGTAAAAGATAAAGTTAGTTAGTAAATAAATGTGGTTTAATGCAAGAATTAGAGCTTGAAAACAAATAGAATTGTCTGCTTTACCATATGCATCCTCTGATTTGCCATTTTGCGATCCATAATATTTGTGCACAGCGCGGTAAACATCATATCCTTGTGTGAGGAAAAACAAGAACAAATATTTAAAATAATTGAAGATATAGGGTTCAATAGCTGATAAATCACTGCCAATTGCACCCCATATTATTCCATGTTTGTTTTTGTTTTTTCTTGATGATCTCCCTCCCTTGTTACCTAATGCTTTATACATTCCGACAGCAATTTTATTTGAAGGACGAACGAACAAATCTACAAACCATCCGTTGTGCTTCTCAGTGACTTATTCTAAGTAGTCCATAAGGAATCTAGCTATTCCTTGTCTGCGAGAATCAGGTGCAACAGTCACAGCTGTTACGTGTCCATGCCAATCTTTGAGGCCATTGGAATCTGTTTTGTCACCTTCAACCTTTCCGAGGACTTAAAGAAGCAAAGAATGTGAGAATTAAATCTGAATAGTATTGCTAGTTACGATAGGACTAGAAGCGCCCAGTGCAATTGACTTGAGTTATGCAATACTCCGCCCATTTTGCAATGTATTTGCCGTAGAACAATGTGTTAAACTGAAAGAAAATAAGAGAATATGTGAAAATGCGTGAGGTACACATAGGTTTATTTTTGTTGAGCAAATTGATTACAGTCTCAGTGAGGATGTCGAGGTTAATGTTGTTGTACTCAAGGAGATCAAAGAGCTCAAAAGGTCTGATCGTCGCCATATTTGCTGGTTGGAGTATCTGCTTTGTAGTGTTGGGTGTTTATTTTCAAAAAAAAAGCAAACAAATAGATTTACTTAGTTTATTAAGTCTCTTATGCTTTGTTCTTCTTATTTTAATGATTAATTTCTTTTAGTCTGGGATAAATATTCCAGAGAAATAGTTGGTTGGTTGATTGGCGATGATTGCATAGCATTAATCATCTCTTTCTTTCTTTCTTTTCTCTGCTATGCTACTTATTTTGCATACAAAATAATTCCAAAAAAACAAAAACAAATCCACTAGATCTAAAATCTCTTATTCCTATCGAATCATCAAACAACTTACATTCTTCTCTTGGCTTATATTTCTAATGGGAAGTGGCATAACAAAGACCAAGCGAGTCATAACGCTCATCCTTGTTGGTCTCGACAACTCAGGCAAAACGACATTCATTAAATCTTTGAAAAATCGCAACAATTCCTAGTCATCAACATAAGCCTTCCTTTCCCTTTAAGAAACTGCACCTACAGTGGGGTACAATCAAGAGAAATTCACACGTGGTGAGTACAATTACAATGTGTTTGACATGAGTGGATAGAGTAAATATCGAGAAATGTGGAATGCCTATTGCAAGGAAGTCGAAGGTATCGTGTTTGTGTTAGATTCCTCAGATCCGTTGCGGCTATAAGTTGCAGCGAATGAACTAGCTGTTTTATTAGAAATCGAAGCTATCCACAATCGCCCTGTGCCGATTATCTTCTTAGCAAACAAATCTGATCTACCGGGAGCAATGACCACAGAAAAGATCGAAAGCACCTTGCATTTAGAGGAATTATCTCAAGAAAGAAAATGGAAGGTGGTTTCTACAAATGCACTGAAAGGTACTAATGTTGATGCAGCGTTTAGTTGGCTGAGCTAGTAAGTTATTAAAGCATTCCCGAGTAGTGCAAGGCAATAATGAGAAGGGCAGTTAGTCAGGAGGTTAGTGTATTTTTTACAATCAGCATAAGATAGGAATAGATTTATCTCTGATTGATTCAGGGAATTATGTTAATTTAAAGTGAAATAATGCTATGCGATAAGTAGATAAATAGGTCCATAAATGATGACCCCTCTCAGCAATGATATTTTCACAAAAAAGCAAAATCAAATAAGGATACCAACTAATAGCGCTCATATGAAGTACAATCAATCTAACTGCTTCCTTTTTTCTTAGCTGAGCAAATGTGAGAATGAGAATTGCTAAATCTTGATCTTACAAAATGCAGCAATCACATGAACAGTAATATTTTTAGATATTTGTACCCCTTTATATTGATTTAAAGATAAATACACTCAATTCTCCAAATATACATGATTTTACTTAATATATGTAGGCTTGCTGCTTCATTTCCTTTAGAAAGCGCTGCAAAAACAATATATTATTCTCATTAAGCATGAGAATTATATCGAGCTAAAGATCCAAACAATTGTCTTTTCTAGGGTTAAATAGACCTTGAGGATTGCTAGGAGAATTAAGGAGATACCATATTATTCGAAGGTAAAGTTAGGCAAGAAGTTACATCACCAAATTAGCTTGCTTCTGTGCAATAAGTATTGCTGGTTGTGCTGTTGTTTCCAAGAGTGAACGATCGAGATTTACTGTACTTCGGTAGTAGTCTAGGGAGGTAATTTTATTAATTGCAACTGTAATTGTTTTCCTTAGAAGATACTTTTATATCATTCTCGCTTTTAGCAGATACTTCTTGCTTTATGAAGAACACAGCTGTTCCAATATCACATTATTGACATACAACGCTAGCACTTTGCAATTACTCCTCCTGCGACAAGCTTATTGGAGGAATATAAAACCCTCCTATGACTTATTTTCTATGCTCTGAGTGAGACACTACAGTACATGTCAAATCTCGATGGAGTAAGAATCTTGGGAGAGGAAAGGAGAATGCTAACACTGGGATGCTACTGAAGTCAAAGATATTGCTCTCAGCGAGGAAGATATTGTGAGGAGAGTCGTTCAGGTTGTTATTCAGGTTGTTGCTATTTTTTGTATTATTATGAATTATCTTATGCTTTAATCTGCTTTAGCTGGTATGTTCTTGCTCTTAATCATCATCTCCCGCAGCTGCCCCAATGATTAAACTGCATTATCCACTTACACCAGCTGGTATATCTAAGCTAGCGAATTATAAAGATACAATGGTACTATCAACTACTCCTCCTCCATTACTACTACTAATAGCAGCATTATGATTCCCTCGATCGTTTCTTTTTTAAGTCGCACTGGTGGTGATCTTTGCTTTACGATTGAGATCATTCTCTGATTGTCTTTCAATACCTAGCGGATATCTTGGGAGTTTATTGATCTTTCTAGAAGGACTCTCTTTGAATCCTAATCCCTAATTCCTCTTGCTTTTACTACCTTCCGTTGTTTCACTGTGCTACCTGCTGGGTTACTTTAAATCCGCACTATTTCTCAAGAAACTGCTGTAAGGCTGGGAGATATTCTAGAAAGTTGTGTTGAATTATTGTGATTTTTTGAATTTTCTGAGTCGATTCAAGCGATCTTAATGGATTCTGTAATCTTCGTCTTAGGCAACCTTAGAGTAGGTGCTTCCGGTGTGTATCATCCTTAAAGCTAGATTGAAATTCTCTTTTTCAATTAGACTAGATTATGTATGATTGTCGGTCTTGATGCGAGATTATTTTGGAGATTGACTATTGTAGTTATTCGCAGTTGAAGGAGGAATGTTCTTGCTGTTAAAACTCCTATTGTTGCTGCTCGTCTTATGGTAGATTTTCTGTGAAAGCTGTTGAAAACTTTGTTTGGTCATGGGAAGTGCTTGGTAAGTCTGTGATTGCTTATGAGGATAGATATTATTATCTTAACAAGGGGAACTATTTTCTTATTCATCTTCTTCTTAATTTTTCCTTTGATAAGTCTCCCTTTCTAAGCTATCTTGCTTATCCATACCTAGGTCCTTCTCATCGCTGCTATTCTTATATTCCTTTCCTTCATCCTAATCACCCGTTGCGCTTATCGCATTCTTAACTTAAGATAGTTTATCCTTGTGATTGCGTATTCTCTCGCTATTTGTAACTTTAAACAATGTTTGATTCTCTCTCGAACTGATTCTGAGCATAGCATTAAGCATCTTCTTATTCTCTAGCAATTAGATACTCTTGCGCTATGCTGTCTTGAATCGAACATGTTCTAAACGAGATTTCTCAGTGGACACCTTCTAATTCTTAAATTACAATTGAGTTTGCTTGACTTGCGATGGTAAGGTATAGACTCTTTGCAGCTTCGCAAGGTGATTTAGGTAGGTGTTTTCTCTCTCCCAATTGTTAGGTGGAAGGATTCGATAAGCAGTTTGCATCGGTGTATGAAGATAGAAATGTAGAACAAGCTCTTTTTGGAAATGAATAGTAGATTGTAAAGCAGTTGTTGTCTCTATTTTTGGGAGATTATTTAGTTAGTTTGTATCCTTAATCAATCTCTCTCTCTCTTTCTGGTTGATTTTTGTAATTTGAATATCTATAAATAATCTAGATATCTACTACCAGCTACCGTTTAGTAAGCTAATAATAACCAATCGCTATTATTCGAACTAAGTTTGTTTTCAATGCAGAAAAAAGATCATTCAGATTTACTTGATGTTTGCTTTTTTTTCTGATATGTTGAGAACAATAAGAATAACAAACATTTCATGAGTCATCACTTTGAAAGCTCGGATATTGATTTATCATTCATGCATTGCGCTCTCATCATCGACTAGAATTGCCTTGCATAGCGGACACACTTGCTACCTTTAGACCCACTTAAGAATGCATATTCTATGAAAAATATGTCTACAAACAAGCCTCGAAACAGACAGTTCTCGATAAATAAGGTTCTCCATGCAAATTGGGCAATCTTCATGGAGAATAGCCGCTTCATCAAGGGAGATTGTGGTGAGGTCTATCCTCTTGCCATACTGAAATAAGATTCCTGATTTCTGGGTATTATTCTCAGCTGTTCCAAAGTAGAACACAATTCTTAGGATTAGCATCCCTATCAACCAGTTGATTATTGTCGCTGTTCTGTTACCCTATTACGCAGCCTATAAGCCAATGAGAGCGTTGATAATAGCTAAGACGATCCCTAGTAGATAGACCTAGAATATTATCAGCGATAAGTATGCATTCCATTAGAATAGTTACGATTTGAGAAGTTGCTCACCAAGATAGAGCAGATTGTGGTTTGAGACGATAATCACTCGGATTTGCCAAGCGATGAATAGCTTCAGTGGCAAGGAGATAATGTTAAATACTGACATCACAAGAATCCAGGAGGAGTTCAGAAGTGAAAAGGCATTATCATCAGTGTTTTTATCAATGGCTTGAAGGAGAAGATCACTTTCAATGATAGACTTATTTGAGTCGTTCGCAAGAAGAAGAAGAAGATCAAGAGGATATCCTAATACAGCAAAAATAAACACATAGACATACACTGCACTCATCAGGATAGCCAAGAGTAAGTCGATGTAGATTCTGTCTAAGCAGCGAGACGGTGAGACACTCGTTGTAAATCGATGGAGTTACTCGGAACTTCTGCTGGTTGCCCATGATTTCAAGAGCATTGCATAGGTATTGAAAAGGAAGATATTGAATAGATTAGTTTTGGGGAATATTATCCCAAAATAAGTTATTGATTGGATATTCAAAGAATCATTGGAATACAAGCATCAAAGAACGAATTGAATAGCAAGCAATCAAATTACAAAAAGAGAAAAAGAAGATTAAAAGAGGATCATTTTTGAACTCAAATCCCTTTTCGGTTGGCTACATATGGGTAATGCGTCCTTTGAGAAGGGGATTAAGTCGAGTGTCTTGCAGGAATTTGAGAACTTGCTGCAAAACAAGCAGCGGAACTATCTGACTGTCAGTGAAATTGTCAAGTTCCAGCATCCGGAGCATTATCCGTTCACATTCGATCACCTAGGGAATCTCTTCGTTTTAAATGCGTCCAGATCAGGGGTATTCACTGTGGAAGAGGTAAGAAAGATAGAAACAGAATAGAAAGAGGGGGATGTTATGTGGATATTAGGGATAATTCTTAAATTTTGTATTATTTTGTCTTTAAGCTGTATAAATTTGCTGAGTTCTGCGAGAAGAATCTGCGGAACATCAAGACATATGAATTTTAGAGTTAGCTTCAAGCTGCTACCACGTAGGTATTGCTGTAACATCTACAGACAGAGAATGGTAAAATATATTAGCCATATGTATTCCCTATTTGATGTTGTTAATCTATTTTTCTCCTTTCCACAGGTGAGAACGAAATCGTGGATTGGTGTGAGAGCATGCTCGTGCGTAATGAGAAGAACGAAACGACATTCGAACGCACAGGAAGCACTCGGTTCATACGAATATAAACTGTGAATATCCTCTATGAGATCTTCAAAGTGAAACTAATGAATGGTATGGAAATCTAGTCATTCTTCTATCTGCTCTAGCAATGCGGAGAAGAAGCTGGACTCATGGCACCAGACATGAAGGAACTCGATGAGTATGCACCTGCTGAGATGGGCAAGGAGTTCGCGAGGTAATATCTCAGAGGGTTTGCTAAGCTCATGAAAGAAGTTGGGTTCAATGATGGTTTAAGTAGCACAACAGCTGTGGAGAGTAATTCAGGGTAGTAGCAGTAGTAGTAGTTTCAAGTACCTGCATACAATCAGCAGTAGTACCAGCAGTAGCAGCAATCATTAATGAATTAAGAGTAATAGTAGCAATATCAACGGAATAGTGATTTACTTACTCTGTAATAGTCCAACAATAATACGAAGAACATATTGTAGAATTACTAATTCGATGATAAACAAATACTGCCTAGCTCTTTATCAGCGCAGACTGGTTAGCAATTCCAGAGATCAAAAGTGAAGAGACTCAGTCATAACTCTATGGACATCGAGAACGAAGAGGATGAAGAAGAAGATGATGATGACAATGATGAATATGATTATGAAGATGATGAATAGTAGTAGTAATAATAATAATATCAAAATCACAATACTTTTCTACCAATTTCTGGCCAATAATAATAATAATAATAATAATAATAATAATAATAATAATAATAATAATAATAATAATAATAATAATAATAATAATAATAATAATAATAATAATAATAGCCTTACTACCAATCTGGATCAGGGTTAGAGTAGTCATAAGAGCAATAGGCTTAGACATATTAGTTGCATTAGAATATTATGAATCCATCCAAAGCTAGTAATAGAAACAATAACATTAATGATGTTGATACTAATAATAATATGAATAGAAGTAGCATGAACAATAGTAATAATATACAGAATGAAGAGAAGGTAGTTACAATCCCTGCTCTTAATATGGGATCGATGAAGCTCAAAGGAGGGAAGAAGAGTCAATGAATAGATAACTTCGAAAGTTGTGACATCATCATAATTAGGGCTTTTAGTATCTCTCTCTCTCTTTCTTTGTTTTTCCTTGTATTATTATATCATCCTTCCTTATTAGTTTATATCAACTATTCTTATAATTCTTCTTTCTGTTCATAACTGCGAATGTCTCAGAGCTAAAATGAATCTTCTGATTGGATAGCCCTGGAATGTCACTGAAGAACGGGTGGGTCAGGAATTGGTCAATTGTCAAGCGCAAGTAGCTGAATGGAGTGATAGTTTTAATTAGGAGATCTTTCAGTTGAGTGAGTTGAATTACAGAACAACCGAGATGTTCGAGTTGATGGAGTTATGGCTGAAAGTACTGCCAGAATTTATCTTGTTGATTAGCGATGAACAGCCATTTGTAGATCTTGTCAGATTGATGGTAGAGACGAGGATTGCGAGGAAGAGGAAGATAAGGAGGAGAAACAAAATCGTTGTTGTAGTTGTTATGTAGAGGATTGTTAGGATTCTAAAAGGATTAGGATCTATCATCTTCTCTTGCTTGTTGCTCTTCCTCATCTTGTTCTTGTTGTTCAATTTCAATAACCATCTGGGAAGAATGTTAGTGGGTTTCTAAAGCTGTGTTGGAGATCATGAAGGATACCTGTTCATTATTGTTGCTAACAGAAGCGCTATCTCTAGGTGTTAAAGGAGTGCTGCTGTTATTCTCTGATGCTCGTGTTATCCTTGGGGAATCTAAATCCCTTGTCTAAGGAAGTCTCGCCAGATTGAAAGTTTGAGTTCTATTTCGTTTGAACAATATTCTATCTCCAGCGAAAGGATATGTATTTAGATTATTCATAAGGCCCTCTTCATTATTGTTTCTATTTCTATCCTCTAAATCATCTGTGTCATTGTATTATTATTACTCTTAAGTTTCTTGAAGAGATTAACCCTGCTATTAATCCTCTCTCATTTCATTCGTGTATGTTTTACTATCATCATAGAATATTTCATCATAAATACCCTTATCATTATCATCTTATCCCAACCCATCTTCATCTCTGGATTCTTCTTCTTCTTCTTCTGCCTCTTCCATCTATTATTACCTTATCATCTCCTAATCACCTTAGTTCTGTAATTACCTTGGTTGTTCCTTTCTTTTTTTCTTTATGGTCGCAGAGCACTGGTCTCTATGTGCTTTAATGAATGCGAATATATCATCTGTTATTCTTTGTTTCTACTGTTCTTATTATTACTACCAATCATTACTTTATCCCCTTTTGTTACTACTATCATCTCCTTCGTCAATATGTTCTTGTTCTACTCCATCGTTTTGAGTGCATTATTACACTTTCTTTTGCTATCCTTGAATACATTTCATAGCATACTGTGATAGATTACAACGCTGCAGCTTTAGATAATCCTACTACTCCTTAGTTTCTTGTTATTCCATTAAGGCTTCGCTAATGTCCCTCATATGCTCCTAGAACTCTTACTCTTATTAGTGATCAAATTCTTAAGCAGCTAAATAACTTCTATTCTTCGTTTCCTAAATCCAAGAAGTATCATCCTCCAATTCACAGTCCTCCTCCTTCAGCGAATCCACCTCCATGCCAGTCACAAACCCTCTTTCTCCTTGGCCTTTCTGCTATTCCTCCACAACACTAATAGTCTCCAGACAGCATTCATTCTCTTAACTGCCCAAAATCTCTTCAAAT